>Ga0134125_10000262_pt1 | contig 76156 bp, 40 predicted proteins | sample KB31751_FD_96464 | JGI IMG/M metagenome (GOLD analysis project Ga0134125, IMG submission 96464) | Terrestrial soil microbial communities with excess Nitrogen fertilizer from Kellogg Biological Station, Michigan, USA - KB3-175-1 | ecosystem: Environmental > Terrestrial > Soil > Unclassified ... | reverse complement strand
GGTCCATGCCGCGAGCGCCCTGGAGGCCTTCGACCGCTTCGCCCAACTGGGCGCCGACCGGTCGCTGCTGGCGCAGATCACCCGGCTCACCGTGTCGCAGCGGCTCCTGCGCCGGGTTTGCCCTTTCTGCGGGGGAGAAGGCTGCTTCGCCTGCGAGGGCACGGGTCTCAAGGGGCGCACCGGTCTTTACGAGGCGGTGACGATGAACGCCTCCCTCGCCTCCCTGGTGCGCCAGGGAGCGGAGCCCGCCGAGCTGCGGCGGGCGGCGCGGGACAACGGTTTCCGTTCGCTCCTCGACTCCGCCCGGGACCTCGTGAGCCGGGGCGTGACGACTGCCGCCGAGACGGCCCGGGTGCTCGATATCGCCGGCCTCGGAGGCCTGGAAGGTCTTGAAGGAGGTGACCGATGAAAGCCTCGAAAAAGCGCTCGGCGGCGACCGTCGCCCTCGACTTGAGCCTCGCCGGGCGGGCTGCCGCGGTGGCCGTCGACAACCGCGGAGAGCTCGCCGCCTGGGTCCTGGTCTCCGATGAGGTCGAGCCCGCGGAGCTCGCCCGGCGCGCCCTACGCGAGCTCCAGGTGCGGCCCCGGGCGATTCGCGTCCTTCTCGGCACGGGAACGGGCGCGGGGGACGAGGCGCAGGTCGCGGTCCTGGACCACCCGGGAGCCCCGGGGGAAGGAGAGATCCTGGCGGCGCTCTTCGCGGACGGCTACCCGCGCCTGAGCGCGCCGGCGGTCGCGGCGCAGCCCACCTCCCAGGGAGCCTGGCTGGTGGCGGCCTGCGGCGCCTCCACGATCGAGCCAATCGCCGCGTGTCTGCTCGAAGAGAGCGGGACGGAGCCGGCCTTCGTCGTCGATCAGCTCCTGTCCGAGGAGGGCGTGGCCGAGGCCGGGCACGGCGAGCCGCTGCCGGCAGCTTGCAAGCTCGCGTGGCGGCTGGCGCTACGCCCCACCGTGACGCGGCTGGCGAGCCCGTGCAGCGAGCGGCGGCGGAGGAGCCTCGCGTGGGCTCGTCGCGCGACCCACGCCGCGATGATTCTCGCGGTGCTGGGCGTCCTGGCGATGGCGGCCGGCCTGTTGCTGGGGTGGGGGAGCCGGGTGAGGAACCAGGCGCTTGCCTCCCAGGCGGCCGGCGACGCGCGGCTGGTCACGGAGCTGCGGGAGATCGGGGCGCTGGCCGACGAGGCGAAGAGGCTGCGGATCGAGCTGGCCGGCCGTACGGCGCCCTGGCCGCGGGTGGCCGGGCCTGTCACCGCCCTGGCGCGGATGGCCCCGCCGGAGACTGGCTGGGAAAAGCTCCAGATCAAGGAGGGAGCCCTGGAGCTCGAGGTCTCCGCCACGGGCGCGGCGCCCGAGGCGCGGTTAGGGCTTCTGCGCCAGGTCCTGGAGCGCTCGCCGGGACTCGCCAACCTCTCGTGGGGCGCACCGGCCACCGGTCAGCACGACCCGCGCCTGCATCAGGTCTTCCGGGCGGCGGTGAGGGAAGTAGGGGCTCCATGAGCACCGCTTGGCGCTACGCCGCGATGATCCTGGCGGGATCCATCCTGCTGCTGGGGACCGGGCTCTACACGATGCGCTCGGCCCTGGCGGGACGTCGCGATCCGCGCGAGCTGCGGGAAACCCGGAAGATCCTCCAGCAGATGGGCGGTGAGGCCGGGCTCGCCGCGCGCAAGGCGCGGCTGGCGGGAATCGTCACGCGCCTCCGGCAGGAGCGGGTGGCCCACGGCGCCGATGCCGCCGCCTTCAGCCGGTGCATCGAGGAGGCTTTCGCCGCACTCGGCCTGCAACTGACCGCGTCGAGCGACTGGAAGCCGGTGCCCAAGTTCAAGCTTCCCGGGGCCGCCGCCTTCGAGCGGACCTTCGCGGGCTCCGGCCCCTTCGACCGGCTGCTCGACGCCCTTGCGACGATCGAGAGCTGGCCGGACGAGGCCCGGGTGCGGTCGCTGTCCGTCTCCCGGCAGGGTCCGGGAAAGATCGCCTTCACGATGGAGATCACCGCCATCCGCACCGTTTCACCGGCCAAGGAGGGCATCTGACATGTCCGCCAGGAGGATCGCGCTCATCGCCGCCGGGCTCCTGATCGCCGCCTGCGGGCTCATCCTGATCGTGCGGGCCTTCCGCAGCGCGGGTGCCGCGGCGGCGGCCTCCGATCCGGCCCAGACGGCCGGCCGCGCCACGGGAGGGCGGGCCCAGGAGCCGCCTCCTCCCAAGTGGCAGAGCATCCTGCGGCCGGAGGAGCATGCCGCGCCGCCGCGCCCGGTCGTCCACCTCGCGCAGGGAGTGTCCAACCCCTTCGATCGCCTCGCGCGCCTTGCGGGAAGCGCCGTCGTCGTCAGGGCCGCCAAGCCGGAAAACCCGGGCTTCCGGCTCGAAGGGATCGCCGCCGGTACCCAACCTGTGGCGCTGATCTCGGGTCACGCGGTGCGCGAGGGCGGCACGATCTCGGGCTTCCGCGTCGTGAGCATCGGCCGCTCGGCGGTGACTCTCGCGGGTCCGCAAGGGAATCGTCTCAATCTCGCCCTGGGAGCCGGCCGGTGAGCCGCTCGCTATCGGCGCGGCTTCCCGCGACGGCGGTTAACGCCCTGGCGGACCTCGTGGCCGTGGGCTTCGGGGTGGCCCAGGCGCTCGCGGCCCTGCCCCGGCAGTCGTTGCCGGCGAGGACGGCGCGGCAGCTCGATGCCGAGCTCTCGCTCCTCAATGAGGGGGCGCCGCTCGACCCCACCCTCTACCGGCTCGGGCTCGAGATCGCCGCCGCGTCCATCCGCAGCTCGCAGGCGAAGGCCGCGGACGTCGAGGCGGCCCTGCGCGCCGACGCCGAGGCACAGGCGGCGACGGACGGCGCGCTGAAGAAAACGCGGCGCCGCATCGAGCTTCTGGGCCTCACCCTCGCCGGCCTCTGCCTGTCGACCTTCTACCTGTCCTTCATCCTGGTGCCGGGCCTGATCCGCAAGAGCACGGAGAACCTGCCGCCGAGCTGGCAGGTGCCGCCCGCCCTGCGCCAGTTCGAGAGCTTCCGCAGCCTTTGGCTGGCGTTGGGTGGATCGTTCCTGCTCCTGGGCGTGGCGTTGGTGGCCGCCCTCGCCGGGTTCCTCGGCCGCAAGCGTGGTGCTGCGTTCCTCCAGGACCTCCGGCTGTACCTGCCGTTCCTGCGCGCCCACGCCATTCACGCCAGCCGGGCGCGGCTCCTCGACGCGCTCGCCTTCGAGGCTGCGGCGGGCCTGCCGGCCAACGAAACCCTGCGCCGCGTCCGCCGGAGGGAGCCGGTGCCCCGGCTGGCGGCGGCGCTCGCCCTGGGAGCCGCCCGCCTGGACGCCGGCGAGCCGTGGGCGAGCTGCCTGCGCGGCACCCTCCTCGACTCGCCGCTGCTCGCCGACCTGACCGCGCTCGCGGGCCAGGGAGCGCGCCCCACGAAAGGCCTGTGCTGGGCCGCCGCCCAGAGCCGCGAGGAGGCGATCAAGGGTCTGCGCTGGGCGGTCACCGGTGTCGCGGCGCTCCTGCTCATCCCCTCGTTCGCCTACCTCCTGGTCCTCATGCACGTGGCCTCCGTGACGGCGGCCATCGCCCAGGTGGAATCCATTCGCCTGGAGATGGAGACGTTGACCAGCGAGGTGGACCAGATCCTGCAGAAGCCGTGAGGGATACGGCCGGTGTAGCTTCCCAGCGATAGACTCCGCGTCTGGGCTCCTGGTAGACTGTCATACGCGTGGATGACAGCCCGCCGATCGAGCCAGGAGCCCCAATGAGAATTAACGCACGCCTCGACGAAAGCCGGTCCCGGAAGCTGGAGTTCCTCTCCCGCGCGACGGACCTGAGCACCAGCGACATCGTCAAGCAGGCGATCGACGTCTACTACGATCAGGTGAGGGGACAGCGTCCACGGCCAGCCGAGGTACTGAGCAACTCAGGCTTCATCGGTTGTGGAGAGGCCTCTCCAGATCTCTCCGAAAGATATAAGGAGGCGGTGCGCGACTTCGTGGCGGCCAAGCATGATCATCGCTGATACCGGTTTTTGGCTGGCTCTTGCCAACCGAAAGGATCAGCATCACGGCCGAGCCCAAGAGTATCTTGCCAGCCTCGACGAGCCCCTCGTAACGACGTGGCCGGTGGTGACGGAGACGTGCTATCTGCTGCTCGATCGCCTCGGCCCCGTGAGCCAGCAGAGCTACCTGCGCAGTTTCGCCGGCGGTGCCTTCGATGTCTTCGATCTCCGGCGCGAAGATGCGCCCAGGATCGGCAACCTCATGGCGAAGTACGCGGATCTCCCCATGGACTTGGCCGATGCGTCCCTGGTACTCCTGGCCGAGCACTTGGGCCATGGGCGCATCCTGTCGACGGATCAAAGAGATTTCCGTACCTACCGGTGGAAGCAGCACCGGCCCTTCGAGAACCTGCTTTTCGATTAGGCAGCCTGGGGCTACCGACGGTGTCCCCTCCGGGACCGCAGCCTCTCGTTCTTTCTGGGTCACGTAGGGACTACCGTGGGTAGCCCGGGTCTTCAGCCGGCTTCAGCCCCGGGCGGAAAGGCGGAGATCAGCGTCCATCCTTCGTCTCGCCGTAAGGCCCGGTGCCGGAGCCGTCGACGTGAAGGTGACCGTCTGCGCGCCCTTGCCGACCGCGAACGACTGCTGCGCTCACTCGGAGGCGAGAGGGGCAGAGTTCCCCAACGTCGCGGGTCAGCGAATCGAGCAGGCGTCGGAGTCAGGGCGGCCCAAAGGGTCGTGATTCTTCAGCCCGGGGCATCACCCTGGGTTCCAGGGCGGTCCGAGAGTGCGGCCTGAAGGGCCGCGATACTGTGAGCATGGGCGAGAGAATCGTTGCATCCTTTCAGGTCGGAAGCGTCCGGCCGACGATGATATACACCCACGTCCTCAACCGCGCGGGCCGGGGTGTGACGAGCCGATCAACAGGTGTAGGCCCCGCACAGGCTTAGAACGACAGCTTTCTGTTCAAGCAAAGGTCCGAAGCCTCATCCGCCCACTTGCTTATGCGACATTCCGCATGGCATTGACGCGAATACAGTTCAGCGGTAAGCTACATCAAAAGAAGAATATAGAGATACTAGTCACCGCTCGCCTTGCCGGGCACGTCAAGCGTTCACGCATAACCCGGCCCCGCAGTGGACGGCTGGCGCCGCCGCTGAGGGGCAGCTTCGTTATGCGACATAGGACTACATAGGAGGCTTGAATCATGAGTGAAGGGCTAAATAGTCAAAGGCGAAATCTATTCCTACTCTTTGGAGGGACAATTCTGCTTTGTCTCGGATATTGGTTCGCAATGTGGAAGTATTACGGTGACTGGCATAAGAGTGCGGATTTCGGGAATTCATTCGGCGCGGCCAATGCAATGTTCTCTGGCCTAGCGCTCGCCGCTCTTGTATTTACAGTAATTTTGCAGTACGAAGGGCTTCGGCTAGCATACAAAGAGCTAAGGAACTCGGCCGAAGCTCAGAAAAGCTCGGAGGAGGCTCTTAGACTGCAAATCAAAGAGATGGGACATGCCTTAGAGCAGAGCCGCAAAAAAACGGAAGCAGACCTTCTAATGGAACTGGTTACGATGTATCGGCAAGCACATCAAAAATGGGCAGAGTTCAGTGGGCCCACCCTAGATTTGTCGTGGAATTCATTTAGAGATAAATATCCGACCACAAAAGAAAAGTACAAAAGCAATGAATGGAAATATTTATATGACTTCGCAGGATTCTTTGAGGTCTGCGGTATCTTGTACAAACAAGGCTACATAGGTGATGATTTTGTGAAGTCCCTTCCTCGCGCTCAGCATTTTCTTGATAGGACTCGCGAGATGGTTGAAGGTATGCGCACTGAATTGAAAGACCCGGACCTTTGGGGGCATTGGGAACGCTTCGCAGAGCGGCAAGGGGAGCTGTCGGCATCATATTTTTGAGACGCATAACACGAGCGGTCGAGCAGACGGCTGGCCAAAACAGGTGCCTGAGTGTGCGACACGAAAGGAGGTTTGCCGTGAGCTGAGCTTCAGGTTACGGAGAGACCTTCTGGGTCTCGAAGGCCAGCGGGTGGAAGTCCCGTTCGGGGAATTGTCGGTTCGCCGTGGCCTCCGGCGGCCCCTCCCTATCTCTGCTTGTCCGTGTCAACCAGTCGCCTTGCTCTCCACCTTGGTATTGACACCGCGGGCGAAGCGCCAAAGGTGGTCGGTTCCCTTTTGCAGGATGGAAAGGGCCCAGCCCTTGGCGATCCGTGGGTCGCCGCCGGAAGGCGGCGCCGCGGTGATCTCGTCCTTGGCCCAGAGGAACGCCCAATCTCCCAGGACGACGATCTCCTGGACCTCGAAGAGGGGCTCGAGCCGGAACTGTGAGAAGCCCGCGAGCAGCGGTGCCATGCTGGCACGGCCCCGCATGGGGGGCATGCCGGGGGCCAGAAACACGCAATCCTCGGTGATCCGGTCGAGGAGAGCCGCAGACTCACCCGCTCGCGTGGCTTTGTCCCACTCGTCCACCAACGCGAGGATGGCCGCGACGTCTTCCTGGGGGCCGGTGCAGGCCGGTAGCCTTGTCGTCATGCCGGTGATTATATAGACCGCAATCCGGCGCATCGACGCCGTGCCTCGCCGGAACCTCGCAGGGCGTGAAGGCTTGACACCGGTCAGCCCGATTCCATAGTGTCATCCGCAGTTCAGTAACCGTGTATTACGTGGAAGCGAAGAGATTGCGGACTCGTTCGGCGCTCCTCTGTCTTTGCGTTGCGGCGGTCTTGGGCGCTCCGGCGCTCTCAGGACAGCCTCGCAAGATCGGTGAGCTCGAGCTGACGCTGGGTGGGCTGAGCGCCACGGTCACCCCGGCGAATCCCGTCATTCCCAAGAACCTCCAGGGCGGGGTCCAGATCGTCGTCCAGTCGGGCGGAACGACTCTCACCGCCGCCCAGCTCGCCACGTTCCTCGGCGGCCCCTTCCAGATCCAGGGCGTCTACTCCGGACCCGGCCTGCCGCAGGCGGTGGACGTGCCGCAGGCCGGCGGCGCCGTTTCGTCCGATCCTCTCGTCCTGGTCCTGCCCGCGGTCACCGAGAGCGGCGACTACACGCTGAGCAACCTGCGTTTCGTGGTGGGCGGCAACTCGGTGCTCGATGTGACGCCCGGCACCGTTGCGGTCAAGGTGATCGACCAGGTGCTGGTGACCTCGGTCCAGACCCGCGCTCTCACCCTGGACGAGATCCAGGCCAAGGGGATCGTCCTCGACAGCAGCGACGTCCTCGGCTTCGACTTCACCGTCGGCCTCCAGCTCTCCTCCCAGGTGGTCAACATCACCTTCCCGGTGGTCTTCGACCGCCAGGGCGTGCCCATCCCGCAGCCCCTGAAGCCGCCGCCGGCGCCGCCGCGGCTCGACGTGCCCATTCCCGAGCTGCCGACGATCGTGCCGCTGCTGCTGCTGCGCGACGACGGCGGCGGCGAGCTGCCCCCGGTGCAGCTACCGGGCGGGGGGACGGCGGTCGTCCGCATCCCCAGCGTGCTCGTCATTCCGGGCAACGTCGGCTTCCTGAAGCAGTTCTTCTCGGCCCAGCTCTACGTGGCCAACGGCGCTCCCGGCGGCTCGAACCTGGTGGTCCACGACGTCACCGGCACGGTGGTGCTGCCGCCCGGCGCGGACCAGGTCTCCGGCACCGCCGACGATCCGCTGAGCCTGCCCAACACGGTCAACGGTCCGCAGCCCGCGACCCTCTCCGTCCTCGGCCTCGGGCCGGACGGCAAGCCGAGCGTCGACACCCTGAACCCCGGCGAGACCGGCCAGGCCGAGTTCCTCATCCGCGGTGAGAAGGAAGGCTTCCACACCGTCGATTTCAACATCCACGCGACCCTCGACGGCCTGGTCACCGGTCCGGTCGGCATCTCGGGCACCGCGAGCGGGGGAGTGCTGGTCCGCAATCCGTTCTTCGACATGGCCTTCACCGTGCCGGGCATCGTGCGCAAGGGCGAGACGTTCAAGGTCTTCGCCACGGTGACCAACATCAGCCAGGCCCTGGCCAACCAGCTCACCGTCTCGCTCGACCAGGCGGCGACCTCCGGCGCCACGATCAGCGGCGCCACGAGCCAGAGCACGCCGACGCTCAAGCCCGGCGACGCCAAGACCTTCGTCTTCCAGTTCACCAGTCAGCGCACGGGCAAGGTGGTCGCCTCCTACCTGCACTTCGACACCTCGGACGGGACGACGGGGCAGCTCCACTTCTCGCTCGGCGTCGACTCCCGCGGCGTGCCGCTGTCGCCTGACACCCTGTCGCTGCCGGCGGCGGTGGACAACCTGCCCGGCGACGTGGTCGAAGCCGCCATGCGCGTCCTCGGCCAGGGCTGGAGCGTCGCCAACGCGCCGGCCGGCACGCTGCCGGCGGGAGTGATCCGCACCAGCAAGACCGTGGTCACCCAGAAGGCCCTGGCGCTCGCCGAGGCGGGGCTGCGCCAGGGGCTCGGCCAGCCGGTTGGCGACGCCCTGCGCGACCTGGTCACCGACTTCTGGGGCGGCTCGCCGCTCGGTTCTTCCCTCGACGAGGGCTTCGACCAGTTGCTGCGCCAGAGCGACGCAGGGCAGAACCTGGCGACGGTGCTGGGCGCCAACCTCCGGGCGCCCCAGCAGCAGGCCGGCGGCGTGATCCCCTACGAGCGCGCCGTCTCCGCGGTCGAGGCCTCGGGGCCGGACTTCCTGGCGCTCGCGGTGGGCAGCGGCGGGGGAGCGGCGCCGGTCGACGTCGTGCTCGCCGACGGCAATGGCAACGTCCTGGCGAGCACGACCCCAGGCGGGGCGATCCCAGGCGGCGTGCTGCTGCCGCTCGGTTCCGGCGGGCCGGGCAGCGGACCCTACCTCGGCCTAGTGACGGCGCCTTCCACGCCGCCCTACACCGTGACCCTCACCGGCAAGGGCGCCGGCACCGTCGATCTCTCCGTCACCCTGCCGCGCGGCGACGGCACGTTCCTCCGCGGCTCGGTGAGCGGGGTGACGGTGACGCCGGGAAGCCGCCTCCAACTGGCGATCGACGGCGACCTCAACCTCGCCGTCGACAGCAACGGCGACGGTACGGCCGACCTCACGGTGCCGCTGTCGCAGGAGTCGATCCAGCCGAGCGGGCCGCGGTTGATCTCGGCCAACGTCATCGGTCCCGAGACGCTCTCCCAGGCCGGTCCGTTCGGCTTCAACGTCGCGCTGCTCTTCGATCGCGTCGTGGACGCGGCGACGGCGGGCGACGTGCGCCACTACACGGTTCCCGCCAACGCCGTCCAGGCGGCCGGGCCGCAACTCTCGGGCCGCCTGGTCTTCGCCAATCTCGCCCAGCCCGAGGGGCCCTACGTGCCGAGCACGCTCGCGGTCTCCGGGATCGCCGATTCGCGCGGCGTCACCGGTCCGGCGGCGAACGTCAATCTGGCCTCGCGCCTCCAGGACCCGGGAGCGGTCGTCAGCGGCCGCATCTTCAACGCCGACGGCACGCCCGTCTCCTCGGCGGTCGTCACCTACGTCAACTTCCCCTACGACCCGAACTGCTCGGACACCGAGCGCACCGCCGCCGGCATGGCCAGGACCCCGGTCGGCGCGGACGGCCGCTACCAGTTCCGCTTCGTGCGCCAGGACAACTGCGGCGCGCCGTTCTCGATCGCGACGACGGATCCCACGACCGGCGCCCTGCGCCAGGTGAGCTCCTACGTGCGCATCGCCGGCCAGCAGATGGTGCTCGACATCGCGCTCTTCGGCCGCGGCTCGGTCGGCGGCACGGTGCGCGACCTCGCCGGCCAGCCGGTCCCCGGCGCCCAGGTGGTGGCGGTCTCCGGCACCGATCCGCAGGTCGGCGGCGTCACCCAGACGGACGGCGACGGGCGCTACACGATCAACGGCATCACCGTCGGCCCGGTGAACGTCTCGGCGTCCAAGGGCGTGAGCCTCGGCCACTCGGCCGGCCGCATCGACCGGGCCGGCACCACCGCGACGGTGGACGTGACGCTCGACGGCGGCAGCATCAGCGCCCACGGAGTAGTGAGGAAGATCGAGAACGGCGTGGCCGGCACCGTTCCTGGCGCCGTCGTCATTTACTACTGGAAGGACGGCTCAGGCAACCGCACGGCGGTGGGCTCCGCGGTCACCGGCGCCGACGGCTCCTATTCCCTGGCGAGCCTGCCGACCGGCCCGTACGACTTGGTGGCGGCGCTCAACACGCGCGACCAGGCGACGGTCTCCGGAGTCGCCGCGGCCGGCGACCACCTGGCGGTCGACGTGGCGATCGCCATCGGCACCAACTTCGGAACGGTCAACGGCCGGGTGGTCCTGCCGGACGGCAGCCCGGCGGCCGGGACTCTCGTCTCACTCGACCAGAACGGCGTGCTGACCGCCGCCGACGGCACCTTCTCGCTGCCCGGCATCCCCGTCCGTCCCTCGGTCGCGCAGACGCTCCGCGCCCAGAGCCTGGACGGCCTGCGCAGCGGCCAGGCGACGGTCATCGTCGGCACGCCCAACCAGGTCATCGACGGCGTCTCGATCGCCCTCTCCGGCCTGGGAACGGCGCAGTTCACCGTCCTCGACCCCGCCGGCCTACCGGTCTCGGGCCAGGAGGTGCGCCTCTATGGCGGCTTCTGCGTCGACGCCTGCGGCTGCCTGGCGGCGACCACGGATGCCAACGGCCAGGCGCGGTTCCCCGGGCTCAGTCTCGGCACGTTCACCGGCCGGGCGATCCGGGTCAGCGGCAGCTTTGTCGATTTGGCGATCGGCAACGCCACGATCGCCACCGACGGCACCACCGGCTTCGGCGTCCTCCAACTCGCCGGCAGCGGCACGGTCACCGGCGTGGTAGTCGATCCCGGCAGCCAGCCGGTCCTCGGGGCCGACGTCTCCCTCTTCTCGAACGTCTTCGACGCCGACAACTGCATCCTGGGCACCAGCCTGTCGCAGCGGGTGCAGACCGACCCGGCGGGGAAGTTCACCTTCCGCAACGTCAGCGTCGGGAAGGTAAGCGTCAGCGCCTCGCAGGCCTTCTTCCCGGGAGCCGTCGGAGCGCAGGGCGTGCTGCAGAAGAACGGCGACACGGTGGCCTTCAGCCTGAAGCTGGTCAACAGCATCGCCGGCGTGCTCTCCGGCACGGTCTTCCTTCCCGGGGTGCCCGACGGGGTGACGCCCGCCGGCTCCGGCATCCACGTCACCGCCAACGGGCCCTTGCCCGACGTCACGGTCGACACCGACGCCAACGGCTTCTACCGCTTCGCCAAGATCTTCCCCGAGGGGCTCTACACCCTGACCGCCAGCGATCCGGTGACCGGTGGCGTGTTCCGCACCCAGGTCTACCTGCGGGCCGGGCAGGACGCGACGGTGAACCTGCGCCTCAAGGGCACCGGCACGGTCACCGTCCACGTGGTGGACGGCGCCGGCCAGCCGGTTGCGAGCGCCTTCGTCAAGCTCCAGGAGACGGACTACCCGAACGATTCGTTCGACGGCCCGATCGAGGATCCGGTCCAGGGCACGGTCGCCTTCGACGGGGTCTTCGAGGGCGGCCTCTCGGTGCAGGCGACCGACACCTTCGGCCGCGGCGGCCGCGCCTCGGCGGTGCTGCCGGCGGGCACGGAGACGCTCGACGTCACCGTCCAACTGACGACGACCGGCAGTGTCGCGGGCCATTTCTTCGCCGCCGGCGGCGTGACGCCGATCCCCTTCGGCGTCGTGCAGCTCATCGCCGGCGGACGCGTCGTCGGCCAGGCGACGACGGCCGGCAGTGGTGACGTGGGCTCTTACGCCTTCGACTTCGTGCCCGCCGGACCGGTGCGCCTCGAAGCGCAGGATCCGCTCACCGCCCATACCGGCATCGCCGTCGGGCTGATCGATCACCAGGGGCAGCTCCTCACCCTCGACGTCGTCGCCCAGGGGATCGGCACGGTCCAGGGGCAGGTGACGAGCGACGGCGCGCCGCAGCCGGGCGCCCACGTCTCGGTCGTCTCCGGCGGCTTCGCGGCCTCGACCTTCGCCGACTCGACCGGCGGCTACCGGATGGCCGGGGTGCCCGAGGGGCGGATCGTCGTCACCGCCGACCTCGGCAACGGCTTCCTCTCCGGCACCAACGCCGCGAACCTCACCGGCGACGGCACCGTGCTGACGCTCGACGTCGCCCTGCGCGGCTCGGGAAGCGTCTCGGGGACGGTGGTCCGCGCCGACGGCGTCACCCCGGCGCCCATCTCGGCGCTCACCCTGGAGGTCGGCGGCACCGGCGGCGGCACGCTCTCGACGACCAGCGACGCGGCCGGGAGCTTCGCCTTCGCCCGCGTCCCGGCCGGCAGCGGAAGGCTATCCGCCAGCGTCCTCGGCGCCATTGACGTCGGCGCCACCACGGTGAACGTGCCGGTGGGCGGCACCGCCAACGTCACCCTGAAGCTCAACGGCACCGGCGCCCTTTCCGGCCTGGCCCTCGATTCCGCCGGCCAGCCGGTCGCCGGCACGATCCAGCTCGCCGGTACCGGGGCCTTCCCCTACTACCTGACACTCAGCGCCGGCACCGACGGCAAGTTTGCCCTGCCGGAAGTCCTCGCCGGCCCGTTCAACGCCAGCCTGCGGGTGGCGAGCGGCGGCTTCACTCTCTTCGGCTCTACCTCCGGCACGATCGTCGCCGATCAGGTGAACGAGCTGACCCTGCAGGTGCAGCCGAGCGGCACGATCACCGGCCTCGTCCTGCGGCCGGACGGGCACACCCCGGCGGTGGGCGCCAACGTCACGATTCAGCTCGCCGCGGGCACGGTCATCGTCCAGGCGCAGAACGACGGCCGCTTCACCGCCACCGGTGTGCCCCTGGGCGCCTTCACCGTACGGGTGAACGATCCGCTGACCGGCGGCCTCGGCCTCGTCCAGGGTCAGACGCTCGCGACCAACGGGCAGACGGTGGACGTCGGCACGATCACCCTGGACGCCAACGCCCTCGCCGTCCTCACGGTCGATCCCCCGGACGGAGCGGTCAACGTCGACGTCCACCAGGCGGTCACCCTCACCTTCAGCGAGCCCCTCCAGGGGACGAACGGGATCTTCGTCAGTAAGGGGGCGAGCACCGTGGCGGCGACCGCCCAGCTCGCGGGCGACGGCAGGACGGTCACCCTCACGGGCACCTGGCCGGACTCCTCGACCCTGACCGTCAACGCCACCTCCGGAGTCGTGGATCTCTTCGGCCGGCCGCTCGTGCAGCCGCTCGCCAGCCGTTTCACGACCGTCGATCTGTCGCCGCCCGCGGTGGTCTCGATCGTCCCCGCCAAGGGCGCCCTCCAGGTCGATCCGGCGACGGCGATCGTCGTCACTTTCGGCGAGCCGCTGTCGGGCACGGCCCCGTTCACGAGCGTCGTGACCGTCACCACGACGGCCGGTCCGGTCGCCGGCAGCACGGCCTTGACGGCGCCCAACGCGCTGACCTTCACGCCGGCCGCGCCGCTCGCCGGCAACGCGCTCTACACGGTGACCGTGAACGGCGCGACGGACCTCGTAGGGAACACCCAGACGGTCGCCTTCGCCAGCACCTTCCTGACCCCGGACACGGTGCCGCCGACCCTGCACCTGAACGCACCGGCGGACGGCGCCATTCTGAGCCAGGCGAAGCCGGCGATCTCGATCACCCTGGCCGATACGCTCTCCGGCATCGATCCGGCGACGGCCGTGCTGGCGCTCGACGGCGCGACGGTCGCCGCGACCCTCGGCGGCAACGTCCTCGCGTTCACTCCGCCCGCCGCCCTCGCCGAGGGCAGCCACGCGATCGCGGCGAGCGTCAAGGACCGCGCGGGGAATCCGGCGGCGCTCTCGGCCTCGTTCACGGTCGACACGGTGGCGCCGAGCGTTGCGGTGCTGACCGGCATCGCCGCCGGGCAGACCCTGAGCGGCAACGTGGCGGTCTCGGCCACGGCCACGGACGCCGGCTCGGCCGGCTCGGGCATCGCGCGGATCGACGTGCGGGTGGACGGCGCCGTCAAGACCTCACTTCTGCCGCCGGGCTTCTCGGGGGTGCTCGACACCACCCACATCGCCGACGGGCCGCACGCGTTCACCGTCCAGGCGGTGGATGCCGCCGGCAACGCCGGACCGGAGAGCAGCGCGGTGCAGGCCTTCGTCGAGAACTCCAACCTCTCGGTCACGATCACCTCGCCGGCCGCGAACGCGCCGTTCAAGAACCAGGTGACGGTGACCGCCACGGCCTCCGAGCCGGTGCAGAAGATCACCTTCACCCTGGGGACGCAGAGTGCCACGGCCACCGCCGCGCCCTACCAGGGGACGCTCAGCCTGGCCGGCGTGCCCGATGGGCCGCAGACGATCACGGCGACGGCCACCGACTTCGTGGGCGACACGGCCACCGCGACGGTGACGATCATCGTGATGCAGACGCCGCCGCCCCCGCCCGTCGCGACCCTGAGCTTCGCCGAGCCGCCCAACAGCGGCCTGTCGCTCGTGCACGGCCTGCCGGGCGCGGTGCGGGGCGGGGTCACCGTCACCGTGACCCACGTGGTCTCCGGCGCCAAGGCCACGGCGGTGGCCGCGGCGGACGGCTCCTTCGCCACCAGCATCGGGGCGGCGGTCGACGATACGCTCTCGCTCACCGCCACCGACGCGGTCGGCAACGTCAGCACGGCGACCCTCATCACCGTGCGCCGCACGCCGTCGCTGCCGCCGCCCTCCGGCAGCACGTCGCTCCACTACGAGGGGACGTTGGCGGACCGGGTGGGCCTGACGGCGGGCAGCCTGGTGCCGGACGGCCAGAACGACGCCGTCTTCACGCTGAGCCTCGCGATCGGCAGCGGCATCACGCGGACGATCTCCTTCATCGACCTCCAGGGCGGGTCGCTCCTGCGCAGCACGCGGTCCGGCCAGCCCCCGCTGGGTGTCGCCGCGGACGCCGGCGCGCCGCTCCAGAACAACTCCGGCGGGCAGATCAGCTTCGCCATCACCGGCGGCGCCACCCTCACCCTCTTCGCCGGCGACGGCGGCTTCATCCAGCCCGGCGTGACCTACACGGCGACGGCGGTGTTCACCGACGGCGCCCGTTTCGTGGGCACCTTCACCATCGTGCCGCCGGCCGACCGCACCCTCGTCGCCCACTCGGCCACGATCAACGCCAGCCCGGCCACGGTGACGGTGAACGGCGCGACGCCGGGGACGACGACGCTGACGATCAGCGACATCCGCGACATCGAGGGCACCCTGGTGCCCGACGGCGCGAAGGTCGCCCTCTCCGCCGTCAACATGGCCTCGCACGACCCGGCGGGCGGCACGATCAGCTCGGCGGGCGGCACGATCGTCGACGGCGATCCGGCGCCCAACAACGCCAGCTTCAAGGTCTTCACCATCTTCGGCGGCCGGGTGACGGCGACCTTCTCGAGCGCGCCCGTGACGCCGGCGGCGCTGTTCGGCGCCCTGGCCGTGGTGCAGATGCAGGCGGCCGACGCCGACGGCAACGTCCTCGGCACCGAGGCGGTGGCGACGCTCGACCTCAACCTCCGCGCCGCCGCCGACCGGGCGGTCCTGGGGCCGGTTCCCTCGGCCCTCTACGCCGACCGCGTCGACCGCCGCAGCCACTTCACCGTCCAGGTGCGCGACGCGGCCGGCAACCCGGCGCCGGACGGCACCTCGGTGCTGGTCTCGGCGTCGAACTGCGCTTCGGTCAGCCTGTCGGGCAATTGCATCGGCTCCTTCGGCGGCCAGGTCCTGGGCGGGTCGGCCTCGCCGTCGGGCAGCTTCTACCGCTGGTACACGACGCAGGGCGGGGTGGCGCAGGGCGACTACTCGTCGGCCGGGCTCGCCGTGGGCGTCGGCCAGGTGCAGTTCGCCACTCTCCAGGTGGTGCCGGCGGACGCCTTCGGCAACCGCACCTCCAGCACGGCGATCGGCACGGGCACGGTCACGTTGGCCGGCGCGGGCGGGGCGGAGACGTCGATGGTGCCGGCCTCGGTGCCGTACATCTTCCCCGTGGTGCCGGCCCAGCTCTTCGTCCACCACGTCCACGACGTGCGGGCCGGGCTCGTGCCGGACGGCGCCACGTTCCTGGTGAGCGCCTTCAACTGCGCTTCCGTCTTCGCCAACGGCAACTGCGTCCCCTCGGCGAACGGGACGATCACGGACGGCAACGGATCGCCCTCCGGCTCCTTCTACCGCGCCTATACGCTGAACCAGGGGCAGATGACCGCGACCTATTCCGTGCAGGGCGCTTCGTCCCCGGGCACGGGCCGGTCCAACGTCGCGACCCTCCAGGTGCTGATGGCCGACGCCCAGGCCAACCGGCTGGACAGCCACGTCGTCGCCACGGCGGGGCTGCAACTGGTCGGGCCCGGCAACGCCCTGGGCTCCGCGGAGCCGCTCAACATCCTGGCGGACGGCGCCCTGCACACCACGACGGTGACCTTCACCCCGCTGATCGACGCCTTCGGCAACGTCATCCCCGATGGCACGAACGTGCTCGCCTCGGCTGGCAGTTGCGCCTCCGCGAACTCCAGCGGAAACTGCATCTTCTCGGCAGGAGGTCAGATCCTCAACGGTACCGCCTCGCCCACCGGCAGCCAGTACCGGGTGTTCACCGTGCAGTCCGGCAAGGTCACCGTGAGCTACGGCGACCAGGGACTGGCCTCGGGGCCCGGCCAGACGCAGGTCGCCAACGTGGTCCTCCTCCCTTCGGACGCGGCGGGTAACCGGCTCGACTCCATCTCCTTCGCCGTGGTGCCCGTGAACCTGGTGGGCCTCACCTCCGGAAGCGGCTCGGCCAGCCCGGCCGCCGTCTTCGCCGACGGCAGCGACCAGCGCACCACGATCACGATGTCGAATTTCAAGGACGCCGCCGGCCAGCCGGTCCCCGACGGCACCATGGTCGCGGTGAGCGCCGGGAGCTGCTTCTCGGCGTTCCCGAGCGGCAACTGCGTATTCTCGGCCGGCGGCCAGATCGTCGGCACGAACCCTGCGTCCTTCAACTCCAGCGCCCAGCTCTTCTCGCTGCTCAACGGCCAGGTGGTCTTCCAGTACACCGCGCAGGGCGTGTCCGTGGCCACCGGGCAACAGACAGCGGTCGTCCAGGCAATACCGGTGACGCCGCAGGGGAACCGAATCAGCAGCACGGAGCTGGCGACAGTGTCCGTCCAGCTCCTCTCCCCGAAGAGCGCCGTGGTCGCGGTCACGCCGGTCGATCTTTTCGCGGACGGGAGAGACCAGCGGGCGCAGGTCGTGGTCAGCGGCCTCCTGCAATCCGACGGCGTCACACCCGTGCCCGACGGCACCAAGGTGGGGCTGACGGTCGGCAACTGCACCACCAGCAGCTCGGGCAACTGCGTCTTCTCGGCGGGCGGGGCGATCTCCTCGGCGGGGACCACACCGGGAGACGGGATACCCTCCCCGAGCAACGGCAACTTCAAGATCTTCACTGTGGCCGGCGGCCAGGTCCAGGCGGTCTACTCCGACGCCGGCGTGGTCACCGGTTTCAACCAGACGCAGACGGCCCGGGTCTCGGTCGTGCCCGCCAACAACGCCGGCACGATCCTGACCACCAACTCCCTGGGCTTCGGGGCCGTCCAGCTTCACGGCATGGCCTCGGCCGTGGCGTCGGGCCCGGCCGCGCTCACCCTGTCCGGCGCGACGACGACGGGGGCGGTGACCTTCTCGTCGATCAAGGACACGGCCGGCAACATGGTCCCCGACGGCTCGGTCGTGGTCGTGGCCCTGGGCAACTGCACGACCTCCAACATCAACGGCAACTGCAACTTCTCGACCGGCGGCACCGTCGTCGACGGCTCCCCCTCGCCTTCGGGGAGCCAGTTCAAGGCCTTTACCGTGATGAACGGCGCGGTGACCGTCACCTACTCGACGGCCGGCGCCACCGTCGGCACGGCGCGGGTGCAGCTCCTGGCCGGGACGCCCGACGGCAACCGGCTCGGCGGCACCACCCTGGCGGGCGGCGTCTGGGCGATCAACGTCACGAACTGATTCGGGAGAGACCTCAAGCGATGCGCGAAACGCGGAGTCAGCAGCTCGCAGGCCTTGGCAGGGTCGCCGTCGTCCTCTCGGCGATCCTCCTGGTGCACGTCCTGCCCGCGACGACGCAGAGCGGCTCGTCCGTCCAGATCTTCGGCCCCAAGGAGTACGTGCGCACGACCGGAGCGCCCAACCAGTACACCGACACGATCGCCGTCCCCGCCTGGGTCATCTCCCCCTACAAGCTCCACATTCAGAACGGCGACTCGAGCGGCTCCAACCGGGTCTCCTCGGCGACCATCACGGTCAACGGCACGCAGGTGGCCGGCCCGTCGGACTTCAACCAGAACGTCGCCGCGCTCGACCGCACCGTGACCCTCACCGCGCAGACGACGCTCCACGTCACCCTCGCGAGCAAGCCGGGCTCCTACCTGATCCTCAACCTCGCCGGCTCCCGCGCCGACCACACCGCGCCCGTGATCGCCATCCAGGCGCCGGTCAACGGCAAGGCGATCCGCACGGCGACCCCGGCGATCAGCTTCACCTACTCCGATCCGGTGGGAGCGGGGGAGACCGGTGCCTCCGGCGTCAACCCGTCTACGCTCAAGGTGACGCTCGACGGCGCCGACCGCACCAGCCTGTTCACCCGCCGCACCGCGGACGCCTCCGCGACCCTGCCGCCGGAGCTCGCCCTCGCCCCGGGGCCGCACACCCTGGTCGCCACGGTCAGCGACAACGCGGGCAACGCGGGGAGCGCGACCTCCCTCTTCACCGTCGACCTCGCGCCGCCACGGATCCAGGTCGTCGCACCGGCGGCCGGCTCCTACCTGGCCACGGCCAGGCCCACGATCCACGTCACCTACCAGGACGACGCCGCGGTCGACCTCGCGACCCTGAAGGTGCTGGTGAACGGGGTGGACCGCACCGCGCTGTTCACCAGGACCGCCACCGGCGCCACCTGGACCCCCACCTCGTCGACGGCTCTGCCGCAGGGCGCGAACCAGGTCACGGCGCAGATCGCGGACACCGCCGGCAACCTAGCGAGCGACGCCTCGGCCTTCAACGTCGATTCGACGCCGCCGGTGGTCACCATCGCGTCCCCGGCCGCCGCGGCGCGCTTCGGCGACGCGAACGTGCCGCTCGCGGTGTCCTACCGCGACGACCAGGCAATCGACCCGAGCACCCTCCAGGTGCGGCTGGACGGCGTCCTCATCGGGCTCACCGCCGGTCCGGACGACGCCACCGGCACGGCCCCGGGCGTGCACGACGGCAGCCACACGCTGGTGGCCCGCGTTTCCGACCGGGCGGGCAACCAGGCCAGCGCTACCGTGACCTTCGTCGTCGACACCGCGGCGCCCACCATCCAGGTGACGGCCCCGGCGGCGGGCGCGTTCGTCAAGACGGCGAGCCCGCGGATCACCGTCGCCTACTCCGATCCCGACGCCATCGACCCGGCCACCTTCAAGCTGCGCTGGAACGGCACGGACGTCACGAGCCTGTTCACCGCCGGCGCCACGGAGGCCTCGGCGGACCTCGCCGGCCGGCTGACCCTTCCCGAGGGCACGATCACGCTCACCGCCCAGGTCAGCAACCTGGCCGGGGTCACCGGCACGACCACGAGCACCTTCACGGTCGACACGGTCCCGCCCACGGTGAGCGTCACGGCCCCGGCCGGCGTGGTGGCGTCCGGCATCCCCGCGGCCGCCATCACCTATGCGGACGGCGGCTCCGGGGTCGACCCCGCCTCCGTCCACGTCCTCCTCGACGGCGCCGACGTCACCCGCTTCTTCGCCCTCACCGCCGGCAAGGCGGTCGGCACCCTGGAGGTCGACCCGCCGCTCGCCGACGGCCCGCACACCCTGGAGGTCACGGTGGCCGACCGCGCGGAGAACGCGGCCACGGCCACGGCCAGCTTCGTGGTCGACGTCACGCCTCCCGTGGCGGCCTTCGCCGCCCCGGCGGACAACTCGTTCCTCAACACCCCGGCGCCGGCCCTCCGGCTGACCTACGGCGACGGCTCTGGCTCCGGCGTGGACATCACCACGGTCCACGTCTTCCTCGCCAAGGGGAGCGGAGCGGAGACGGAGATCACCTCGCTGCTCTCGATCGGCGCCGATCAGGCGACGGGGCAGATTCCGCCGGCCTCGCCCCTGACGGACGCCACCTGGCACCTGCGCGCCACGCTCCAGGACCGCGCCGGCAACCCGGTGACGGTGCGGACGACGTTCGAGGTGGATACGGCCGCGCCGACGATCACGCAGCTCGACGCCCCGGCCCAGCTTCCTCCGGGCGGCACGGCCACGGTTTCGGCCGTCGTCACGGACAACCTCCCGATCGTTGCCGTCGTCTTCCAGGTGAATGGCGCGACGGTCGCGACGGTCACCGCTCCGCCCTACCAGTTCGTCCTCACGGTGCCGGCGGACGCCCGCTCCAGCGACACGCTGACCGTCACCGCCGTGGCCTCCGACGTGGCGGGCAACAGCGCCAGCGCGAGCCGCGGCGTGACCGTGGCCGCGTCCGGCGTGGTGGTGGGGAGGGTGCTCGCCGACTCGACCGGTCTGCCGCTTCCCGGCGCCGCCATCCAGGTACTTGGCGATACGCAGCGGGACGTCTCGGACGGCGACGGCCGTTACTCGTTGCCGGTCAGCGGCAGCCATCTCTTCCTGCGGATCGAGCGCCCGGCCGACCCCGCCGCGCAGCTCCCCACCCTGCTGCCCGTCGAGCGTGAGGTCACCGTCCACACCGGCGCCGGCACCGTCCCGGTGGACGCGCGCTTGACCGCCCTGGCCTCTCCGGTCTCGATCGGCGCGGCCGGGGGAGCGCTGAGCGCCGGCGACTTGACCGTCGCCGTGCCGGCCGGGGCGGTGGGGGAGGCGACCGCGTTCCATCTCACCCGGCTCTCCGCGCAGGGGCTGCCGGCCCTCCTTCCCCTCGGCTGGTCGCCGGTCGCGGCCTTCGACCTGCGGGCGGACGCGGCGGCCGGGCCCACGGCGCCGCTCGGCGCGAGCTTCGCCGGGCTGCCGAAGAATCGGCCCCTGCAGCTCGTCGGCTATGACGCCGGCCTTCACGCCTGGATCCTGGTGGCCGCCGGCCTGACGAGCACGGACGGCACGCTCGCAGCCGGCCTCCCGGCCCCCGGCGGCTACGCGCTGGTGGTGGCGGACGAGACCACGCCGCCCCTGCCGGTCCCCGAGCCTGGCCAGCCACTGGCGGGCGTCGCCATGGTCGCGCTGCCGCTCGACGCCGCGAGCTCCGGCTCCCTGAGCCCGCCAAGCCTCTCGCCGGCCGGCGGCACCTCCATGGCGACCCTGGCGGTCCAGTCCTCGATCCCGCTTCCCTCGGGCACGGTGATCCAGGCCGACGTCACGGAGGCCTACACCCTCACCTCGGGCGAGCAGCTCTCCGAGCCCTCCCGCGCCGAGGACCTAGTCCTCTACGCCTACCCGGCCGCCGGCGGCGCGACGCTCGCGGCGACCTTCCCGGTCACCCCCTCGCGCAGCTTCCAGGTGTCGGAGCTCCAGACCGGCAAGGTCCACCTGGACATCCTGGCCGGGCGCGAGAGCGTCCGCGGGGAGACCGGAGGCAGCGGCGCGGTGGTCGTCCAGGAGGGGGACGCGACCCTCTCCGTCGCCGCCGGATCGCTCCCGGAGGACACGGCGATCGACCTGACCGCCGAGTCTCTCGCGGCCTTCCTGCCGAGCGGCAACGGGCTGACGCCGCTCGCCCAGTACGAGATCGACTTCGGCGGCCAGGTGCTGAGCCACCCGGCGCAACTCGCGGCTGGCGCGGGGGGCGCCCAGCCCGGCGACACGCTCCTCCTGGCGCAGATCCAGCGCTTCGGCGGCGTGCCGCAGTTGGTGGTGGTGAGCCTCGCCCAGGTCACCGGCGGCCAGATCGTCACCCAGCCTTACCCGGGCCTGCCCGGCATCACCCGGGGCGGCGAGTACGTCTTCTACAAGTCGTCGGCACCGGTGGGGTTCGTCGCCGGCCGCGTGTCGTCGAGCGGTGGGCCGGTCGCCGCCCTGGTCTCGACCGGCGCGCTGCCCTTCGTGGCCCTGTCGGACGCCACTGGCCAGTACATCCTCCCCGCCGTCGCCGGCACCGCGAGCCTCCGGGCGACCGTCGCCCAGACGGCGCTCCTCGCCACCGGCAGCGTGGCCGTGACGGCGGGGCAGACGGCGGCGCTCGACCTCACCCTCGCGGGCGCCGTGGCCGCCGCCACGGTGAATCCGGCGGATGGCGCGCTGGGGGTCGACCCGAACGCGCCGATCACCATCACCGCCCCCGATCCCCTGAATCCGGCGACGGTCACCGCCGGCAACGTCCAGCTCTTCCAGGTGGGGACCTCGGGCAACGCGCCGGTCGCCGTCCGCTTCGTGCTGGCCCAGGGGAACCGGCAGATTTCCGTCTTCCCCCTCGCCGCGCTGGCGGCCTCGACCCGGTACACGCTCCAGGTCACCGGCCTTGCCACTGCCGTGGGGGGGCTGGTCGCGGTGCCCACCGTCACCTTCACCACGCGCTCGGCGACGCCGCCCAGCTTCAATCCCGACGCCCTCGTCTTCGCCTTCCCCGACGCCGACGGCAACGTGGCGGTGAGCGCGCCGGCGGGCTCGTTCCCGCCGGGCACGAACGTCCTCATCGTCGATCAGACGAACGGGATCGTGCTCTCCCTGACGGTGGGCAACGACGGCTCGGTCTCCGGCCAGCTCGCGGCGACTATCAATGACGTGCTGCTGGTCACGATCACGACTCCCGACAAGAGCGTCTCCACGTTCACCCGCAGCCAGTTCGTCGCTCCGGACGGCAGTGTGGCCGTCGGCCCCGGCGGCGGCACCGTGACCGGCCCCGGCGGTATCGAGATGCGCATCCCCGAAGGCGCCCTGGACAAGGGGGCCACCTTCAAGATCGAGGTCTTCGGTCCCGACCTCTTCCCCGAGCGGCCGGACCTTCCGGACGCGAATTTCGGTAGCGGTCTGAAGATCACGACCAACGCGGCCACCACCTTCAAGAAGGAGGTCAAGCTCGCCTTCCCGAAGCCGGCGGACGCGCCGGACGGCAGCTTCTTCTACGTCTACCGGCGGGTTCCCAACCCGGACGGATCGGTTTCCTTCCAGACGATCGACCATGCGTTCGTCGAGGGGACGGGGGACCAGGCCAAGGTGGTCACGGCGTCGCCGCCGTTCTCCGGCATCATCGATGCCCTGCAGGAGGACTTGGAGTACCTGATGTGGACGTTCGATCGCCTGTTGGTCGGCATCGCCTCACCCGGGCTGATCGTCGGCAAGGTGATGCGGACCGTCCCGCCGCAGCCGGGAGAGACGGCTCCCACCTTCGTTCCGATCGTCCATGCCAAGGCCTGGCGGACGAGCGACACGGCGCAGCAGAACGTGTCGTTTACGAACTCGGGCGGCCTGTTCACCCTGTTCGACCCCACGCGGGGCGGCGGGACGCGCCCGGTGACGGTCCAACTGGATACCGGCGAGCAGTTGCAGGCCACGGCCTTCGAGCTCAGCACGACGCAGACGGATGACGAGTTCTACGGCATCTCCGCGCAGCTCTACCGGCAGTACAGAAACATCGGTCGTGTGCAGGTCATCTTCCCACCGGCGCAGCCGGCGCCTCCCGCGCCGGATCTGGACATCCGGATCTTCAGGCGTGACGGCAACGGCAACCGGATCGACGCGGGGGGGCTCGTTCCCGAGGGCGCCTCTCTCGTGATCGGCGTCAAGTCGAACAGCGCCGCGAACCTGGACATGCGATCGCTCACCGTTTCGGGGCAGCCCCTGGCGTTCTCGCGGAGCGATTCCGGGACTCCCAGGATGGACTTCATCGCCACCCAGGACTACTCCGCGCCGCAGCCCGGGACATACGCCGTGACGGCGACGGCGCTCCCGGTCCTCGGGGGCGGCGCCGTCACCGTCTCGCGCAGCTTCCGGGTGATCGCCGCCGGGGGGAGCAACAACGATCCCGATCTGAACCAGCCGCCGGGGGTCCTTTCCGAGGTGCCGAGGACCCACTCCCTGCGGGTGCCGACGACGATCTTCCCCCAGGTGGTGTTCTCGGAGCCGGTGAAGAACCTGCCCGGCAACGTCGCCCTGAGCAGCGAAGACGGCCAGGCGGTGACCTTCACTCTTTCCGGAGTCGGGCGGCCGGACGCGAGCGGCAACCCGGTCGTCTACCCCAATTTGACCGATTCCTCGGCGGTCGTCACCTCGGTGACCCTGCAGCCCACGCAGGGCCTGCGGTACGGGACGAGGTACATCCTGAGCTTCGGCTCCGGGATCGTCGATCTCGACCCGCTGCCCAAGTCGCTGGTCGCCAGCGCCATCGACTTCACGACGCTCAGCCCGCAGAATCTGACCAGCACGGACGACGTGTTTCTGTCACCGCGGGTCGTCGTCATCGGCAACTATGCCTACGTGGCGAAGAACAACGCCTCGCTGTCGAGCGAGCTTCGCGCCTACGACGTGAGCAACCCGACGGTGTTGGCGACGCCGGTGGGAAAGATCGCGTACCCCGGCGGCCAGCCGATCGACCTGGCAGGGGAAGAGCGCTCGCCCGCGACCAACAATCGGGACGTCGTCGCGGTGGCTCCCGGTTTCCCGGGCGGGATCGATTCCGAGGTCGCGGCGAGGATCCCCTCGCGGGTCTTTTTCTTCGACGTCACGCATCCCAGCCAGATGAAGCAGATCGGCAACGTCAAGATGACGGATAGCGCGACCCAAGAGGGACTGGTGCTCCGGGTCGTCCTGCACAACGGCGTCGCCTATACCAGCACCTTCCAGAAGGGCATTCAGATCGTTCAGCTCGACGACATCGGCTCTTTCTTTGGGCCCTCGATTCAGACGATCCCCGTCACTCAGTCGCTCAACGGCCAGCAGGTTCAGGTGACGCTCTACGGGCTCCAGGTAGGGGACTACGTCGTCGATCAGAGAAACCGGACGCTCGTCCTGGCGACCGGGCGAGTGGGGCTCGTCGTCGCCGATCGGTCGGCCTCCCCGGAGGTGCTTTTCCAGGGCAATCTCAGCGATGCGATAGGGGGCCGGCTGGAGTCGGGCTTTGCGCTGGCTCTGGGAACGGTGAACGCCCGGAACGTGGCCCTGGTGGTGGGCCAGGGTGCGGGGAAAGATCCGATGACGGGAGCGCTGACCGCTGGACCCGTGCTCGCCGTCGTCGACCTGACCGATCCGCTCAACCCTCGCCCGCTGAGCTTCCTCGCCCTGCCCGAGACGGCGACCGACGTCACGTTGCGCGACGCGGATGCGCTGGCGCTCATCGGGTTCCCGACGCGGACCCTGCTGGTCAACCTGGGGGACCTGGCGAATCCCGCACCGGCCGGGGAGATCGAAGGCATCGGGGGTAAGGTAACTCTGGCGAGCTCGAACGTCGTCTTCTCGACCGCCTTTGGCGGCATCCATACCGCCGCCCTGGGGTCGGCCTGCGCGGCGTTCCGCGCCCTCTTGCGCGATCAACCGCCCCAACCGGCGCCGATCCAATCCACACCTCAACTGGAGTGGAGCCTGTCAGGCGGCATCTCAGCCCGTGACGGGCTGGTGCTGACCGACGTCAAGCTCGGCCGGCGGCAGCTTGCGACGAAGATGTCCTTGCCTTATCTGCTGCTCAAGCGAGTCGATGCCAAGACGGGCGCGGAGCTGAGCCATCGCTGCGAGCTGACGCCCGGGAGCGATTCCGGCTGCACGGGTTCCTCGAACGCGCGGGTCAGCCTCCTCAGCTTCCAGAACCAACCTGCCGATCAGACCCGGTACGTGGTGGAGGCTCAGTACCTGATCGACCGGCTCGACGGAGATCCGGACACCCACTCCGATGTTCCCGACAGTTGCGTGGTCGTCACGCAGCGATACGAGTTCTATCGCGAGGGTTTGGTTCCGTTCGAGCCGTTCGGGAAGTTCCCTTCGGCCCGCTTCCTTCCCGGTGTCCGCTACAGCTACTTTACGGACCGAGGACCCCAGTTGGAGTCGCTGACGACGGCGCAGCGCTTTGCGTTCGATGCCAGGACTAAAGGTCCCGGCGATCTCAAGGCGCCTATGAACGCAACGTTGTTCAGTTGTGACTTCGATCCTCTGAATTCGCGATGTCTTCCCTCGCTTTTGAACGGAAGCGCGATCGGATTGCTGGGTGGCAAGAACCCGCTTCCCCGCGAAGTCTATCTGCCGGTGATCAGGAAAGGAGAAGCAAACAGCTTCCCGGATCCGATCGGCACCCTGTCGCTGAAAACGCCGATGGACAACTACCATTCGAGCCCGCAGCCGCTGGCGAGCCCCGACCAGGAGATCGATGAGCCGGGGCCCACGGTATTTGGCTGCCCAGCTTGCGTTCACATCCATTGGCGGTGGACCTCGCTCGTGAGTCCGACGCTCAATCCCTTGGTCGATCCAACCTTCAATGCCAACGATGGCAAGCCATTCCTGCCGCCCGGCTCCACCCAGGACGTGGACATCGCCGTCGAGACCTCCGGAGTCGAGCATCCCAGCGGCCAGACGGAAGTCAGGGACCTGGTCTCCGCCGGCAACTCCGTGCGCCCTTCGGACCTCGCCGCGAGGAGCGCCCAGCCAACGTTCTGGTACGTCGCCACAGGCCATCAGAGCTCGGACCAGTTCTTCACTCACGGCGGAGGTTTTGGAACTTTCTACGTCAACAAGCTGACGGTCGCGCCGACCGGGCCCATGAGAGTCCAGCTCGAGCATTCCCGCGCCGTGCGTTACGACATCAAGGTCACGGCACAGATCCTTTTGGGGCAAACTGTGTACAACCAACAGTTTCCCGCATGGTCCGGGACGCTAGATCCCAATCGGGACAATCTGATCGATAAGGACGATCTGATCTCGCCGTTCAATGTCGGGCTCCCGCCGGAAACCCTGAGCGTCACCGTCGACGTCACGCTCGACGACGATGAGCTGGCGGCGATCCCGGTGCCGAAGACAGAGTACGTCAGGACGTTCACCTTGCTCACACCGGGTACGAAGGAACCCTGATCCACAAAATGGGACCTCACATCGTGACGATGAGTCCTAACCTTGCGGTATTGTAGCTACTCCTTGCGGTATTGTGACCTCACCTTGCGGCATTGAGTGCTCTCTTCGCGGCATTGCGACCACGCAATCTGACTTTGTGAGCTCGCAATCTGACTTTGCGAGCTCTCCATCTGAGAATGTGACCTTGCAATCTGGCGTTGTGAGCTCGCAATCCGGCATTGCGACCTCACAATCTGACGTTGTGGCCTCGCAATCCGGCTTTGTGACCTCACAATCCGGCATTGCAAGGTCGCAATGTGAGATTGCGACCTCTCAACGAGCCGTTGCGTCCTCACAATCTCAGATTGCAAGCTCACAATGCGGGATTGCGAGCTCGCAATGAGCCGTTGCGACCCCTCAATGAGCCGTTGCGTCCTCGCAATCTGGGATTGCGAGCTCACATCGCGGGATTGTGAGCTCGCAATGAGGCGTTGCGACCTCACAAGGAGCCATTGAGCGCACCCAATGAGCCGTTGCAGTCTGTCAACGAGCCGTTGCATCCTATCAACGAAGCGTTGAGTGCATCCAGCGGCTATCGAGGGAGATCCGCGACTCAGGGCGACTGGAGACCCGCGGCCAGCTCCCGCGTCAGGTCGCCAGCGGGGATCTCTTTGCAGCCGCTGGCATTCTGCCCGGCCCAGAGGGTGGAGAAATCGCCGCTGCCCTGGTTTTCAGCCTTGGCCCGCAGGGGTGCGACGGCGGCGGCGGCCAGCGGAAAGTCGGGCGGCACCGTGGAGAGCGGGCCAAGCTCCCGCATCAGGCGATTGACGATGCCTCGCGCGGGCCGGCCGGAGAACACGTTGGTGAGCGCCGTATGCCGGGCGGCTTCGCTCTTCAGCGCCGCGCGATGCACGGCACTGGTGGTGGCCTCCGGGCAGAGCAGGTACGCCGTGCCGACCTGCACCCCGGCGGCGCCGAGCCGCATCGCGGCCGCAACGCCCTTCGCGTCGACGATGCCGCCGGCCGCGAGCACCGGGACCTTCACGGCCTGCACGATCTGCGGCACCAGCGCGAACGTGCCGGCCTGGCGCGTCAGGTCGTCCACCAGGAAGTGGCCGCGGTGCCCGCCCGCCTCCAGGCCCTGCGCGATGATGGCGTCGACGCCTTGCTCTTCGAGCCAAAGCGCCTCTTCCACCGTGGTGGCCGAAGACAGGATCTTCGCGCCCCAGCGTCGCACGCGGGCCAACAGGTCCGCCGCCGGCAGACCGAAGTGAAAGCTCACGACCGGGGGCTCGAATTCGCTCAGCACGTCCGCGGCTTCGGCGCTGAACGGCGCACGTCCGGGGCCGGCGGCGATGGCGTTCGCGTCGATCCCGAGCTCCCGGTAGTAGGGCGAGAGCGCCGCCCGCCAACCCGCTTCGCGCTCGGCGCTGACCGCGGGCGGAGCATGGCAGAAGAAGTTCACGTTGAAGGGCTGCCGGGTCTGCGCTCGGATCGCCGCCAGCTCCGAGCGCATCGCCTCGCGGCTCAGCATCGCGCAAGGCAGCGAGCCCAGGCCGCCGGCCTCGGACACGGCGACCGCCAGAGCGCTCCCCTGAACTCCCGCCATGGGAGCTTGCACGATCGGAAGACGGATGCCCAGGAGCTCTTGCAGGGTCAACACCTCACCTCTTCGCCTCCAGTCTATCCTGTCCGCCGGGAAACCGGTTTCCCTGTTGGTCGTATAAGTACAGGTCCGGAGCGTCAGTCCCTCACTTGCTTATACGACATTCCGGATGGTATTGACGCGAATGCACTCCGGCGGGTAGCCTATAGAGCGTCTGAAGCGCTACCCCCAGAGATTTCAGCCAACATCGGAGGTCCGAATGCGAAGAGTCACAGGCATTGGCGGCATCTTCATGAGCGCCAAGGATCCGAAGGCGCTAGGAGATTGGTACAAGAAGCACCTCGGGATCGACGTTCAGGACTGGGGCGGAGCGTCCTTCGAGTGGACTGACTCCGAAGGAAACCCGATCAAGGGAACCACGGCCTGGTTGATCGGTCCAGCGGACGGCAAGCACTTCGCTCCGAGCAAGTCGACCTTCATGGTCAACTATCGAGTCGAAGATCTGGACGCGCTTCTCAAAGCACTGCGTGAGGAAGGTTGCGACGTGCTCGAGAAGACAACCGACGACCCGGATTACGGGAAATTCGGATGGGTCATGGATCCGGAGGGCAACAAGGTTGAGCTCTGGCAACCGCTTCCAGGGCAATGAAGCTCGGTGACTCGCGAGGGGACCGAGGTCTAACAGACTGTCAGCACAGTGCCTGACCCCCAACACCCACCGGCGGACTGCCGGCTCGGGATTCGCCGGTGAGTCCTCCCCATGTCCGGCGGCATCGGCCGCGTCCGCTGCAACCGCGCCGCCGACTAACCTCCCGCTGCGCCGGCTCCCAAAAGCCACCGGCGCGCACCATTGCGGTCATAGGGCTCGCGGCAACGCAGCCGCGGTCCTCTTTCGGACGTGAGGGAGGAATCCGATATGAGGCGTACGCTCGCCTGGCTCGTCGTGCTGTTGGCCTTCGGGAGTGTGGCCCACGCCGCCCCTGAATCCGTCGTTTCCACCGCCTCCAGATATCCTGTGCTCGAGGTCAACCGCTTGGACTCCGTCGTCTCATCGGCCTTGGATCTGGAGCGCCTCAGGGAGGAGGATGCGGCGCGGGACCGGAAAGGACTGCCGCCGCGTTTCGCCGTTCCGGAGCGGGTGTCCATCACTCCCTCCAACCATGGTACCTGGGAGGATCTCGGCGACGGCCAGATGCTGTGGCGGCTGCGTATCATCGGCCGCGAAGGATCGACGTCCCTGAACCTGGGTTTCACCCGCTTCAAGATGTCGAACGGCAGCCGCCTGCTGCTGTATTCGACGGACGGCAGGGAGGTCGTGAGGCCCTTTACGGCCGCGGACAACGAGCGGCGTCGAGAGCTGTGGACGCCGGTCGTCGTCACCCGGGACCTGATGGTGGAGCTGACCGTGCCGAAGAGCGAAGTACGGAACGTCGTGCTGGAGCTCGGCTGGATCAACCAGGGCTACCGCGGCTTCGGAACGATCCCGGCCGGCTCCCTCAACAAGTCTGGAAGCTGCGAAATGGACATCGAGTGCCTGGGCGCCAGCGATTCGTGGCGCCAGGAGGCGAGGTCGGTGGGCGTGATCTCGACCGGCGGCACGACGTTCTGTTCCGGATCGCTCATCAACGACACCGCCGGCGACCACAAGATGTACTTCATGACGGCCAACCACTGCTCGATCACCTCCGGGAACGCGGCCTCTCTGGTGGTCTACTGGAACTACAAGAACTCATTCTGCCGCACGCCCGGCAGCGCCCAGAGCGGACAGACCGGCGATGGTACGCTGACCCAATTCCATACCGGTTCCACCTTCCGTGCCGCCAACGCCGCCTCGGACTTTACATTGGTGGAGCTCATCGGCGCGCCGGTCCCGGCCTACAACCATTTCTGGGCGGGCTGGGATCGCTCGACCGGTAACTTCGCGTGCAGTACCGCGACTCCCTGTGCCACGATTCACCATCCGAATACCGACGAGAAGCGGATCACGTATTCCACCACCACCACGGCGACCACGAGCTACAACGCCACGACCTCGCCGGGCGACGGCACCCACATCTGGGTCCATTGGGCGACCGATCCTCCCGGCACGTTCACCGTGCCGGGAGTCACCGAGCCGGGCTCGTCCGGCTCGCCGCTCTACAGCCAGGCGGGCCGCTACATCGGCCAGCTCCACGGCGGGCCGTCCTCCTGCGGCGCCACGGGCAACAACCTCTCTGATTATTACGGGCGCTTCAGCGTCTCCTGGACCGGCGGGGGCACGAACAGCACCCGCCTTTCGAATTGGCTGGACGCCGGGAACACCGGTGCCACCGCCATCGACGGCCTCGACAGCGGCGGCGCTTGCACGCCGCCTTCGGCGCCGACCGGGCTGACCGCCACCGCCACCTCGCAGACGCAGATCAATCTCTCCTGGACCGCCGTCTCCGGCGCCACCTCGTACACCATCCTGCGCGCGACGACCAGCGGCGGGCCCTACACAGTGGTAGGAACGTCTGCCACGACCTCCTTCTCGAATACGGGCCTCACCTGCAACACCACCTACTATTACGTAGTGACGGCGTCGAACGGGAGCTGTAGCTCCGCGAACTCCGCGCAGGCGCAGGCGACGACGCAGGCGTGCACGTGCAACAACATTTCGGACGTGGAGCCGAACGACAGCCGCACCGCGCCGCAGGTGATCACCGGAAACTGCAACCAGATCTCGGGGACCTTCGTCAACGACCCGTCGTCGCAGAATGACTACTTCCGGCTCAGCCTGCCGGCCGGAGCGACGGTCACCGCGCTGCTCAACAGCCTGACGGTGGACTACGACGTCTACATCTACAACTCGACGACGGGTAGCGCCGTGGCAAGCTCGACGAATGGCGGCACGACCCCGGACCAGGCCTCCTGGACCAACACCGGCGGCTCGGTGGTGAACGTCTACGTCCGCGTCAACCGTTTTTCCTCGACCAAGACGACCTATCAACTGAAGATCAGCTATTGATCTGACCACCCGCGAGCGCCCGTCCCCGGCCGGGGACGGGCGCAGCCGTCCTGAAGATTGGCTGAGGACTCGTTGAGAAGGAGTGCAGGGTCGAGGGTCAAAGTGCCGGCCGTGGTAGCGTAACCGTAAACTCCGCCCCCCGGCCGCTCCGGTTCGCGGCTTCGATCCGCCCCCCGTGCGCCTCCACGATCCGCTTGCAGATACTCAATCCCAAGCCATACCCACCGCTCTTCTTGGAGCGCGAGCGGTCGACGCGGAAGAAGGGCTCGAAAAGATTGTGAAGATCCTCGGCGGGAAGACCCGGGCCGTCGTCGGTAACCCGTACGATGACCGCCTCGCCGTCCGCCTTCACTACCACCTCGACCGGCCGGCTGTCGGCCAATGAGTACTTGAAAGCGTTCTCCAGGAGGTTCCGGAGAACGACCCGGATCTTCTCCCCATCCACCTCCGCCCAGATCTCCGGCGTCGCCGCGGCGAACCGGACCCCGGGCAGCCGATCCTCGAACCCCTCGGCGACCTGCCGCAGTAGAGCCACAAGGTCCAGCCTCTCCCGCCGCAACCCCTGGCCCCCGCGCAGCCTCTCCAGCTCGAGCAGCTCGGCGATCATGGCCTCCATCTCGGCCACGTCGGCTTCGATCCGCCGCCGCTTGTCCCCCTCGGGCAGGAGGGCGAGGGCCACCTTGACGCGCGTCAGCGGGCTGCGCAGCTCGTGGCTCACGTCGAGCAGGAGCTGGTCCCGGGCGCGGAGCATCTCCGAGATCCGGCGGACCATCTGGTTGAAGGCCTCGGCGAGAGCGCCGAACTCGTCCCGCGTCCGGCTCGGCACGTTGACGTCGAGCTCGCCTTCGCTCAGCCGCGCGACCCCCTCGCGGAGCGCCCGTAGGGGCCGCAGCGAGCGGCGCAGAACGAGGTACGCCAGGAGGACGATCATTGCCATGACTGCGTGGAGCACCCACAGGAGGTGCGAGTGCGCCCGGCGCATCCTGCGGCCGAGCTCCCAGAAGAACAGATACGTGCCCCCCTGGGGAGCGGGGGCGATCGTGAGGTCATAGCGCCAGCGCGATTCTTTGACCTCGGAGAGGTGGGGGAGGCCGGGCGCCGTCTCCCAGGTCCCGCCCGGGCCCTCGTAGCGCATCTCCAGGCCCAGGCGATCCGCGATCTCCTTCGCTCTTTTCTCGTCGGGCGAGGTCGAGGCCAGCGCGCGGGCGTACTCGGCCACCAAGCCGCGAGACATCGAGAGGCTCGGGCCGAGGATGGAGTAGAAGAAGCCGCCTACGAAGAGGACGAGGCTGACGGTCGTGGCCAGCATGATCGCCAGTTGCCTGACGAAGATCGACCGGTACCAGGCCACGAGGTGCGAGGCCTCACTCATCGCCGCCGCTCCCACCGATGAACCTGTATCCCGTTCCCCGCACCGTCCGGATGTACCGGGGGCGCCGGGCGTCGTCTCCCAGCTTCTGGCGCAGCCGGCTGACCAGGATGTCGACCGACCGGTCGTAGGCCTCCCAGTCGACGCCGCGGGTCTCGTCCAGAATGCGCTCGCGGGTCAGCACCCGGCCCCGGCTCCGCGCCAGGAGTCCGAGGAGCGTGAACTCCGCCGTGGTCAGGGCGAGCGGGCGCCCGTCGAGGCTGGCGGAGCAGGCCGCCCAGTTGATCTCCAGCGGTCCGATCCGCAGGCTCTCCTCGGCTTCCGGCGGCGTCCCCCGCCGGAGCACCGCCTGGATGCGGGCCACCAGCTCGCGCGGCTCGAAAGGCTTGGGCAGATAGTCGTCCGCCCCCAGCTCCAGGCCGAGGATGCGGTCCATCACGCCGCCCCGGGCGGTGAGCATCACGATCGGCACCCGGCTGGTCTCGCGGATCTTCCGGCAGACCGCGAGGCCGTCCATGCCGGGGAGCATGAGGTCGAGAACCACGAGATCCGGCGGATCGCTCCGGATCGCCCGCAGCCCTTCCTCCGGATGCGCGACGGCGCGGACGTTGAAGCCGAAGCCCCCGAGATACTCGATCAGGAGCTCGCCCAGGGCCTCATCGTCGTCGAGGACGAGCACGCGCGTTCCGGTCATGACGTTCCCATGATCTCTCATTCCGTGCCCAGGGCGCGGATCGGCGGCAGCCGCGAGGCCCGGCGGGCAGGCACGGCGCCGAAGCCGAGCCCGGTGATCATTGCCATGCCAAACGAGGCGAGCAGCGCGCCGGCCGGCACGGCGACCTTCCAGGACGTCCCCAGGGCCAGGCCCCCGGTGCCGAGCGCCGCGAGGGCCACCCCGGCGAGCCAGCCGCCGAGCGCCAGGGCCGTGGCCTCGGCAAGGAACTGGACCAGGATGTCCCGCGGCCGGGCGCCGACCGCCAGCCGCAGGCCGATCTCCCCGGTGCGTTCCTTTACCGAGAGGAGCATGAGGGCCAGGATGCCCGTGCCGCCGACCCCGAGCGCGAGCGCGGAGAGGCCGGCGACGAAGAGGGTGAGGGTGCCCACCGTCTCCCGCTGCGAAGAGAGGAGCTTGGCCTTGTCCTGGACCGCGAAGTCGTCCGCCGTGGCGTTACCCCGGAGCCGATGACGCTGGCGCAGGAGCGCGCCGATCTCCGCCTGCGCCGCGTTCATCCGGTCGCGCTGGTTGGAATCGCGGATGTCGCGGACAGTGACGAAGACCGTGTTGAGGTACGCGACGTTGAACACCCGGCGCAGGGCGGTGCGGATGGGAATGACGATCGTATTGTCCTCGTCCGAGCCGTCGGCCAGAGCCCCCTTGGCCTCCAGCACGCCGGCGATCTCGAAGGGGATTCCTCGCAGACGCAGACCGCGGCCGATCAGAGAGGCGGGCGGCTCGTCGCCGAACAGCCGCTCGGCTACCCGGGCGCCGAGCACGGCCACCCGCCGGGCGCCGGCCTCGTCCTCCGCGTCGAAGAAGCGGCCGGCCTGGAGACGGAAGCGGCGGACCCTCGGGAAGGCCCGGGTGGCGCCGAGGACCGTGGCGGTCACTGAGCCGCCGCCGCCCTTCACCCGCACCGTGCCCTCCAATCCGGGCATCGCCTCGTCCACCCGCTCCAACTCGGCGAGGGCCGCGGCGTCGGCCGGGGTGAGAGTGGTGACGAAGCCGCGCACCTCCTTGCGGGCGACCAGGCGCCTGGCCTGCGCCGGCCGCACCACCAGGAGGTTGGTGCCCATCGCCTCCAGGCTGCGGGCGACCTCGCGCTCGGCCCCCGCGCCGAGGGCGCCGGTCAAGAGGACGGCGGCGACGCCGATCGCCACTCCGCAGAGAGCGAGGCCGGCCCGCAGCCGATGGGCCGCGAGCGCCCGCAGCGCCGGCCGGAGAGAGCGGGCGAGCCTCATTTCAGCGCCTCACCGCAGGGCGTCGGCCGGCTCCAGCCGGGCGGCGCGCCGGGCCGGAGCGACGCCCGCGAGGAGACCGGTCAAGGCCGAGGCGCCGAGACCCAGGAGGATCGCCTGCCAGGAGAAGACGCCGCCGAGAGTGAACCGCTGCGCCGCCCATTGCGCCAGGCCTAAGCCGGCGACGAGCCCGAGGACGCCGCCGCCGAGGGAGGTCACGGCGGTCTCGAGGAGGAACTGGAGCTGGATGTCCCCGGGCCGGGCACCCAGCGCCCGGCGCAGGCCGATCTCGCCCACCCGGGCGCTCACCGACGCCAGCATCAGGCTCGCCGCCACCACACACCCCACGACCAGCGAGACCGCCGCCACCAGCGGGAGGAAGACGAAGAGCACCCGCTCGACCTTGCCGACCATCTTCTGCACCTGCGTGGCCGTGATGACCGTGAAGTCGTTCGGCTGGCCGGGGGCCAGGGCGTGGCGCTCGCGCAGCAGGGCTTTGAGCGCCTTCGCCGTCTCTTCCACTCGCGCCGGGTCGCGCACCAGAAGCTTGGCGCCGCTGATCGTGTCGACGTTCATCACCCGGCGCTGAAGGGTCGTGAGAGGGACGACGATCTCAGCGTCGCGGTCCATGCCGTGAGCGTCGGTGCCGAACGGCTCGAGCAGGCCGGTGACCCGAAAACGGACCTGGCCGATCTGGATCTCCGCCCCCAGCGGGTCCTCGGTGCCGAACAGCTCGCGCGCCACCGTCGAGCCGATCAGGGCCACCCGCGCCGAGCCGGCCACAGCCGCGGCGTCGAAGGGCTCCCCCTGGATGACGCTGCGGTTCCAGACCCGCTCGAAGCGCTCGGACTCGCCGAGGACCCTCGCGGTCGTGGTGGCGCCGCCGGCCGAGCGGACCGGCTCGCCGGTGAGCCCCTGCTGCGGGTCCCAGGCCTCGACCTCGGGGAGCTGGCGAACGAGCCCCGCGACCTCGTCGAGGGTGAGGCGGGCGGCTCCGGGACGCGGGCCGCCGATGATCCGGCCGCCGCCCGTGATCAACAGGATCGAGGAGCCGCCGAAGAGCTGGCGGACGGTCGAGAGCATCTTGCGCTCGGCTCCCTTGCCGACCGAGACCACCAGCGTCAGCGCCGTCACGCCCACCAGGCTGCCCAGCATCAGGACGGCGGAGCGGAACCGGAAGCGGTTGAGGGCCTTGAAGCTGTGGGCGACCAGGCGCGCGGTCGTGCGGCTCATGCTCCCTCCCCGGCGGCGACGGGCGCCGCACTATGTTGCGGGAGACGGTCCTGGCGATGGTCGGAGATCAATCGCCCCATCTCCAACCGGCAGATACGGTCGCAATGGGCGGCGAGGTCCGGGTCGTGGGTGACGAGGACGATCGTCCGGCCGGCGGCGTGGAGGGAGTGGAAGATGTCCATGATCTCCCCGGCCGCCTGCTCGTCGAGATTGCCGGTCGGCTCGTCGGCAAGGAGGAGATCGGGCTCGTTGACCAGGGCGCGGGCGATCGCCACCCGCTGCTGCTGGCCGCCCGACAGCTCGGACGGCTTGTGGTCGACGCGGTCGGCGAGCCCCACGGCTTCGAGGGCGCGGCGCCCAAGACCTGCGATCGAGGCGCGGTCGGAGTAGAGGAGGGGGAGCTCCACGTTCTCCAGGGCGCTGGTGCGTGGCAGGAGGTGGAAGGATTGGAAGACGAAGCCGATCCGCCGGTTGCGCAGGCGGGCCTGGGCGTCGATCCCGAGCTGCGAGACGTCCTCGCCGTCGAGAAGGTAGCGCCCGGCGTCCGGCCGGTCGAGCAGGCCGAGGACGTTCATCAGCGTCGACTTCCCCGACCCGGAGGCGCCGACGATGGCCAGGAACTCGCCGCGCTCAATGCGCAGCGAGATCTCGCGCAGCGCCCGCACCGGCGCGCCCCCCGGGCGATGGTAGGTTCGTTCGATCCCTTCGAGCTCGATCATGGACCCGTGTTCTCCTTTCCTTCGGTTTTCGTCTCGCCGATCAGCACTTCGTCCCCCTCGCGCAGGCCGCCGACGATCTCCCAGAAGCTCTCATCCTGGCCGCCCGTCTTGATCCAGCGCCGTTCTGTGGCGCTGCCGAGCCGAAGCAGTACGTACTGCTTCCCGCCCTCGCGCAGTACAGCCCGGCGGGGCACGGCGAGCACGGCGCGCCGGGTCTCCAGGGCGATGTGCACCGTCGCCGTCATCTCCGGCCGCAGCGTGTGCCCGGGGGGAGCCTGGAAGCGGATGACCGTGACGTAGTTGACGACGTTGTCCCGGATCTCGGCCTGCGGGTAGACGGCGACCACCTCCCCTGCGAACTCCTGGCCGGGATAGGTGTCGACGGTGAAGCTGGCCTTCTGCCCGACGCGAATGCGGCCGATGTCGGTCTCGTCCACGTAGGCGCGGACCTCCAGGCGGTCGAGGTCGAGGAGGGTGACGAAGGTCGGCGAAGCGAAGCTCGCGGCCACCGTCTCGCCCTCCTCGGTCGAGATCGAGGCGACCACGCCGGCGATGGGAGCGGTGAGCTTCGCGTAGCCGAGCTGGGTGACGGCGAGGTCGAGATTGGCCTGCGCCTGCCGGAGCTGCCCACCGGCGACCGCGGAGGCCCGCTCGGTGAGATCGAGCTCGCTCCTAGCGAGGAGCTGCGCCGCCGCCAGCTCCCGCTTGCGCCGCAGATCGGCCAACGCATAGTCGAGATCGGCCCGCGCCGAAGCGACGGCCGCGGCCGCCTGCGACCTGCGGGCATCGAGCTCGCCGGTCTCGATCTCGGCCAGGAGCTGCCCCTTCGCGACCGAATCGCCGATCCGCACCAGGAGCCGGCGCACCACCCCGGAGGCGCGGGAGCCCACCCGGACCTCCGCGCCGACCCGGGGCTTGATGACGCCGGTGGCGGTGACCGCCCGTTCGAGATCGCGACGAACGACCCGCACCGTCTCGGCGTTGCGCAGAGGGTCCTCGGTCCGCGGCGCCATCCGCATGAAGAGGAGGGCCACGAGGGCGAGGGCGGCGGTGGTCAGGGCGATGATTGCGAGTTTCTTCATGGGACGGGCCTTTTCATGGCACCGTCGACTCTGAGCCCTCGGCGTTTCTCGGGAATGTCGGGAATGTAACGGATTGCAACGGCGGGGAGCCGGCTTGTGAGGCGGGCCGTTCCGGTACAATTCCTCTCCATGGAGAGCCTGCCCTATATCGATGAGCATCGCACACACGTCGGCGCGTCGCCCGAGCGCACTTGGGACGCCGTCGTGCGATTGGCGCGCGGTCGTCTGGCCCACCCCGCTCCAGCGGCCTTCGCTGCGCTCTGGCGCTTGGAACCCGCGAGTGGCTTCGCGGTCGCCGAGGAGACCGCGCCGCGGCACCTCGCGTTGCGGGGCCGCCACCGGTTCTCCCGCTACGAGCTTGCTTTCGACGTCGCTCCCAGCCCGGACGGGGTCACGCTGAGCGCGCGCACCTCCGCGGTGTTCCCGGGGATCGCCGGCCGTGCGTACCGCGCGCTTGTCATTGGCAGCGGGGGTCACCGGCTCATCGTGCGCCGGATGCTGGCGCAGATCGCGCGTTCCGCGGAGCGGGCGCTATGACCGTCGGCGAGGCCCTCGAACGCCTCCTGCCGCGCTCGCAGGCGCTACGATCGGGGGATCGCCCTGCTCTTACTGGCGAGTGCGTTGTGACAAGTGGGCCATAGGAGGTGACAACTCGTCCCTGCGGGTGAGAAAAGCGGGATCCACGTCCGTCCTTCTTAGTAGCGACGTCATTCAATCTCCCGACGTCGAAAGGAGATACCCGTGACAGACCCACATCTTGCGACCACCAACCGGCTCGCCGAAGCCACCTCGATCCAGGAAAGCGCCGAGGAGGCTTTCGACCTTGAGGACTACCTACCGGACATAGGTCTGGCGTCCTTCGGCGGGCTGCAGGAGAGGGTCTTCGAGCACGACGACCGGGCGCAAGTCGCCAGCCCCGAGCAGCTGCCGTGGCGGGTGAACGCCTCCCTTCGCATCACCGCCGCGGACGGTTCCCAATGGCTCGGCACTGGGTGGTTCGTTACCCCGCTCACACTGATCACTGCCGGGCACTGCGTTTTTATCAACCATAGCGGCGTCGTCGGTCGGGATGGCTGGGTGCGAAGCATCGTCGTCATGCCGGGTCGAAACGGTTCCGCTCTTCCGTTCGGCTCGCAGACAGCCACCACCTTCCGCGGTGTCGACGGATGGACCCAGCAAGCCGACGAGCGCTACGACTACGGAGCGATCGTGTTGCCACAGCCCTTCGCGGAGTCGATCGGCGTGCGGCGTTTCTCCGTGCGGCCTGATGCCGCGCTCACCGGCGTCGAGGCAACGGTGGCGGGATACCCCGGTGACAAGCCGGCGGGAACCATGTGGCGCCACGCGCTGCCCATCCATGCGGTCGAGGCGATGAAGATCTTCTACGAGATCGACACGGCGGGCGGTCAGAGCGGCGCCGCCCTATACGTGATGGATGGCGGGGAACCGGTCGCCGTCGGAGTCCATACTTACGGCGGCGCCACCTCCAACTCGGCTACCCGCATCACCCAGGAGGTGTTCGACAACATCCAGCGCTGGAGCGCCTAGTAGCGAATGGCACGGATCACTGGAGTCATCATGGGCCCAGATGGCAAACCGATGGAGGATGCCGCCGTCCATTTCATTTCTGGCCCGGCGCCACTGCCGGACATCGCGCAGCTCACCGGTCCCGACGGCAGGTTCCTCCTCACCGCGCCGGTGCGGGGCGCTTACAGCCTGCAAGTGAACGCTCCGGGCCACGAAGCCGCGACCGTCGACTTCGAGGTCGCCGACGAGATCGAGATCGAACGCGACGTAAGGTTTCCATAGGAGCTTAAAAATGGCAGACGCCCAATACTCTCCGCTTGGCCTTACATCCCTCGAGAGCGCTCGACACGTTGTAGCCGCGCACGGCGCCCGGCTGCTGGGTCACCCCGGTGTCGTCGCCGTACGGCCGGGGTTCCGTGTGGTGGCCGGCGAGCTCACCGAGGAGCCGGCGGTCGTCGTGGCGACCCAGCCTCAGGCCGGGCCGGCCGCCGCCGCGCCGTTGCCGGAGCGGCTCGACGGCGTGCCTGTACAGATGCTCCCTGCCAGTCCCCTCGAGCTGCTGCAAGGTGCGCCGCGGGTGGACTCCTGGGAATGGCTCGCGCAGCCCACCGCCCTCGAGGCCACTCCGGAGATCGGTTATGAGCCTCCCTCCGACGCTCGCCTCGAACGCGTGAAGGTCGCCGGGCCGGTCGTGTGCCACGTGGGTCCTGACGTCGGCTGGGCCACCCTTGAGCCGTTCCTGCAGAAGGCCGAGCAGCGGCTCACGGTGGCGATGTTCGACTTCTACGCCGAGCACATCATCAGCTTTTTCGAGAGGCTTGCCGTGGACAAGCCGGCGATGAAGCTCGAACTGATCCTGCAGGTAGATCCGCAGAAGGAAGACGCGATCGTCTCGCGCCTCGAGGACGCCTGGGGCGAGCGCTTGACCCTGGCGCCAGCGGTCGTCTCAGGTCCGCATCGCGTCTTCGCGAACTCGTACCACACCAAAGTCGCCGTGCGCGACGGTACTGCCTTCTGGCTCTCCAGCGGCAACTGGACCCCCACCAGCCAGCCGCTCATCCCACCAGGTCCTCAGCCAACTCTCTACAATCGGGGCAACCGCGAGTGGCACGCCATCGTCGAGGACGCCGACCTTGCGGCGACCTTCGAGGCGTTCATCAGGCACGACATTGCACAGGCGCAGGCTGCCGCTGCCGAGTCAGTGCCCGAAGCGGCGCTCGAGATGCCCGATCTCTTCGTGACCGAGTCAGCGCTTGAACCAGAGGCCGCCTTCGTGCAGGAGCATCCCTTTCTGGCGCGGAGCTTTCCCGAGGATGCCAAGCCACTCGACATCGAGCCCTTGATGACTCCCGACAACTACACGACTCGCATACGCGAGCTGATCGAGGACGCCAAGGTGTCGCTCTACCTGCAGTACGCCTACATCCACATGGCCAAGGAGCTCGACGGTTACCGCGCGATCATTGATGCGGTGACAAAGAAGATCCGCGATAAGCTTGACGTGAGGATCATCGTCGGCAGTAACCAGACGGCGGAGCACACGCAGGCCCTGCAGGCACTGGGCTGGACGCTAGGCAAGCATCTCCGCATGCAGCGCAGCAAGCTCCACAACAAGGGGGTCCTCGTCGACTCGAAGGTGGCGCTGGTCGGCAGCCAGAACTGGTCGAAGGACGGCACGCAATACAACCGGGACGCCACCTTGGTCTTCCACGACGAGAGTGTCGTGAAGTACTTCAAGGAGGTCTTCCTCTTCGATTGGGACAACCTCACGCGATCACCGTTGCTGCCGGAGATGCAGCCCATGATCGCCACCGAAGGCGAGCCGCCGCCAGGCATGATTCGGGTTTCCTGGGCCGAGTGGTTCGAGGACTGAGACCGGAGGTCGCGCCGTGCTGACCCAGGAGGAACGGGAAGAGATCGTCGAGCTGCTGCTCCTCGACCTGACGGCGCTCGCCCAGCCGCAGAGCGCGCTCCGCGTGAGGGTGGGCCCCGAGTTCTCGGAGCTGTTGCCGATTGACATCGGCGTGCTGCGAGACCTCGTGGTCGAGGCGTTGCGCATCTGTGTCGACGACGAGCTGCGCCACACGCCACCCTGGCTGGCCCTCCTGCTCGCCCCGGTGGCGCTGTCGGACCCGGTGCCGCGAGTGCTGGCCCGGCTGGCGAATCCTCCCCCCAAGCCGGTGGATCCGCTGGACGCGTTGTTGCTCTCGACCGACGTGCCGTTCGTCAACCGCTCGATCCTCCGCGACCGCCTGCGCGTGCTGTCCAGCGTCAACTCGATGAAGAAGATCCTGGTGGTCACCGGCCCTCACGCAAGTGGCAAGAGCTTTACCCGCGAGCTGATCACTCACCTCTGCGGGTCCGTAGGCAAGCTGGTGCATTGCGCCTTCCCCCTCCAACCGGGCCAGGAAGCCATCACCGGTGCCAGCGAGATCGCGCGCGACCTCGTCCAGCAGATGGGCCGTCCCACGATGGGTCTGCCCGCGGTCAACTCCAACGAGGACGCCTGGGTGCGGGAGGTGGCGGGCTGGGTGCTCTCGGAAGCTCTGAGCACCCCTTTCGACTGGTGGCTCGTCCTCGATGGCTTCAACCATCCGGACCTGCGGCCGGACGCCAAGAAGCTCATCATCCACTTGGCGGACCGGGTCAACATGGGGTTGTACGCCCGCCGCTGCCGCTTGATCCTGCTCGGCTTCGACCGTACGAGCCTGACCGTCGCGCCCGGCAAGATCCTTGTCGAAGAAGTCGACCCCGTCACCAACCCCGTAACCGACGCCGAGGTTCTCGCCTGTGTCAAGGCCATCCTCGAGCGCACCGGCAAGAATGCGGACGCGGCGCAGCTGACGATGGCGATCCTCCAGGATCTTCCGGCTGGCGAGGAGCGGCTGCCGATCCTCAACCAGAAGCTCGTCGATCTGCTCTAGGCGGCGGGAGGGTAGCTATGGACAGCAGTGAGCAAGTGCCGCAGACCGCCGCCGACGACACCAGCGAGCTTCTTGCACGGCTCGCCACGAAGTCTGCGCAGCGACGAGCGGCCTTCAAGGACGAAGTGACGGCGCAGCGGTGGTCGTACCGCGAGGCGGCGGCCGTCCTCCACTGCTTCGACCCGGAGCACCTGCGGCCGAACGACCCGAGGCTCGCCGTCGAACGGCCGCGAACCCTGCTGGCTGGCGACACTCAGCCTGCAGCCGGGGGGCGCGACCGCGGTTACTGGACGCTCACGCTGGCCACCCGGCGTGCTGCGCTGAGCCGCCTGGGTAGCGTGGAGAGCCTGCGCGCAGCCCTGGCCGCCAACCCGGATCGCCCGCGCACCGACGTGCAGGAGATGCTGGAGTCCTTCCTCGGCGGCTCCCCCCCAAATCTGGTGAACCAGTCATCCACCCAGTTGAGCCTCATGCTCCAGGTGGTGAGCTGGCTTCAGGGTTTCGTGCCGCAGCTTCCCACCGAGGAGGCGGTGCGCGCACAGATCGCCCGCCGAGCACCGCTACGCCGGTTCGAGCACCTCGTCAGCCAAGAGTTCGTAGGTCGCCAGGCAGAGCTCGGCCGCCTGCGCGACTACGTTGGCGTGCTACCTCCGAACTCCGTGCGCGCCGCGATCGACCGTCAGCTGCGCGACTGGCTCAAGCTGACGCGCCGGCCTCCGCTGCTGCTCCACGGCCCCGGCGGCATCGGCAAATCGGCGCTCGTCGGCCGCTTCCTTTTCGAGCACTCGCAGGCAGTGTCCGAGCTCCGCTTCCCGTTCGCCTACCTGCCGTTCGACGACCCGCTGCTGGTGGTCAACGAGCCCTATACGTTGCTCCAGGAGGCTGCCGAGCAGCTGGCGGCGGAGTACCCCGACCGTCGCGCCGCGAACGAATCGTTCCGTGAGAGCCTCGAGCGCTTCTCCGAGGGGCGCGTCAGGCTCAGCGGGCGCGCAGCGGCGGCCACCTCGCGGGGAGGGAGGCTCGACCAGCTCAGCGAACTCGAAGGCAGGCTCATCGACGCCTTCGGCGTGTTGCTCGGCAGCCTCGCCGGCAAGAGTCAGCCCGCGCTCTTCGTCCTCGACACGTTCGAGGAGGTGCAGTACCGGCCGCCGGCGGAGGTCCGCGGCTTGGCGGAGCTGCTGACCAGGCTACAGGGGAAGTTCCCGCTGCTGCGCGTCGTCGCCTCGGGCCGAGCGCCGGCCCGAGAGCTTGCCGTCAAGACCGAGGAGCTGGCGCTCGGCGACCTCGACCCCTCCTCCGCGGAGCAGCTGCTGCGCCTCCAGGGCGTATCGGACGCGCAGCTCGCGGCGGCCCTTGTTAGCCAGTTCGGCGGCAACCCGCTGACGCTGAAGCTCGCCGCCGAGGCCATTCGCTCCCACCCCGAGCTGGCTGGAGAGAGCGGCGTGTCGGGCATCGCCACGCGCCGCTACTGGTTCTTCTCCATACCGCAGGAATTGATCCAGGGGCAGCTCTACCGACGCGTGCTCGACCACATTCGCGACGAGAGGGTGCGCAAGCTCGCGCACCCAGGCATGGTGCTCCGGCGTGTCACTCCCGCCATCATCGCGCGCGTGCTCAGCGTGCCCTGCGGTGTGCCGGTCCCGGATCTCGCCACTGCCACCGAGTTGTTCGAAGCGCTACGCCAGGAACACGCCCTGGTGCGTCTGGAGGATGCGGATACGCTACTGTATCGGCCCGAGGTGCGGCAGCCGATGCTGCGCCTGCTCGAGCGCGATGCACCGGCGCAGGTGCGAGACATCCATCGGCTGGCCGTCGAGTTCTGGCAGGAGACTGACGATCAGGTCGCTCGTGCTGAGGAGCTGTACCATCGTCTCGCCCTCGACCAGGAGCCGTGGGAGCTCGAGCGATGGTGGTCCCCCGACATCGGGCCTTCGCTGGGGTCCGCCGTCGAGGAGTTGCCGCCGCGTGCGGCGGCTTGGCTGGCGTCGCATCTCGGAATCAATGTGACGCCCGAGGTTGCCAAGGCCGCCAGCCAGGCGGACTGGGAGCGGTCGATCGGGCGCATCGCCAATAACAGGCTCCGATTCCAGGATGTCGAGTCGGTTCTGAAGGACTTAGCCGAGCGGGTCGATCGCTTGCCGGGCAGCGCGCTGTATGCGCTGGAGGCGCGCGCGCACCTGCTCGTCAACGACCCGGCTGCCGCCAAGAAGGTCCTCGAACGCGGGCTCGCGAGCATGCCGATCACCGGCAGCCCCGGCCGGCAGGCCGAGCTGCTCTGGCTCCACGCCCAGGCAGCAGCAGCCATGGGAGAGCTGGATCTCGCCGGCGAGAGCCTCGCCCAAGCCGAGATCGTCGCTCGGGAGGTCCCCGACGGCCTCTGTCGGCTGCAGATCGCAGCGCAGCGCTCGATCCTCGCCCGACGCGGCGCGCACCTCACCGAGCAGGACGCGGCGGCGCTTCGCACGCGCATCGCCACTTACTTGGCGGAGCTCGACGAAGGGCAGTTGGACAGCGAGCCGACCCTGGTGCGGGTCGCCGCCGCAGAGCTGCAAGCGGAGCACTGGCCGATCCTGCGGAAGGTCGTGGCGATCGTGGGTTTCGGGTCCCTTCCGTCAGACGCCGAGGCAGCGCTGCGTCAGGCGTTGCAGGTGAACAGTGACTCGTCGCTCGATTCCGCGTTCGACGCGTGGTTGCAGAAGGGCCTGGGCCCGGTGGAGACGCACGCCGCCGCCGAGGCCGTGCTCGCTGGGCTGCGGGCTGTCGGGCTCACCCTCGATGCCGCAAACCTGGCGGGCATCGAACAGTACCGCGAGAGTTGGGAGACCGACCTCGCAGCGGAGGCCATGGCCTGATGACACTGCTCCCGATCAACCGCACCCAGGATCTTGCGACTGCCTTTCTCGACCTCGGCCTCGACGTGGCCGCCTCCCGACCTGTCCTTCTCAGCGGGCTTCCGACTCTCTTCCGGGCCGGTTTCCAGGGCGGGCTGCCACCGATGCTCCAGCTCATGTACGACATCGGCCGGGTGAACGACTTCGAGCGGCTCGCAGACGGCACGGTTCCGCTGCAGGTGTGGCTCTCGAATGCCGCATTTCTCGCCACTGGCACGCAGCAAGAACGAGTCTTCCGCGCGGCCCTCGACGACGTCAGCCACCGAGCCTCGGGGGCCCCCAGGCTGCAGCCCGCGGTGCTACCCGAAACGAAGGAGGTCGTCATCCATCGTGACGACCTCCTCCCGTACACCTACTTCGAGTTGGGCATCGAGGCGGCCAAATCGGTGGCCAAGCTGCGCGTACCCGCCTTCGCGGGAGGTGTGTCGCGGACGGTCAACGGTACCCCCGAGGTCTACCTCGGCACGGGTTGGTTGCTGACGCCCGAGCTGCTGATGACCAATCACCACGTCGTCAACGCGCGGAAGGAGGGTGAGGCCCCGGCGCCCGACGCCGACCTCGTGCTGCAGGCGGCCAACACCACCGTCCAGTTCGGATTCGACGCCGAGGGTCTCGAAGGCCAGCTCGTGCAGGTGACTGCGCTCGTCGCCTGGGACCCTACCCTCGACTATGCCATTCTCCGGATCCCCGCTTCGGGGCGTCGTGCGCTACGGCGCAAGGACAAGCGCATCGAGAAGCTGCCCAACGATTACGTGGCGGTCAACATCATCCAGCACCCCGAGGGCGGCGCCAAGAAGCTCGGCATGCGCAACAACCTGGTGACTGCGTCAGACGGCCCTGACCTGCGCTACTTCACGGACACTAAGGCGGGCTCCTCGGGGTCGCCGGTGCTCACGGATGCCTGGGAGGTGGCTGCCCTCCACCGTGGGGCAACCTTTGCCGAGAACGTGACGTTCCAGGGAAAGAACGTTGCCTACGTCAACATCGGTACGCACCTCGATTCGATTCTCGCCGACGTGAGGGCTCGCCTCCCGGCTCTCGCAGATGAGATCGGCTAATGCGCTGGACGGCGAAAATAGCGCTGCTTACCTGGTCTTTCCGGCCTCAACTAGATTTGAGGGTCGACGACAATTAGAACTGCGGGATCGATCCCAGCAGCTTCGCCCAAGGACGTCGTCGCCTGACCCTGCTGTCTGCGATTCAGATACCGGGTTAACGTGAGCTGCAGACTGGCCGAGGAAAAAATTGTTGTCGTCCCCTTGAATCTGGACCGTGAGATTGCCGTCGCCAGAGATTTCGACGGAAGAGGGAGAAGCTGAGCGCTGCGACATCTCCATCAAATACCACAGCTGCTTTGGGAAGACTGCCAGGAGCAGGTACCAGCCGACCGCAAGAGCGCCAGCCCGCGCAAGTAATGCGCCCTGCATCGCTTCATCGCTCAACTATCTGTCGGTCCTTGCCTTCGTCGTTGGTGGAGCTGAAGGATTGGACCTGCTCGACCGGTGGTAACATCTTCGTCTTGACCCTGGCCTGCTGAGGAGGGACTCCGATGAACAAGAAGGTATGGATCGTGCTGACCGGGGCGTTCGTCGTCGTGCTCTTCGTTTTACGCAAACGGCTGAAGATTTTCTTCCTGCGAGTGAGCAAAGGTGGCGTTGAAGGTCAGATGACGATGGGCGAGCCGACGAGCGGCGAAGGCACGGCGGAGCGGAGGGCGCCAGGCCTCGGGCTTGCGAGGAAAGAGGCTTTACAACATGTTATCGAGGAGCTGTCTTCTGAAGATCAGTCGATCCTGAGGATGCGCAGCGAGATGTCGGTCTCCGAAATAGCGCGCTCTCTTCAGATGGAGCAGAAACCGCTCTACCGGCGCTTCGAGAAGATCTACCGGCAGTTGCGGCAGCGCCTGGCGGAAGAGGAGATCGGCCCTGAGGACGTCACGGATCTCTTATAGTGCCGACAGAAGAAGGTGCCAAGGCATTCCTGCGGCGGGTAGGCGCCGCAACCGTGCTGGTCCGCGCCTCATCCGCTTCGGGTGGCATCGCCGCCGGTGTTAGCTACCGTCTTCTTGTAGCGCGCCAGCTGCTTGCCCGTGTCTCTTCGCTCGACGGCGATACCGTCTTCCCCGGTCAGCTCCCTTCCAGCCGCCTCTTAGCGTTGTTCGTGTTCGTCGTGTGTCATGGGGGGAGGGAAGCTAGCATCACAAGCCTGTGCCATGGCGGCGGGGTAGGCTTAAGGCGCCGGCCTTGGCGCGCAAAGGATCTTACTCTCAATAATGAATGACCAACGGGAGATCAGGTCCGAGGTCTTTCGTCACGCCCTGCTTTCCTCCGTCGAGCGTGATGTCGAGAAGCCAGCCCTTGCCGACCTCGAGCTTGATCAATCCGTGATCGGCAAGATAGGACGACGACGGCGGTAAGCTCTCCGCGCTCGGGGCGATGACGCGCATCGCCGTCAGGCGTCGTGCGCCATTGGGATGGAGAAACATCGCACCCTTGACCGGATCGCGCGCGAGCTTCTCGTTCTCGCGCGTGCTCTCGGCATGGGACGAAACGGAAAGCGAGACGGCTTTGGGCATTTCCTTCGGGGTCATCATCTCGATGAAAGTGCCTTTCTCCATCCAATCGGCGGAGATCTTCCACGTCGCAAAAGAAAGCTTCTCGGGAGTCGCCGGCGTGCGGTCGAACACGATACCGATCGGAGAATAACCTGTCTCACGCCAGGCCGACTTCAGGCGGAATTTTTCAGCACCGGCCTGCAAGGCGGGCGAGACCGGCACCGTCGGGTCGGGATAGATGAGCTCCAGAAAGCCGTTGAGCAGCTCGACCGTAACCGACGCCGTCCCCTGACCCTCGTGGCGATTCACCGTCGGGGCGATGCGGAATCCCGCTTTCTCGAGGATCTCGCGTTCAGGGGCTCCGGTCTTGACGACGATCCAAGCGTGACTGAGCACGAGTGGGGCCACCTCTGTGACTCGAACCCACGTGATGACAAAACGAATGGTCTCACCCTGGTACGGGAAGGTGCCTGAGAGCTGGAGCGAGCTCCCATCGAAGGAGTAGCTCCTCGGAAAGCTCGTTTTCCGAGAGACCTCGTCCACTCCTTTCGATCGATACGAAGTGTCGGCTTCAGGCCGGAGCGGCCCGATCCCGCGAGCCGCTCCGGCCTTCAACCTCGTCAAGGCTTGCCTGTGTCTATTTCTCTCTGTCGACGGTGTGGGTTGCGTCGAAGCTGCTGCTGTCCAGAAACACCCCGCCGTCCTTGGCGATGTAGCGGGCCGTCACCTGATGCTCGCCGATTGTGAGGTCCGACGACGTCAAGGATGCCTGGCCGTTCGAGTCGAGCGGGACCGGGTCTCCAACCTCCTTGTCGTCGATCAGGAACTGGACGGCTCCGGACGGCAGATCCTTGTTGCCCGCCGCCCTGGGCGTCACGATCGCCGTGAACGTCGCCGGTTCTCCCGCGGCCGTGGGGTTCTTGGCGTCATTCACCGTGGTGAAGGTCGCGCCGGCCCGGATTTTCTGGCTGTTCAGGAATAGATCCGCGAATCCGGGCTCGCCGGTGATCGTGACGTCGAAGACGCAACTGGCGTTCAGGGCCTTGTCGACGATGCCGCGGCAGAGGGACGCGGCGACGTCCGGGTCGAGAGGCTTCGCCACCGGGGCCTTCGGGACGACGCACGGCGGGGTCTCGGGCGGCCAGGTCGGCAGGGTGAAAGTCGTCGTGGACGTACCGGACGCATAGTCGAACAGGCTACCGGAGCCGACGCGCCAGGCGGCGCCGAACTTCGAATAGAGATCCACGTACCGCTGATGGAGCGTGGCCGGCATAGAGCCCAGCGACGTGCCGCTCGGCAGCGCCGGCAACCAGCTTCCCGGCGCGAGGGGGGCCATGAGGCCGCCGACGTCCGGGGTGCCGCCACCGCTCGGGGCATTGGCGTCGAGCCCGTCCGAGCCCGGGTTGCGGAAGACCACCACGGTCAGGTACCACTTGCTCTGGGAACCCCAATACTGCGGCGTCACGTAGAGCGCGGTGCTGTTCGGGAAGTCGATCTCGTAGCCGCTGACGGCCGGCACTTTGACGATGCGGCCCGCCCCGACGGCAAGCGGGCTGGTGCCCAGCGTGGTCAGGATGCCGTCCACGCGGACCTGCAGACCGCTGGGATCCGGGACACCGCTGAGGTTGGGTTGAATCGTGACCCGATGGCCGTCCACCTTGGCGGCCACGGCCGTATCGATGCTCACGCAGGTCGCGAGCCCATCGTAAGGATCCCCGATCGGAGGAGCCGTCGAGACGGGCACGGAGCGCGTCTGGATCTCCACGCCGTCGACGTCGCGCAGGGCGACGTACTCGCCGGCGCCCTGGAAGTCGTAGTGAATCCCATCGACGGTGGTGACGTGCGGGTCACCATCGATCGCCATGATTCCGGTGTTGAACGGATCGAGCCAGTCCTTGAGGCGGGTGGCGGACGTGCCGCCGCCGAACCAGCTCACGCTGAACTTTCCGTACTGGTCCCACAGGCTACCGCTCGGGGCGCCGCAGAACGAAGGCCCGCCGTGCAACTGGCCGATGCAACGCTTGGTGGCGGTGCTGAACAGGCAGGAGCCGGACGAGCCGGGCTCCGTGACGCCCGAGCTCCAGTTCGCGCGCCAATGGTCGCCCAGCGGGTTCGTCGTCCCCGACCCCCAGAACGTGCTGGTGGGCGTGCTGTTGGAAAAACTGATCGATTTGACACCGGCATTGGGATGATGGATCGCAACCGTCATCGGCGGCGCGATGCCCGTGGCATCCCAACCGGAGTGGTAGACGTTGTAGGCCGAAGGAGGCGCGCTCGCCAGCTCGATGAGCACGAAATCGCTGGGTGCATAGTTCGCTCGGAACGTGGAACCGGTCTGGTTGTTGGTGATGTCGCCGGGACCATGCGCGCCGCAGACGGTGGCCTGATAGTTCCAGTACACCACCACCGAGGCGTCGTTGACGCTGTTGATTCCGCAATGGTTGGCCGAGAGGAAGTACGGGGTGAGGTCTTGCGGCACGTCGTTGAGGAGGGTGCCCGTGCAGGTCGCGACGCCGCTCAAGGTGTATACGCCCACCGCGCGGATCTGATTCGCCCACCCGGCGGAGACCGGGCAGACGACGTCGTTCTCGCAGGCCCCCGCGACGCCTCCGCCTCCAGGAATAAGGGTCTTATCGAAGCCACGATATCCCTGGTTGGCCTTGCTGATGACCAGGACCGGTTGGCCAACCCCGGCAGGCACGAACACTTCCACCACGATCTCCTCCCCCTCGATCACGGGGGTCCACAGGCTGCCGAGGTGGCTGCGGTGGCGGGCCGTGTAGGGACCCTCCACATGCGTGTGCTGCGGATCGTAGATCCAGAGCTTCGCGCCCTCGGGCATGTTGAAGCGGGTGATGCCCAGGTTTTGGCTCACGGCTCCCGGCGACTGAATGCGCAGACGCCACAAGCGGCCGTCGCGCAGGGTCTGCCAAGTGCCGGAGTTCTTGAGAGTCCATGCTACATCCGCCGCGATGGCGAAGCGCTGGGGACCCGGGAGTTGCAAATTCTTTAGATCCTGGTCCTGGGCCAACAGGAGCTCCCTCTGGACTTTCGGCAGCTTCTTCACAGGAATCTGCTCCAGACTCTTCTCTTCCCCCGCCAGCGAGAAGCTCCTGGGGGCTTCCTCTGCCATGGCGAATGCCGATGCCGTGGGTATCGAAATCAGGACCGCAAGACACAGCATGCGGACCAGCACGAACCTGCAACCGAACCATCCTGCCGTACGTCGATCTTTCATCAGCCTCTCCCTGTCTGGAGTTAACGCTTGGTGAACAGGTGCGCCTCCGGCCATCCTCGCTCCGGGATGGAGCCTGGGCGGTTCGCAAGATGAAATAGCTGTAATTAAGCAGCTTGATCCATCGTGCCGATATACCTCCATAGGTGCGAGCTCGCCTCTTTTGCGAGCCTGGGCCTTCCGGCGAGGCGGCCGCCTGCCGGACAGGGAGGGAGGGACGGGGGCTGGAGCTACGGACGGCTGCCGGTCGAGCGCATCGCCGGCGACTTCAGCCACAGCTTGAGCAGGCGCAGTACTTCGTCACGTCGGCATCGACGACGTGCTCCTTGCCTCTCCGCAATCATCTTCCTGGCTCCTTGCGACGGGCTTGATATCTCTGCCATGCAAAAACGCCGACAACAATGACAACGAGTGCGTCGATGCCTCCTACAATTGCACGTAGGCTATTTCGGCACTCCATTTCGCTGGGGTTCCAACCAGCAATTGCGATACCGAGGAAGGATACGCCTACGCGGCACTGAATGTGAGTCGTGAAGAAGGCAGCCCAATGGATGATCGCCCAAAGGGCGAAGAGTATAGCCCTGAGCATGGCGATGGAGAGGCGGGTTTGCTGCAGTGTTTCGGCGATGATAAGCACACCACCCAAGACGAACAAGGCTGCCGCGAGCAAAGCCATCCCAAGAGGCCATTCGGGATTAAGACCCTCGGGATGGGTGTAAATGAGATAGCCGATTCCCACCCCGACGATCAGGGTGAAGAGTCCGAAGGCAACCTGCGCGCTTTTCATGTCGGCGTCACAATGCTCCAAGATCGTAGCGAATTCTCTTCATTCCTTTCTTCATTGTACCGCAGATTCCAGAAGAGGGCAGGGTAGCAGCGGATCGCACGCCTGGGTAGCCGGTCCAATGCTGGTCGCACCTCTCCGGTCGCAACTCCCGCCCCGGGAGAGGGGGAAAGCATGCGAGGCCGTTTCGTGTCGCCATCCCTCTTCTCCGAAGACAGTCGTCCGGCTGAACAAGAACAACGCAGGCGCCTATGGAACGGTGGTGCAAACTGGTACAATCCGCGTTGGTGAGCCAGTGAGCTTCGTATTGGACGCGAGGCGCTGACGATGAGTGTTTGACCTGGCCACTGGCGGCGATGTAGAACGCTCCACCCGTTCGGTTATGCAAGCCACTCACTGCCCTCTTTGTTACGAGCCTCTGGAAGTTCGGGATGTGGCGCCTTGCATGGATTGCGGCCACTTGGTGGATCTCGCCCTCACAGGCAAGTACACCTATGCCGAGTATCGCTACTCCGGCGATCTGTCGCTGGTGCTCTGCAACTTCTGCCTCGTCGATTTTGCTTCCTACGACCCGACTTACTTCGGTCTTCCACGCGGCACGTGCATCGATTTGGGATGCTTCCAGCTCCTTCGTGACGTTCCATTGAGGATCACGAAAGGCAAATTCTGCGCCGCGTGCGGGCATCGGCTGCCCTTTCTAGAGTTTGTTTTACGTGTACGAGAGTTACCCGACGCGGACGAGGACTAGCCATGCACGCGCAGATCGCCAACATAGGTGCAGGGATAGGTGCCAGGCACTTAGGGCGATCGGGCGAGAGAGGACGGGCGGTGTTGCGGGTCACGCGACATCAGAACCAGAGGTGCCGGTCGAGAGCCGCCCGCCAAGTATGACGCAGACAGCTCTGAGTTCCAAGCGGAATGTGCTGGCCGCGTCGAGCTCGCCGGTCTCAAGCGCCCTCTCTCTGTGAGGGGAGAGGGGCTCTCTCCCCGTTATATCCGAGTTGCGCTTCGACGCCGCGGCGAATGGCTTCGCCGTTTCCGGTGTCGTTGCGCTTGCTCTTGCGCCCGCGCCCTCTGCCGGGCGCCTTTGAAAGGAACCATCATGAAACTCCGATTTACCCTCGCCATCCTCCTCGGATGGCTGTTGCTAGGTCCCGTCGCCGCCGCGTTTGCGGCGCCGGGCGATGTGCCGTCCCGCCCTCTGACGTCACAGGGCCTCACCAATCTCACCGCGCTCACCCGCCTGATCGGCTACGTGCGCTTCTTCCATCCCAGCGACCAGGCCGCCGGGCTGGCCAACGCCGACTGGGACGCCCTGGCGATGGCTGGCATCGAGCGGGTCGAGGCGGCCCGCAACCCAGGCGAGCTCGCCGTGGCTCTCTCCACCCTTTTACCCGAGGTTGCTCCCACCGTCCGGGTGCTGCCGTTCCCCCGCTCTGCCGGGTCGGCGGCCGGGTTTTCCCAGGACACGGGCCATGCGGGCGATGGCGGCCCGGTCCGCTTTCTCGCGTGGCGTCATGAGGGCGTCAACCTCCACACACCGTTCATCTCCTATACGAGCGAGCGTGTGGAAGTCGGCCGGGCGCCGGATGGGGCGAGCGCCGGCGCGGCCCAAACCCTCGACGTCGAGCGGCTGCGGGGCCACCGGGTCCGGTTCTCGGCCGCGGTGCGCTTCCTCGCCGGAGACGCGGGTAGCGCGGCGCTCAATCTCCAGGCTGCCACCCTCGGAGGCAGCGGCTCCGCGTCCTGGAGCCAGCCCATCCTCCGCGACGGCCGCGGCTGGCATCGGGTGACCCTCGAGGCCACTGTCCCCGCCGACGCCTCCTCCCTGACGTTGAGCTTCGGCCTCACGGGCAACGGCCGGCTCACCTTCGACGATGTCAAGGCGACCGCCGACGGCATCGACGTCACCGGCCAACTGATCAATCCGGATATCGAAGAGGTGATCCTCGGCTTCCCGCCTCGCGGCTGGCTGCTCTCTGCCACGCCGTTCGGGGCCGAGTACAGCTTGAGCCCGGTCACCGGCGCGGCCGCCGGCCATTGGGCGGCCGAGCTCTCCGGACCGCACGTGCGGCCGGTGGCTCTGCCGCTCGTGGAGGATCTCGGCGGCGGGGTCTCGGCCGTGGTGCCGGTGGCGCTGCCGGCCAACGACCAGGGGACCTTCCCGCACCTGCCCCAGCCGCCGGTGCTGCCGGTGCCGGACAAGCCGGCCGGATTCGTGCCGAACGGCGCCGACCGCACCAGCCGGCTCGCCGGTGTGGTGGTGAGCTGGAGCGTCTTCCAGCACTTCTACCCGTATTTCGATCAGATCAAAGTCGACTGGCCCGCCGTCCTGCAACGCGGCCTGACCTCCGCCGCGGCCGGTCCCGACGCGGCCTCCTACGTCCGCACCCTGCGCGGCCTGCTGGCCGAGCTGCACGACGGCCACGCCATGGTCCGCAACGTCGCGATCAACCCGTCGGTGCGCTTCGCCTTCACCTGGGACTGGATCGAAAACCATCTGGTGATCACCTCGGTGGAGGAGGGCGCGACGCACGGCATGCTGCCGGGGGATCGCATCCTCACCATCAACGGCCGGCTGGCCGCGGATGCGCTCGCCGAGATCGAGAGCCTGACCTCGGCGGCCACCCCGCAGTGGCTCCTCCTGCGCTCGCTGACCGAGCTGGCCGGCGGCCAGCCGGGCGGCACGGCGACGCTCACCGTCCAGCCGCACGCCGGCGGGCCGGTCCGCACCGTCACCGCCGCCTATACGGCGCCGTTCGGCAGCAGCCTCGGCATCGGCGGCTTCGGGAGCCCGACCGAGCCGCGGCCGGAGCAGATCGCCGAAGTGCGGCCAGGGATCTTCTACGTCGACCTCTCGCGGATCAGCGACGACGATCTCAATGGCGCCGTCGACAAGCTCGCCGCGGCCGACGGCATCGTCTTCGACATGCGGGGCTACCCCTTCCTCCTCACGCCTGAGCTGTTGCTCGGCCACCTGATCGACAAGCCGGTGACCTCGCACTGGTTCAACATCCCGGTCGTCACCCAGCCCGACCGCCAGGGTTGGGGCTGGCGCTCGTTGTACCTGGTCCCGACGCCGCTGGCGCCCCGCTTCACCGGCCGCTTCGCCTTCCTGATCGACGGCCGGGTCTTGAGCTCCGCCGAGAGCCTGATCGGGGTCGTCGAGGGTGAGCGGCTCGGCTCCCTCGTGGGCGGCCCCACCGCGGGTACCAACGGCGGCATGGACCCGTTCGACGTGGCCGGCGGTCACACGTTGCGCTGGACCGGCATGGACATCCGGAAGAAGGACGGCTCACCCCACCTCGGAGTGGGAATCAAGCCCACCGTCCCGGTCCGCCGCACCCTCGCCGGTGTGATCGCGGGCCGCGATGAGCTGCTGGAGAAGGGGATCGAAGTGGTGAGCCAGCCGTAGAGCCACCACCCCGACGGAAGCGCTCCCAAGCCCGCGGCGTCATCTGCCGCGGGCCTGCGAGCTGCAGCCTTGATTTAATCAATTTTCTTTAAGTATTGGGGTGCACTTATTGGGGTGCGGCTTGAGGGCTGCGCTGGTCACACTTATGCGGACACTGCCGCGCCCGACACGAGAAACGCCGCGCGCTCGAAGAACTCTCTGCCGTCCATACCAGCGATCCTACGCACAAGCGTTCCTACGGGAATTACATACGCCGTGCCCTCGCGCGGATTTGCAAGGGCTAACCGCTCGACTGCATAGCGTTTGGCCGCGAAATTGAGGAGCGCGTAAGTTAGCAACTGTCTTAGGTGCTCGCTTCGAAAGCCGTGCTTTACTGTCTTTACCTCGACCAGGCAATTCGATACGAGCAAGTCTCCCTCGCAAGAGGATACGTAGCCACAGCCTGGAAAGTTGGGACCGAATTGCACACTACCTCCGAGCCAGGTGACCAGTCGCTCTATGTTGTCTGCAATGGCACGAATCTCCGGCGATGCAGCTATGGCAGCCGTTACGCTCAGAGTCTCGTCAGTGTCCGTACCATCTAGCAGCGCAAATCTCTGATGCACCAGAACCGCAACCGCTCCAATGTCAGGGGCGAGTCCCTCGGTCAGCTTCCTGCGGGCGAGTTCGAAACCGCACTCGCTGACCAATCCGCGTTGCTCCGGTGGCGCGATGGACGGCACCGCCGTAGCGAACGACGATGCATCTCTGTTCATCACCCGAACGAATGGCTCCAACATCGGGGCGATAACGGCCCAGAAACTGGCGCGTTGCGCCAGTTGGCGTTCAGAAATCAACGTCCCACCCAGCGTGGTTCTGGAATCGCTGTGCGGCCCAGTCCTGCACCAGAGTTTCGAATGGGTCCAGCGCTCCGCGCCGATTGCTGCGCCAGTGCTTGCCCTCATCCCGCAGCCGGTAGGAAGAGACGATCGCCGCGCGACGAGCCCATGCGTCGAAAGTGTTGAACCTCTTGAGCGCGTCCGAGAGCCAAGAGTGATTGCCCCATTTGGCCATCGTCAGAATGATCTCTCTTCGCAGAAGGGACCCTTGAACACCGTCGTTGAATAGCTGGGCAAGGGTGGCCTCGGTCTCGGCGTTCCATTCGGCCGCAAGGAGCCGCACTGCATACATGCGGTGAAGGTCGAGCTGCATCACTGGCGCCTTGGACGTGATACCGTCTACCAGCGCGCTCATGAATCGCTTGCGGCTCTCCTCTGCGAGACGGCCAACGATGTCCCGCACGAGGAGTGCCACCTGCGGGAACACCGGAGCGAAGTGGCCGAGATTGTCCGCTAGAACCTCAACGGTATTGTTCAGTACGTCGTCAGAAAGTACCTTGACAGCCTTGAGCAAGTGCTTGACAAGCGGCCCGTGGATTCTGCTCTTCGCGATCTCATCGGCGAGCATGCCGACGATGTCGTACTGCTCGATGGCCGCCTTTGTCTTGGCGTAGTCATCATCTGGGGTGGCACTGTAGGGGTCGAACCTTATGTTAAGCCGGAGGAATCGAGCCACCTGTGCACCGGCGTGTGAGTGGGGCGCGGGGGAGTCGGGCTCAATGCCCAGGGCAAAACGAGCTGACTCAACGAATTCGCTGGAGGGGACTATTCGAGTCTTGGCTTTCTGGAGCGCAAGCCCTTCGTTGATAAGAAGGCGTTCAGACAGGAAGATCAGATGCCGGAATGCCTCCTCACGACTCGAGGCAAAAAGGTGGTAGTCGTCTACAAACCGGCAAAAACGGACCCCATTCATTCGCAGCAAGTGATCAGTTTGATTGAGCAACAACTCTGCAAGCAGTCGAGCAGCGTTGCCACCGATAGGGAGTCCATACGAGACTCCAGCCGGATTAAAGGCAATCAGGAGATCGTCGATCCGCTTGGGAATGTCGGTCTTCCCCGCGATCTGGAGCAATGCGTTCTCAATTCTGTGATGGTATATGCGTGGGTAGAAGTCTGCGATATCGCACACGACGACGAAGGAAGATGCCTCGGCACGCTTGATCGATTCCGACATGAACTCTCGCCAGGTTGACGTCGGATCAAAAAGCGTACGCTCCTCGTCGTTCGGACAATATCTATAGGAAAAGACAGAGCGGTGAACCGTCTCGATGCGTGCGCTTTCAATCGCGGGGCCTATTTCCAGAACAAGACCCAACAAGTACGCATCCCAAATAGGGTCGATCTGGGTCGCCCAGCGGAATCCCGAGTAGCCCACTTGGGCAAGAGCGGACCCATTGACCGGCGGGTGAGTACCTAGAAAGGACGGCCACTGCTCAACTTTCGACTCCGCCTTTGGGTGGGGCTTCTGCTCAAAGAACTCGCGATGGATCCTGCAAAGAAGATCCACGACCTCCCTTTCTTTGTCGTGAAAGACGTGCCGCTCAAATCCGTAAGGGAAGATGTCCGTGTCGCCGTATCGGGCGATGTGCCTTATTGCTCTGAGAAAATGTTCCCGCATCGAGCTACCTCGTTCGCTTGGCCGGATCGGCTCCGCTGCATCCCGTCTACCACGAGCCACCGGCACCTGCAAGCCTGCCTCCCTCCCTGGAGGGAAAGAGGGGTGGCCGGACTGTTGAAGCAACCCGAGTTCCGACTCTCCGTTGCCGAATACCTAACCGTTAGGTGTGACCGACAGCGCACATCGCTCGGCTGGCTGCCTTAGCATCCCCTATCGGCTGTGCCCACTGCGGCTTGCATAGAGTCATCTTCCTGTGCACGGACTTGCTGGCACTCTACCCTGGTTCAGGATCAGCGTCAACGTTGGAGAGATTGACGTATAAGGACGTATAAGGAGATACATCGACCCGAGTACAGCTTGAGCCCAGTCACCGGCGCGGCCGCCGGTCATTGGGCGGCAAAAAAAGTGCCAGGATCTTTGTCAGATCGACAAGCCGGTGACCTCGCACTGGTTCAACATTCCGGTCGTCACCCAGCCCGACCGCCAGGGTTGGGGTTGGCGCTCGTTGTACCTGGTCCCGACGCCGCTGGCGCCCCGGTTCACCGGCCGCTTCGCCTTCCTGATCGACGGCCGGGTCCTGAGCGCCGCCGAGAGCCTGATCGGAGTCGTCGAGGGTGAGCACCTCGGCGCCCTCGTGGGCGGCTCCACCGCGGGTACCAACGGCGGCATGGATCCGTTCGACGTGGCCGGCGGTCACACGCTGCGCTGGACCGGCATGGACATCCGGAAGAAGGACGGCTCGCCCCACCTCGGAGTGGGAATCAAGCCCACCGTCCCGGTCAGCCGCACCCTCGCCGGAGTGATCGCGGGCCGCGATGAGCTGCTGGAGAAGGGGATCGAGGTGGTGAGCCAGCCGTAAAGCCCCCCACTCCGACGGAAGCGCTTCAGGCCCGCGGCGGAGTTTGCCGCGGGCCTTGATTTCCCGCTGAATGCCCTAGGGAGAATTCCTCGCCTGCAGCGTCTGCAAATAGGCATCCACCATCGCCGTATTGCCCGTGGCCGTCAGATCGAAGACGCAATTCTCATAGGCGTCCTTATCTTGATTTTGAATAGGGCGGCACAGGCTCTGGGCTTGCGCCGGCTCCATGGGCCTTACGGGTTTCCGGGGCTTTCCTCCGGGCCACGGATTGCTGCTGATCGTCGTGCAGGACGACCCTGGCCGCGGCGGCCAGCCACGGTCGGTGAAGCTCGCCGTCGACGTTCCCGCCTCATAGTCGAAAAGGCTCGCTGCGTCTGTCACACGCCAGGCGTCGGCAAAGGCCCGGTTGAGCAGGAAGTGCCGGGCGGCCAGGCTGGCCGGCGCCGGACCAAAGGACGAGCCGCCCGGAGCGAGAGGCAGCCAATCGGAGACCCCGATCGGGCCCATCGTGCCTTCGCGCGCGGGAGTGTTGAGAGCCTCGACCTCCAGATACCAATAGCCTTCCGAAGCCCAGTAGTTGGACGTGATGATCACATGGGTTCCATCCTCCAATCTGAGATCGAGACCCTGGCCCAAAGAGGCATTCGCGATCCGGTTGCCGTTTCCCAGGTCGATGCCATTGGGCGGAAGGATGACGGGCTTGCCGTCGATGCGTAGTTGCATCTGCTCGGCTGCGTTGGAGGGATTGCCGGGGCCTGGTTGATAACTGATCCGGTGGCTGCCCACACGGAAAGCCGCGGCGGTGTTGAGACTCACGCAGCTCGCCAGGCCTGTGTAAGGGTTCGCGCCGGGCGTGAACGTAGTGAGGACGGGGGTCTGGCGGGTCTGGAGCTCGAACCCCGTGGCAGAGTTGCGCAGCGAGACGAATTCGCCGGCAGCCTGGAAGTCGTAATTGATGCCGTTGGTGGTGGTGAGGTGCGGGTCACCTCGGTTGGACGGGCCCGAGCCGGCCGGTGAGGTGCACCAGTTTTGGAAGGCAACGATCGCCGGCGAGCCCGCCTGGCTTCCCGGGGCGCCAAGCGGCATCGTCTTTTGAATGGCCTGAGCCAGGACCGTTCCGCAATAACCCGGCAATGCAGAGGAGAGGTGCGGGAACCGGCCGCCGCTGCCGGCAAGAATATGGCAGCCACTGCACGCGGACGGCACCAGCGCCTGCGAATGCGAGAGCTGGTTCTGCGGCCAGGAGGCGCCGACGATCGGATCGTACCGGTTCGGCCCGAAGGTCGGCAGGTTCAGCGGCGCGACGTTCAGATCGCCCATCAGGAGACCGCCGCCGAGGTCGGACATCGGATGGATGATGTAGGGATTCTCGCCCGCGTGGCAATCGGTGCAGACGCCGCCGCTGCCAAACTCGATCTCGGCGCCGCCGCCCTGATACTGACCGGCAGGATTGACGGCCAGATTCGCAACCCCGATGGGAACCTTGGTGCCGGACCCAAATTGGAAACTTCTACCGCCCATTTGATTGTCCCAGAAACAGACCTTCGAGGACGTCTTGCTCAAACAAATAACGCCGTCCAGCGCTACCGTCGTTTTCGTCCCGTCCGTGTACCGCGGCAGGGCGATGCACATGCCCTTGGCGCTTTGGAAGACCCGGACCTCGGCTGGCGTTCCCACGATGAACTGCTCGGCCTGGGGGATGAAGCCCAGGCTCCTCCAGCCGGCTGTACCCATGGGGTCCAGGACGCCGATCGAGGGTGGGATCGGCACGTTGGCCGCCGCACATTCATTGATATAGGCCTGACCGCTGTTGGTGGTGGCCAGGAAGACGGTGGCGCCGCCCGGGCTGAATTCCGGCCGCTTCAGCCTCGCCTCGACCTTGGGATCCAGGGCGAAGGGCTCGCGGCTCTGCAACTCCTTGAGATCGTCGCGGCGGGGCAGCCGCCATCTCAACGCATACTCCAGGGCGCTCACCTTCGCCCGTATGCGCCCCACGGCCACCGTAAGCGGCGAATGTGCGAGCAACCAATCGAGCGAACGCTGCCGCACGGCGAGCCCTGCCTGGCCGTCCTGCTTGAGCCCTTCCAATCGCCGTTCGAAAGCCGAGTGCTCGGCTTGCTGCTTGGGATCAAGCCCGGCGAGGAGCTGCTGGCCATACCAACTCTGCGCCTTGGCCACGAACTCCGCCGTCGGCACGATCTGCCGGCCTTTCCGGTCGAAGAACCCTCCATGGCCGATATAGGCGATGGGCTCGTCTTCCTGTGGCTCCAACGGCTGAGCCGCATGGGCAGGCACGGGGCGAGCCATCGGTCGCGGCCTCTGGCTCGCCGCCGGCCGTCATCCGATGGCTCGCGGCGCCGTACGAAAGCGGTATCAGCAGGGCGATGACCACCATCGAAAGCAGCAGCTTCAACCAACGGCGACCGCGGCCGCCATTGCCCTCCGCGAGTTGTGTGCTAGCAGGAATGGATCGATTTTCGTTCACAGAGCACCTCCTTTCCGAGGTATCCAGCGTTGAGACACTTAAGTTTCCTCAGCTCTTACGCCGCAGTCCCCAAGAGACCCCAGCGTCTCTCTGACTGACTGCCCCTCTCAGGCGTACACAGAGCTGGCTCCTTTCTTGAGCCCGAGGGACCTTTCCCTTCACCGTGGAGCACGTTCAATACCAGGCCGGCCGCGCGGCCACAGCGTGGACGGACTCTCTCTATCTGTCAGGTGTGCAATGACTTACAGGGCCGGCCGCGATGCGACGGGCTGGCTGGGGGGCGAAAAAGACTATCCGATCGGAGAGAGAGGGCTATCTGTTTCGATAATACAAGCCCACCGTCCCGGTGAGCCGTACCCTTGCCGGAGTGATCGCGGGCCCCGAGCTTCCCGCCCGCGGCCTTCTCTCTGTTCAGAACTGTTGAAAATTGACAATAACGCTGACGAATATTGCGCAGAAAATTAAGACTTGACACGCGGAGTCGAAATTGTAGGCAACCAAGATCAATCTTCTGTGTTCCTAGATGAAGTTCCGTAGGCTTTTTCGAGTCATTATCACAAATTTTTGTCAGATCGCTTGAGCGATGGAATCCGGTAAGAATTTGATAGGAAAGGATTTACTTTCGATGCGGCGGGCCGGCACAGCCCTTGCTCCAATCACTCTTGTTCGATCAGCCGAGACGGCATCCGGCTCACGGCATCGAGCCGTGAGCCGCTCCCGGGGGAGTCGAAAGACTCGGCGGCCCCCAATAGAGGAGGATTGCACATGCGAATCAGAAAAACCGACCTTCGCTTCAAACGGCACTCCGAACAGGCGGGCTTCACGTTGATTGAGCTGCTCATCGTCGTCGTCCTGATCGGCATTCTCACGACCCTCGTCGTGCCCAACGTCGCCCGGTACCGGCACAAGGCCGCGGTCGCGGCTGCCCAGGGCACGGCGCACTGCCTGGAAACCGCATTTACCGGCTTCGATCCCCTGAGCACCGATCCGGTGGAGCGTTATCCACTTGGCATCGTCGATCAACAGAGTCTCATTACCGCCGGCAACCAGCTCGGCTGCAAGATGTCACCCAACCGTATGCCGGTAGACTGGAAGAATTGCGATATGATCGTAGTCTGCCCCGATGGCTCCGTGATCAGCCAGGCCTGCAATCCGAACGTGGCCTGCAGCGGCGGGTCACCCGCCAGGATGGACTATACTGTTACGCTCGGCGTTCCCGGCTACGCGGACACAATCGTCATCTCCTCCGACCAGGCACTCGTGACCAACCCCTCTCCGGTCTTCCCCCCGGTCAACGCGCCCTAACTGAAGGTCGTCGGGGTCCCGCTTAACGGCCGCGGTTGGCCGTCCGCCAAGCGGGACCTCGCCTGTAGCCCACTCCTGGCTCACCGGGGTCGGTCCCATCGTTTCTTTCGGATTCGATTTTCTCGCAGGAGCTCTTCAAGGAGGTGCCGTGTGGGTGAACATCGTTCCGGCTCTACCTGCAACAAAATTGCTGGCGGCAACGGCCACCGTTCGCTGACGCTGGTGCTGCTTTGGGTCTTGGTCACCTTCCTGGTGACACCGCTCGTCTACAGCGCTACGACCCACCGGACGACGGCCGAAATGGAGCTCGCGTCCGCGATCCCCTCCCTCATCCCCGCTCATGAAGAGTGGGGAGGCGAACCGATCGCCTATGTGGGCCACGGCGGGTTCTTCGACCACAATGGCCGGCAGATCGTGCCGACGGCCGAGCTCGTGGCAATGGCGCAGAGCTGGTACCGCAAGCGCCTCCTCGCCGGGCTCGGTCCCGATCAGAAAGCCGAGCTCTCCGCCTTTGAACGGCGATTGGGCGAGGACCTCAACCTGGCTGGGCAGGCGGGGCTCGTCGTGCAGCAGCGCTCGCTCGATTGGCTGATCGCGCATTCGCCCCGTACGACGGCCCTGGAGCTCATTCAGGGCAAGCTGAACGCGCTGACCTACCGGCTGAGCTGGCAGCTTCCGGACCGCGACGATCTCGAGCGGCTCCAAAATCTCGAACCCTTCAGGCTCGATCCCAAGCTTGAAGCGAGGCTCAGGCTGCCGGAATTCAATCCGGGCATCGCCAAGACGGCCACCACGAATTTCGGTCCGGCCTATACCAACGAGTGCATGGCGGCCGGCGTGCCGATTCCACCCTCGATCGGCGTCCTGGATCCGGCCGGTCTGAACGGATGGAGAAGCCTGGGCTTCATCCCGACGGGCAAGCAGTTCATCGAAGGAACGCCGGCCGAAGTCCGGGTTTTCGAAAACCCCAAGGGCATGTGCATCGCCCTGCCGCGGTACACGGACCAATCCCTGACGACCGTGATGCTGGACGGCGTGATCTGCTTGAGCAAGACGACCTCGAAGGTCTGCTTCTGGGACAATCAGAGGAAAGGCGTCGGGTTCTCCTTTCCTGCCGGCACCCAGATCCCCATCGGTGCTTCGAATACGAGCGTAGATAAGGATGGCCGATACCAGGCCGGCGGCGTCGAGCTCGTAGGCGGCGACGGCGGTGTGTGCACCGACTGCCACGCGGGCGAGAATCCGTACATCATCCATCCGAACGCCAACCTCGGCACCGTCCTGATGGGCGACTTGAACCGCGCGCCGCTGGGCCTGCCGACCTTCGGGCCGAGCCGGTACGATCCGATCGTCGGCGCCACTTGGCCGCAGAACCAGCTCTCGCATTCGCAGCCGCTTGTCCCCTCGGTGTGCCGCGGCTGCCATACGCTCGGCGGCACCGGCGGCCGATTCCCGCACCTGTCGACGGGATATAACGGGAATCCCGGTTATTGCAAAACGGTCCTGGCCAAAGCCATCAAGAGAACGATGCCGCCTTTGTCTCCGGGGAGCGAGGAAATGAACCCTGACGTTGTCGACTTCCAGGCATGGTGCGACAAGGCAGCCAGCACGGGCCCGTCCAACCGAGGCGACCCGCACCTCACCACCACCAACGGCATCAGTTACGACTTCCAGGCCGCCGGTGAGTTCACCGCGCTGCGCAACTCCGACACGGGGTTCGAGCTGCAGACTCGCCAGACCCCGGTCCCCACCACCTTTACGCCCGACGCGAACGCCTATACGGGCTTGGCAAGCTGCGTGAGCCTCAACACCGCCGCGGCCGTCCGCGTGGGCAGCCACCGGATCAGCTATCAGCCAAGCTCCGGAAGTCCCGGCACCGCCGAGCAGATGCAGTTGCGCATCGACGGCAAGCTGACCACTCTACCGACGAGTGGCAGCGTCAACCTGGGAGGCAACAACCGGATCGCCAGGGCCGCTTCGGGCGGCGGCATCGAGATCGGGCTGGGCGATGGAACCCGGGTGATCATCACGCCCAACTATTGGGCTTCGCAAGGCTACTGGCTTCTGGACATCGAAGTTCTAACCACTCCGGCCCGCGAAGGCACGATGGGGAATATCCTCCCCTCCAACTGGCTACCCCTCGCGCCGGACGGCTCCTCCTTCGGTCCGGCGCCGGCCGGGCTCGCGGCCCGGCACTCGCTGCTCAACGGCAGGTTTGCCGACGCCTGGCGGGTGACGAGCTCGACGAGCCTGTTCGACTATGCGCCGGGTACGTCGACGGCGACCTTCACCAACCGCAACTGGCCGCCGCCGTCCGGCTCGTCCTGCAAGACGATCCCCGGCAAGCTGTTCGGAGAAGCGGCCCCGTTGCCTGTGAGTCCGATGGATCCCGCGACGGCCCAGAGTCTGTGCAACCCGGTCAAAGCCGACAAGGCAGCCTACGACAATTGCGTCTTCGACCTGACCGTCACGGGCAATGCGGCGATGGCGGACGGCTATCGGATGGCGCTGCAATTGAGGGGGACCGTCGCCACCTTGGGATGCTCGGGAGTGCAACTTGCCGCCTCCCCCGCCTCGTCAGCCGTGGTGGGCACTCCCGTAGCGCTGGCAGCTTCGCCGATTTGCGCCACCGGAATCACCCCACAGTACCGGTTCTGGGTGTACACGTTCTATTGGAAGATCGTGCGCGACTGGAGTCCGTCAGCCACCTTCGGCTGGAGCACGGCAGGACTGCGCGCCGGGACCTACCGCCTCCTGGTGGAGGTGCGTTCCGACGCGAGAAGCCTCCCCCAAGGGTCAGGAATCCTGCCTTTCACCCTTTCACCTTGACGTGTGGGTGGTGAGCCTGCCGTAAAGCCACCCACCCCAACGGAGCGCTCCAGGCCCCCGGCGTCGTCTGCCGCGGGCCTGCGTGCGCCGCCGTCGCGGCTCAAGAATCGGTCTCGCCGACGAGGCTAGTCCAGGAGCCCCAAGCGGCAAAGGTCGTACCCGAAGCTGCAGCCGGGCTGGCACTGGTCAATGGGATATCCCGCCAGGGTGGCGCACTCATAGATACACATCCCGTAACCGAGCTCGCAATCCTGATCCGCGGGGGAGGACTGCGCCGGGGCGGAGATCAGCAGGCTCCCCGCGAGCAGCGCCAACGAGAAAACCACCAACCGTGCCTTCTTCGTCTTGGATTCCATACGGGCTCCTCCTTCAAGTTGGCCGGCCGGCGAGGCCCGGCGCGGCACTACACTGCAAGCGAGAAAGGGAGGAGAAAACGATCAAGGTCGCGCCACGGTCGTTCAACCCAGGATAAAGCCCAGCCAGCGTGCGGCGGCTGGTCGGGACCGGCGCCGGGCTTCCTCGGCGGGGGAGAGGGACCCGCCGAGTTGGAGCTCCCTCGGCGTCACGCCTTTTTTCTTCGGCGCCCACTGCTGCAGGAAGCCGAGAATCTTGTCCGGCACGTACCGGTCCTTGGCCATGAAGTCGTCCGGGGTCTGCGAGAGCAGGAAGGTGCCGTCGGTCTCCAGCACGAAGAGGTGCGGATAGGATGGGATCGCCGGATAGCGGGAGAGGAAAGCCTCGTTTTTCACGTCATCGCTGAAATTGACCTTGACCACGATGAAGCCGTCGTCCAGCATCTTCATCAGACGCTCGTCCTCGTGGATCACCTTGTTGATCAGGCGGCAGTAGACGCACCATTCGCCGCCGACCTCGAGCAGGATGCGCTTGTTCTCTCTCTGCGCCTGGGGAATGGCGGCCGCAAGGTCGGCGGCGGGGTCCCGGGTCTTGTCGTAGCCCGCGGGAGGAAGCTTGGAGGGACCTCCGGCCCGGGCGGCGAGAGTGCAAAGGGAAACCGCAAGGGCAAGCAAAGCCGTCTTCCGTCTCATCAGGAACTCCTCCTTCAAGACCGCTGCGCGGGCTCGACAGCGCGCGGCGTGATGCCCACCGTGCCATTGTAGCCCCCTCCCGAGGACAAGACTCTCCAGCCACACCGCGAACCCCTCTGAAAAAGCGCCGCGCACTCCATGGCATGTCCAGGAGGGTAGCGGGTGCTTGCATTCTTCCGCTGGGCTGATATCTAATAAATAACAGCTCCCGTTGAGAAAGAGTCTTCGTTATGCGTCAAGGGCCAGGAGGTCGTGGGGTGTTGGCGTCGTTTCGCTGGTGGGCACCGGTGACGGGGCAACTCGCTCTGGCCATCCTGCTCCATGGGACGTTCTGCGCCTCGGGCTGGCCCGAGGTCCTGACTCTCGAGAAGCGCCTGGCGCACACCTTCCAGCCCGTTCCGGCGGAGAGTTTGAGCGCCTGGGAACTCCAGGCCGGGGAGGACGGGGACGAGATGCCGGCCGGCGAAGATCCCGCCGCGCTCGCGTCCGATCCCGAGCCGTTGAAAGTCCTGCACCACCGCGCTGGACCGGCGAAACGCGGGAGGACTCCTTCGGTGGCGAGCCCCCCACGGGCTCCTCTCGTCCTCGCCGCGGCCGCGGCCGAGCCCGGCCCTGCTTTCCGGGGTTCGATGGCCTCCCCGCCGCATGACCCCAAGGTCTCGGCCCGCCCGCCGCCGGCCCAAATCCCTCCGCCCCCGACGCTGCCGGTCCTTCCCCATGCCGAGAGTGCCGCCCCCTCCGCGGCTCCGGTCACCTTGGCTGCCGGCGCCTCGGCGGCCTCGCCGGGAGAGGTGCCCCTGGTTCCCGGCTGGAACCTGGTCTCGCTCCCCGTCGAGCCGGCGAGCGTCGATCCCGCCGCCGTGCTCCTGCCCATTGCCGGCCGCTTCGACCTCGTTCACGCCTACGACGCCTGCGCCACGGCCGATCCCTGGCGCACCTACGATCCGGCCGCCGCCTCGGGCAACACCCTCACGGCCCTCGACCACCGCATCGGCTTCTGGATCCGCGCCACCGCCGCCGTGACGCTCCCGGTTTCCGGCACCGCGCCGGCGGAGACCACCATCCAACTCTGCCCGGGCTGGAACCTGATCGGCTATCCGCTGACCCAGCCCCGCTCCGTGCCCAACGCCCTGCACTCGATCGCCGGCAAGTACCTGCGCGTCTATGGCTACGACCCCAACGACCTCGCGGACCCCTGGGAAGTCTTCGACGTCGGCGTTCCCGACTGGGCGAACGACCTCCAGACCATGCGCCCCGGCCGCGGCTACTGGGTCTTCGCCACCGAGGCCACCACCCTGACCCTGGCCAACACCGGCCCGCCGCCCGACGTGGCCATCGCGAGCCCCGGCCCCGGTACCTTCGTCACCGCGCCCACCGCCATCGTCGGCACCGTCGCGAGCGACCTCCTCGACCACTGGACCCTCGCCTGGCGGCGCATCGGAGAGACCGGCTTCACGACCTTCGCCACCGGCAACGCTCCGGTGGACAACGCCGCCCTGGCCACCTTCGACCCCAGCCTCCAGGTCAACGGCCTCTACGAGATCGAGCTGACGGCCACCGACTTCGAGGGGCGCTCGACCGCCGTTTCGACCAACGTCATCGTCGAAGGCCGCCTCAAGGTCGGCAACTTCACCGTCTCCTTCACCGACCTGGAAGTCCCCGTCGCCGGCATCCCCATCCAGGTCATCCGCACCTACGACAGCCGCGACCGCGCCAACGGCGACTTCGGAGCCGGCTGGACCCTCTCCCTCACCCACGCCCGCCTGCAAGAGTCCGATCCGCCGGGAGACGGCTGGCAGGGGCAACGCACGGGAGGCACCTTCGCCAACTACTGCATCGCGCCCCTGCGTCCGAAGACCGTCACCATCACCCTGCCGGACGACACCGTCTACCGCTTCCGTCCCACGGTTACTCCCGCCTGCCAGCTCTTCGCGCCGCCGGCGGCTGTGACCCTGGGCTATGCCCCGCTCCCCGGGACGACCGCCACCCTCACCCCGATCGACCAGAGCGGCCAGACCCTCGTCATCGGAGCCTTCCCCGGCCGCGTCGTGCTCCTCGACGAGGACTTCACCGAGCTCGCCGATCCCAACCGCTACAAGCTGACCCTGAAGGACGGCCGAGAGCTGGTGATCGATCAGAGCGGCGGTCTGGTGACGATCAAGGACCTGAACGGCAACCAACTCACCTTCACCCGCAACGGCATCGGTCACTCCAGCGGCAAGACCGTCACCTTCGAGAGGGATTCCCAAGGGAGGATCACCAAAGTGATCGATCCCATGGGGCAGGCGATCGAGTACGGCTACAGCGCGGCGGGGGATTTGATCGCGGTCAGTGATCGGATGCGGCAGGTGAGCCGGTTTGGCTACGACAACAACCACTATCTCCTGACGATCGAGGACCCGCGGGGTATTCAGCCGCTGCGGAATGAGTATGACGATCAGGGGCGGCTGGTGCGGCATATTGATGCGTTCGGTAAGGCGATTGAATTCACGCACGATTTGGATGCGCGGAGAGAGGTCGTGACTGACCGGCTTGGCCATTCACGGGTTTTGGAGTACGACGCGCGGGGAAATGTCGTGCGCGAAACCGACGCCCTCGGCAAGATCACCACTCGTACCTTCGATACCAACGACCTGCTCCTTTCGCAGACCGATCCCCTCGGCCACACTACGACCAACACCTATGACGCCAGCAAGAACTTGACCACGGTCGTAGATCCTCTGGGGCACCGCACGGCCTATACCTATGACGCCCAGGGACGAGTGCTCTCTACTACCGATTCGCGAGGCAAAACGACCAGCAACACCTACGACGCTGCCGGCAACCTTCTGCAGTCGACCGACGTACTGGGCAAGGTCACCGCCTATAGCTACGACGGCCGGGGAAACCTTCTCACCCAGACCGATCCCGTGGGGGCGGTCACGACCTTCGCCTACGACGGCTTCGGTAACCCGACTACGCAGACGGACGCGCTCGGGACGGTGACGAACTCCACCTACGACGCGGCCGGCAACCGGCTCACCGAGACGACCAAACGTACGCTGCCGAGCGGCGCCCAGCAGACGCTGGTGACCACCTTCGTGTACGACCGACACGGCCGGCTGACATCGACCGTGCGGCCCGACGGCAGCACCACGGCGACGGTCTACAACGCCATCGGTCAGGTCGGCGAGACAATCGATCCCCTCGGGCGGCACACCACCTTCACCTACGACGAGTTGGGCCGGCAGACGGTAACGCGCTATCCAGACGGCACCTCCGATTCGCGTACCTACGATGTCGAAGGTCGCTTGGCGGCGACGACCGATCGCGGCGGTCGAGCGACCACCTACCTCTACGACACCCTCGGCAGGCTGGTGAGAACCACCTTCGCCGATACCGCCACGACGACCAGCACCTACGACGATGCCGGGAGGCTGGTGGCGTCGACCGACGCTCGCGGCAACACCACGACGCACGACTACGACGCAGCGGGGAGGCGGACGCGGGTTCTCGACGCGCTGCTCGGCCAGACCGACTTCGAGTACGACGCCGTTGGTAACCAACTGGCGGTTACCGACCCCAACCGGCAGCGAGTGAGCTACGTCTATGACGACGGCGGGCGGCTGGTGCGCACCGACTTCCCGGATGGCACCAGCCGGCAGGTGACCTACGACGAGTTGAGGAGGCGGATCGCGGAGACGGACCAAGCGGGCAAGACGACCCGCTTCGGCTACGACGCCCTCGGGCGGCTGGTCACGGTGACCGACGCGCTGAACCAAGTGACCAGTTTCGGATACGACGAGACCGGGAGCCGGATCGCGCAGACGGATGCCAATGGCCACACCACACGGTTCGAATACGACGCGCTCGGGCGCATGACGCGGCGAGTGCTTCCGGACGGAGCCGCGGAGTCGATGGTTTACGACGCTGGCGGGAACGTGACGAGTAAGACCGACTTTGCGGGGAGGATGATCCGCTTCGGGTACGACCTCGCCAACCGGTTGACGTTGAAGACGTACCCCGACGCGACGACGGTCGCCTTTACGTACACGGCAACGGGCCGGCGGGCGGCCATGGTCGACGGGCGCGGGACGACTGGGTACACCTACGACGGGCGCGACCGGCTGGTCGAGATGGTGTATCCGGGCGGGTCGAAGCTCGCGTATGGGTGGGACGCGAACGGCAATCGCACTGCGGTGACGGCGCACGTCGGGGGGCAGGTGCTGACGGCCAGCTCGACGTATGACGCTCTGAACCGGCTCGACACGGTGACCGATCCGCGGGGGATGGTCTACGACCATGGGTACGACGGTAATGGGAATCGGACTTCCGTGGCGTTTCCGAATGGGGTGCAGACCACTTACTCGTATGACGCGCTCAATCGGTTGAAGGAGCTCCGGGCGCGGACGGTGGTGGGGGCGGTGGTTGCGGGGTACGTCTATACGCTCGGGGCAGCGGGGAACCGGACGAAGATCGAAGAGGCGGATGGGACAGTTCGGAGCTATGGGTACGACGCGCTGTATCGGTTGATTGGGGAGACGGTGACGCGGAGTGGCGGGAGTGGTGCGACCGTCTACACGAAGGCGTTCGGGTATGACCCGGTGGGGAATCGGCTGAAGCAGGTCCACACGGATGCTGCGGGGACGGTGACGACGACGAACGCGGCGTTTGACGCGAGGGATAGGCAACTCACGCGGGGTGGGCAGGGCTGGACGTGGGATGTCAACGGGAACCTCGCTGCCAAGGTCGGGGAGGCGACCTACGCGTGGGACTTCGATAGCCGGCTGCAGCAGGTGATGCTACAGGATGGGACCGTCGTCACACATGGCTATGACGCTGATGGGGTGCGGGTCACGACTGCGACGAGAAAGCCCGACGGGATCATCACTACCGTCAACTACCTCGTCGACACCTCGGGGGCCCTCAGCCAGGTGGTGGCGGAGAGCACGCAGATCGGCGCTGGTGCTTCAGCACTGAGTGCGTACTACGTGCGCGGGGACGATCTGCTAGCGGTGATGCGGCCGGGGGCGACGGCAGGGAGCTGGACGAGCCGCTTCTACCACTCTGACGGGCTCGGCTCGATTCGGGCGCTGACCGACGAGAGCGGTGCTGTCACTGATCGATGGAGTTATACGGCCTTCGGCGAGCTGCTATCGCATGAGGGCGAAGACGCCAACGCTTACCTCTTCGCCGGCGAATCCCTCGACCCCAACTCCGGCTTCTACTACAACCGCGCTCGATGGATGGATCCGGAGATCGGGAGATTCATCTCTCTGGATCCATTCGCTGGACAGATCTTCGACCCTGTTACCTTGCACAAGTACCTGTACGCCAATCTCCAGCCGATTGACGTCACCGATCCGAGAGGACTCTTCGGTGACCTAGGTGAGCTTGTGGTCGTCTCGGCAATCATCGGTTTGGTTTCGGGTGCCATAACTGGGTACATTGCCGATGGTGTTAGGGGCGCAGTTGTCGGAGCTGTTCTGGGCCTAATTCTCTCGCCTCTGTTTTCACTCGTGACAGTAGGAGCCGGATTACTCGCCGCGGCGGAGCTAGGGATTTCTGCAAGTGCTGGAGTCGCTCTGGCTAGCGCGATGTCGTTTGCGTTCTTTGGCTACATGGGTGTCAGGGATCTTGTTAATGCGAAGACACCCCGGCAGCGCTGGGCCGCTGCGGTTGGCCTTGCGATCATGCTCGCTACGCTGGGAGTTGGGAAGGCCGTTAGTGGGCGTAGGGTCATGATCCTGGGGGCATTCGAGGACTGCGCGCCGTTGAAGAACGTACCGGGATTTGAAGTTCTCAGCGTACCCAGAACGGAATGGAGTCCGGAACTCAACGAGTTCTGGCTACAGAATGGGATTGATCGGGGTGATGTCGTTATGCTTCGCACAGACCCAGTCGAATTCAAAGCGATGCGCGCCGCGCAAGGCAGAAGCTCCGTTTTCCTCGACCTCGAGTTGCCGATGCTCTTCGAGCAACGTTACGTGCAAATTGGTCCGTTCATGGTACGGTGGTGATTCAAAGATTGGGAGGCCGATCGTGAGAATGCAACCGGTTCCGGAGGTATCCGAGGCGGATGTATTGAGGGTCGTTAGACGCGATTTTCCAGAAAAGTCCATCAGTGGCGTACTTGAGGTACTTGCGGAGTATGGGCGAGATCCATCACATGAAGCAAAGGCTAGGGTACATTTGGCCACATTGAAATTGGCGGCTGGCGATATCGTCCAATTAAGGTCTTGGATCCAGACCGCAAAGAGCGATTTTCGGGACGTAATCAGCCCGGCCGAGTATCCACAGTACAGTCAACAGTTTGCGACGATACGCCGCCTACCTCCGGAGGCTCGAGACAGCATCGTGGCTGCAGACTGGGGGCAGTACCGCGAGTGGCTGGAGCGCGCGAGCTAAACAGCCACGTGCCGTGTACGGCTCCCTTGATCGCGAAAATTGGACCATGGGTAGATATGCGATCTTCAGAAACGGGCGTATCGACGTTACACTGTCGGCGGGAATCAACAACGACGCGCCGCGGTAGAAGGGGATAACGACGAAGCTGACTGGTCTTCCGGACAAAAGGACTCTTCGCGTCGTCTCGGTGCCTCGGATAGAGGTATCGGAGCGAAGCAATCGGAGACAGATGCTTTTTGCTTGCAGGACTCAACAGTGACGCGCCGAACGCCAAGGAGATCTTTATCCTGGGCTGGGAGCTCTAAACGGTGAGAAGCCTGAGACACCTCCTGTGGATGGTGACCGTCGCCCTGCTGCTAGGGCGTGCGGGAGGTGCTCAGCCTATTCCCGATTTCTCCACCCTCTGCCCCCAGTGTCCAGGCTGTCTCGGCGCTGACCTCACCCTCACCGTCGACGACGCCCGCCCTTCCAACTCGCGGGGCACGATCAATTCCTACACGCTGACCTATGCGAGCCACGGCGCCGACGTGGCTACCGGCGTCGTGATCACGGCCACGGTCCCCGCGAATACGACGTTTGATCTAACGGACAGCTCGTCCGCTTGGCGGCAGGTGGGGAGCGGAAATACGTATACGTTGAGCCTGCCCGATCTCGATCTGACTAAGAATACGCCAAGCATTCGTGACGCTGACGACAGCCAAGAGGCGCAACCTCAACCCCAGCCGACGCCGGAAGCCCAGGGCCACCTCCCCTCTTGGAGGGTTGCGGGTGAGACGGTCACGGTGGTCGGGCAGGCGCCGCTGCGGGAGGAGGAACTGATCGGCCCTTATCAGCAGCCGCGGTGGACGGCACGGCGGCGGTTCGGGGAGACGCGCGTCTTTGTAATCCCCGAAGGAGACGTGGAATTCGAGTACTGGCTGGTTCCCGAGCTTCAGCGTCACGGGGAGGAGACTGGGATTGAGCAGCAGTTTGAGCTCGAGATGGGACTGCCGCGAAGATTTCAAGTGGACCTCTACGCGGTGACGCACAAAGAGGGCAACACCGGATCGTTGGCGCTCGACCAGACCAAGTTGGAGGTGCGCTGGGCGCTGGCGAACTGGGGACGGCTCTGGGGCAACCCCGCGCTTTACCTCGAATGGATAGCGATCGACAGCGCGCCCGATCATCTCGAAGGGAAGCTCCTGCTCGGCGATCAGATCTCGCCGCGGCTCCACTGGGGGGCCAACCTCGTTTTCGAGCACGAGATGGGAGGACAGCGGACGAATACGCGAGAGCTCACCGCGGGCTTGAGCTACACCGTGCGCGACGAGAAGTTTTCGGTCGGCCCTGAGCTCAAGCTTGCCTGGGAGGACACGAAGAGCAACCGCGGAGACTATGTACGGGAAGAGCTCCTGGGACCGAGCTTCCAGTTTCGTCCGCTCCCGCAAGCCCACATGGACATCGTGCTGCTCGCGGGGCTCAACCGCGATGCGCCGCGCGCCAAAGGCATCTTCATCCTGGGTTGGGAGTTCTAGCCGGTGAGAAGCCTGAGGCACCTCTCGTGGATGCTGGCCGTCGCTCTGATGCTGGGGCGTGCGGGAGGTGCTCAGTCCGTTCCTGATTTTTCCAGTCTTTGCCCTCAGTGCCCGGGCTGCCTCGGCGCCGATCTCACTCTCATGGTCGACGACGCCCGCCCCTCCACCTCGCGGGGCACGATCAATTCCTACAAGTTGACCTACGTGAACCACGGCGCCGATGTGGCCAGCGGCGTTGTGATCACGGCCACGGTTCCGGCGAATACGACGTTTGATCCCACGGACAGCTCGTCCGCGTGGCGTCAGGTGGGGAGCAGCAATACCTATACGCTGAGCCTGCCGGATTTCGATCCGGCCAAGACGGGCACGGTGACGTTTGCGGTGACGGTGTCGACCACGGCTCCGATCGGTACGGTCATTTCGTTCAGCGCCAGCATCGCGGACGATGGGCTGCACGGCCCGGATGTCGTGCCGGACAACTCGACGAGCAGCGACAACGACCTGGTCACCCGCGGCCCGACGTTCGAGTGCGGGAACATCACGCAGGACACCACGTGGATGGCCCTTGATGGACCGTTCATCATCACGTGCGACGTGGTGGTGCCGGCGGGGGTGACGCTCACGGTTGAGCCGGGGACGGTCGTCAAATTCAATTCCCTGATCGGCATGAAGGTCATCGGAACCCTCGCGTCCTCGGGCACGGCGGCGCAGGAGATCGTCTTCACCTCGAACCGCAGCCGTCTGCGGAAGGGCGACTGGCGCGCCATCGACGTCGTCTCCGGCGGCAAGGCGACGTTCGACTACGCGACGGTCGAGTATGGCGGCAGCACGAGCGGCGGCTTGAGCTCCCTCATCCACGTCGCGGCGGGAGGCGCGGTCACCCTTCGCCATTCGACGATCCAGCAGAGCGACGAGTACGGTCTGTGGGTCCAGAACGGCAGCGCGATCGTCGAGGACTCGACGTTCTCCGACAACGACAACGTGGGTGTGTGGCTGCAGAGCAATTCGGCGACGAACCCGTCCCGGCTGGTGAACAACGTTTTCACAAAGAATCACAACTATCCCATCCTCCTAGACTACGGCAACGGGGCGATCGGAGACGTCCGGGGCAATAGCGGCAGCGGGAACTCGTTCCCGGGGATCTGGGTGCAGGGAACGCTGGCGGGAACGAATACGTGGGGCGTCAATGGGGGCTGGGCCTTCCGCGTTGGGAGCAACCTTGTGGTGGCTGCCGGCTCCAGCCTCAGCCTGGAAGCGGGGGCTCTCGTCAAGCTCACATCGAGCCAGCAATTTTTAATCGACGGCACACTCACGGCTGTGGGCACCGCGGAGCAACCGGTCGTCTTCACCTCGTTCAAAGACGACACCTATGGCGGCGACACCAACGCCGACGGCGGCAACTCTCTCCCAGCGGCCGGCGACTGGGGGCAGATCTATTTCCGCACCGCGAGCCACGGCAATCAATTGGTCAATGCGGTTGTGGCCTACGGCGGTGCGACCAATCTCTCTGGCGTTGTGAGCGAGGTCCGTTCCGACGTCGAGGACCTGATCGTGCAGAGTTGTGTCATCCGCGATTCCCGGCAGATCGGGTTGTATCTTCCCAGCGCCACGCACGAGGTGCGGGATTCTCGTTTCGAGAACAACCGTTTCTCGGACGGTCTGAACGTCAGTGTCAACGGCACGAAGAACCTGCTGATCACGGGCAACACTTTCCGCAACAACGGCGGTCATGCCGTGTTCCTGGGCCTGGGGAATGCCGCGGGTAGCGTGACATTCAGCGGCAACGCGGCGTCCGGCAATGCGATCAACGGTGCCGGCATCCAGGGGACGGTGGGGGGAAACTTCGCGATCGATGAAAGCGGCCAGGTCAACTTCCCTCTGCGGATGACGGCGGATCTGACGGTCAACGCCGGAGCCAAGCTGACGCTTTCCCGGGGCACCATCGTGAAGGCCGGGGTCAACGGCAACCAGATCCTGGTGGACGGGAGCCTGGTGGCGCGGGGGACGGTGGCGCAGCCGGTGGTTTTCACTTCGATCCAGGACGATTCGGTGGGCGGGGACACCAACGGGGACGGTACGGCGAGC
>Ga0134125_10000259_pt1 | contig 76240 bp, 64 predicted proteins | sample KB31751_FD_96464 | JGI IMG/M metagenome (GOLD analysis project Ga0134125, IMG submission 96464) | Terrestrial soil microbial communities with excess Nitrogen fertilizer from Kellogg Biological Station, Michigan, USA - KB3-175-1 | ecosystem: Environmental > Terrestrial > Soil > Unclassified ... | reverse complement strand
TCCGCTCTGTTCTCGCCCTCCGGTGACTCCGAACTAAACCCCCGAAGGGGCTGCAGACAACCTTCCGCGATTTCGCCCCGAAAACGGCCGACCACGGCCCCCTTTGTGAGAAATGCGGGCTAGTCGAACGGACCCGCCCGAAATCGACAGGGCGCTTGGTCAATCATGTTTCTCCCCCTCGGTTGCGTCCCCCGGCCGGACCTTATACCGTACGCCCCCATGAGCGACGGGCACCACCAGCACTCGCATCCTCGCGATCCCTTGGCCATCGACCTCAAGGCTCGGCGCCGCGTCGAGGTGAAGCGCGTCGACGAGGTGGGGACTCTCGACGAGCTGTTCCTGCACTGTCTGCCGGCCTTCGGCGGCGCGTATCTGCGGCGGCTCTACACCGTTCTCGATGCCGCCATCGGCGCGGGATGCCCGATGACTCTGGCCATCGCCGGGCCGGTGACCGTCTCGGGCCAGCATCAGGCGTGGCTGATTCCCCTTCTGGAGACGGGGTGGATCGCCTATCTCAGCACCACCGACGCCGTGTGCTATCACGACGGCCACCGCAGTCTCGACGAGCACCGCGAGGGGCCGATCTTCGAGGTCCCCATCTTCGGCGACGACGGCGCGCTGCGCGATGAGCACACCATCCGCGTCACCGACATGGCGTTCGACGAGGACGTTCTCTTCCAGCAGGACCGCTTCATGACCGCCTGCCTGCTGCGCCCCGAGTTCCAGAAGACGATGGCGGGCACCGAGCTACGCCACCTGATGGGAAAGATCTACGCCGCGCAGGAGACCCACAACGGCGTGGTGCCGGGACTGCTTGCGACCTGCCAGCGGCTGGCCATCCCCATCCTGGTGGGAGCGCCGGGGGACGGCAGCCTGTTCCTCAACTCGATGAAGCTGTGGGCCATGAAGCAGGCCGGCCTGCTCGAAAACTACGAGTTCGCCCTGGATCTCCACGCCGAGGTCTTCGAGTCCTGCGCCTACCACTACTGGGGCCTTTTCGAGAGCCGGGCGCGCGCTCTCGCGACGCTCATCCTGGGCGGCGGCGTGCCGAAGAACTACAATCTCCAGCCGGAGCCGGCCCTGGGGCAGATCCTGGGGCTCGAAAACGTCAGCGGCTACGCCTTCGACGTCCAGATCGTTACCGCGCCCATCACCGAGGGCTCGCTCTCCTCCTGTCCGCCGTCCGAGGCCGTGACCTGGGGCAAGGTGGACCGCGAGACCTACCAGCAGACCACCGAGAGCGTGCAGGCGGACTACTCCATGCTCATGCCCTTCCTCGTCAAGGCGTTGCTCGACAACCGCGAACGCTACGCGAAGCGGGCGGCGGAGGTCGGCGAAGAGGCGCTGTTCGCCGAGGAACCCAAAGCCCGCGGCTATCTCCGTCCCCGCGAGGGATACCGGCTCTACGATGCCCGCGAGCGCCTGGTCGCGGAGCTGGCACGGCAGGTGAAGGAGAACGGCGAGTGGTTGCGGAAGACCCTGAAGTATCCCCTGGCCTTGCCTTAAGTGAAAGAGAGATCGTGAAGAGATGAGCAAAACCACCATCACCCTGATCCCGGGCGACGGCATCGGCCCGGAGGTCAGCGACGCCACCGTGCGGGTCCTCGACGCCGCCGGCGCCAACCTGGAGTGGGAGCGCCATATCGCCGGCAAGGAGGCCGTCGAGAAGTACGGCAACCCTCTGCCGCCCGAGGTTCTGGAGTCCGTCAAGCGCAACCGTGTGGCGTTGAAAGGGCCCGTCACCACCCAAGTGGGAGGTGGCTTCAAGTCGATCAACGTGCAGCTTCGTCAGGAGCTCGAGCTCTACGCCAACCTGCGCCCATCGCGCTCGCTGGAAAGTATCCCCAGCCGCTTCTCGGGGGTCGACATCATCGTGGTGCGCGAGAACACGGAGGACCTTTACAGCGGTCTCGAGCACATCGTGGTTCCGGGGGTGGTGGAGAGCATTAAGGTCATCACCGAGAAGGCGTCGCTGCGCATCGCCCGCTTCGCCTACGACTACGCCCGCCGCCATGGCCGCAAGCGGGTGACCGCCGTCCACAAGGCCAACATCATGAAGCTCTCGGACGGCCTCTTCCTCGACTGCGTCCGCCGGGTGGGCCAGGAGTACCCCGAGATCCAGTCGGACGACAAGATCGTGGACAACATGTGCATGCAGCTCGTCATGCGGCCCGAGGAATGGGACGTGCTGCTGCTTGAAAACCTTTATGGCGACATCGTCTCGGACCTCTGCGCCGGCCTCGTCGGCGGCCTCGGCGTGGTGCCGGGGGCGAATATCGGAATCGAGGCGGCCGTCTTCGAAGCGGTCCACGGCAGCGCTCCGGACATCGCCGGCAAGGATCTGGCGAATCCCCTGGCGCTCATCCGCTCCGGCATCCTGATGCTCTATCACCTCGGCAAGGACGAAGAAGCCGAGCGTGTGCGCCGGGCCCTGCGCGACGTCATCGTCAACCAGAAGATCCGCACCCGCGATCTCCAGGGCGAAGCCACCACGACGCAGTTCACCGACGCGATCGTGAAGGCGGTGGAGGCGGGGGTGTAGGCGGGCCGCCGGCCAGGCACCCGTTGGACGGACAGAATCCACGAAATTGTATGATGGACGGTATGTCCGCGATCCATCACCGTTCCTGCAATCTGTGCGAGGTGATGTGCGGGCTCGAAATCGAGCACCACGAGGGCCGGGTGCTCGACGTCCGCGGCGATCCGGAGGATCCGCTGAGCCGCGGTTTCCTATGCGTCAAGGCGCGGGCGCTCCAGGAGGTCTACGAAGACCCCGACCGGCTGCGCCAGCCGCTGCGCCGCCGCGGTAGCGACTGGGAGGAGGTGGGCTGGGAGGAGGCGCTGGACGAGATCGCGGCGCGCCTCCTGGCGGTGCAGGCTCGGCACGGGCGCAATGCGGTCGCCGTCTACCTGGGCAACCCCACCGTGCACGACTACGGCGCGATGACCGGCACCACCCTGCTCGAAACGATCCTGGGGACGACCAGCCGCTTCTCGGCCACTTCGGTCGACCAACTGCCGCGGATGTTCGTGTCGCTTCTGCTCTATGGCCATCAGGCCCTGTTTCCGGTCCCCGACGTCGACCGCACGTCCTTTTTCCTGGTCGTGGGCGCCAACCCGGTGGCGTCGAACGGCAGCCTGATGGGAGCGCCGGGGATCAGCCGGCGGCTCGCCGAGCTGCACCGGCGGGGTGGCAAGGTGGTGGTCGTCGATCCGCGCCGCACGGAGACCGCGGCGGTGGCCGACGAGCATCACTTCATCCGGCCGGGCACCGACGCCCTGCTGCTCCTCGCCATGCTCCAGGTGATCTTCGCCGAGGGGCGCGCGAAGCCCGGGCGCCTGGCCGCCTTCACCGAGGGTCTGGACGAGCTTGCCGCGATCGCCGTGCGGTTTCCGCCAGAGCGGGTGAGCGGGGCCACAGGCATCGCCGCCGGCGAGATCCGCCGCCTAGCCCTTGAATTCGCCGCGGCGCCGTCCGCGATTCCCTACGGCCGCATCGGCGCCTGCACCCAGCGTTTCGGCGGCCTGACGTCCTGGCTGCTCGACGCCCTGGCGATCACCACCGGCAACCTCGACCGCGAAGGCGGCCTGCTGTTCGCCCGGCCGGCCCTCGATCTGATTGCCATGGGCTCCCATATCCCCATCCAGGCGGGGGAGATCGGCCGGCGCCATAGCCGGGTCCGCGGTCTGCCGAGCTTCGCCGGCCAGTTCCCCGCCATCGCTCTCGCCGAGGAGATCGACACGCCCGGCCCCGGGCAGGTGCGGGCACTGGTGACGTTCGCCGGCAATCCGGTCCTCTCGCTGCCCGGCGCTCGGCGGCTGGAGCGGGCGCTCGGCGGCCTCGAGCTGATGGTCTCGATCGATCTCTACCTGAACGAGACCACCCGCTTCGCCGACTTCATTCTGCCGTCGGCCCAAGCGCTGGAGCAGGACCACTACGATCTCGTGCTCCATCTGCTGACGGTCCGCAACACGGCCCGTTACTCGCCGGCGCTTTTCGAGCCGTCGGCCGGAGTCCGGCCGAGTTGGGAGATCTTCACCGGGATCGCCCGCCGGCTCGACACCGGCAACCCCAGCCTCGGCAGCCTCGGCCGGCTCGGCGCCCGCCTCAAGTGGCGGTTTCTGGAGAAGCTCGGGCCGGCCGGCCTCCTCGACCTGGGCCTGCGCATCGGGCCTTACGGTGACCGCTTCCTGCCCGGCTCGCGCGGTCTCTCGCTGGCGAAGCTGCGGAAGGCTCCTCACGGTCTCGACTTCGGCGCGCTGGAGCCGCGCCTGCCGGGGCTGCTCAAAGGCCGGCGGATCGATCTCGTGCCGGAGCGTCTCCGCCGCGATCTCGACCGGCTCGAGGCGGCGCTCGCCGAACCGCTCACGACCGGCGGCCTCGTCCTCATCGGCCGGCGCCACGTGCGCGACAACAATTCCTGGCTCCACAACAGCCCGCGCCTCCTCACCGGCCCCGACCGCTGCACCCTGATGATGCACCCCGACGACGCGGCGGCGCGGGGTCTTGGCGACGGCGACCGGGTGAGAGTGCGGTCGCGCACCGGCGAGGTCGAGGTGCCGCTGGCCGTGAGCGCCCGGGTGATGCCCGGCGTCGTCAGCCTGCCGCACGGCTTCGGCCACGGCCGTCCGGGAACGCGGCTGCGCGTCGCGGCCCAGCACCCTGGAGTGAGCGCCAACGATCTCACCGACCCGGAGTTTTTCGACGAGCTCACCGGCAACGCCGGGCTGAACGGCTTCGCCGTCTCCGTCGAGGCGGTCAAGTGGGCGGTCAGCGCATCCGAGTAGAATAGTCCCCCATGACCACCACCCTCCGGACTCCCGACACTTTCACCTCCGCCTGCCCCCTCGACTGCCCCGACGCCTGCAGCCTGGAGGTGCGGGTGGAGGAGGGGCGGGTGGTGAAGATCGACGGCACCCGCCGCAATCCCCTCACCGACGGCTACATCTGCTCCAAGGTCCGCCGCCTGCCGGAGCATCTCTATGGCCCGGACCGGATTCTCCACCCCGCCCTCCGGGTGGGGCCGAAGGGCTCGGGCGAGTTCCAGCGGATCTCGTGGGACGAGGCCTTGGATCTCGTCGCGTCCAGGATGCGCGAGGCGAAGGAGCTGCACGGCGGCGAGGCGATCCTCCCGTTCTTCTACGGCGGCTCGAACGGGTTGCTGACGCAGGAGACGACCGACGCGCGGCTCTTCTACCGCGTGGGCGCCTCGCGGCTGGCCCGCACCGTGTGCGCGGCGCCGACCGGACGCGCGGCCATGGGCCTCTACGGCAAGATGGCCGGCGTGGCCTTCGCCGATTTCCCCGCCGCGCGGCTCATCGTCCTCTGGGGCGCGAACCCCTCGGCGTCCGGCATCCACCTCGTTCCGATCATCCAGGAGGCCCAGCGCCAGGGAACCCGGCTGGTGGTGATCGATCCCCGCCGCATCAACCTGGCGAAGAAGGCGGATCTCCACCTGGCGCCCCGGCCGGGGACGGACCTTCCGTTGGCATTGGCGGTGATCCGCTGGCTGTTCGCGGAGGGCAAGGCCGATCTCGATTTCCTGGCGGCCCATGCCACCGGCGGCGAGGAGCTGCGGCGGCGCGCCGAGCCGTGGACGTTCGCCCGCGCCGCCGAGGTTACGGGCGTGCCGGCGGCGGACATCGAGCGCTTCGCTCGCCTCTACGCCGAGTCGTCGCCGGCCGTGGTGCGATGCGGCTGGGGGTTGGAGCGCAACCGCAACGGCGGCTCCGCGGTGGCGGCGGTGCTGGCCCTGCCGGCGGTGGGCGGCAAGTTCGGCGTACGCGGCGGCGGCTACGTTTTGAGCAACTCCGGCGCCTTCGCCTTCGACCGCGCGGGCGCGGCGGCCGAGCCCGAGCCGCGCACCCGGGTGATCAACATGAACCGGCTGGGCGAGGTCCTGCTGGAGCGCGACGATCCGCCGGTCACCGTCCTCTTCTCCTACAACTGCAACCCGCTGGCGACGATGCCGAACCAGGAGAAGGTGCGCCGCGGCCTCGCCCGCGAGGACCTGTTCACCGTCGCCTTCGACCAGGTGTGGACGGACACGGCGATGTGGGCGGACCTGGTGCTGCCGGCCACCCACTTCCTGGAGCACGACGAGATGTCGCGCGGCTACGGCGCGCTGGTGCTCCAGCGCTCTCCGGCGGTGGCGACTCCGGCGGGCGAGGCGCGCTCGAACGTGGAGGTGTTCGCGGAGATCGGCCGGCGCCTGGGGCTCTCCCGGCCCGGGGACCCCGAGACCGCGGACGATCTCGCCGCGGCGCTCCTCCGGCGCTCCGAGCGGATGCGGACCGAGCTGGAGCGGGACGGCATCGCCTCTCCCGACTGCGGCCCGGCGCCCATCCAGTTCGGGGACTCGTTCCCGCTGACGCCGGACCGCAAGGTCCATCTCGTCCCCGAGGCGCTGGACCGCGAGGCGCCGTATGGCCTGTACGCCTTCCAGGAGGATCCGGGGAGCGAACGGTATCCTCTGGCCTTGATCTCGCCCGCCACCAGCAAGACCATCAGCTCGACTTTCGGTCAGCTCCTCCGGCGGAAGACGCCGCTGGAGATTCACCCCGTCGATGCCGAAGGCAGAGGAATCGCCTCCGGCGACGCCGTGCGGGTCTGGAACGAGCTCGGCGAGGTGCGGGTGACGGCGCGGCTCAATCCTGACCTTCAGGCGGGCGTCGTGCTGCTTCCCAAGGGGATGTGGAACCGCCACACGGACTCGGGCAACACCGGCAACGCCCTGGCGCCGGACACCTATACGGATCTCGGCCAGGGGGCGTGTTTCAACGATGCCCGGGTGGAGGTGGAGAAGCTCTGAGCTGACCGGGCCCCGCTGCCCCCATCCAAAACTCTCTCTCATGGCTACGGAATCGCCGGGCGATTCGCTCACGGTCTTGCTGCAATCCTGGCGGCAAGGGAGCGGCTCGGCTTTCGGCACGCTCATCGACCAGGTCTACGAACAGTTGCGGGCCATCGCGGCCAAACGCCTCAATCAGGGCGGTGGTTTTGTGACCTTGTCCCCCACCGAGCTGGTGCACGAGGCCTTGCTGGGGGCGATGCCCGCACCCGGGGATTTCAAGAACCGGGTGCATTTCTTTGCCACGATGTCGCTGGCGATCCGTTCGATCCTGATCGATCATGCCCGCGCGCGGTCCACCGGCAAGCGGGGAGGAGGCCTGATCCGCGTCACCCTGTCGCAGGCCGAGCAAGGCGAAGAAGGCCGGATCGTCGATCTGCTCGCCATCGAGGAAGCTCTCACCCAGCTCGAACAGCTCGACGGCCGCTGCGGCCAGGTCATGCATCTGACCTGCTTCGCGGGTCTCACCCGCGACGAGATCGCCGGCCTGCTCGGCATCTCCGTACCTACCGTCGACCGGGATTTGCGTTTCGCGCGTTCCTGGCTCAACCGGAGACTGACGGGTGACGCCTGAGTATTTCGCCAGCGTCAGGAGCTGCTTCGAGGCGGTCTCCGAGCTCCCCCCGGACGAGCGCGCCGGGAGGCTGCGCGAGCTGACCGCCGACGCGGAGGTGATCTCCGAGGTGTTGGCGTTGTGCGACGCCGGCGCCGGCAACACCCGCATGTCGATCTCCATTGGCACGGCGCTGGCGAGCGCGGTGAACCGGCCTCCCGCGCCCGGCGACACCCTGGGCATCTGGCGCATCGAGCGCGAGATCGGGCAGGGCGGCATGGGCAGCGTGTTTCTCGCCGAGCGGGACGACGGCCACTTCCGGCAGCGCGCGGCGGTGAAGTTCCTGCGCGGCCTGCCCCATGCGGAGAGCCTGGCGCTGTTCACGCGCGAGCGCCAACTCCTCGCGACGCTCACGCATCCGAACATCGGCCGGCTGCTCGACGGCGGAGCCACGCTGCAAGGGCGGCCCTACCTGGTCATGGAGTACATCGAAGGATCTCACATCGACGAGCACTGCCGCCGCGAGCAGCTCGGTGTGAGAGCGATCGTGGTGCTCTTCCTCACCGTCTGCAACGCCGTCGCGTCGGCGCACCGCCAGCTCGTCATTCACTGCGACCTGAAGCCTTCCAACCTGCTCGTCGACGGCCATGGGCGGCCGGTGCTGCTCGACTTCGGCATCGCCCGGCTGGCCGGCCGCGTCGGAGCGGAGGGCGACAACGGCGGCGCGGAACGGCCGGCGCCCGCCTTCACCCCGGGGTACGCCAGCCCGGAGCAGCGTTCGCATGGGGCGGTCTCCACCGCCAGCGACGTCTACAGCCTGGGCGTGCTGCTGGGTGAGCTGCTGGCAGGCGCCGCCGACCGCCGGCGGTACTCGGCGCTGAGCCTGCGCGAGCTCGCGGCCATCGTCGCATGCGCCACCCGGGAGGACCCGGCCGAGCGCTACGCCACCGTCGACGCGTTGACGGCGGACATTCGACGCTTCCTGGACCGGCAGCCACTGCAGGCGCTGCAAGATGCGGCGGGGTATGGGCTGCGCAAGGAATTGGCCCGCCGCTGGCCGGTGCTCGCGGCGGCCGCGGTCTTCACGCTCACCGTCTCGGCTTTCACCACCAAGCTGGTGATCGAATCGCGGCGCGCGCGCGCTGCCGAGCAGATCGCTTTGAGGGAGCGGGACCGCGCCAAGCAGGCGGAAACCTCATCACGCCAGACGAGCGCATTCCTGATCTCGGTGTTCGAGGGGAGCAATCCCTACAGAGAGATCTCCGAGATCCCGATGTCCAAGCTGGTCGCACAGGCCGAGGCCAGAATCGAGAAAGAGCTCGCGGGGCAGCCCACCACTCGATCGGACGTTTACGGCGCCCTGGCGGAGGTGCAAGCCCACCTCGGCAACTCGGGCAAAGCGCTCGAACACTATCAGCGCGCCATCGACATCGAACGCCGCCAGAATCGCCCGCTCGTGCTGGCGGGGCTCCTGGGCAGCCGCGCCACGCTGATAAGGGCCCTGACAGGCCCTCATGACGCCGAGGCCGACGCGCGAGAGGCCCTGGCCCTGAACGAACGGTATCGAGGAGCCGAGGCCAATGAAACGGTCGGCGCGCGGACGAATTTGGGAGACATCCTGTCGTCCATCGGCAGGCTTCAGGAAGCCGAGCCCTTGTTGCTGAGGAGCGTTCGGAGCAGGGAACGCATCGGCACCGCCGATAGCCTCGCGGACGCGCTCTCGAGCCTCGGAAACTGCTACTCGCTCCAAGGCAAACACGAGCAAGCCATCGCGGCAGTGCGTCGCAGCGTGGCCATCGAGGCAACGCTGGCCGGTGAGAATGGCAAAGGTTATATCGATGCTCTCGAGAACCTCGCCTGGGCCTTGAGCGGAGCGCACCGTTACGATGAGGCGGAAGCGGCCTTCCGGCGCGTGCTCGACAGGCGGCGGGCAACCGGAGGGGAAATGACCTCCATCGCGTGGTCGCTGGAGGAGCTCGCGCGGATGCTGGAGGAATCGGGCCGCCCTCGCGAGTCCATTCCCCTGTACCAGGAAGCGCTGTCGATCATCGCCAAGACGAGCGGGGTGGATTCAGCCGCGTACGGCGTCATGCTCAACAATATCGCGTTCGCGTTCGACGAAACCGGAGACCTTGCGGCCGGCGAACGTTCCTTCATCCGGATGCTGGCCCTGCTCGAAAAGCGCTGGGGGAATGGCAACCTTGCTAAATTTCGCCTCAACGCCGGCCGGTTCCTCACGAGAATCGGCAAGCTGGACGCCGCCAGGCCGCTGATCATGGCAGCGCTCGCTGCGCGCGTCGCCGCGCTGGGCGCGAAAGATCCCACGGTCGGCTCGACGCGAATCGTGCTGGCGGAATGGTATGTAAAAGCGGGGGAGGCCGGGAAAGCGCGGGAGCAACTGGATCTGGCTCAGTCGTCGAGCCCCCCGCTCGAGCTGAAGTGGCAAGCCGCGAGCGAGCGGCAATACGCGCGGCTCCAAGCGCTCGCGGGACGGATGGAGGACGCGCTGTGCGGCCTGGAGCGCGCGGAAGCCCTGGAACGGCGACTTTGGGGTGAACGCAATCTCTTTTATCTCCTGGGCAAGCTGGACCGCGCGGAGCTGCTCGCGCGCGGCACGAAGGAACAGCAGGCCGCGAGCGCGGCGCTCGCCGCGGAGATCCTCAAAGGCGTCGAGTCGGCGCTGGTCCCTGGCGCCCCGGCGCTGGCCCGGCTGCGGAAGCTGGTGCGATAGTTATTGGCAGCGGGGCCGGTTAAGCGCCGGTATCGGCACCGGACGAAGTAAAATCATCCGATGCCCCGATCCCTCTTTGACGATCAGGAACCGCCGGAGCCCGCAACCCGGGCGCCGGCCTCGGCGCCCATCGGCTCCCCCCTCGCCGAACGCATTCGCCCCCGCACCCTCGACGAGGTCGCCGGCCAGGAGAAAGTGGTGGGCCCCGGCGGCTTTCTGCGCCGGGCCATTGCCGCGGACCGCGTTCCCTCGCTGATCTTCTGGGGTCCGCCGGGAACGGGGAAGACGACGCTGGCGCGCATCATCGCCACCGAGACCTCGGCTCACTTCGTCCCGTTTTCCGCCGTCACTTCCGGCATCAAGGAGGTCAAGGAGGTGATGGCCGAGGCCGTGCGCCTGCGCAAGGCCCAGGGGCGGCGCACCCTCCTCTTCGTGGACGAGATCCACCGCTTCAACCGCGCTCAGCAGGACGCGTTCCTGCCCTACGTGGAGAGCGGCGACGTCGTGCTGGTGGGGGCGACCACGGAGAATCCGTCCTTCGAGCTCAACGCCGCGTTGCTCTCCCGCAGCCGGGTGGTCGTTCTCGAACCGCTGAGCCCGGAGGCGATGACGGTCCTGCTTCGCCGCGCCCTCACCGATCCCGAGCGGGGCCTTGGAGCCTCGGGCGCCGAGGCGGACGACGACGCCCTGGAGATGCTGGCGCAGCTCGCCTCGGGCGATGCCCGCAAGGGGCTCAACCTGCTGGAGCTGTCTGTTGCGGATGCGGAAGGGGGCAGGGTCGACGCCGAGACGGTGCGGCGCGTGGCGCAACGCAAGGTGCTGCTCTACGACAAGTCGGGCGAGGAGCACTTCAACCTCATCTCCGCGCTTCACAAGTCGCTGCGCGAGAGCGATCCGGACGCGGCGATCTACTGGCTCGCCCGCATGCTCGCCTCCGGCGAGGACCCGCTCTATCTCGCCCGGCGGATGATCCGCTTCGCCAGCGAGGACGTCGGCCTCGCCGATCCCCAGGCCCTCGTGCAAGCTTTCACCGCCTGGGAGGCCTACCACCGGCTCGGCTCCCCCGAGGGCGAGCTGGCCCTCGCCCAGGCGGCGCTCTATCTGGCGCTGGCGCCGAAGAGCGTCGCCGTCTACGAGGGCTATAAGGCCGCCCGGCGGACGGTGGAGGAGCGCCCGGCCGATCCTGTCCCAATGGCCATCCGCAACGCGCCCACCCGCCTGATGAAGAACGTCGGCTATGGCGCGGGCTACGTCTACGCGCCCCACACCGAGGAGGGAGTCGGCGGGATCGACTGCCTCCCCGAGTCCCTCCAGGGGACGCGCTTCTACGAGCCCAAAGGCGATGGGTTCGAAGCGAAGCTGAAGGCCCGGCTGGAGCACTTCCGGGGCCTGCGGGAAGAGGTGAAAGGGAAACGGGGCGCGGGCACGCCTACCTGAACAGCTTCAAGAAAACCAGATACAGAACGAACCCGTGATCCGGGCCCTTGACGGCCTTGCCCGCGTCCAGGTTCACCACGGTCTGCCAGGGACCCACGAACGTGCCGTTGAGGCCGACGCCTCCCAGCAGCTCGTTCTCCAGGCCGTTCTGCTTGTCCGTGGCCAGCGCCGCGTCGGCGATCGCTTCCAGGTGGAAGGCCTCGCCGATGCCGAAGCCGTAGGAGGCGTGGCCGGCGTAGACCTGGGTGGCCCGCACGCTGTTGCTCTTGTAGCCGTGGACGCGGGTGCCGCCGAAGAAGCCGAACTGATACTTGCTGAAGCGGTCGAGGTCCGAGCCCCCGGCGTAGTCGAATTCCAGCCCGGCCTTCTGAAACTTCGGCAGGTACCAGTTCTTGCTCGCCTTCGCCTCCCAGCGATAGAAATCTTTCTGGTCCGGGCTGAAGTCCGTATTGCCCGCGGGTCCCCAGAACTCCCACTTCGAGCGCCGGTTGTAGCTCGCGGCCGCGGAGAGCCCGTAGCCCGAGCGCGAGAAGGAGGTTCCCAGCTCCAGCGAATGGGTCAGGTTGTCGCTGGGGATGACGAAACCCTTCTCCGTGTCGCTCGTCTTCTTGTAGCCGAAGTACAGGAGGTCGTACTCGGCCCGCACTTTCACGAAGTTGCCGATGGGGTGACCGATCTTGAAGCCGACGTTCGCCGGCAACTGTTTGACGTCCTGGGTCTTGTCCTCTTTGCCGTTGCGGAACAGCGAGTCGGTGACGGGCACGGCGAGGGCGAAGACGTTCGCCCCGACGTCGAAGCGGCTGCCCTTCAGGCGCGGATCGGCGATGCTGCCGAGCAGGAGAGCGCCGCCGAAAAAGACGTTCATCTGCTTGCCCGTGCCCTTGAAGTCGAAGGACAGATAGTTGATGCCGGCGAGCGGCAGCGGATAGTCGAGCGAGTTGTCGTAGAACACGCCGCCGGCCAGGAAGACCTTGCTGCGGCTGAACCCCTCCTTGACCACGCGCTCGCCCTTCTCGTCCTTCACCAGGTAACGCAGGCCTTTGTCGGTGTCGCGCACCATCGTGACCTCGGAGCTTTCCACCTGCTGGCGCTGCTCCTCGAAACCGGGCGCGTTGATGCGGACCTCGGTGAGCCGCGTGTCCCTCTCGACCACGGTGGTGGCGTTGACCACCGAGAGAATCTGCTGCGAGACGAGGTGCAATGGGAGGATGAAGCTCTCGGACGACCACGGCGCCGGATTGCCGGCCGCGTCGATGGGCGAGTAGGTCATCGTCTCCTCGTTCGACAGCACCTCGCCTTCGAGGCCGATCTGCACCGCCCGCGTGCGCAGACGGGCGAAGGTTTTCTTGTCCACCCACACCGAGCCCTGGTAGAGCTTGCCGGCCGCTCCCGGACCCGACGGCGCGAAGTCCACCACCCAGGCGTCGCGGCCGTCGATCGTGTCGCTGCCTCGCAGACGGTAGCGGTACTCCTTGGTGAAATGGATCTCCAGGGGCAGCGCCGCCGCTTTCTCCGGCTGGATCAGGGGGATCTCGGGAAGCTGCTTGCTGCGCCATCTCACGCCGTTGACGTAGAGGGTCTGCCAGGCCCAGTCGGAACCGGTCTTCGGGCTGTAGAAGAGAGGCCCCTGGAGGGTCGCCTCGAAGGTCTGCGCTCCGGCCGTGGGCTGGAAGCGCAGCGCCGTCGTGTCGACGGCGCTGTAGTGATCGAGGCGCCGGTTCTGATTGTCCTCGAAGGCCTGGAGCCGGCGCAGGATCTCCTCCACGGGAATATCCCGCTGGCCGGAGACCGTCACCTTCTCCTCGACGCCGTGAAGCTCGGCGGCGGTGGGGCGGTCCAGCCCGAGGACGGCGACGCGGCCCGGCGAGCCCACCTGAAGCTCCAGCTCCCGGCCGGCCACCTTGCCGCTCGGCGGCGGCACCCGCTCTCCGCCGATGGGGAAGCGGACGGGACGCCGGAGCTGCGGATCGGAGAAGCGTAGCGTCAGCTCCTGCGCCCCCTCCGGTGCCAGGGCGATCACCCGCATCGAAAGATCCTTGCCGCGCACGAACGACCATGCCTCGGCGGCGCCGGAAGGCGACGACGACGCGTCATAGGAAAGGTCGCCCTTGAGCTCCCGCGCCAGCAGGGCGAACGGGGCCAGTGCCGGCACCATCGTCGTGTTGTCCAGCACCGGCGCCTGGAACAGCGTCAGGTTGACTCCCTGCGCCGCCTCGCGGGCGGCTCCGGCCAGGGCTTCGGCGGGCACGGCCGGCAGGGGGAGCGAGTCCACCACGGCCGGTTTCCCGGGATCGAGCTCCTGAAGCGCCGCCACCGCCGCCGCGAGCGCCTCGGGCGCCGCCGGCTGAAGGACGACGGCTTCCAGATACGCCGCGATCTCCTGGCCGTAGAAGGCGCGGAGGATCGCCACGTCCGCGGGCAGCGCCTGCGAGGCCACGAGGACGTCCTGCCGGGCGCCGGTCAGGGCCACGGCGGAGCGCTTCAGGAGGAAGGCGTACTCCACGGGTGAGAAGCCTTGAGCTTCGGCGCCTTCCGGCCGCCACACGATCTGGAACCAAGTGCCGGCCGGCGCCTTGCCCGCGAGGTCGACGGCTGCCCGCAGCTCCGTTTGCAGCCGCTCGGCGTTCTGGGCCAGCGGGCCCGGGGTGCGGAAGACGAGCGAGATCCAGGGGGTCGCGCCGCCGTCGTGCAGGGCGGTTGCCGCGTCCGCGGCGTTGGTTGCGGTGCCGTCGAGGGGCGCCTCCCAGGCCACGAAGAGCGGGCTTCCCGCCTCCAGATGCGCGGAGTCCTTGAGCGTGCGCGCGATGTCGTTCGTGGTGGACGGATCGACCCGGAGACCGGCGCACGGCCGGCAAGGGATGTCGGCGCCCAGCAACGGGAGCGCCGGGCAGAGCAGGAGGGTGGCGAGCAGTCGGCGCTTGGCGGCATGCATGGCGCCAAGCATAACAGGGGCATTCAAGCCGGAAATTCTCCGGCAGGCTTGCTCCGTCCCCGGGGGAATCGGCTAGAATCGGCCAGCTCCTATGGAATTCTCCGGTAGGCTTGCCGCCTTTCCCATGGCCGATCTCCTGCAATGGGCTCGCAACGAGTCCTGCACGGGGGCCCTCGTCATCCGCCGCAGCCAGCGCGAAAAGCGGGTCTACTTCAGCGGCGGCGAGGTCGTGGGCTGCATGTCCAACGATCCCGGCGAGTTCTATGGGCAGTACCTGCTCCTCCACGGCCATCTGGACGAGGGACGGCTGTCCCAGGCGCTGAACGCCTGCACCACGCAGGGCGTCCGCCTGGGAGTCACCCTGCGCGAGATGGGGCTGCTGGCGGCCGAGGTGATCCAGCAGACCCTGCGGGCCCAGATCGAGGACCAGATCTGCGATCTTTTCCTCTGGCACCGGGGTGTCTTCTACTTCGTCGCGGAGCTGCCGGCGGAGGAGGAGATTCTCCCCGAGTCCATCAACGTCCTGGGCTTGGTGATGGAGGGGGGGCGCTGGGTGGACGAAGCCTCTCGCATCCGCCGCGTCCTGGTGCACGACGACGTGGTGCTGCGGCGCGGCGAGCTGGCCGACCGCAAGCTCGCGGAGCGATCGCCTCGGGAGCGCATGATCCTCGCGGCCGTGGATGGCGAGCGCACCCTGGATGAAGTCTTCCAGCGGGTGAGGGGCTCCCACTTCCGCTTCCTCGAGGCCACGTTCCGGCTCTGCATCGACCGCGCGCTGGACGTCGCCGAGGTGCGGGACGCGGTCGAGCGCAGCACGGGCGAGCTCAGCGTCTACGATCTGCTGCTGGAGCAGGCCACCGAGGAGCAGGTGCTGGTGGCCGGCCGCCGGATGGCGGTGCCCCTCGATCTGCTGGAGCGCAGCTATCCGATCTGGGTGGAGGAGCCGGCGACCGAGGAGCGGACGCGGATGCCGGCGCGGGTGCGTGACTTCTACGGCCACCTCGACGGCAAGACGCCTCTCGGCCAGGCGTTCTCCAAAGAGCCGCGGCAACGGGGGCGCGAGATGGACCTGCTGCTCCTCCAGCTCGAGAAGGGGAGGCTCGCCATTCTTCCCGCCCCTCTCGACCAGATCGAGGCCCAGGCCGAGAAGCGCGACCAGCCCGCCCTCCAGCGCTGGTGGCGGCGGGTGTTCCGGACGGCGTAGGAGGAGGGCGAGCCCTCCGCCGTTGACCCGGGCCGCCCCGCGGGCGTACTCTCGTCTCATATCTTTTTGGAGGATATTTCCATCCTTCTGGAGCTTTGGGGGGGCCGGACGGCCTGTGGGGGCCGCCTTGTCCCGAGGATTTGTCGCGGGGCGCAGGCAGGGCACGGGACCCGCCGTCCCTCGCGTGGGTGGATTTTCGTCCTTCTCGCCAGCTTCTTCGCCCTGGCTCTGCCGCCGCCGGCGTTCGCGATCGCCACCGGCGCCGACGGCGAGCCCCTTCCCTCCTACCGCCTCGAATTCTGGCAGAACGAGCAGGGCCTGCCCCAGAACACCGTCGCCTCGATCGCCCAGACTCCCGACGGCTATCTCTGGCTCGCCACCCAGGAGGGGCTGGTCCGGTTCGACGGCGTCCGCTTCCAGATCTTCCTGGCGAAGAACGCCCCGGGTCTGGCCAGCAACTCCATCTTCCGGCTGCTGGCGGCAAAGAATGGGACGCTGTGGATCGGCACCGACGGCGGCGGCCTCGGCCGTCTCCAGAGTGGGAAGTTCACCACGCTGAAGCGGCGCGACGGCCTGCCTCAGGACCATGTGGAGGCCCTGCTGGCGGACGGCGAGGCGGGGATGTGGATCGGCACCACCCACGGCCTCGCCTACCTGCACCGGGACGGCCACCTCGCCGCCGTGCCGGTGGCCGGACTGCCCACCTCGTCGATCAGCGCTCTCTGCCGCGACGCCGCGGGCAGCCTCTGGATCGGCACCGCCGAGGCCGGCGTCTACCGCCTGGCCGATGGCCGGGCCGAGCCGCTGACCCGCCGCCAGGGGCTCTCGGACGACCGCGTCCAGGCTCTCCACGCGGATCGCGACGGCAGCCTGTGGATCGCCACCTCCCAGGGTCTGAATCGCCTGCGCGACGGCCGCCTCGATGTGCTCACCACGCGCGACGGACTGCCCAGCGACGTCGTCAACGCCCTGCTCGAGGATCGGGACGGGACCCTGTGGGTCGGTACCCGGCGCGGGCTCTCCCGCCTGCGCGAAGGCCGGCTGACGGCGGCCGGCGTGCCGGCGGTCGTCGACGACGTGCGCGCGCTTTTCGAGGACCGGGAAGGCAGCCTCTGGATCGGTACCGGCAACGCCGGTCTCCTGCGGCTCAAGACCGTCGCCTTCGGCCCCTTGGTCCCGGACGGCCGGTTGCCGGCCACTCTCTCCTGGTGCGCCTTCGAGGACCGGGACGGGTCGCTGTGGATCGGCACCAGCGCGGGCCTTTATCACCTGGTCGGAGCGGCGACGACGGTGTACGCCCGCGAGCAGGGTCTGCCGGACGACATCGTGCGTACCGTCCTGCGCGACCGCGAGGGCAACCTCTGGGCCGGCACCCACAGCGGCCTCGCCATCCTGCGCGGCGGCCGCTTCGAGAGCGTCGTTCTCGAGCCGGGCGTTCCCCAGGCGGCCGCTCTCGTGCTCTACGAGGATCCCGGGGGACGCCTGTGGGTGGGAACCCGGGGAGGCGGGCTGTACCGGCGGGATGGCAACCGTTTCACCCGCTTCACCACCCGCGACGGCCTGCCGAGCGACCGCATCTTCGCTCTCTATCAGGACCGTAGCGGGACCCTCTGGGCCGGCGCCCACGGCGGCCTCGCGCGTCTGCATGGCACCCGCTTCGAGCCGCTGCGCGAGGGAGCCCTGGGCACCGCCGACGTCTTCGCGTTCCACGAGGACCGGGACGGCGACCTCTGGATCGGCACCAACTCCGGGCTTCACCGCTTGAGCCACGGCACCGTCTTCGTCTTCACCGCGCGCCACGGGCTGTTCGACGACACCGCCTTCCAGATCCTGGAAGACGCTCAGGGCTTCTTCTGGATGAGCAGCAACCGGGGCATCTACCGGGTGCGGAGGAGCGACCTTCTGGCCTTCGTCGCCGGACGCCTGACCGCCATTCCCTCCTTTTCCTACGGCGTCGCCGATGGGCTGAAGAGCGTCGAAGGGTGTGGGGCCAACCAGCCCGCCGCCTGCCGGGCGCGGGATGGCCGCTTCCTCTTTCCCAACCTCCGCGGCATCGCGGTGGTCCGGCCAGAGCGGGTGCCCTTCAACGCCCTGCCGCCGCCCGTCGTCATCGAAGACCTGCGGGTCGATAATCGCAGCGTGGCTCGCGCCGGCAGGGTGAGGCTGGCTCCGGACAGCAAGACGGTGGAGATTCAATTCACGGCTCCGAGCCTGGTGGCGCCGGAGAAGATGCGCTTCCGCTATCGCCTGGACGGGCTCGACAAGGAATGGATGGACGCCGGCACGCGGCGCACCGCCTACTACAACAACCTTCGTCCCGGCGACTACACCTTCCGGGTGACCGCCAGCAACAACGACGGCGTCTGGAACCCGGCCGGCGCCTTCCTGGGCTTCCAGGTCGAGCCTCACCTGTATCAGACGTTCTGGTTCGGCGCCCTCGGCGTCGTGCTGCTGGCCGTCCTCGCGGCCGGGGCCTGGCGCCTGCGGGTACACAGCATCCGGAGGCGCGAGCGAGAGCTGCTCGTCCTCGTCGAGGAGCGCACCCACGCCCTGCAGTGGGAGCGCGACCGCGCCGAGGCCGCGCGCCGCGAAGCCGAGCAGGCGGACACCGCCAAGAGCGCGTTCCTGGCCAACATGAGCCATGAGATCCGCACGCCCATGAACGCCGTCATCGGCATGAGCAGCGTGCTGCTCGGCACCGCCCTGACCGCCGATCAGCGGCAGCACGTCGAGACCATCCGCGGCAGCGGCGAAGCCCTCCTGGGCCTCCTCAACGACATCCTGGATTTCTCCAAGGTGGAGGCGGGCGCCCTGGAGATCGAGGAGATGCCCTTCGACATCCGCCACTGCCTCTTCGACGCCATCGAGCTGCTCGCCGCCGAGGCCCTCCGCAAGGGGCTGGAGCTCGACTGCCGGGTGGACGACTCCGTGCCCGGGGGAGTGATCAGCGATCCCACGCGGCTGCGCCAGATTCTCGTCAACCTGCTGGGCAACGCCGTCAAGTTCACCGCCACCGGCGGCATCTCCCTCTTCCTGGATTCGGTGCCCATCGAAGGCGACGTCATCGAGCTGCGCTTCCGCGTCCGGGACACGGGGATCGGCATTCCGCCCGAGCGGATGGACCGCCTGTTCAAGCCGTTCAGCCAGGCCGACGCCTCCAACACCCGGATCTACGGCGGCTCCGGCCTGGGGCTCGCCATCAGCCAGCGCCTCTCTCTGGCGCTCGGCGGCTCGATGTGGGTGGAGAGCGAGCCCGACCAGGGGTCGGTCTTCCACTTCACCATCCGCTGCCGGCAAGCCACGGGCGCCCTGGCGAGCGCCCTGGAGAGCCGCTCGCCCGAGGCCCTGGCCGCTCCCGACCCGCAGCTCTCCGAGAGCCTGCCCCTGCGCATCCTCATCGCCGAGGACAACTCCGTGAACCAGCGCGTCGCGCTCCTGCTCCTGGAGCAACTGGGCTATTCGGCCGACGTGGCGGCCAATGGCTATGAGGTCCTTACCGCTCTTCACCGCCAACCCTACGACATCGTCCTGATGGACGTGCAGATGCCCGACATGGACGGCCTGGAGGCGACGCGCCGCATTCAGGCCGAGTGGCCGGAAGCCCGGCGTCCCCGCGTCGTGGCGATGACGGCCAGCGCCCTCATCGCCGACCGCAACGCCTGCCTCTCCGCCGGTATGGACGGCTTCCTCAGCAAGCCCATCCTCATCCGCGAGCTCCAGGCCGCCCTGCGGAACGTGGCGGGCCCGCCCGCTCCGGCTCCCGCCGCCCTTCCCCCTCCGGAACCGCCCGGCGAGCCGCCGCGGCTCGATCCCGTGTACCTCGACCGTCTCCGCCAGCTCGAAGAGGCCAGTGGCCGCTCCATCGTCGCCGAGATCGTCGACAGCTTCCTGGGCGAGATGCCCCGCCGTCTCTCCCGGATGCGCGAGGTTCTCGCCACCGGCGACGCCGGCGCGCTCTCCTTCGCGGCTCACGCCCTCAAAGGCGCCGGCGCTCAGCTTGGCGCCGCGCGCCTGGCCGCTATGTGCCATGACCTGGATCTCCGGGCTCGCGAGAACGCGCTCGACGGAGCGGCCGAGATGATCGACGAGATCGAACGCGAAATCGAGCGCCTGACTCCGCTCCTGCGGCAAGGGTCCGCCGCCGTGCGCGTCTCCCACGTGTGAACGGGTAGACGCTACTTCGTCCCGGGCAGGTTGGCGATCCAGGTGGACCCGACGATGACGGCGACGGCGATCGTGCCCAGGGCGCCCATGACGAGGCCGAACCAGGCTCGCTTCGCCCCCTTCATCTCAGGATGCCTGCGCAGGTGGCCGAGCGCGATCAGGCTGACGATCAGGGAGACGATGGCGGGGTATCCCAGAATGGAGAGCAGGCCCAGATAGCCCGAGGCGACCGCCCAGCCCGACCACCCGGCGGGCACGAAGACCCAACCTTGGGGAGCGCTCGCCGCCGGCCGCCCGGGAGGCCGGGCGTAGGCCGGCCTCGGCGCTGGAGCCGCGGCGGCAGGCTGTGCGGGGGGAGCCGCATAGGCGGGCCGTACTGGAAGGGGAGCGGGAGCCGGCTGAGCCGGAGGAGCCGTATAGGCAGGCCGTGCGGGAGGAGGATCAGGGGCCGTCCGCACCGGCGGCATCGACGGTGGCACGGCGGGAGGAGCCTGCGCCGGCAACAATCCTGGAATCGTCGCCGCGGCCTGCCATTGGGCCATGCCTTCCGTCCAAACCAGATCGCCGGCCCCCAAACCGCCCGCCCGCGCGGTGACGACCAGCTCCTGCCAGCTCACCGGCCCCATCTGGGCCCCGCCTCGATGGTAGTACCACATCATGAGGACGTCCTTCCTCCGCGTTACGGCTTGAGCTTCGGCAACATGGACGCGAGGGCGAAGAAGAGGATGATCGAGCCCAGAGCTCCCATGATGATGCCGAACCAGGCCCGCCCCAGGCCGTGTTTTTCGGGATGCTGCCGGATGTCCATCACCGCGACGATGCCGGTAATCAGCGCGAAAGGCCCAAAGATCCCCAAGATGGAGACCAGGCCAAGATAGCCGGCGGCGATCGCCCAGCCCGACCGTCCCACGGGCAGCAGCATGCGGACCACCGGGTCGTCGCCCTGCGATGGCCGCGCCGGGGCGGCATAGGGGGAGTAGGCGGGCTGCGCCGGCGGCATGGAGGGTGCCTGCCGCGGCGGGATTACCGGCAATAATCCAGGAATCGTGGCAGCGGCCTGCCACTGGGCCATGCCTTCCGTCCACACCAGATCGACGGACCCCAGACCGCCTGCCCGCGCGGTGTGGACCAGGTCCTCCCAGCTCACGGGTCCCATCTGAGCCTCGCCTCGGCGGTAGTACCACATCATGAGGACACCTCCCTCTGATTCGCCGCAACGAGCCGGCGCTGCCGTCAGGTTCAGGAATGCAGGGGGGATGCTATCGCACCGGACGTGGCAGACGGAAGGAATGGCGTGTCATTCGTGACGAATGGCAGGGCAGACGGAAGGGATGACGTGGCAGACGAGACGAATGGCGTGGCACGCGAGACGAATGGTCTGGCAGACGGGCCGAATGACGTAGCATTCGTAACGAATGGCGTGGCATTCATGACGAGTGGCAGGGCCAACGGACCGAATGACGTGGCATGCGAGACGAATGGCATGGCAGACGGAAGGAATGGCGTGGCATTCGTCACGAATGGCAGGGCCAACGGACCGAATGACATGGCATGCGAGACGAATGGCATGGCAGACGGAGGGAATGGCTTGGCATTCGAGACGAATGGCAGGGCACACGGAAGGAATGGCATGGCACGCGAGACGAATGGCATGGCCTTTACGCCAGGAGGATCTCGTCCAGCAGCCGGCGGCCCTCCGGCCAGGGACCGTGGCCGCTCTCCGTGTTGAGGTGGCCGGCGGCGCCGGCGCTGACGAACCGGCTGCCCCAGGCCTCGGCCACCTGGCGGGCGCGGCTGGGCTTGATCCAGGGATCGTCCTCGCTGGCTACGAGGATGCTGGGGAACGGCAGCGCCGCCATCGGCATCGGGCGGAACCCCGTGGGCCCCTTGGGATAGATGAGCCCCTCGACGTCGGCCGGCGCCACGAGAAGCGCGCCGCGAACCTGCAATCCGGTCTCGGCCGCCCAGTGCGCCACCGTCACGCAGCCGAGGCTATGGGCGGCGATCACCACCCGCGGACCCGCTTCCGCGACGGCCGCCTCCAGTGCCGCCACCCAATCCGCACGCGCCGGTGCCTCCCACTCCGTCTGCTCGACGCGGCGGAACCCGGGCTCCGCCGCCGACCAGACGCTCTGCCAATGTTGGGGTCCCGAGTTCCAAAGCCCCGGCACGAGGAGGACCCGCGTGGTATCGGTCATGGAAGGAGTGTACCCGAACCCAGATGCTCCTCCACTTGAAGCAGGACTCCGCCGAGGTCGACGATACCGCCGGTATCCACCCGGACCAGAGGCCCGATGCCTAGCGGCCCGAGGGCCGCCAGCCTCGCGAAGTCGGCGACCAGATCCTCGCGACGCTTGTCGCGATCCAAATGCCCGTCGTGGCGCTTACGAGCCAGGAAGCGCTCCGCCGCGACTTCGGGTGGGCAGAGACAATGGACTTCGACGACCTTCCCGGACAACGCCGCGATCCAACCGGGAGGTGTACCTGACTCGCCGGAAGTCCGCGGATGCCTCCAGAACGAGGCCAGAACAGCGCCGGCGGTTTGAGCCGCCAGCCGTTGAAGAACCACGTCGGCCGCCCGGCTCAAGCGATTCCGCCACTCCGCATCCCCGACGCCGAGGCCCTCGAACAGGGCCTCCAGGATCTCGTCCTTGTCGAGCAGAGGGAGACCGAGGGCCTGGGCGAGGCGATGCCCGAGGGTCGTCTTCCCACTGGCGGGAAGGCCGGAGATGATGAGGAAGGGGCGGGGGTTTGGGTCGTCCATGGGCTAAGTCGGCGGCTGAACGATTTCAGGCCGATCGCGATCGAGCACCGCATGGGTGACCTTGCCGCCGCACTGCGCGTGAATCAGCGCGGCCAGCGCCGCGGTGGCCTCTTCGATCTCGCTGGCGCCCACCGGCGGCAGCCCTTCGAGGACGAGGATCGCCCGCCGGGTCTGCGCCGTGAGCTTCGTGCGGTCCGCTTCCTTCCAGTTCCACCGCCGGCAGAGGGTGCCAAGGTCGTCCTTATAGATGACCTCTCCGGGATACGGCGGCCGAGCTTCCGGTTCCCCCAGAAGCTTCACCGGCGCTTCGTCCTCGCCGGCCAGGGTGAGAAGGATGTCGCCCTGCGTCCGGTCCAGGTCCTCACCGCCCGCGGGCACCAGGTACCGCAGGGAGATCGTGTTGTAGAGATCCACCAGCGTGTTGATCCGAGGCAGGGCATGCCCCTTCGCCGCCCGGCGCACCAGGTTTTCGATCGACGACGGGTGGTCTTTCGGCTTGGCGCCGAACTTCCGGTAGGCCTCCCGCCAGGGAGCGATGTGCAGGTGCTCGGGGATCGCCTGCGAGGCGAACGTTTCCCGCACCCGCGCCTCCTCCTGCCGGAGACCGGCGAGAACCTCCTCGCTCTCCCCGGAGTTGTCGATGTCGCTGGCGACGATCACCCCCAGCACGACGTCGGGGAACCGGGCGAAGATCTCGGGCGTTATGACGAGTCGTGCCATGGGTTCCGGAATGCTATACCGTTCGGCGATGAGGGTCGGAGGCCGTATGAGAGGGTGTCTCGAAAGATGGCATCAGCGACTCCGCTGGCGCCCGGGATTGAAATCCTGGGCTACCGACGGTGGTCCCCTCCGGGACCGCGGTTGGGTTCTCCTGGGTCCCGTAGGGACTACCGTGGGTAGCCCGGGTCTTCAGCCCCGGGCGGTGCTGCTCGTCGTGACGGCGCTGCTCGGCCCGTTGCCGGGGCACGTTCAAACGCCGCCCCCGGCCGCGTTGCCGTGCCAAGCCCACGCCTCCGGCCTCGACCGGCGGATCGCGGCCTACCTGCGGCCCGCGGTCGAAAACCGCGACTTCCAGGGCGTGGTGCTCGTGGCTTGCGGTGACGCCATCGTCTACCGTCGCGCCTTTTCTCCTAAAAAGTTGGGCGGCGTGCCGGCCACGGGGCACGAGCGCTTTGCCATCGGGTCTGTCACCAAGACGTTTACGGCCGCAGCGATCCTCAAGCTGGCGCAGGAGGACCGGCTGCATCTGGGCGATCCGTTGTCGAAGTTCCTCCCAGGCTTTCCTCACGGCGGCGGGATCACGATCGAGCAGCTTCTCGGGCATTCCGCCGGCGTGCGGGACTATCACGTGCTGGAGGATTTCGCGGCCCACCGCAGGGAACCGATCTCTCTGTCTGAGCTCGTGGATGTGATCAGCCGGGCGCCGCTCGACTTTTCGCCGGGCACGAAGTCGGCCTACTCCAGCTCCGGCTACGCACTGCTCGCCCGTGTCGTCGAGGTGGTCACCGGCCGGCCATTTCACGAGGTTCTGCGGTCGGCGCTCTTCGAGCCGCTGGGGCTGCGCGATACGGGGCCGCTCGGCAGCAAGCCTTCGGTCCTGGCCGGCCGCGATCCCGGCTTTCCGCCATCCCTCCTTCAGGCTGCCGACGAATCCCATCCGGACTGGCTGACCGGCAGTGGCTCCCTGGTTTCGAGCGCCGAGGATCTCCTGACGTGGTATCGACGCTTCGCCGCGGGCGACGTCGTCCGCTGGAGCGACCTCTCCTATCCTTATGGCTGGTCGCGGCGAGAGGAGAGAGGGCAGCGTGTGCTGGGCCAGGACGGCCGGATTCCCGGCTATGCGACGAGCGTCTTCGGCTATCCGCAGGACGGCGTGATCGTGATCGTCCTCTCCAACGTGCAGACCGGCGGGCTGGACGCGATCTCGAAGGGCCTCGTGGCGCTGGCCCTCGGAGAGCCGGCGGCTCCGCTCGCGAGACGGCACCTGGTGCGTCTGCCGGCGAAGTCGCTCGCTCCCTATACGGGCCGCTATGAGATGGCGCCGGGCAACGTGCTCACGGTCCGGAAGGCCAAAGGGGGTCTCGAGCTGGCCTCGTCCGACGGGGTGTTCCTGCCGCTCGACTCCCTGGGGAAGGACCACTTCTACTACCGCGCCCTCTCCGCGGACATCCGGTTCGAGATCGGTCCCTCGGGGGTGACGGCGATGAACTGGAGCGGTTTCCGGATTCCCCGCGCGCTATAATCCCCCCACCATGCGACTCGTAACTCGTGGCGACCTCGACGGGCTGACGTGCGCCGTGCTGCTCTCCGGCAAGGAGGACATCACCGCCATCTCCCTCATCCATCCCCAGGACATCAGCGATGGGCGGGCGGACATCCGGCCGGACGACGTCATCGCCAACCTGCCCTATCATCCCAACTGCGCTCTGTGGTTCGACCACCACCTGCACACGGCGACGCCTCACGTGCCCGTGGGCTTCAAGGGCGCCTTTGCCGAGGCGCCGTCGGCGGCGCGGCTGGTCTACGAGTATTACGGTGGCGAGGCGGCCATGCCCCAGTTCGCCGAGCTGGTGCGGGAGACCGACCGGCTCGACTCGGCCAACCTGACGCCGGACGACGTGCTCGATCCCCAGGGCTACATCAAGCTCGGCTTCACCATCGACGGCCGCACGGGCATCGGCCACTTCGAGGACTACTTCCACGATCTGGTCGATCTGCTGCGCAACGAGACGCCGATCGAGGACGTGCTCAACGATCCGGCGGTGAAAGCCCGCTGCATGCTGATGGAAGGTGAGAACCAGCACTTCTGCGAGGCGCTGCGCGAGCACAGCCGGGTGGACGGCAACGTGGTGATCACCGATTTCCGCTCGCTCGACTACACGCCCATCGGCAACCGGTTTCTGGTCTATGCGCTGTTCCCCGACGTCAACGTCTCGGCGCGCACCCATTGGGGTCCGGACCGCAAGTTCCCCATGCTGATCCTCGGCCACAGCATCTTCCGCCGCACCTGCAAGACGAACGTCGGCGAGCTCGCGGCGCGCTACGGCGGCGGCGGCCACAAAGGCGCCGGCAGCATTCCGCTGATGGAAGAGCCGGACCAGCAGATCCAGATGATCGTGGGCGAGCTGAAGGCGAACGGGTAAGTCTTCTTAATAGGTCGCCCAGATCCCCGGCGTCGCGAGCTCCACGGAGTGGCCGTCGGGATCGCGGAAGTAGAGGCTGGTGCCGCCGCGTGCCCACCGCGCGGTGCTTTCGATCCCGATGCCCTGCTCTTCCAGATGACGCTCCCAGCCGGGCAGCTCCTCGGCGCGGATGGCGAAGGCGAGATGGACGGGGCCGCTGCCGTCGTGGGGCGGAATCCGGCCCTCCGCGCCCAGGTCCGCCCCCTGAAGGGTCGCGCCGCGTTTGAAGAGCAGCAGGACGCTGGCCTGTCCGGCATCCACGGCCACCAGGCGCGGACCGGAATCGAGCACGTGGAGACCCATCACGTCGCGATAGAACGCCGTGGCGCGGTCGAGATCGTCGACGTACAAGGCGGTTTCGAGAATGCGCTCGATGCTCGGCATAGGCTATTCCGCGCCCGACAGGACGGTGATCGATTTCAACACGCTCTCGAAGGCCGCGAGCTCGCCGGGGCTGGCAGCGGATTTCGCCTTGGACATCGCGACCTCCAGGCTGAACGGATATTGCGGACCTGGATTGAGATAGGCGACGTACTCGAAGAAGGAGCTTGGCTTGTAGAAGAGCTTGGGAAACGTCGCGTAACCGGGATGCTTGACCTCCAGATCGCGGGATTGAATTTCCGGATACTGCCGGCGCAGGCCTTTCAGGTCGGCCGTCAGATCTTCCGCTAGATTTTCATGGTTTTTTTCGTCGACGCGAACGCGGATCGTCACGTCCGCGGCCTTGGACGCCGCGAGGCTCGGAAAGAAGACGACGCTGACGCCATACTGCCGCGCCCGATCCGTGTCTCCCTTCCAGCCTGGAGGCTCTTGGACCATGAAGGAAAAACCTTCGCCGCTGATCAGCAGGGCTGAGCTTTCGGGCTCGGCCTTTTTCTGAGCGGTCCCAGGAAGAGCGTGGGCGAACAGCGAGAGCAGGATCGCTGTCGCCAGAAGTAATTTTCGATTCATAGAGGTTTATCCAGATCCAGCTCCACCAGCGCCGCCGACACCTCTCGCAGCAGATCGTCGTCCTCCTCCGCGATTCCCAGATCCACCATCTCGGCGGAGACGTCGCGGACGAGATCCGCGAGCAGATCGTCCTCCGGCGAGGCGGTGAGCGGCGGCACGGTGCGAAAAGGCTGGACGTTCATCGCGACCGTTTCGCGCAGGAAATCGGCATAGCCGCGGGCGGAGCCGGCGAGGGTGTGATGTGCGGCCATGTGGCGCCGGGCGTTGTCGCCCATGCGGCGGCGCAGGGGCTCGTCCGCGGCGAGGGTGCGCAGATAGGCGAGGAGCAGCTCTTCCTCCGTGTCGTCGAGATCGACCTTGGCGCAGCAATCGTCGGGAAATTCGGCGAAGGCGCCGGAGTTGTTGACGATCAGCGGCTTGCCCAGGCCCAGCAGGCGGATGACCGTGCCCGAGGTCTCGCCGCCGGTGGGGTGGCGCAGGTTCACCGCCACGTCGCAGGCCTGCATGTAGAGAAGGAAGCGGTCGAGCTCGAGACGGCCGGTGATGGTGACTCCCTGCCGCAGCTCGACAGTGAAAATACGCTCGAAGTCGAAGTGACGCGACACCTCGCCCACGATCAACAGCCGGGCGCGGGGAATTCCCTGGCGCAGGCGGGCGAAGGCGCGCAGCAGCACGGCCGGGCGCTTGGCGGGGGTCATGAAACCGAACGTCGCGATGACGAAGTCGCCGGGATCGATTCCGAGGGCGGCGCGGGCCTGCCCCTCTTCCAGGATCGGAGCGTCCAGGCTCAAATGATGCGGCACGGTCGCGACGCGAGCCAGGGGGCGGCTCGCCAGCACGCGGTCGCGCGTGAACTGGTTGTGGACGATGAGCCCAAGGCTCGCGTCCACCACCCGCTCGAAGAGGGGATAGCTCCAAAGGTCGAGGGAGACGCCGGTCGCCAGGCACCGCCGGGCCGCGGCCTCGCCCGTGCGGCCGTAGGCGTAGCGCAGCTCGTCGACATAGAGGTCCGGCCGGCTGGCTTCGAGCGTCAGCTCGCGCACCAGGTGGTGGAGCACGAACTCGTGGAGCACCACCACGCCCGGATGCTCCAGCAGGGTCCGGTAGATCGCGGCGTGATAGTCCGAGTTGTTGCCAAGCTGGTAGAGGACGACGTCGAACCGGCCCTGCTCCAGCAGGCGGGGGAGGGAGCGGTGGCCGTGAACGGGGAAGCGCGCCGCCAGGGCCGCGTCGGGGCGGGAGCCCTCCTCGACGATCAGCTCGATCTCGCACTCCTCCGCCAGATGCGGAAGCAGCTCGGCGCTGTAGTCGGCGATCCCCGACTTCATCGGGGGCAGGGGGCTGAAGAAGGCGACGCGCATGGTGTGGGGATTGTAGTGGGAGTGAGGCCTTGTGGGGGTTTCAACATTATGCAGACTTGCATTATGCTGTCCTGCATAATGATTTTCGTGAACCGCCTTCAGGAGATGGAACGCCTCGACCGGCTCTCGGCCCTGGAAGATGGAGGGCTCGCCGTGGTCTATGGCCGCCGGAGAATCGGCAAGACCCGGCTCCTCCTCCATTGGTCGAGCCGCCATCATGGATTGTACACGGTGGCCGACCAATCCTCGGCGGACATCCAGCGGAGGTATTTCGCCGAGGCCGTTGCCGAGCGGCTGCCTGGATTTGCCGACGTGGACTACCGCGATTGGCGAACGTTGCTCCTTCGGCTGGCCAGGGAAGCCGCGGCCGCCGGCTGGCGAGGCCCCATCATCCTCGACGAGTTGCCGTACCTCGTGAGCTCAGCGCCAGAGCTCCCCAGTGTTCTTCAGCGCTGGCTGGATCACGACGCTCGGCAGGCCCGTCTGGTGACCGCCATCGCCGGCTCCAGCCAGCGCATGATGCAGGGACTCGTTCTCGGGCGCGAGGCCCCGCTCTATGGCCGCGCCAGGGAGATTCTCGAGCTCGGCCCGATCGAGCCCATGTATCTCCGGGAGATCTTTGGGCCGTTGTCGGGCGTGGAGGTGGTCGAAACCTATGCGGCCTGGGGCGGAGTCCCCCGGTATTGGGAGCTGGCCCGGGAGGTCGACGGTGGCGTTCGGTCCCAGATCGAACGGCTAGTGCTGGACCCGTTGGGCTCGCTTCACCGGGAGCCGGACCGATTGCTGCTGGAGGAGATCCCCTCGGCACTGGAAGCTCGTCCCATCCTGGACGCCATTGGAGGAGGAGCCCACAGGGCGTCGGAGATCGCCGGCCGGTTGGGGCGTCCGGCGACCTCCATGTCGAGACCTCTGGATCGTCTGCTCGGAATGGGACTGGTGCGCAGGGAGGTGCCTTTCGGCGAGCCCGAGAGGGCGAGCCGGCGCAGCCTCTACAAGATCGATGACCCGTTTTTCCGGCTCTGGTTCCGGGTCGTCGCGCCCCACCGGGGTCAACTGGCGAGCGGGACCCGCAAAGCGCGGGCGCAACTTCTGGCGCGATTCTGGGAAGGCCTGCTTGCCCAATCCTGGGAGGATCTTTGCCGGCAGGTCCTTCCCAGGCTCTCGGAGTCATCCCTCTTGGGAAGCGAAGGGCCTTGGGGACCGGCTTCGCGGTGGTGGAAAGGAACGGAGCCCGAATGGGACATCCTCAGCGAGTCTCTCGACGGCAGGCGACTCTTGCTTGGAGAGGCGAAATGGAGTGCCAGGCCGTTCAGCAGGAAGGCGTTGGAGCGGGCCAAGAACGAATTGGTGTCGAAGCCGGCGCCTTTGCTGGGCGCCCAGAGCTCGAAGCGCAAGAGTGTGAGAGTGCTATTCGTTCCAGAGCTCGAGGGCGGACGAGACTTTCTCAAGCTGGACGGCGGAAACACGTGGGTCGTGACCGTCGCCGATCTGCTTCGAGCTTGAGGCCGCGCTACGCGGTCTTCAGTGGTCTACGGCGAGATACCAGCGGGCGCCGGCTCTCTCGGCTTCGGCGAGGATGCGCTCCATGTCGCCCAAGTCTTCCAGCACGGCGTTAACCGTCTGGCCGGGCAGGGCGTCGCGCAGGGCGCGCACGGTGGCGAGGCCGTCCGTGACCGGGAACCAGGCCTCCGTCGCGGCGGCGCTGGGGCTCTCCAGATCTCCGAAGTCGCCGACATCGTCCAGCGGATCGGCCACCTCGAGCGGGTCGACGCTGTAGAACGACCAGAGATCGCGCACACCCAGTTGTTCGCAACGGGCGGTTACCACCTCTTCCGCGGCGGCGAGCGCCTTGCCGTTCATGAACGTGTCGAGACCCTGAACCTCGCGATCCAGAACAATGTAGAGAGCCGAGCTCATGGGGAACCTCCTCGGTGTTGGCCACTACGGGGATTACGAAGGATTCTAGGACCAGGTTCTCGCGGGGTCAACGGTGGGGCGTGTTCAGCGGTCTCGCTTCAAGATCGGGCTATCGCGCTATTTGATAGCGCTTGCTATAGCCGGGACTTCCAAGCGCGCGGATCCCGACTCTGATGGAGGACCGTTACCACCGTGATGCTGTCATCTTCCACCGTGAAATAGACGCCATAGGGGAAGACGTTGGGCAGCGCCCGCCGGACACCGAGTTCGAGCTCAGGAAAATGCAGCGGGTGTTCCGTGATCCTCGCGAAGAGATGAGAGAGTTCTTCCTCGAAGCGGTCACCGAGCCCAAGCTTTTGGTCGTCGTACCAGAAGGCAGCCTCGTCGATGTCGAGCTGAGCCTCGGGCCGGACGAAGAGGCGCCGCTTCATCGATTCGAACGACGTTGTTGCAGCTTGTCCAGGAGCTCCTGGCGAACATCCTCCCAGGGCCGTCTCTCATGGGGCCTCTCCTCGTGAGCCTTCAGGCGCTCCGAGATGATCTCTCGATGCCAGCCAGGAACGGACACGTTTTCAGGGTGAGCGCCAATCCGGTCCCAGAGAGACTGGATATAATCGACCTTCTCGTCAACTGAAAGGTCGTCGTAGCCGGGAGGAGTGGGTAGAGAGCGGGCCATAAGTTCATATCCTCGAAACGGAGTCAGTATAGCGCGACTCGCGACGCCTAACCCGCCGTCCCCGTCAGTTTCTCGATCACCCGGTCCCAGGTGATCTCCCGCACCTTCCCCTGGCCGGTGAGGCCCATCGCGCGGGCTTTCTCGCGATCGTGATAGAGCGCGTCGATGCGGGCCCCGATCTCGCGGGGAGAGTCGGGCGGGCAGATGAAGCCGTTGCGGTCGTCTTCCACGAATTCCAGAACGCCGCCGGCGTCCGCGGTGGTGATCACCGGCTTGGCGGCCTTGAACGCTTCGACGGTGACGTAGCCGTAGTCCTCGTCGAACGGAGCGTAGTAGACGCCCAGGCAATTCGCATAGTGCTCGACGACGTCGCGATCCTGCGTCCAGCCGAGGAGCTCGACTTTCTCTTCGAGGCCGAGGCGGGCGATCAGATCGATCAACGCTTCGCGCTCGGGACCGGTGCCGGCGATGCGGCAGCGCACCGGGGTTTCCGTGTGCTTCATCGCCCGCACGAGCAGGTCGAAGCGCTTCATGGGATCGAGACGGCCGATCGTAAAGATGAAGTCGCCCGACGGGCCGCAGCGATAGAGCGCGTCGAGCTTCGGCGGCGGATAGAGCACCTCCGCCGTCACTCCATTGTTGCGTTGCAGGCGATCCGCCACGTTGCCGGAGATCGTGTAGACGGCGCGCGCTTCCGAAAGCGTGCGGCGGTCCATGGTGCGGATCATCTCCAGCACCTTGGCGTCGCGCGGCTGGCGGTCGGTGAAATCGCTGTAGCGCGTGCCCAGCAGGTCGTACGCCTGGCGGAGCTGGTGAATGAGCCAGACGACTTTGTTGGGATGCTTGATCAGATAGGACGGAAAACGCGTCGCGATCACGCGATCGATCCGCTTGCCGCCCGCCTCTTCGAGATTCACCAGCCGCCAGGCGAGGCTCCCTTTTAGCAGCTCGACGCGCGTCGGCCAATGGAAAGGAATGGCCACCACGTCGACCTCGAAATCGCGGGCCTTGAGCTCGTCGCGGAGCGAGTCGACCAGCATCTCGGCGCCGCCATGAGCGAAGGGCACCTGGGTGGCGCAGATGACGATGCGCGGCTTCACTCGCTCTTTTCCTCGCTCATCGGTTCGCCCAGCCTCTCTTCCAGCGCTTCGAGGCGCGCCGAGACCAGCGCCAGCTCGCGCAGGGTGAGGTCGTGGGCCTCCACGAGGTCTTCAATGAGGCGCGAGGCGGCCTGATTGAAACCGTTCTGCTGCTCGAGCAGGGGGCGCAGGTACCACTTGAGGAAAACGTGGAAGAACGCCTTGCGGACGAAGACGATCAGCCGGCCCCAGCGCGGCCGGTGGGAGAAGACCACGGGCTCCTGGACGTACTCGCGGGACTTCAGCATCAGGAGGCCGTTGCGGGTCTCCATGCCGCCGGCCGCCAGCGTGGCGCTCTCGGCCCGGCGCTGGCGCACGCCGGAGCGGACCTTCTGAAGCACCTCGTCGACGCGGGGGTCGCCGGGCGCTGGAGGTGGAGAATCGGTGGTCATCGGGAGGCAACGATACACTCTTCCCCGTATGGCAGAGAAACCGCCCAGCCGGGTCCGCGCCGTCCTCGACGCCGGCCACGCCGTTCTGCGCCTCGGCTCTCCCCGCCGGCTGCGGCGAACCTGGCTCTGGATCCGGGAGATCGCGGAGGAGGTCCGCCGCCGCCGGGCCGAGCCGCGGCTGACGGTGGCGGTGGACGTCAACTCCTTCTACGAGCCGCTCACCGGCGTCGGCTGGTACCTCCACCAGATCCTCCTGCACCTCGCGGAGAGGGACGACGTCCGCCTGCGCCTCTACGGCCAGCGGCTGGTCCACGGCGATCCGTGGATTCCCCGGCCGGTCGCGGACCTCCCGGCCGGGTCCGCCATCGAGCGCATCGACTACGACGCGCCGGACGGGCTGGTGATCAAGCCCTGGCGGGGCCGCCAGGTGCTGCGTCGCCTCGCCTCCCTGCTGATGGCGGCGGACGGCAACCAGGTGCTCTTCGCCCCCAACTACCTCTTTCCCCCGCTGTTCTGGCTGGCCCGGGGCGCGCGGGTGGCCACCCTCCACGATCTCGGGGTGTGGAAGGTGCCCTGGGCTGTGCGGCCAGACTCGGGGGAGGCCCTGCGGCAGCTCCTGGAGCGCACGCTCTTCGAGGCGGACCTCTTCCTCACCCCCAGCGAGGCCGTGCGCCGGGAGCTGATCGAGAGGAGGGTCGCCGCGAGCCGGGTGCGGGCCATTCATCACGGCACCGGGCTGGTGGGGGAGGGAGCGATCGCGTCCTCAAAGCCGGCGCGGACTCCTCCCCGATATGCCCTTCACGTGGGTACGGTGGAGCCGCGGAAGAACGTCCCGACACTGCTCGCCGCCTGGCGGCTCCTGCGGTCGCGCCGGGCCGATCCGCCGCCTCTGGTGCTCTGTGGCGGCTTCGGCTGGAAGGCGGAGGAAGTGCTTCGGGAGATCGCCGCGGCCGAGACAGAGGGCTGGCTCGTCCATCTCGGCTACGTCCGTACGGAAGAGCTGGCGGCGCTCTATGGCGGCGCCGAGCTGGTGGTTCTCCCCTCCTTCTATGAGGGCTTCGGCCTGCCGGCCGTCGAGGCGATGCGGGCGGGGGCGCCGCTGCTGGCGAGCGACATTCCGGTGCTGCGGGAGGTGGCGGGCGACGCGGCTCTCTACGCGCCGCCGGACCGGCCGGACCTGTGGGCGGACCGCGCCGGCGAACTGCTGGCGGACGCCGGGCTGCGGGCCGATCTGCGCCGCCGGGGCCTGGAGCGGGCGCGGCTTTTCGACTGGGAGCGCGCGGCGGAGGAGACGGTGCGGGCCTTTCGCGACGCCGCTTTGTGAAACACTTCCCCCGATGCGTCTCGCCGTATCCGCCTCCCTCGTTACCGCTACCGTCCTCGTCGCGGGAGCGTTGACTCCGGAGCCGCCCCGGGCTCTCCAGGTGCTGGCGGCCGTCGCGATGCTCGGCGCCCTGGGCGCGGCGGGGGACCGGCTGGCCCGCTGGCTCTGCCCGGATTTCGGGCTGCTCTCGCGCGCCGTGGCCGCCTTCAGCTTCGCGGTGGCCCTGGCGGTGGTGCCCGCCACCTGGATGGGGCATTTCGGAGTGATGCGGCCGGCGCCGTTCCTGATCTGGACCGCCGCGGCGCTCCTGCTCAGCCGGCTCTTGCCGGTGCCCGATCGGCAGGTGGCGAGTCCGGCCGCATCCCCGAGCGAAGCGGGTCGCTGGGCTCACCTTGCCGGCATTGAGTGGGCGCTGGTGCTGGCGGGCCTGGCGACCGTCGCCCTGTTCGGGCTCAAGTACGCTTTCCATTACCGCTGGGCGCCGGTGGGGCTGGGGCCGGACGATGAGTCCTACCATCTCGCGGCCATGGCCGTCTGGCACCGGTTTGGCGATCTGCGGATGATCAAGTTCGCGATCGGAGATACGAGCACGACGTTCTACCCCGTGGGCAGCGAAGTGTGGTCGTGGGTGCTGCTGGCGCCGTTTCGCGACAGCGACGTGCTTGCCCGCTGGGCGCAGCTCCCGTTCGCCGTCGCCTCCCTCGTGGCCACGGCGGCGATCGGTCGGCGGCTGGGGCTGCCGCTACGCTCGGCGCTGATGGCGGCGCTGCTTTTCGCGGCGATCCGGCGGGCGTTCCCCGTCCTCGCCTTCACTGCCGGCAACGATCACAGCACCGGATTCTTCACCCTGGCGGCCATCGACGCCGTGCTGGCGCTCGTCGCGGCGCCGGGGGCCGGAGTGGCGGTCTACGCCGGCGCGGCGCTCGGGCTCCTGCTGGGCACCAAGTACATCGGCCTCCTCTTCGTGCCCACGATCCTCGGAGTCCTCCTGCTGGCCGGCATCGGGCGCCGGTGGACCTCCGCGGGGGATGAGCGGCTGCCGGTCCGCGTCCTGGCGGGGCTCGCCGTTCTGATGGCGGTGGCCGGCGCGGTGGCGGGCGGCTACACCTACCTGCGCAACTGGGTGACGGCGGGCAATCCGATCTTTCCCGCCCCCTTGAGCCTCTTCGGGCACTCGATCTTTCCCGGCTGGCCGGGTGCGGATCTGGAGTCCAGGCAGCAAGGCCCTGAGTTCCAGATCGACGTCTGGAAGTTCCTGCTCGACCGGCGGGACCTTCTGGGCTCGTTCTTCCCCTACACCATGCTGCCCGCGGCGCTCGCGGCGCCCCTCCTGGCCCTCGGGCGGCGGCGGGGCGAGTGGTGGCGGGACGCCCTGGTGCTCCTCCTGCCCGTAGCGTTCTTCCTCGAGTTCCTCTACTTGATGGGCGACCATCGGGACATGCGCTACTTCCTACCCGGGGTGGCGTTGGCGGCGGTGGCCTTCGCCTGGTTGGTGGAGCAGGCCGGGCCGCGAGCCGCCGCGACGCTCCGGATCCTCGTGCTGCTGGTGCTGACCTTCCACGTCGCCCGCAAGCTCGACTTCGGCGGCACCGTGTCGGTGGTGGTGGCCTTGGCCCTCATCGTCCTGGGCTGGCTGGCCGTGCGCCACGGTCCGGCCGTGAGCCTGCGGCTGGTGCTGGCCTGGACCCGGCCGGCTCCGCGCCGCTGGATGATGGCGGGCGCCGCGGCGGCCCTCGCGGCGTTGCTCCTGGCTGCGCTCCCCCTGGGAGCCCTGGTGAATCGGTACCAGGACGAGAAACTCCTCGACCGCCCTCCGGCCCTGGCCCTCGAGCGGATGGTGGGCCCGAAGGGCGCGGCGGTGGCCTATGTGGGCCTCAACAAGCCGTACACGTTCTTCGGCAGCCGGCTGCAGAACGACGTTCGTATCGTCCCCCGCAGCCGCCGGCTCGAAGACCAGTACTACGAATGGGGCGGGACGGTGGACTTTCCCTATGAAGAGGCCGGCTACGTGCGCTGGCGGCGCCGCCTCGACAACCTGGACGTCGAATACGTGGTGGTCCACCGCTCGCCGTGGGAGGACCCGGAGCGGGATTGGATGGAAGGCCGGCCGCGGGCCTTCAGGCTGACGTTCTACGATCAGGAGACGGAGGTGTGGCGAGTCGTCTCCCCGGAAGACCTCTGGCGCCAGAGAAAGCGCGAAGAACGCGGAGAAGATCCCTCAGCGCCAGAGCCAGGAGCAGCAGACACGGCACCGACGCCTGGATCAGAAAGCGGTTCCAGCTCGTCCGGACGATGAACTCCGGAGTCAGGCTGATCGTGTAGGAGATCCAGGCGACGCTCAAGGGCGCCGCGGCGGCGAGGGCCAGGGGGAGCGCGACCCGCCGCCTCAAGCCCCGCCAGCCGGCGATCAGCACCAGGGGCGCCAACCACCAGAAGAGCCCCCAGGCCTCGAAATTTCCTATCTGGGAGCGGACCGCGGCGGCGATGCGCGGGGCGCGGGTGAGGATTCCCGGCCAGAGGAACGACCAGGAGACGATCTTCTCGTAGCTCTCGAAGCGCTCGGGAATGCCGGCCCGCCAGGAGAAGAGGAGAACGAAGGCGAGGGCGAGGGGCGTCGCCGCCAGGGCGAGCGAGCGCCAGCTCTGGCGCCACCTCCGAACGGAATAGAGCCCTCCGAGGACGAGCGCCACCAGGGCGAACGCCGCGCCCTCGGCCTTGGCGAGGGCCACCGCCGCCAGGAGGATCCCCGCCGCGAGGGCTGCCGAAGGGCGCAGCCGGGGGGTGAGGAGCAGCGCGAGGCCGCCGCCGTAGAAGCAGGCGAGCGGCAGATCGCTGTAGGCGGAGACGGCACCTCCCGCCACCTCGAAGGCGGGAGTTGGGAGCAGGGCCGCGGCGAGCGTCGTCCAGCCGGCGGCGGCGCGGCCCGCCAAGGCTCGCGCGGCGCCATGGATCATCAGCAGCCAGACGGGGAAGAAGGCGGCGTAGAACGGCCGGAAGGCGGGATCGTCCCACTCCGCATGCGTCGTTTCGAGGACAGACACCTGGGCGACCGGCAGCAGCAGCGGGTACCAGGGATGGCTTACGTACCAACCCCTCTGGGTCAGGACCAATGGATCGACCGTCCCCTCGTGGCGCATGTAGCGTCCTTGTGCGCCCCAGGTCATCCAGCCGTCCCAGTCGAGCACCGGGTTGGTGAGGGCCTCGCAGAGCACGGCGAGGGAGATCACGGCGCAGACCGCCACGACCGCCCACTGCCAGGGCCGTAACCGTCGCCGCCGCGGCGGCTCGGAAGGCCGGCTGCGCAGCCAGGAGATCGCTCCCGCCGCGACGGGCAGGGCGGCCACCGCCAGAATGGCGGGAGCGCGTAGCGGCACGGCGAGGAAGTGAGAGAGGGCGTAGAGCAGGCCGGCCGTCCAGGCCACGCCCAGCAGGAAGGCGTAGGCGAGGCGGCGGCCCGTCCCGAAAGCGCGTACCGCCGGCAGCAACTCGGCGAGGCCCGCGCCCGGAGCGGCGAAGAGCGCCACCCCCGCGAGGCCGGCGAGGGCCTCAGCGGCGACCAATCGTTGCCTCCAGCCAGTGGGGGAGATCCGGGCGGGCGACGAGCACCGGCGGCTTGCCGGGATAGGCGACGACCACCCAGCGAGCGTCTCCCGGAAGACTCGCCGCCCAGCGTGGCAGGTCGTCCACCTCGCTCAAGCGGCCGGCGAAGCGGGCTCGCCGCGGTGCAAGGTGGTAGCGCAGGAAGAGTGTCGCGCCCTGGCGCTCCTCGCCGCCATCGACGAGCAGATATTCGCCCCCAGGGGGGATGGCGCGGGCGATCTCCTCCTCCGCGGTCACCCAGCGCGCGCCCAGCACCCGGTGGCGGGCCTGCCGGGAGTCCTCCCCCAGGTGCGAGCCGGCCAGGGCGATCCGAGCCCACGACCTCTTCGCCGCCTGCTCCAGCGCGACGAGCAGAGACGCGGCGAACAGAACCAGGACGAGGGCCCGAAGGAGAAAGCCGGCGCGGGGAGGCACGGCGGGTACTCTACAATGCCCCGCCATGCCGGATCTTCCCACCGTGGCAGTCGATCTCCGCGCCCTGGTGCCCGCCGCCACGGGCATCGGCGTCTACACCCGCTCGCTGTTGCTGGGGCTGGCGGCTCGCGGCGGCCTGCGCTATCTGGGGATGGCGCACCGCCCGCCCCGCGAGACGGCTGAGCTGGCTGCGGCGGGCATCGGCATCGAGCACCAGGAGACGCCTCTGGGGGTGCTGTGGCAGCAGCTCCGGCTGCCGCGCCGCTTGTCCAAGGGAGATATCGACCTCTTCTGGTCCCCCCTCATCACCCTGCCTCTCCGCTGCCCGGTGCCGGCGGTGGCCACCGTGCACGATCTGACGGCCCTGCTGATGCCCGAGATGCACACGCTCAAGGTGCGCTGGAGCCTGCTGCCCTTTCTCCGCCTGTCGTTCGAGCAGGCGCGGCGGCTGGTGACCATCTCCAAGGCCACGGCGGACGATCTGGCGTTCCACTTTCCCCAGTGCCGGGAGAAGATCCGGGTCGTCTACCCCGGCATCGATCCCGAGTTCAAGCCGGGAGAGCCGGCGGAGATCGCCGCCACTCGGGACGAGCTGGGAGCGCCGGAGGGCTACATCCTTTTCGTCGGCACCCTGGAGCCGCGCAAGAACGTCGGCGCCCTGATCGACGCCTGGGAGATGCTGCGGGCCGAGAATCCGCGCCTGCCCCCGCTCGTCCTCGCCGGTCCCGAGGGCTGGGGGAGCGAGCGGCTGGCGCGGCGCATCCAGGCCCTGGCCCCGTTGGGCGTGCGGTCGCTGGGCCGGGTGGACCGGCCAAGGCTGGTGCGCCTGTTTCAGGCCGCCCGCGTCTTCGTCTATCCGTCGCTCTACGAGGGCTTCGGCTTTCCCGCCGCCGAGGCCCTGGCCTGCGGTGTGCCGGTGGTGGCCTCCAGCAGCTCCAGCCTCCCCGAGGTCGTGGGCGATGCCGGCCTGCTGGCCGACCCGGGCGACGCCGGAGCCCTGGCGGTGAAGATCGCCTCCATCCTCGACAACCCCGGTCGCGAAGCCGAGCTGCGCGCCCGCGGCCCCGCCCAGGCGGCCCGGTTCCGCTGGGACCGCGCGGCGCGGGAGATGGAAGAGGTATTTTTCGAGGCGCTGGGTTGATTTCAGGCGTCACCGCCGGGGTGAGGGTCCGTCCGGAGTAGAATGGCACTCGCCTGACGCGGCACGCCGAACAGGAAGGGAGATCCGATCTTGATCATGTCCGAAGCCCGCCCGGTGAACTACCAGGCCCTGATGAAGAAGGTGGAGCAGGTGGTGGCGGCCATGGACCGGGACGAGGACGTCGCCGCGACGATCCCGTCGCTGCTCGAGACGATCATCGACAAGTTCCGCGACGAGCTCGGGATCTACGGCGGCCGCCTCTACCAGCGGCGCGGCGGCTACTACGTGCTGCAGGCGACGTTCGGCGACGCCAAGGAGGTGCCGAAGGGATTGAAGGTGCCGATCTCCTACCGGCCGATCGAGCTGCTGCTGGAGAACGGCACGGTCTACATGGGCGACGAGGACCCGGATATGGACCGCAACCTGGAGAGCCAGCTCGGGGTGCAGCGCTTCGCCGCCATCGAGGTGGGCAGCGAGGAGTACGTGCTGGCCTTCGATGTGGCGCCCGGCCACGACCGGGACGACATCCTCTTCTCCCTCGGCATCCTGCGCCACAGCGTCAACCAGAAGATCCGGCGCGACCGCATGGAGGGCATCTTCGAGCAGGCGCGCAAGATCCAGGCGTCGATCCTCCCCAAGCGCGTGCCCGAGTACGGCGCCTTCGACATCTACGGTCAGTCCGAGCCGATCGAAGGTGTGGGCGGCGATTACTTCGACTACATCCCGGTGACCGAGAAGATCCTCGGCCTCTCGATCGCCGACGTTTCGGGCCACGGCCTGCCGGCGGCGCTCCAGGTACGCGACATCTACATGGGGTTGCGGATGGGGCTCGCCCGCGATTTCAAGATCGTGCGCACCGTGGAGCGCATGAACAAGATCATCCACAAGAGCACGCTGACCAGCCGCTTCGTGTCGATGTTCTATGGCGAGCTGGAGCTCAACGGCGTGTTCATCTACGTCAACGCCGGGCATCCGCCGCCGTTCCACATCTCGGCCGACGGCACGGTGCGGTATATGGAGGAGGGCGGCCCGGTGCTGGGGCCGCTGCCCGACGCCAGCTACAACCGAGGCTTCGTCATCATGAAGCCGGGCGACATGCTGGTGTTCTTCACCGACGGCATCTGCGAGACGCAAGGCCGCGACGAGGACGGCCGCCAGATCGGCGAGTACGGCATGGAGCGCCTGGTGGAGGCCGCCCGCGAGCACCAGGGAGAGACGGCCCGCGAGGTGGTGGAGGCCATCTTCGCGAGCGTCGAGACCTTCAGCCGCCACGCGCCGCCGGACGACGACCGGACGGTGATGGTGGTGAGCCACCCGGTGATCGACACCTCGGTGACCCAGGCGTTTCCCCGGCCGGTCCTGTAAGGTCGCCCTACGCCTGCGGCACGATTTCCAAATCCTGCTTCAATTTCACGAGGCTTCCCGCCGGGTAGATTCCGGCGCGGAGCTGTACGCCGGGGTAGATCTGCGTCCCCCGGCCGACGATGCAGCCGGGGTGGAGGACACAGTTGCAGCCGGTCATGACGCCGTCGCCGAGGAGGGCGCCGAGCTTGCGGCGGCCGGTGTCGAAGCGGGCGTCGCCGGGATGGGCGGGAGCGCCGGGAATGCGGATGGCGCCGCCGTCGTGGCGGAAGTTGGAGAGGACGGTGCCGGCTCCGAGGTTGACGTCCGCCCCGAGGATGGAATCGCCCACGTAGTTGAGGTGCGGAGCCTTGGCGTGGGGAAGAAGGATGGCGCGCTTGAGCTCCGTGTTCGCCCCGACGATGCAGCGGTCGCCGATCCAGCAGCCGCCCCGGATGTAGGCGCCGGGCCGGATCTCCGCGTCGCGGCCGATGAAGACCGGCCCTTCGATCACCACGCCGGGATGAATGCGGGTGCCCTGGCCGATGACGATACGGTCCCCCGCGAGATGGACGTCCGGCGACAGGCCGGTCTGAAGGTCGCTCGACGGCAGGGCGGCCAAGACCTCGTCGAGGGCATCCCCCAGGAGATTCCAGGGAGCGCGGGGATCGAAAAGGCCGGCGAAGACGGCGGGCAGCTCGGCGAAGAGTGGCGGGATTTCGGGCTGGGGGGGCTGGGGGCTCATAGGTGGCTGGGATGATACCGTTCCGCGGGTCTCATGAATCGTTTCCGTCCCCTCCCGCCGTCTTTCTATCGCCGGCCTGCCGAGATCGTCGCGCGCGATCTGCTCGGCCGGTACCTGGTGCGCGAGCTGGATGGGGAGCGCCTGGTGCTGAGGCTGGTCGAGGTCGAGGCCTACCTCGGCGCCCCGGACCGGGCGAGCCACGCCTGGGATGGCCGGCGCACGCCCCGCAACGAGAGCCTCTACCTCCCCGGCGGGCACGCCTACGTCTACTTCATCTACGGCATGCACTTCTGCCTGAACGCCGTGACCGGTGAGGCGGGAGTGGGCAGCGCCGTGCTCCTGCGGGCGGGAGCGCCGGTAGAGGGCGAGGAGCGGATGGCGGAGAACCGGGGCTGGCTGAAGAAAGTCCGCCCGGGCGACCTCGCCGGAGGGCCGGGAAAGCTCTGCCGCGCCTTGGGCGTCGGCCGCGAGCTCGACGGCGTCCTGCTCGACCGGCCGCCCCTCTACATCGCGAAGGGAGAGCCCGAGGCGGCCGAGGGCACCGGGCGGATCGTCGCGAGCCCCCGCATCGGCGTCGACTACGCCGGTGAGGCGGCGGCGTGGCCGTTGCGGTTTTCGGTGGCGGGGGAGAGGAACGTGTCCCGGCCCTGGCCGGGGTAGCGGGGGAACACGGACGAACACGGACCGGCACGGACGATCACGGACAGCGGGATGATCCACCCTTTCGTGTTCGTCCGTGTCTGTCCTTGTCAGTCCGTGTTCTTTCTTCCCCCCTACCGCATCGGCTGCGTGCCCCGCAACGGCGTGCCCGAGGGGTTCTTCGGCGGCAGCAACCTGATGTAGCCGACCTGGGCCAGCTTCCAGAAGAGCATCAGGGCGTCGAGCTGCGCCATCGGCGTGATCTTCAGGATCGACTGGATGTCGTAGGTGCCGTTGATGCGGGTGAGCATGAAGCCCTCCGACGGGGAGAGCTGCGAGGAGGTAAGCTGCTCCATCGTCGCCGTCACCTGGGGAATCGAGACCAGGGTGACCCCCGACTTCTCGATGTACTCGCGGATCTTCTTTTCGGCCTGGGTCAGCACCTGCTGGGCGTCCTGATTGTCCGGCTCCAGGGCCTTGGCCGCCCGCAGATGGCGCAGGGAGGAGTCGAAGTCTCCCTCCTTCATGAGGGCCCGGCCGGTCTCGATGAGGGCTGCCGCGGTGAGAGCGCCGGACGCCCCGCCTCCTCCCGAGCGCAGCTTCACCAGCTTGACATGGCCCGCCTGATACTGGTCGAAGAACAGTTTGCAGATCTGAAACTCGGTGACGTGAGTCTGCTCGCGCATCTCCCCGATGGTGATCTGGTCGTCCACCAGGGCCAGAATCCGCCGCTCGCCCGGACCGAGGTCCGGGACGGAGGAGAGATCGACGATCGCCACTGGGATCATGTTCTCGTCGGGGATCACCTGCCGGATGCGCCGCCACTCGTCGACCCGCTGCACGCCTTCCATGACGATGCCGGTGACGTCCATCCGCATCGGCACCATGGCGCTCTCGGGCAGGGTGTCGTCGAGGAAGCGGAAGTCCCCCTCGGCCCACGAGAAGATGTCGTAGATGCTCTCCTCGGCCTTGAGGCGGAGCATGCGGGTGAGGTCGCGCTCGGCGATGGCGCCGTTCTTTACCAGGATCATGCCGAGCAGGGTGCGGCTCTGCTCCTGCAGCTCGACGGCGCGGTTGAGCTGCGCCTCGTTGATCAGGCCGTGGCTCACCAGGAAGTGGCCGAGATACTCCTCCGGCTTGTTCGAGGCGGACGACATGATCAGTCCATCCTTGAAGAAGACCTTCTTCTCTGTCTTGCCGTGAACGATTTCCAGGGTCCCATTCTTTTTGCTCTGGGAGAGCCACTGGAGCAGCTCTTCGAGCTGCATCGTTCTGAGGTTCCCGACGATGCCCATAATGACCGGGCCGATTATAGTCCTATGCGTATAGGAAGAGATTGACCAGGCAGCCAACGAGCTCCGCATGCAGGAGATCCCTCATCTTCGTGCCGGAGTCGTCCCTCTCTGCCCCTGGTAGTGGCTGGACGAGCCGGGATCGCCGTATGCGACGTCCGGTTCGGACTCCATGGCAATGAAGATGAGCTGTGCAATTCGTCTGCCCGCCTCCAGTACGAAGGGCTGCGGCCCAAGGTTCTGGAGCTCGAGGGTGATCTCTCCCTGGAAGCCGGGGTCGCACCAGCCGGCCAGCGAGTGGTTGATCCACAGCCGGCCGAGCGTGGACTTGAGCTTGAGGTCGCAGGCGACGTCGCGCGGGATGCGCACGTACTCCATGCTCGAGGCGAGGACGACCTCGCCGGGGAAGAGCTTGATGCTCGGGGCATGGATCTCTTCCGGATCCCGGGTGGGGCAGATCCAGTGATCGGAGACCCTGACGTCGTAGCTGGCGGCATTGACCTGGCTCTCCTCGAAAGGGGTGACCCCTCCGCTCCGCCCCCATTCGCGGATCCAGCGGTCCGGTTTGATCATGGCCGGTTCTCCCTATAGGAACCGGACCGGAGTCGTGATCTGCTCGCGGTCGATCGAGTCCACGAAGCGGATGAGCTTGCGCGACAGGGACATGAACAGGGTTGAGGTGCGGGTGCCGCCGCCGAAGAAGCGCACGCCCTTCAGCAGCTCGCCGTCGGTCACCCCGGTGCAACTGAACAGGATCTCGTTGCCGGGAGCGAGCTCCTCGGTCTTGTAGATCTTGGTCAGGTCGTGGAAACCGAGGGCCTTCACCCGCTCCTGCTGCTCGGCGTCGGTGGCCCGGAGACGGCCCTGGATCTCGCCGCCCAGGCAGCGCATGGCCGCGGCGGTGATGACTCCCTCCGGGGCGCCGCCGGTGCCCATCACGGCGTGCACGCCGGTGCCTCGGACCGCGGCCGAGATGCCGGCCGACAGGTCGCCGTCGCCGATCAGGCGGATGCGGGCGCCGGCCGAGCGGATGTCGGCGATGAGCTGCTCGTGGCGGGGGCGGTCGAGCACCACCACGATCAGGTCGCTCACCTTGCGCTCGAAGGCGGCGGCGATGTTGCGCAGGTTCTCGGCCACGGGCGCGTCGAGGTGGATCGAGCCGCGGGCCGTGGGGCCGACGACGATCTTCTCCATGTAGACGTCCGGGGCGTAGAGCAGGCCGCCGCGCTCGGAGGCGGCGAGCACGGTGATGGCGTCCGGCGAGCCGGTGGCGCAGAGGTTGGTGCCCTCCAGCGGATCGACGGCGATGTCCACCTGCACGGCGCCGTCGTGCCCGCGCAGCGCTCCCACCTGCTCACCGGTGTAGAGCAGCGGCGCCTTGTCGCGCTCGCCCTCGCCGATCACCACCCGGCCGTCCATGTCGAGGGTGTCCATCTCCCGGCGCATGGCCTCGACGGCGACCTGGTCGGAGTAGCGCCGGTCGCCGAAGCCCATGGTCTTCGCCGAGGCGATGGCCGCCTGCTCGGTGACGCGGATGAAGCCCTGCTCGAGGAGGTGGTCCAGCGCCATCAGCGGGCGCTCCCCAGGCTGGCGGCTTCTGCGGGGGTGGCGGGAACGGCGGGCGCTTCCTGCTTGGCGGCCGGGCGCTCCGGGGCGTTGAAGGCCGGGATGCCGGTGATGGCCTCGCCGATGATCAGGGCGTGGATGTCGTGCGTCCCCTCATAGGTGTAGACCGACTCGATGTTGAGCATATGGCGGATCACCGGGTAGTCGTCGACGATGCCGTTGGCGCCGAGGATCTCGCGGGCGAGCTTGGCGCTCTCGCGGGCCACCCAGACGTTGTTGCGCTTGCCCATCGAGATGTGCCAGTGCTTGAGCTTGCCGGAATCCTTCAGGCGGCCGAGCTGGAGGTTGAGGAGCTGCCCCTTGCTGATCTCCATCGCCATCCACACCAGCTTCTCCTGCACCATCTGGTGGCAGGCGATGGGCTGGCCGTTGAACTGGATGCGCTCCTTGGCGTAGTCGAGCGCCGTCTGGTAGGTCTCCATGGCGCTGCCGATGCCCCCCCAGGCGATGCCGTAGCGCGCCTGGTTGAGGCACATGAGGGGGCTCTTGAGGCCCGTGGTGCCGGGCAGCAGGGCGTCGCCGGGGACGCGGCAGTCGTGGAAGCCGAGCTCGGAGGTGGTCGAGGCGCGCAGCGAGAACTTGCCGTGCTGGTCCGAGGAGGTGAAGCCGGGCGTGCCCTTCTCCACCAGGAAGCCGCGGACGCCGTCGTCCGTCTTCGCCCACACGACCGCGACGTCGGCCAGCGTGCCGTTGGTGATCCACTGCTTGGAGCCGTTGATCACCCAATCGTTCCCCACCCGCTTGGCGTAGGTGCGCATGCCGCCGGGGTTGGAGCCGAAGTCGGGCTCGGTGAGGCCGAAGCAGCCGATGGCCTCGCCGGAGGCGAGCGGGGGGATCCAGCGGTCCTTCTGCTCCTGGGAGCCGAAGGCCGAGATCGGGTACATCACCAGCGAGCTCTGTACGGAGACGAAGCTGCGCAGCCCGGAATCGCCGCGCTCCAGCTCCTGCATGATCAGGCCGTAGGCGACGCCGCCCAGGCCGGGAAGACCGTATTCGGAAAGGCTGGCGCCGAACAGGTTGAGGGCGCCCATCTCGGGCACCAGCTCCAGGGGAGTGCGCCCTTCGCGGTGGCACTCCTCGATGATCGGCTTGACCTTGTCGTCGACGAAAGCGCGAACCGTGTCGCGCACCAAACGCTCCTCCTCGGTGAGGAGCGAGTCCAGCTCCAGCAGATCAACGCCTGGGAAGCGGCTCAAGAACGTACCTCCTTCGAGCTTGCGAACGGATATCGAGCGGCCGGCCGGCACCGCAAGGGAGGAAGAATATCACGGAGGGGAAAAGGGGGATGGGGGAGGAAGAATGGCGAATCGCGCTATCATCCCCGGCCTATGCCGTTTCCCGGGGGTAGCGCCTACGCGATGACGAGAGACGTGGCGGAGGGCTACATGCTGCTCACCGAGCGGAGCTTCAAGACCCTGACGCGCGCCGATCTCGACCAGCTCGTCTTCGAGATCGACCGTCATCTGCGCGAGCTGCGGGGGGATCAGCCGGCGCTCGACGATCTGCCGGCCATCCAACTGCGCCAGCGGCGGATGCAGCGGCTCAACAGCGCCCTGATGATGCTGCGCGGCTACCGGCAGAGGCAGAAAATCTGATGGCGCCGCTCGCCGGCCCCCTGGCCGCCGCCCTGGGTCTCGCCGCCGCCCTGGCTCTCGACTGGCTGTGCGCGGCGCGAGGGCTCCTCCCCCCGGGTTTCCGCGAGCCCTGGCGTCGGGTGGCGGCGGGCCTGGTCGTCGCGGTTTTCCTGGGCGCGGCGGTGTTCCTGCCCTTGGCCGCCGCCGTGACCGGCGCGGTGGTCGAGCCGCCGAACCTCGCCAAGATCGACACTTTCCAGCTCTTCGAGCTGCACCTGATCATGATCGCCGTGATGGCGCTGTGGCTCCTGCTGGGCTTCGCCGGCCGGTTCGAGCCGCCGCCCGTGCCGGCCCTGCCGTCGCAGCATCCCCTGGGCTGGGAGGAGATTCCAGGTGAAGATCTGCCTTTCCCGCCTCCGCCTCCCCCGGCCCTCCCCGTCCCCCTGGGACGCCAGCTCCTGGCGCAGCTCGGGTTCCTGGCGCCGGACGTGCCGCGGGAGATCGGCCTGGGACTGGCCCTGGGGCTCGGCGCGTGGCTGGCGGTGCTCGCGGCCCTGGTCGCCATCGCCGGCGCGCTGATCGCCCTGGGCGGCAAGGACATGGTCCCCCAGCAGCCGCCGGCCCTGGTGCCGCTCATCGCCGCCCTGCCTTTCGGAGTGCGGCTCGCCGTGAGCCTGTCGGCGGGCCTCGTGGAGGAGACCTTCTTCCGCGGCTTCCTCCAGCCGCGCGTGGGCATCGTACTGTCGACCGCGTTCTTCGCCCTCGCCCACCTCTCGTACCAGCAGCCTTTCATGCTGGTGGGCATCACCCTGCTGTCGCTCATTTACGCCTTCCTGGTGCGCTGGCGGCAGAGCATCTGGGCCGCCATCGCCGCCCACGCCCTGTTCGACGGCGTCCAGCTTCTGGTGGTCGTCCCCATGGTGCTCAAGCTGGTTCACGGCACGGGCGCCACAGGCAAGGCGCCCGCCTTCCTCGGGCTCCTCGGATGAGCCCCGGCCGGCGTGAGGAGCCCGGGCGGGAACCATCCGGCGGTGGGGGCGGTCCAAGTGATCTGCTAGACTCCTCGCCGAGGATCGCGCCGATGACCGTGGACTATCGCTTCCATCTCGCCGTCGGGAGTCGCTTTGAGAACATCGAGCTGGTCCAGGTCGTGTTGAAAGACTGCCTGCAAAGGATCGGCATGGACGACGACGCCCAGCATTGGGTGGACTTGGCGGTGCGCGAAGCTCTGGCCAACGCCATCAAGCACGGCAATCTTCAACACCCCGACAAGCAGGTTCAGGTCGACCTGGCGGTGGAGGGGGACGACCTGGTGATTCGAGTCGAGGACGAGGGTGTGGGGTTCGACCCCTCGCTGGTCGAAGATCCGTTGGAGGAGGTGAACATCCTCCGGACGAACGGGCGCGGCATCTTCTATATGCGAAAGTTCATGGACGACATTACCTATAGCTCCGGCCCCGGCGGCGGCACCATGGTGACGCTGCGCAAACGGTTCGCCGGGCCGAAGACGGAACCCAGCGACTAAAGATTCGAGGAGGGAACTGACGAAATGGACGTGAACAAGCGGCAGGTCGGCGACGTGACCATCCTGGACCTCAAGGGCAAGATCACCATCGGCGTTGGGGACGTGCAGTTGCGCAACGCGGTGTCGGAGGTGATGAACGGCGGCGCCACCAAGGTCCTGATCAACATGGCCGGCGTCTCCACCATCGACTCCTCCGGAATCGGCGAGCTGGTGAGCGCCTACACGACGGCCACCAACCGGGGGGCCAAGCTGAAGCTGATCAATCTGCCGGCCAAGGTGTCGGACATCCTCACCATCACCCAGCTCATTACGGTTTTCGACGTGTACGACAGCGAGTCCGAGGGCGTCCTGGCCTTCGGGTAAGGCTGACTTTAAGCAGGGTCCGAATCGACATGACGGCGGGCTCGCTCCGGTCTTCTCTCGCGGTGGCTCCGGCGGCGGCTCCCACGGCACTTGGGGGACGCCTGGCGGCGTGGGCGGAGCGGGTCCACCGCCACCTGCCCGGTCTCCTGCCGCCTCCCACCGCGCGGCCGGAGCCGGTGCATCAGGCGATGCACTATGCCCTCACCGGCGCCGGCAAGCGGGTGCGGCCGGTGCTCACCCTGGCGGTGGCCGATCTCTTCGGCGTGCGCTCCGAGCCCGTGCTCGACCTCGCCTGCGCCGTCGAGATGGTCCACGCCTGCTCGCTGGTGCTGGACGACCTTCCCGCCATGGACGACGCCGCCCTGCGCCGCGGCCGGCCCACCGTTCACCGAGCCTTCGGCGAGAGCGTGGCCCTGCTCGCGGCGCTCGGGTTGCTCAACCGCGCCTATGCCCTGGTGGCCGAGGCCGCCCACCGTCTCTCCCTGCGCCGCTACACCGCCGAGGACGTCGTCCACCACCTGGCGGCGGCCATCGGCAGCGACGGCCTGATCGGCGGCCAGGCCTTGGACCTCCTGGCCAAGCCGGAGGAGATGAACCTCGACGTCCTCGAATACATCCACAGCCACAAGACGGGCGCCCTCTTCATGGCCGCCGGCGAGCTGGGAGCCATGGCTGCGGACGCCAAAAGGAAGGACCTCGAGGTGATCGCGCGCTACGCCAAGAACCTCGGGCTGGCCTTTCAGATCGCCGACGACCTCCTGGACGTCCTGGGCACGCCCGAGGTGACGGGCAAGGACACCGGCAAGGACGAAGGGAAGGTCACCTTCGTCCGCCTGCTTGGAGTGGAAGGCGCCCAGTCGCTCGCCGCCGAGCTGCTTGGCTTCGCCGTCGACTCGCTGGCACCCCTCGGCCGCAAGGCCGAGCCGCTGCGTGAGCTGGCGGTGTTCGTTCAGCACCGGTCGCGGTAAGTCCGGAAACCCGGAACCAAATTCCGCCTCCTCCCCTCTAATTCAGACGGGGAGCGCTCCCGACCAAACCATCGCGGGCTCGCTGTTGCCGGCGGACACGGTCCGAGATCCTCGTCTCGGCGCCGAACTGCCCAAGAAGAGCTAAGCACTCTTTGGAATCAGTCCGAGCCAGATCGAAACTTTCGCTTCGACGTCTGTCAGTTGGGCCGCCGACAGCTTACCCAGAGATCGCAAGAGCTTCGCATGGGGCACCGTGACAAGATTCTGGGCATCGAAGGCGCCTGACCGTAGGAAGGGAACAGAAAAAGCGACTTCGAAGCGCGACTCGCGCAGGCTCGTTGTATGGGGCACCAGCGTGACCAAGGCGCGATCCATGTCCGAGGGCGGGACGCTCAATACCAGACAGGGACGAACCTTGGCTGCCAAGCCGAGATCCACGAGCCAGACCTCTCCGCGGCGAGGACCTTTCAATCTTGGGTCTCGCGACGATCAAGCTCAAGAAAGAGTTGGTCCGCCGCGAAGACAAGGTCCGAATCGTCGGGTGAGGAGTATCCCTCTTCGAGAGTGTGCCGGAGGATCTCCACGGCAACCGCGTGCTTGTCCGGTTCCGGGAGCTTCTCGAAGGTTTGTAGGAATCTCTTCGCCACCCTTGTCATGCTCCGAGACTCCCACAAGCGTCGGATCGGGTCAAGCCCAGGAGCGCGCTCCGAGTTGCGGATAGACACCTGGAACCAAATCCCACCTCCTCCCCTCTAATTCAGACGGGGAGCGCTCCCAACCAAAACCATCGCGGGTCCGCCGCTGACGGCGACCCGGTTCGAGATCCTCGACTGGATTTCGTGCCCCTTGGGGCTGGAAAGGAGCCTGCTCGTGAACACCGCAATCTTGGGACTCGTTGGGAAGATCAGCGCCACGGGTTTCGTGGTCATCGCCATCCTCGTCCTGCTCTCCGTCTGGTCGCTCGGCGTCTCTCTGGAGCGATTGTTCGTGTTGTCGCGGGCTCGCCGGCAGTCGATCGCTTTCGCCCGGGCGGTCTCGCCGCATCTCGCCGAGGGCGGCCGGGCGCAGACGGCCATTGAGGCCGCCCGCCGGTTTCCCCACAGCCACGTGGCGCGGGTGGTGGCCGCCGGCCTCTCGACCTTCCAGCAGAAGAGCGCCAAGGGATTGACCGCCGCCGAGGTGATCGAGGCCACGGGCCGGGCCCTGGCGCGCACCGCGATGCAGACGACCGAAGAGCTGAACCGTGGCGTCGCGAGCCTGGGGACGATCGCCACCACCGCCCCCTTCATCGGCCTCTTCGGCACGGTCGTCGGCATCGTCCACGCCTTCAAGGCGATCGCGCTCGCCGGCGGGCAAACGGGCTTCGAGACAATATCCCGAGGCATCGCCGAGGCGCTGTTCACCACGGCGCTGGGGCTGGTGGTCGCCGTGCCCGCCGCCTGGATGTTCAACTTCATCAGCCAGCGTGTGCAGCATCTCGGGGTGGAGATGGAGAGCTCGTCGTCGGAGCTGATCGACTACTTCTTGGAGCGGGAGCGGGGTTAGGGGCAGCGCAGATTCGTGGCTTGCCTGCATGCCGTCGCAAGGCGAGCGACCAGATGGTGGTGTCGACAAGGACTGTCACTGAGCTTTGCGGTCGCGAAGCTGCTTGGGATCGTAGTCGTCGTAATAATCGACCTTGCCGACCCAGTCAAAGATCTCCCGCCGTTTGCGGGCGTTCACGTACTCGTGGAGAGCGGCAGCCACCGCTTCCTTCTTCGTCCGGTGGTTGCCGACCTTTACCGCCTCGGCGACGAGAGAGTCGTCCAAGGCTAGATTAGTGGGCATCTCAGCTCCTCCTGCAGATAGTTTACACATAACGTGTGAGAGCAAGTGCCAACGGGCCTCCCCGCAGCATTGGCGGTCCCCCTCCAGATTGACCCGGCCCGCCGGTAGGGAAAGACGCCAGGCGGTACACTATCGCCCATGACTCCCCGCCACGATCTCGACGGAGTTCGCTCCGAGCTGCGGCGGCTGGGGTATCTCGATCGCGGGTTCGAGCGTTTCCTGCTGCAGGACGCCCTCAAGCCGCGGCAGCCGGCGCGGGCGCTCCTGGCGCTCATTGCCAAGGTCGGACTGCTCGCGGGATGCGCTCTCGCGGCGGCCCTCTCCCTGGCTTTGGTGGTCGCCAACGGCAGCCTGACGGCGAGCCCGCTGGATCTCTTCGCCCTCTTCCTTCATCTCTTTCCGCCCCTCGCGCTCTCCACCGGCCTCGCCTTCCTTGCCCTCTGCGGGGTCATCCTCCTGGTCATTCGCCTCACTCACGTGCGCCGCATCGAGACGCTCTCCCTGGTGGTGGCCCTGGCCGCCGGGGCCGGCGTGCTTGCCCTCGCGCTTCGCCTCGGGCACGAGGTCCTCTCCGAGGGACGGCTGGAGCAGGTGGCGGTGCTGGTGCTCGCGACGCCGGTCGTGGTGTACCTCCTCATCAAGCTGGTCTATCAGGGCCTGCTCTCCCTGGCCATCCGGTTCACCGAAGAGGCGCCGCTCGGACGGCTGTTCTCCCGGCGCTGGATGGGGTTCGGCATCGTGCTGGCCGTCGCGCTGCTGACCCTTCCGGCGGTCGTCCTCGCGGGCCGCACGCCCGCTTCGGCGCCCGTGGCTCTGCCCACGGGGCCGGGCGAGCGGGTGCTGCTGCTGGGGGTCGACGGCGTGCTTCCCGAGGAGATCGACTATCTGATGACGCTGGGCGAGCTGCCGGAGGTGACCCGGCTTGCTCATGAAGGCCGGGTGTTCAGCTATCGCCGCCGGCCGGAGCCCCCGGCGTCGTTCTGGACGGCGGTCGCGACCGGCGTGCCGGGGCCGGACCACGGCGTCACCGCGCTCGACAGCTTCCTTCCCCTGGGATGCCGGACGCCGCTCGCCAAGAGCGGCCCCTTGCGCGTCTGGTGGAGCCGCGTCGAGGTGCCGCTGGGCCTCGCCGGGCACCGGCCCCTCCTGGCCAACCGGCGGCGGGCGTTCACGGTCTGGGAGCTGGCGTCCCGGGGCGGCGATCCCGCCCTGGCGGTGAACTGGTGGGCCACCTATCCGGCGGAGCCCATCCCCGGGCTGGTGGTGGCGCATGGCGCCTATCAGCTCCTGCGGGAGAAGGCGGACGGCACGGTGGCCCCGAAGAGCGAGACGGCTGCCATCGCCGCGGTCGCCGGGATCGCGGCCTCGGCGGCCGCCCCAGGCCACGGCGAGCCCCGTCTCGCGGCGGCGCTCCCTCCGGCCCTGGTCGCCGAGGTGCTCGACCGCGCCATCCTTCCCGACCGTTTCTACCGCGAGGTCTTCGCCCGGCGTCTGGGCACGAGCCCCCGCGCGGCGGCCCTCTATCTGCCGGGCCTCGACCTCGCCGCCGCCGGCTGGCGGGGGGGCGACGTGGCCTTCGCCGATCTGGTGCGCTCGGAGCTGGCGGCGACGGACCGGCTGCTGGCCGGATCGCTCGACGGCGTCGGCACGGTGGTGCTGGTGCTCGATCCGGGGAGACGGAAAGAGGGGGGCGAAGGGCGCATTCTTCTATGGAGGCGCGCGGGCTGCGCCGGTACCGGCGCTGTTATCCGAGGGCTGGGCCTCGCGACAACGTCACCCGAGGCGGTCGCTTCGGCGCTGCTGCGGGCCTTGGGGTTGCCGCAGAGCTCCGAGCTGCCCCTCCCTCTTCCTGGGTGCCGATGGGAGCCGCCGCCGGTGGTCGTCGCGGGGTATGGTGAGCCGCACCGCGGCATGCCCCAGGGTCCCGAGAGCGAGGAATATCTTCGGAGTCTGCGTTCTCTAGGCTATCTTTAAGGCGTACTGTTCGCCGGCGGCGTGGCTTGTTGACAGTTTGACTCCGGAATCGGGGTCTGAGGCACCCTTAGGAGAAGGAGATCCTTATGTCCTTGCGGATCGTGCCCGTGTTGCTCGCCTTGGCGGCTGCGCCGGTCCTCGCGGAGATGGCTGAATCCATGCAACTGCCAGTTGAACACGCCACGGAGAAACGCATCGTCTACCCGGAGTCGGCCCGCGTCGATCAGGTGGACGACTATCAGGGCGTCAAGGTGTCCGATCCCTACCGCTGGCTGGAGGACGTCGACTCCGCGCCCACCCGCGCCTGGGTGACGGCGCAGAACCAGGTGACCACGGCGTACCTCGCCGCCATTCCGGACCGCGAGCCCATCCGCCGCCGGCTGACGGAGCTGTGGAACTACGAACGCTACGGCGTTCCCTCGCAGCACGGCGGGCGCTACTTCTTCAACCGCAACGACGGCTTGCAGAATCAGAACGTCCTCTACCGGGTCGATTCCCTGAACGGCGAGGCGAAGTCGGTGCTAGATCCCAACCTGCTGTCGCAGGACGGCACGGTGGCCCTCTCGGGCATCAGCATCAGCGAGGACGGCAAGCTGCTCGCCTACGGCCTGTCCTCGGGCGGCTCGGACTGGCAGGAGTGGCACGTACGCGAGGTGGAGACCGGACGCGACCTGCCGGACGTCCTGAAATGGGTGAAGTTCTCCGCCGCCGCCTGGACCCACGACAACAAGGGCTTCTTCTACAGCCGCTACGACGAGCCCCGAGAGGGGCGCCAGCTCGAGGACGCCAATTTCCACCAGAAGCTCTACTACCACCGGCTGGGCACCCCGCAGTCCGCGGATGAGCTGGTGTACCAGCGGCCCGACAGCAAGGAGATGGGCTTCATCGCCTCCGTCACCGAGGACGGCCGCTACCTGATCATCCATGCCTGGCGGGGGACGGAGACCGACAACGGCATCTTCTACAAGGACCTCCAGGCGCCGGAGTCGAAGGTCGTGGAGCTGCTGCCGAAGTTCGACGCCTCCTATGCCCTGATCGAGAACGACGGCCCGGTCTTCTGGTTCCAGACCGATCTCAACGCCCCCCGCGGCCGGGTGATCGCGGTGGACGTCCGCCACCCCGAGCGCGAGCACTGGCGGGAGATGATCCCGCAGGCGGCCGAAACGCTCCAGGGGGTGAGCTGCCTGCACGACACGCTGGTCGCCCTCTATCTGAAGGACGCCCACTCGCAGGTGCGGCGGTTCGACCTCAAGGGCAAGTTCCTGCGCGAGCTCGAGCTGCCCGGGCTGGGAACGGTCGAGGGCTTCACCGGCCGGCGCAAGGACAGCGAGACCTTCTACTCCTTCGCGACCTACACCTCGCCCGGCACCATCTACCGCTACGATCTGGAGACGGGCCAGAGCACCGTCTTCCGCCGGCCGGAGATCCGCGGCTTCGATCCCAATCAGTACGAGACGAAACAGGTCTTCTACCCGAGCAAGGACGGCACCCGCATCCCCATGTTCCTCACCTACAAGAAGGGGCTGAAGCTCGACGGCTCGAACCCGGCCTATCTCTATGGCTACGGCGGCTTCAACGTCTCGCTGACGCCGGCCTTCTCGCTCTCGCACGTGGTGTGGATGGAGCGCGGCGGCATCTATGCCGTGGCCAACCTGCGGGGCGGCGGCGAGTACGGGGAGGACTGGCACCAGGCGGGGATCAAGCTGCGCAAGCAGAACGTCTTCGACGACTTCATCGCCGCCGGCGAGTGGCTGGTGGCCAACGGCTACACCTCGCGCTCGAAGCTGGCGATCGCCGGCTACAGCAACGGCGGCCTGCTCACCGCCGCCTGCATGGTGCAGCGCCCGGAGCTCTTCGGCGCGGTGATCGTGGGTGTCGGCGTGCTCGACATGCTGCGCTTCCACAAGTTCACCATCGGCTGGGGCTGGACCTCCGACTACGGCTCGCCGGACGACCCGCAACAGTTCAAGGCGCTCTACGCCTACTCGCCGTACCACAACCTGCGTCAGGGAGCGGCCTATCCGCCGACGCTGATCACCACGGCGGACCACGACGACCGGGTGGTGCCGGCCCACAGCTTCAAGTTCGCGGCGGCCCTGCAGAAGGCCAGCGACGGATCGCATCCGACGCTGATCCGCGTCGAGACCCGCGCCGGCCACGGCGGCGGCAAGCCGGTGTCGAAGAAGATCGAAGAGGCCGCCGACGAGCTCTCCTTCCTCGTCAATGCGCTGGGCCGCAAGCCGGCACCCGCGGCCGGGGAGGTCGCGAAGCGGACGGCCGGGGAGTGAAGAGCCGAGCAGGACTGGGGCTGCTCCTCACCCTGCTGGCGCTGACCGCCCCTCTGCCCGCCCAGCCGCAGCGCTCCCGGGAGTCCGAGCTCGCGTTGCTGCGGTCGGAGATCGGCCGGCTGACGCAGCGGCTGGAAGTGGCGCGGCAGGCGCAGACGGGCCTTCAGGGCGAGCTGCAGACGGTGGACGTCGAGCTGCAGCTCCAGGAGACCCGCCTCGCCGAGGCGGCGGCGGCCCGCGATCTCGCCGCCCGGCGGGTGGAGGCGGGCGAGGCGGACGTCCATCGCCTCGAAGGCGAGCTGACCACGGCGCGGGTCGATCTGCGGCGCCGCCTCGGGGGCCTCTACCGCCTCGGCCGCCAGGGCTACCTGCGGCTCTTCCTGTCGCTCAAGCCCGACCGCCGTCTCCTCCCCTCGGTGCGCCTGCTGCGCTACCTCGCCCGCCGCGACCGCGCCGCCATCGACCACTATCAGCAGGCGCGGGCGGACCTCGATCGGGAGCGCGAGCGGCTGGTGGCCCGCCGGCGGGAGACCGAGCAGTGGATCCGTAGCGAGCAGGCGCGCCGCGGCCAACTCGTGGCCGTGCGCGAGCACAAGCAGCAGATCCTCGCCCGCGTGGTCAAGGAAGGGCAGAGCCTCACCGCGCGCGCCACCGAGCTTCAGGACAAGGAGAAGAAGCTCGCCGCCTTCCTCGACTTCCTGGCCGGCAAGAACCCCGGCTCGCCCGCCGGCACCCCGATCGAGCAGTTCCGGGGCGTCCTCGACTGGCCGGCCGAGGGTCGCGTCACCGCCGGCTTCGGCTCCACCCTCGACCCCCGCTACCGCACCAAGGTGCCGCACACCGGCGTCGACCTCGCGGTGGCCCCGGGAGCGGAGGTGAAGGCCGTCTTCCCCGGCAAGGTGCTGTTCGCCGCCCCCTTCCAGGGGTATGGCAACACGGTGATCGTGCAGCACCCGGGGAGGGTGTTCACGCTCTACGCCGGGCTCGGCACGATGCGGGTGGCGAAGGAAGATATGGTATCTTTAGGGGACGCAGTGGGGCTCGCCGCGGACAAGCTCTACTTTGAGATCCGCGTCGAAAACCATCCAGAGGACCCCTTGACTTGGTTACGGTAGGGGAATCATGAGCCGCAGTCGTATCGTCTTCTTCCTCCTCTCCGCCATTCTCGTCTTTCCGCTGCTCGCGGCGACGCTGCTGAGAGCGGCCGACGCCGGTCAGGCCAAGCCGGATGACGACTCGTTCTACAAATATCTCGCCGTGTTCAGCGAGACGCTGGGTCTGGTGCGCCAGGCCTACGTCGACGAGCCGAACATGGACGTCCTCATGTCCGGTGCCCTCGACGGCACCACCGACGCCCTCGATCCCTTCTCGCTCTACGTGCCGGCCTCCCAGGTCTCGGGCTACCTCCAGGCCAACACGGTCGGCAAGCGCTACAGCGGCATGACCCTGCTCAAGGAGCGGGGAATCGCCTTCGTGGTGGCGGTGGAGAAGGGCAGCCCGGGTGACGGCGCCGGCATCAAGCCCGGCGACATCGTGGCCAAGATCAATGACCGCTCGACCCGCATCATGCCGCTCTGGGAGATGCAGGAGGCGCTCGCCGCCAAGCCCGGCAGCAAAGTCACCATGGAGCTGATCCGCGCCGGCGAGCCGAAGCAGGTCGCCTTCGAGCTCAAGGTCTTCGAGCCGCCGCCGGTGAGCCTGGACCAGGTGGATGGGGTGGCGGTGCTGCGCATCCCCACCTTCGACGACAAGACGGCCGCCGCCGTGCGCGAGACGCTGGCGAAGAACGGCGACAAGGTGAAGGACAAGCTCCTCGTCGACCTGCGGGGAGTCTCCTCGGGCGACGCCGAGTCGGCCTATGAAACGGCTCGCCTGTTCACCACCGGCGACATGGGCGCCCTGAAGCGCCGCGCCGAAGAGCTGAAGGTCTTCAAGAGCGACGAGCAGCCGGCCTGGAAAGGCAAGATGGTGATCGTGGTGGACCGCGGCACCCTCGGCGCCGCCGAGGTCTTCGCCACCGTGCTGCGTCAGAAGCAGAAGACCCAACTGGTGGGCGAGCGCACCTTCGGCCACGCTGGCCGCCAGGGCTCCGCCGACCTCTCGTCGGGTGGCCGGCTGCTGTTCACCGAGGCCTTCTACACCGGCCCGGACAAAAAGCCGCTCAACGAGGCGCTCAAACCCGACCTCCTGGTCGACGAGCGCAGTCGTACGTACCTCGAGAAGGACACGCCGATGAGCGAGCTGATTCTGCGCCGCGGCATCCGCCGCCTGCTGGGTCAGGAGACGGAGACCGAAGCCAAGGCCGCCTGACTCTGCGAGAGCCTTCTCCGAAACGCATGGCCCGCCGCCCTTCCCGCTCGCGTGGATCGAGATCCGGCGGCGGGGTATGGCTGTTCCTGCTCGGTTTGGCGATGGGGGCCGGCGCCCTCTACTTCTACATTCAAAGCCCGGCGAAGCCTCCCGCGTCCCCCGCGCCGCCGCGGGAGGCCGCTTCCGTGAAGCCACGGCTCGCCCACACCCTCCCCGCGGTCTCATCGGACCGATCCGACCGATCCGACCGATCAGAAACCGCCGAGCCCATGGCGGCGGCGACTCCGGTGACGGTCGCCAGCGGCGCCGTTCACGGTGTTCGGGTGGCGCTGGTGATCGACGACCTCGGCCGGAGCGTCGACGATCTCCGGCTGCTCGCGGCCCTGGGCGTGCCGCTCACCTACGCCGTCCTGCCCTTCGAGACGGAGACTCCGGCGGTGGTCGCCGAGCTGCGGCGGCTCCACGCGGAGTTCCTGCTCCACCTGCCCATGGAGCCGAAGAACCACGGCAATCCGGGCCCCGGCGCCCTGCTCGAAAGGATGACGGACGACGAACTGCGGCAGAAGACGATCGCCGCCCTGCAGGCTGTGCCCGGAGCGGTGGGGATGAACAACCACATGGGCTCGCTGCTGTCGTCCGAGGAGGGGCCCATGAACACGGTGCTGGCCGTGATCGGCGAGCGCCGGCTCTTCTACCTCGACTCTCGCACCAGCGGCGGGAGCGTGGGCTACAAGGTGGCGACCGAGCTCGGCATCCCCGCCGCCGAGCGCCAGATCTTCCTCGACGACGACCCCGGCCCCGAGGCCATCCGCGCCCAGTTCCAGCACCTGCTGGATCTGGCCCGCTCGCGCGGCTCGGCGATTGCCATCGGGCACCCCCATCCCACGACCCTTGCGGTCTTGATCAGCGAGGTGCCAAAGGCGAAGGCGGCAGGGTACGACTTCGTACCGGTGAGCTATCTGCTGACGCGGCCGGGCGGGGAGTGACGCGCCCGGCGGCACCGCGCCAGTGTAAACTTCCCATCGAGAGGTATGAGATGAGGGACACGGCCCTGAGGGAGCATTTGGATTTTCTCGTCACCCGGAAAGGGGAGGACGAGGCCACGGTGATCGCCCAGGCCTTGCGAGCCGGAGTCGAAGCCCTCTACCAGGAAGCTCTCACCGAGGCGTACCTCCTGGGGCAAGTTTCCCGAGCTACTGCTCTCGAAGAGTTGGGCCCGGAACGGCTTGAAGAGATCGAATACCAGAGAGACGCCCTGCGCCGCGATTTCGAGTGGGGCCTGAAGGGTGCCTGAGGCGATCTCGGATACCGGACCGATTCTCCATCTCCAAGAAATCGGAAAACTGGCGATGCTCGCCGTAGTGGAGCCGCTGGTCCTTCCAGACCTCGTCGCGCAAGAGCTCGCGGACCGACATTCGGGCGCCGGTTCCTTGCAAGAGGTCGGCGTAAAGTTCAGGATCTCCCGAGTCGAGACTTCAGAGTGGCAGGAAGTCCTGCGCACTGTGGGGGCCAAGATCCAGCCCGCGGACGCACAGGTCTTTGCTCTGGCGAGAGCTGGCGCGTTTCAATCGCTCACCTTGACGGACGACCTCGCTTTGCGCCAAGTCTTGGAGCGTCATGGGGGCAAGGTCGCGGGATCGGTGGGAATTCTCGTACGTGCCTATGTGTCGGGCAGTCTCTCGCGAGACGACTTGGCGAATTCCTTTGACGCCCTGACTCGCGACAGCACCCTGCATCTCAGTTGGTCCTTCAGGAACTATCTCAAAACGCTCCTGAACGAGTTGCCCTGATTGCCACCAGACGTCCGCAGATGTTGCTATCGCAGAGCATCATGGCGATGTCCGGCTTCCTCCTCCAGGAGCAAATCCGCGACCCGCTCCAGCACGCCGGGCTCGTCAATCGAAGCGCACGAGACCGCGTCGCGTGGCGACGCGCACGGCTTCGGTACGGCTGGTGACTCCGAGCTTTTCGAACAGGTGCGCGAGGTGGGTCTTGACGGTGCGCTCGGAGATCCCCAGCGAGGTGGCGATCTCCTTGTTGCTCTGGCCGTTCGCGAGCACCCGGAGCGCAGCCAGCTCCCGCGGCGTGAGCTGCACCTGCGTCACCCGCTCGGCCAGCTTGGCCGCGGCGGTCGGTGCCAGGTAGGTCTTGCCGATGAGCACGTCGCGCACGCAGGCGACGAGCGCGTCGGCCGAGATGTCCTTGAGGATGTACGCCTTGGCACCGGCTTGCAGGGCGCGGGCGATGTCCTCGTCCGCATCGTAGGTGGTCAGCACGATGACGCGGGCCTGCGGATCGACCTCGCGAATCCGGCGCACGGCCTCGACACCCTCCATCTCGGGCATCCGCAAATCCATGAGGACGACGTCGGGCCGGTGGGTCCGGAACGCCTCGACGGCTTCGCGACCGTTGGCCGCTTCGGCGACGACGGCGAGATCCGTTTCCTGATTGATGATGTTGGCCACACCCGTCCGGAGCAGGGAGTGGTCGTCGACGACCAGCACTCGCGCAGGCCCCGGCACGACGCCGATCGCCGCTCCGCGGGATTCAACGATCGCCATCGGCTGCCTGCTCTGCTCGCGGGATCGCGAACGCCGCCGGCTGCCAGGCGAGCACGACCTCGGTGCCGGCCCGCGCTGCGGTCACGAAGGTCAGCGAGGCCCCGATGCGCTCGGCGCGCTCGCGCATGCTGGTCATGCCGAAACCACCGCCGCCGAGGTCGCGGGCGATCCCGCGGCCGTCGTCGGTCACCGACAGGCGGAAGCCGACGCCGCGGACGGCCCCGGCACGCACCACGATGCGGCGCGCGTGGGCATGGCGGACGGCGTTGGTCAGCGCCTCCTGCGCGATGCCGAGGATCTCGCGTTCGACCCCCGCGTCGAACGCCGGCAGCTCGTCGAGGACGAGGTCGACGGGGACGTCGTTCGTGCGCTTCGCCAGATCGACCATGCGATGGAGCGCTGCGGGCACGTCCTCGCGCTCCTGGGGTTGGGGCCGTAGCGCCGCCACGGAGCGGCGGGCCTCGACGAGGTGCGTGCGCGCGAGGTCCACCGCCGTCGCGAGGCTTCGTGCCACCTTCGGCGGGAGGTTCGGGGCGCCGCGCTGCGCCGCCTGCAGTTGCATGAGGATGGCGCCGAAGCCCTGGGCCAGGGTGTCGTGGATGTCGCGCGCGATCCCATTGCGTTCCTCCAGCACGGCCTGCCGGCGGGCCTCAAAGAGGCTCTGCTCGACGAGGCGGCTGTAATAGAGCGCGAGCGTCGCCTGCCGTGCGGTCGCGTCGAGGAGGGCTGCCAGCCATTGGCGCTCGCAGTCGGACTCGGCGGCGCTGGAGAGCGCGATCCAGCCGAGGGTCTTCGGCGGCAGTTTGAGCGGCGCGACGAGCAGCGTCCGCACGCCGGCCGCCCGGTTGTAGGCGCGGACCGGTTCCGGCAGGCGCGCGTCGTCGCCCAGGTATTCGAGGAGCGCGGTGCGGCACCCGTCACCTGAGTCCAGGTGCCGGGCCATGCCCTCGCGCGGCAGGTCGAGTGAGGCCCAGCCCGGGCTTTCCGCCGTGAGCGTCTCGCCGCCGAGGTTCACCATCCACAGGTCGCAGGCTTCCGTGGAATCGTCGAGGAGCCACACGCCGCAGGCCTGTGCGCCGGAGTCGTCCACCAGGCGCTTGATGAACATGCGGAAGAAGCCGCGCAGGTCCGGATGTGTGACGAGCAGGTCGAGCGTGAGCTGCACGGCCTCGAGCTGAATGGCCGCCATGCACTCGGCCCGCTGGTTCTCGTCGCGGAGGCGGGAGAGCTCGGCCTGGAGCCGCGCGATATCGGTCTCCGGGATCTCCTCCGGGGTCTCCATCGGCAAATCGAGCCGCTTCACGGCGCAGGGTGAGGGATCTTTGAGGACCGCCATGGCTCGATTGTACGTCCAGCGGGCTCGCGGGGCACTCCACCGTCCGGACCATGTCTCCCTCGTCCCTTTGGATGAGGGATGCCTGGCCCGGACGGTCGAGCCCGGCCTGACGTATTCGGATGACTCCGGCCTCGGGTATCTGTCGGATTGTGGCCGGCCATCCTCCGGGGCGATCCTGAAGGGGCCATGAACAAGCCATCACGCACCTCTCTGCTCCCTCTCCTTCTCGCCCTTCTCGCCGGTGGCGCGGCTCTGGGCGTCGCCGCCTGCGCCCGGGTCGCAGCCAGCGGCGCGCCACCCCCGCTTCCCCAGGTCACCGTCGCCCCTTCGGTTGCCCGGGACGTCACGGAGTGGGACGAGTTCACGGGCCGGCTGGAGCCCGTACAGTCCGTCGCCATCCGCCCCCGCGTCTCCGGGCTCGTCACGAGAGTGTCGTTCGAGGAAGGCAGCCTCGTGCGGCAGGGACAACTGCTCTTCCAGATCGACGACCGCCCGTTTCAAATGCAGGTCGACCGGTTGCGCGCCGAGCTCGCGCAGGCGAAGGTGGCCCGGGATCGCACCGGAACCGAGATGCGGCGCGCCGACCGGCTGGCGAGCGAGAACGCGATGCCCCTCGAAGAGCGCGAACGCCGCACGGGAGCCGCGGCCGAGGCGGAGGCCCACGTCGACGCCGTCGCGGCCGCGCTGCGCGCCGCCGAGCTCGATCTGGAGTGGACGAAAGTGGTGTCGCCGATCACAGGCCGGGTAGGCCGCGCCCTCGTCACCCGCGGCAACCTCGTATCGGGCGGCCAGGGCGAGGCCACGCTCCTGACCACCGTCGTATCCATCGATCCGATGTACGCCTCCTTCGACGCCGACGAGCAGACCTTCCTGCGCTACGGCGACCGTGTGCGCCAGGGCGCCGGCGCCGGCAAGGGCAGCCTGCGGATCGAGATGGCGCTCGCCAACGAGCAGGCGTTTCCGCATCAAGGCACGTTGCAGTTCCTCGACAACCAGCTCGACTCCTCGACGGGGACGATCCGGGGCCGCGCGATCTTCAGCAACCCGGATCGCCGCCTGACGCCGGGGCTGTTCGTCCGCCTGCGCCTGCCGGGAACGGTGACCTACAAGGGCGTGCTCGTCGAGGACCGCGCCGTCGGAACCGATCTCGACCGGCGTTTCGTGCTGGTCGTCGGCGGCGACAAGAAGGTCGAGTCGCGCACGGTCACGCTCGGGCCGCTCGTCGACGGCCTCCGCGTCGTCCGCCAAGGCATCGAGCCCGGGGAGCTCGTGGTGGTGAACGGCCTGCAGCGGGTGCGGCCCGGAGCGCAGGTCAACGCGACGGTGGCAACTATGGGGAATGAGAAGGGCGGTGCACGGTGAAGTTTTCATCCTTTTTCATCACGCGGCCGATCTTCGCCGTCGTCCTCTCGGTGGGGATCGTCGTCGCCGGCGCCCTGGCCCTCCTGAAGCTGCCGATCAGCGAGTACCCCGCCGTCGTGCCGCCGACGGTCATCGTGCGCGCGGCGTTCCCGGGCGCGAACCCGAAGGTCATCGCCGAAACGGTGGCCGCGCCGCTCGAGCAGCAGATGAACGGCGTCGAGGACATGCTGTACATGTTCTCGCAGGCGACGTCGGACGGCGCGCTCACCCTGACCATCACCTTCGCGGTCGGCACCAACCTCGACACCGCGCAGGTGCAGGTGCAGAACCGCGTGGCACAGGCGCTGCCGCGGCTGCCGCAGGACGTTCAGCGGATCGGCGTGACGACCGAGAAGGCGTCCCCGGACTTCCTGCTCATCGCGCATCTCGTCTCGCCGGACGAGCGCTACGACATGCTCTACCTCTCGAACTACGCCCTGCTGCGGGTGAAGGACGAGCTGACCCGCCTGCCGGGCGTCGGCGCCGTCCAGGTCTTCGGCGCCGGCGAGTACAGCATGCGCGTGTGGCTCGACCCGAACCGGCTGGCCTCGCGCCAACTGACGGCGACCGACGTCGTGCGGGCCATCCGGGAGCAGAACATTCAGGTGGCGGCCGGGGTGCTCGGCGCGCCGCCCGCGCCCTCCGGCGCGACGTTCCAGCTCGCCATCAACGCCCAGGGGCGCCTGACGACGGAAGAGGAGTTCGGCCACATCGTCGTGCGGGCCACGAAGGAGGGCCAGATCACGCGCCTCTCGGACGTTGCCCGCCTCGAGCTCGGGTCCAGCCGCTACTCCCTGCGCAGCCTGCTCAACAACAAGCCCGCGGTCGCCATCGGCGTCTTCCAGCGCCCCGGCACCAATGCCCTCCAGGCCTCGGCCGACGTGCACGCGACGATGGAGCGGCTGAAGCAGAGCTTCCCGCCCGGGGTGGACTACCGGATCGTCTACGACCCGACGGTCTACGTGCGGGAATCGATCCGCGCCGTGGCCCATACGCTTCTGGAGGCGATCCTGCTCGTCGTCATCGTCGTGGTCGTCTTCCTCCAGACGTGGCGCGCTTCGATCATCCCGCTCGTCGCCGTTCCGGTATCGCTCGTCGGCACCTTCGCGGTGATGCTGGCTCTCGGGTTCTCGCTCAACACGCTCTCGCTCTTCGGCCTCGTGCTCGCCATCGGCATCGTCGTGGACGACGCCATCGTCGTCGTCGAGAACGTCGAGAGGCACATCGAGCTGGGGCAGGAGCCGATGGAGGCGACGCGGCGGGCCATGGCGGAGGTCTCGGGTCCCATCATTGCGATCGCGCTCGTGCTCGGCGCCGTGTTCGTGCCGACGGCGTTCATCAGCGGCCTCACGGGGCAGTTCTACCGGCAGTTCGCGCTGACGATCGCCATCTCGACGGCCATCTCTGCCTTCAACTCGCTGACCCTGAGCCCGGCCCTGGCCTCCCGGTTGTTGCGGGCGCACGGCGCTCCCCGCGACCGCGCGCAACGGGTGATCGACCGGCTGTTCGGCTGGTTCTTCCGCGGCTTCAACCGCGTGTTCAAGCGAGGATCGTCGCTCTACGCGGGCGGCGTCGTGCGGGTGCTGCGGGTGGCGGTGATGGCGCTCGTCGTCTACGGCGGGCTCATCGTGCTCACCGGCGCGGGCTTCGCCAAGGTGCCGCAGGGCTTCGTGCCGCCGCAGGACAAGGATTACCTCGTCGCCTTCGCGCAGTTGCCCGACGGGGCCACGCTCGACCGCACCGACAAGGTCATCCGCCAGATGTCGGCGCTGGCGATGGCGCACCCCGGGGTCGCGAACGCCGTCGCCTTTCCGGGGCTGTCGATCAACGGCTTCGTCAACGCGCCGAACACCGGCATCGCCTTCGTGACCCTCAAGCCGTCGGACCAGCGCGCCGGCCACCCCGGGCTGGATACCAACAGCATCGTCGGCGAGCTCAATCAGCGGTTCGGCGGCATCCAGGACGCCTTCGTCGCGATCTTCCCGCCGCCGCCGGTGCAGGGGCTCGGCGCCGTCGGCGGCTTCAAGCTGTTCGTCGAAGACCGTGCGAACCTGGGGTTCGAGGAGCTGTACAAACAGGTACAGACGGCGGCGGTCGCAGGCCAGGCCGAGCCTTCCCTCCTGGGGCTCTTTTCCAGCTTCCAGGTCAGTGTGCCGCAGATCGACGTCCACGTCGACCGCGAGCGGGTGAAGACGTACGGCCTGCCGCTCACCGACGTGTTCGACACCCTCCAGGTCTATCTCGGATCGCTCTACGCCAACGACTTCAACCGCTTCGGACGGACCTACCAGGTGAACGTGCAGGCGGAGTCGTCGTTCCGGTTGCAGCCGGAGCAGATCGCGCGGCTCAAGACCCGCAACGACCGGGGTGAGATGGTGCCGCTGGGGTCCGTGCTGCAGGTGAGCCGCACCTACGGCCCGGACCAGGTGATGCATTACAACGGCTTTCCGGCCGCCGAGATCAACGGCGCCCCGTCGCCGGGGCACAGCTCGGGCCAGGCGCAGAGCGCGATGGCCGCCCTGCTCAAGCGCACGCTGCCCAATGGCATGACCTTCGAGTGGACCGAGCTCGCCTACCAGGACGCGATCTCCGGCAACACGATGTTCCTTATCTTTCCGCTCTGCGTGCTGCTCGTCTACGGCGTCCTCGCCGCCCAGTACGAAAGCCTGTCGCTGCCCTTCACGGTCATCCTGATTGTGCCGATGACCCTGCTTTCGGCGATCGGCGGCGTGTGGCTGACAGGCGGCGACAACAACGTCTTCACCCAGATCAGCTTTCTGGTTCTCGCCGGCCTCGCCTGCAAGAACTCGATCCTCATCGTCGAGTTCGCGCGACAACGTGAGAGCGAGGGCGTGCCGCGCCGAGCCGCCATCGTCGAGGCCTGCCGCGTCCGGTTGCGCCCGGTGCTGATGACCTCCATGGCCTTCATCATGGGAGTCGTGCCGCTCGTCCTGGCGACTGGCCCCGGCGCCGAAGTGCGGCGCGCGATGGGGATCGCCGTGTTCGCCGGCATGCTCGGCGTCACGCTGTTCGGGCTCGTCCTGACGCCCGTGTTCTATGTCGTCGTGCAGGGACTGGCGGCGAGGTTGTCGCGGCGGACACGGGTGGCCGTGCCGCAGGTAAACCCTACGATCGCGGAGAGCCATTGACCGTGCGCCACACATACAACATCAAATCGATTGGTTCCCTGCTCGTCGCCGGGCTCGCGTGCATGGCGATCGCCGGCTGCGCGGCCCACACGGCGGCTCCACTCCCCGCCGTGCATCAGACCGCTCTGGTCGGTTGGGACGCGGCGGCGTTCTCGGATCAGGCGTACGACCCACGATGGTGGCGGCAGCTCGACGACCCGGTGCTCGAGCAGCTCGAGGACGCGGCGCTCGCGGCCAACCACGACGTACGGTCCGCGATGGCCCGGCTCGACGAAGCGCGCGCCGTCTTCGACGAGGACCGCCGCGCTCTGTACCCAAGGGTGACCGCCGGGGTCTCCGCCGACCTGCGCGATCAGGCGCTGCCGGGGTTTACCGACAAGCCGGTGCGCATCAATACCTACCGCGCGGCCTTCGACGCCTCGTGGGAGCTGGACCTCTTCGGCCGGGTGCGCGCGGCCATCGCCTCCGCCTCGGCCAATGCCGAAAGCCTTCAGGCCGCGCTGGCGGCCGTGCGGGTGAGCGTGGCGGCCGACGTCGCCCGGAATTACTTCGAGCTGAGGGGCCTGCAACAGCGCATGGCGGTGCTCGACCGCAGCCTGGTCAATCAGCGCGAGACGCTGCGCCTGGCGACGGTGCGGCGGGACGAGGGGATCGGCGAGGAGCAGGACGTGGCGAGCGCCTCGGCCCGCGTCTCGGCGATCGAGGCGGAGGTGCCCCCGGTTCGCATCGCGCTCGCGGCCCACGAGCACCGGCTCGCGGTGCTCACCGGCCGCGCGCCAGGAGAGCTCGCCGTCGATCTGGCGCCCCGGGCCTACCCGGTGCTCGCCAAGACGATCGCGCTCGGGTCCCCCGACCAGCTCCTGAATCGCCGGCCGGACGTGCGGGCCGCCGAGCGCCGCCTCGCCGCGACGGCCGCGTCCGAAGGGGTCGCCGCGGCGGATCTGTACCCGCGGATCACGATCTCCGGTGTGCTCGGGCTGCTGGCTGGCCGCGGCCATCTCTTCGGCACGGGCGATTCCCGGGCGTGGGCCGTCACCCCGGCGCTCCAGTGGAGCGCCTTCGATCTCGGCAGCGCCCGCGCCCGGCTGCGCGGCGCCCATGCGGTCACCCAGGAAGCGCTGGCAGCGTATGAGAAGACGATGCTGCTGGCCCTGGAAGAGACGGCGACGGCGCTCGTGACCTACCGGCAGCAACAGGAGCGCCTCGTCGCGCTCAACGACGAGGTGCGCGAGAGCGCCCGCGCCGCGGGTATCGCCCGTGCCCGGTACCGCGAGGGTGTCGCCGACTACCTCCTGCTGCTCGACGCCGAGCGCACCCAGCTCCAGGCCGAAGACGGCGCCGCGCAGGCGGAATCGGACGTCTTCACCGCCTTCGTCGGTTTGTACCGCACGGTCGGTGGGATGCAGTAGGGCTGCTATTCCGCCCGCAGTACCTCGATCGGCCGCCGCTGCAACGCCCTGTAGCTGGCCGCCAGACCCGCGACGACCGCTAGGAGCACGGTGCCACCCAGGGCCACGGCCAGGGAGACGGGGTCGAGCTGCCAGGGGATCTCGAACCCCCGGGTGATCACGCCGTAGGCGAGGGCGGTGGCACCGAGGGTGCCGATGCCACCGGCCACCAGGCCGATCAGGGCGTACTCGGCGGCGAAGGTGGCGGCGACGCCGCGACGGGTCATCCCCAGCGTCTTGAGCAGCGCCACTTCCCGGCCCCGGCGGGCGGAGCCGGCGCTGATCGCTCCGGCCAGGATGGCGATGCCCGCCAGCACTGTGAAGCCGCCGAGGAAGCGGATACCGAGGCTGATGCGCTGGAGCACCTTGAGCACCTTCTCCAGGATCTCGCGGATGCGCAGCAGGGTCACGTTGGGGTAGCTCGCGGCGAGGGCGTCCTGCGCCCGTTGCTCGCCGCCTCTGGGCAGGCGGGCCACGGCGAGGCGCGTCTGCGGCGCGGACTCCAGCACGCCGGGCTCGACGACCAGGAAGAAGTTGATGCCGAAGGTCTGCCAGTTCACCGTCCGCAGGCTGGTGACCTTGAGATCGAGAGGCACGCCCTGGATGTCGAAGCGCAGGGTCGAGCCCAGCCGCGCGCCGATTCCGTCGGCGAACTCCTTCTCGAGGCTCACCTCGGCATGATCGGGAGAGGGATCGGGATCGCTCCACAGCTTGCCGGCGACGATCTGGTTGTCCTTGGGCAGCTCCTTCATGTAGGTGAGACGCTGCTCGCGGGTGAGCCCCCAGCGGCGCTCCCCCTCCTTCCGTTCCACCAGATCCTCGACCTTGACGCCGTCGATGGCCCGCAGCCGGGCCATGACCACCGGCACCGACTCGACGCGGGTGGCGCCCGCGTTGTGAAGCACCTTCTCGATGCCCGGCCATTGTCCGGGCTGGATGTCCACCAGGAAGGCGCTGGGTGCGTTGGTCGGCATCTCCGCCGAGAGTTGCGCGGCGAGGCGCTGCTGGACGAGCGACATGCCGAGCACCACCAGCACACCGAGCCCCAGGGCGACGATGGCGCTCGCGCCCCCGGCGCCCGGCCGGGCCAGAGCCGCGAGGCCCTGACGCAGCCACAGGCTGGCGAAGTCGCGGGGGAGCCGGCGCACCAGCCAGGTCACCAGCAGGGCGCCGCCGCCAAGCAGGGCCGTCACCGCGGCCACTCCGAGCGTGAACTGAGCTCCCAGGAGCGCCGAGTGCGACTGGAGCGCGGCCATGCCCCAGATCCCGATCCCCAGCACCAGCATCGTGGCGGTCGCCACCCAGCGATGGCGGGGGAGCGGCTCGGCGTCGCGGCGCAGCACCCGGGCGGGGGGAACGCGCAGCACGGCGGAGAGCGGCGGCAGGCTGAAGAGCAAGGCGACCCCCACGCCGAGGCCCAGGCCGCGAAGCAGGGCCACGGGTTGCCAGGGGTTGATCAGCTCGGCGGGGATCAGATCCGGGAAGAGCCGCGGCAGAATGAGCTGCACGATGCCGCCGGCCACGATCCCCACGAGGCTGCCGGCGAGGCCGAGCAGGATCGTCTGGCCGAGATAGAGGGGGAAGATCTCCCGTGGGCGCAGTCCAAGGCACTTGAGGATGGCGATTGCGTCCAGCCGGCCGGTCAGCCAGGCGCGCACGCTCTGGGCGACGCCGATGCCCCCCACGAACAGCGAGAGGAGGGCCACCAGACCCAGGAAGCGCTCGATGCGCGAAAGGTTTTTCCGCAGCGCCGGCTGTGCCTGCCGGTAGGTCTCGACACGGTAGTTCTCGCCAGGCGGCAGGACGCGCTTCACGGCGCCCGCGGCGGCGTTGAGCTCGGCGGACGAGGCGGTCTCGGGCAGCTTGAAGAGGGCGCGGTAGCTGACGCGGCTCCCCTGGCCTTCGAGCGAGGTGCGGGCGAAGCCCTCTCCCGAGAGGAAGGCCCGCGGGCCCAGGGTGAAGGAGATGCTCACCCGGTCCGGCTCGGAGACCACGGTGGCGGCGACGCGGAACGGCTGGCCGCCGATCAGGATGTCGTCGCCGACCTTGCGCCCCAGGCGGGCCAGCAGCTCCGAGCCCACCACCGTCGTGCGGGAGCTCAGCAACTCGTGGAGCGGGCGGGCCGGTTTCAAGACGAGCTTGCCGTAGAAGGGGTAGACGCCGTCCACCACCTTGAGCTCCACGAGCTGGCTCGGGCCGGGCTGGCCGTTGACGCCGGCGACCGTGGCGACCGTCACCGTTTCCCGAAGGTTCGTACGTTGCAGTCCGGCGACTTGGGCGAGCGCGCCGTTCACCTCGGGGGGAATCGGCTGGCTGCCGCGGATCGCCAGGTCGGCCGCGAGGAGCTGGCGGGCTTCGCGGCGGATCCCCTGGTCGAGGCTCGCGGAGAGGCCCGCCACGGCCACCACGGCGGAGACGCCCACGGCCAGGCAGACGATGAAGAAGGTCAGCCGGCCGCGCGAGCCGCGGGACTCCCGCAGCAGGGTGCGGAGGAAAAAGCCGGGGCTCAAGCCAGGGCTCCGGTCACCGCCGCGACTTCTGAGGGCACCGAGGGCACCGCGGGCTCCGGCTTCTCGTCCTTCTCGACGCGGCCGTCACGAAGATGAATCCGCCGGTCGGCGAGGGCGGCCACCGCCGCATCGTGAGTGACGAGGATCAGGGTCGTCCCCTCGCGGCGCCGCAGCTCGGTCAACAGCTCCAGCACCTTGCGTCCGGTGGCGCCGTCCAGGTTGCCGGTGGGCTCGTCGGCGAGGAGGATGGGCGGCCGGGCGGCGAAGGCACGGGCGAGGGCCACGCGCTGCTGCTCGCCGCCCGAGAGCTGGCTCGGGTAGTGGTGGCCGCGGTCGTCGAGCCCCACGGCGGCGAGCAGCTCATTGGCTCGGCCCACCGGGTCGGGCTGGCCGAGAAGCTCGATGGGGAGCAGCACGTTCTCCCGCGCCGTCAGGTTGCCGAGGAGCTGGAAGCTCTGGAAGACGAAGCCGATCTTGTGGCGGCGCAGCAGCGCCAGCCCGTCCTCGGACATCGCCTGAATGGGAGTGCCGTCGATGATCACCTCGCCCGAGGTGGGGCGGTCGAGCCCGGCCATCAGGGCGAGGAGCGTCGACTTGCCGCTCCCCGAGGGACCGAGGACGGCGGCGAACTCGCCGGCCTGGAAGGTGAGGTCGACCCGGTCGAGGATCGTCAGCTCCCGTCCACCGGAGGGGAGCCTACGGGTGAGCTCGCGGAGCTCGATGCGCGGAGTGTTCATGGGAAATAAGCGGAAGGCCTGGCGGTTTTCTCAAGTGGAATGATCGACTCTACGTGGCGAAAGCTGGCAACCCTCACCCTCGTTCTCCTTATTCCCCTGGCCACCGGCTGCGGCCAGCGGGCCTCCGGGGACGGCGCCGCCGTCGTGCGGCAGCCCATCTCCGTTCCGGCGGTGCCCTCCGGCGCCCCCGCGGCACCGAAAGCGTCGCAAAAGCTACCCGTCGTCGTCTTCCTGGGCGACAGCCTCACGGCCGGTCTGGGCTTGAATGAAGATCAGGCTTATCCGTCCCTGCTCGGTAAGAAGCTCCAGCAGGAGGGCCTCCCCGTCCGCGTGATCAACGCCGGCGTCAGCGGCGACACGACGGCTGGCGGCTTGGCGCGGCTGAGTTGGCTCCTCAACCAGCATCCGGACGTGGTGGTGGTGGCCCTCGGCGGCAACGACGGCCTGCGCGGCCTGCCAGTCGAGGAGGTCGATCACAACCTGCGGGAGATCGTCCGACGTTCGCAGGCGGCCGGCGCCCGTGTCCTGCTGCTGGGTCTCCAGATGCCGCCCAACTACGGTCCCGAGTACACCGCCCGCTTCGCCGCCCTCTACCCGAAGATCGCCAAGGACCTGAACGCGACCCTCCTCCCCTTCATGCTGGCCGGCGTCGGAGGCGTCCAGACTCTCAACCAAGCCGACGGCATCCACCCCACGGCGGCCGGGCAGGAGATCGTGGCGAAGAACGTGCTGCCCTACCTGGAGAAGGTGGTGCGGGAGCTGGCTCCGAAGGCGTAGCCGTACTTTCAGAAGCCGCAAATATCCACGTTTCAGCCGCAAAAATCCATCACTATGCCGCAAACATCCCGAGAGCAATCATTGCTCCAGGTAGAGCAGCCGCAGCAGCTTCTTAGCGAGCCGCCACTCTTCGGATTGATGCCGCGACTGACGCTCTAGATGCCGCGAAAATTCGTCGAGCGGCCGCAAGTAACGGATGAGCACTCATCTGCAGGCTGGAAGTAGCCGCAATTAATTCAACGGAAGCCGCAAGTAGAAGACGTGATGCCGCAAATAGGAGTCGAGATGCCGCAAAATTCTTGATACTTGCGGCTGCTTACAGGATGCCGATCGCTGCTCCTCAGAAGTTTGCGGCTTTTGACGAGGTAGTTGCGGCTGCTATACCGAGAGCAAAGACTGCAGCCCGGGTATTTGCGGCAGCCCGGCGGGCAGTGGCGGCTGATGGGCCTGGAGCGAGGATCGCGACGACCGGATTTGCGGCAACCGGGGGGACATTTGCGGCTCAGGATGAGCGAGCGGCGGGTGCTGCCGGGGTAGGGAGCTTTGCTCGTGGCTGGCGGGAGCTGCCGTCGTAGCGTCGTCTCCCTTGGAGTCCAAGTCCTTGCCGAGCCAGTTGTAGATGCGGGCGCCCCGAGCTGGACTCGTAACCGCCGCAGACCCTCTCAGCACACAGCGTCCGGCAGGTGGTAGAGGTAGACGTCGTAGTCCGGAGCCGCCTTTCACAGGTGACAAGGCGTCCCCGATACGGGCTAGCGGCGGAGGTGCATGTTGACGCCCGTCCGCATAGAGAGACATACGTAGGTGCAATAGTTTGCATGCGCGATATCGGAGGCAAGTCGGGCGACACGGCAGAGGCGCCCCACCCCTATTTGCCAATAGAGCGCCAAGACGATAGACTCTTCGCCAAACCAAACCGGCACCCAACAGAATATGCTCGATATTTTATTTTTGGTTAAGGCTGTCTCACCGCTTGTTTCCTCAGGCGTCGCCAGTAGTTGGCTGAAGGATCTTCAAAAGTATTGGAAAGCCCTGCGCAGAACTCGGCACGCCGAGTTTGTACAAATAGAGAACACCTTTGGCCCTCTCAAGAGGCTGGCTCGCCTCTACATCCAACCTGACTGCCAGCAGTACAATCCTGCAGAGGCCAACGACGTCGAACTTAGAGCGGCAGTTCGGGAGCCGATCTTCTCGTGGCTAGGCAAGTTCCTCAAGGCCGAACCTCTTTTCCGTGAAGGTCGGAACACACTCTTTGTCCTTTCCGACGCAGGTATGGGAAAGACATCTCTACTGATGATGTTGAAGTTGACTCATCTTCTTCGTTTCTTTCCGGAGAGTGTTGATTTCAAGCTTTTTCGGCTGGACAACAAGACATTGGAGAGCATTGGCAAGATTAAAGATCAGACTAGAACAGTCCTCCTTCTTGACGCTCTTGATGAAGATGCTGATGCTTCGGGGCGTTTTGAAGAGTACCTCCTCAACTTGCTGCAGGCGGTCGCACCGTTTCGCCAAGTGATTATCACATGCAGAACTCAGTTCTTTCCCGAAGCGGGCGAGTCTCAGGCTCGCGAGAAAGGCGCTTTTAAAATCGGAGGCTATAACTGTAGAGTTATCCATTTATCGCCGTTCAGCATAGAACAGACAGAAGCTTATCTGAAGAAGGAGTATCCAGACCACTGGCTCGACCCCTTTCGGAAAATACTCGGTAAAAAGGGACAGTATCAAAAAAGAGAGCGCGCTATGAAGGTTCTGGAATCGATGGAAACTCTGCATATGCATCCCATGCTTTTGTCGCACATCGATGATCTTGTGACGAAAGAGTTCACGAACGAGGACGAATATCTCGTTTATGATTTCCTTATAGGACTTTGGCTAGAGCGAGAGGAACTCAGGGAGCGCAGGGAGCGAAGGCAACCAATTGCCACACATGCAGAACTATGGGAGATCTGTACAGCTATTGCGCTTCACCTCCAGTCTACGGGAAAGCACACGCTTAACCGTGCCAGCATAGATGAGCTTTTCAAGGGGACTCATGTCGCGAGAATAATCGGTAAGTTCGGTGACGACGGCCGCTACCTTCTGAACCGGACTGTCAATGGTGAATATCGGTTTTCACATTTCAGCCTGCGGGAATTCCTCGTGGCGCGTGCGCTGACGACTTCGGAGGCGCAAAAAATACCGGACAGCTTCCTCCGGTCGAGCGACCAGATGGAGTCATTTCTCTGTTCGTGGGTTAAGGCTAACCCACGCGAGAGGATTGCTCAGATTCCTTGGCGTGTTTTTAATGATCGTGATGTAAAGAGTGCTGTGGTCAAATTACTGATCAGGCCTGGCCTCGATCTTCACAACGTGGACCTTAGAAGGCTTTCCCTGAAAGGTATGAAAAACATCAAGGAGGTAGATTTCAGTAAAGCCGATCTGCGCGAGGCCGACCTGGAGAACTCCGAGTTTGAGCAAGTCAAATTATCAGGGGCGGACTTGCGCGAGGCGACATTTGCTGGCTCTTTGTTACAGGATGTTTCTCTCGATCACGTCAATGCCCGCGATGCTAGTTTCCGTGGGGCAACGCTTCAGGGCGACCATTCCGACCTGGCTTTCGGGTGCTTTGTGCGGGCGGACTTTACGGGGGCATCGATCCAGGGAGTTACTGCTGGGGCGGGTTTTCTTCTTTCTCGCGGCAGCGGAGCAGCCGAGTTGAGCGGTGCCGCCGGACCACCGCAACCTCGCGCCTTGCGATTCGTTCCTCAGCATGGCCACTCGGCGGAGGTCCACGCCCTTTGTTGGCACAGGTCCGGTCGTCTCGTTGCCACGGGATCAGCCGACGGAACTATCCGCCTGTGGGATCTTGTGGAACGCCGAGCGGTCCTCATTCTTGAAGATCAACTTGGAATCGTCCGTTGTCTTGCCTGGAGATCAGACGGGGGCCTTCTGGCGTCTGGCTCCGAAGACGGAACGGTTCGACTCTGGGATACCTGGAAAGGCGTCCTCCTCGAATCCGTCACCACGTATGCCAGCCCGGTGCTTGCACTGTCTTGGGGAGCGGATGAACGTCTTTTGACCGCTGTTATGCGAGACGGCCACGTCCGCACCTGGAGGATTGAGGATCACCTATCGCAGGTCCCAGGAGATGCCCAATTGGGTCCTCTCTCTACGGCTGCATGGAGATTGAAGTCTCCGCGGCTCGTGGCAGCGGCCGGGGCCGGGGCGAGCAATATCCTGTTATGGCCTGTTGACCGGGCCAGTTCACCTAAAGCTGTGGGGAAAGCAATTACTACAGTAGAGTGGAATCCTGTTGAGGACAGCTTCGTTACCGGATCCGAGGATTCCGCCCTTAGACTCTGGGAGATCGCGGGCAACGGGAGGCTTTCACTCCAGTCCGAGTTGAAGCCGCCGGCGGACGCTCCCCCTCGTGCTCTCTCCTGGAGCCCAAAGGGAAAATTCCTTCTCTCCGCATCGGTAGACGGGATGGTCAAGCTATGGGATATTGATAGTCGGAAGTCGCAAGATCTGGGGATGTACCCCGGCACGACAGTGATGGCATGGGCACCAGATGAACGCTCTGCGGCTATGGGAGGTGCCGATGGTTCCATCAATATCTGGCGGGGGGTAGGCTCCCAAGAGAGGCTGGAGCCCTGCACGTTCGTCACTACTTCCGTCGCTTGGTCACCGAGCCAGCGGTGGATTGCATCGCAGTTTGCCGATGGATCCGTCCGCATCGTGGACATTAAGAATCCGGCGCCGCGTGAAGCTGTTGTCACCGGTTTGGCTAGGTCGATCTCGTGGGCTCCTGACGGAATCCATCTCGCGGTAGGCTGCGACAACGGTTTTGTAACTATTTTTGAGGCGGAGGCGTGGCTCTCTGTTGCAACCCTCAAGATAGCAGAAGCAAGGATTAACGCTGTCACTTGGGCTCCCGAAGGTTCACGCTTGGCTATAGGCTCAGCGGACGGTAGTGTCACCCTCTGGAACTGGGAGAGCGATGGACGGGAGGAGCTCTTTTCAAGGCCTGACGATCCTGTGAATGCTGTGGAGTGGGATCTCCCACAAGAACTTCTCGTCACGTCTGTTCAGTCAATCAGCTTCTGGGATCTAGAGAATCATCGATTCAGCCCCCCAATCTCTCGTCAGACGGACCGGCCCGACGGATTGATCTGGTTGTCGAGAAGCTCGCGCCACAACTTGCTGGCGAGAGGCTATGTTAAGGGGAGCGTGCAAATCCAAAATTTGAAAAGCGGACGGCACGAATCGACTTTAGAGATACCAGGAAAGGTCATTGACTCTGTGGTGTGGTCTCATTCCTCCGAGAAGCTCGTCTCACTCTGCAGCGATGGGACGATCCAGCTTTGGGATCTACCTAACAAGCGGCGTTTCGGCTCTCTGCCAGTCTCAGGGCGAGGAGTCGATTGGAATGCCGATAGCACTCGACTTGCGGTCGGTTGTCTCGACGGCTCGACAACTTTCTGGGATGTGACGGGAGAAGTCCCCCGTGCCATCCTTCGAATTTATCACTTTAAATCTCTAATGGGTTTGATTGTGACCGCTGATGGCTATCTCGACGGCCCACAGGCGGCTTTGGATTGTGCTTGTTTGGCCGATGGCTGGGCGCTTTACAATCTCTTGGACATCCCCGAGCGGCGTGATCCGGAGCGAATTCGGAGTTCTTTGAGGGAAGCTGTGGGTTTCCTGCCGTTGCCGAAGTGATAGGAGTTTTTGGAGAAGGGATCTCGGACTGGGGCTTGGCTCTCTGGTTCACAGCAGATAATGGCTGGCTGGAGGATCTGAGGCCGGTCGATCTCCTGAAGACCGAACCGGAGCGCGTGGTGCAAGCGGCTGAGCGAGAGGTCGAGGAGTCTCCGAGGCGGGAACCCCGCCTCGATCAACCCCAACCGATGGCGGGGGAGGATCGAGGAACCGGGAGCCCGAGAGGCGGTATCGCCCCGTCGCAGGTTCGTTGGCCTTCGGATGGTTGTGGCCGCGGCGGAGACTACGTCCTTCGCTGATCTACTACATCCGAGATTCCTCCCTCGGTGCGCAGACTTTTCTAGGCAGCCTGGGCCAGGAGCTGCTTGACGCTGGCTTTGCGAGCGGCGAAGAGGGCGGCGGTAAGGAGTTGGCCCTT
>Ga0134125_10000258_pt1 | contig 76319 bp, 55 predicted proteins | sample KB31751_FD_96464 | JGI IMG/M metagenome (GOLD analysis project Ga0134125, IMG submission 96464) | Terrestrial soil microbial communities with excess Nitrogen fertilizer from Kellogg Biological Station, Michigan, USA - KB3-175-1 | ecosystem: Environmental > Terrestrial > Soil > Unclassified ... | reverse complement strand
GCGGCAGTGTAGTGCTCGCGTAGGTGTCCGTTGCGCGCGAGATACGTAACTTGATGCCCCTGCTCGCGGAGTTCGCGCACAATTTGCATAATCCGGACGTCAGAGCCATTCCGGTCCGGCTGGGGAAGCATTTCGTTGACAATCAGAACGTGTAGGGGCTCGCTTGTATCAGAATCTCCAGATTCAGTACTGCCGGTTTGCTCATCTCGCCGCTCCGCTTGGGTACCAAGAGTTAAGTAGAACTCTTCTGGATATCGTTCAATTGTCGCGGTCGTCTTTCGTGCCAGGCATAGAGTATTGTCGCCGCGGCGAGCCACCGGAAGTCCGCGGGAGGCAAAGAGCCGTAAAAGTGATCGGTCGCGGTTCCACCAACTGTCTTGAGTGAAAATACGCTCCACTTGAAAGCCACCGAGGACAACTAGTCTTTCCACTTCGTTCGTGGTGTACTCGCGATTGTGATGATCCGTTGGACGGCCTCCAGGTTCATAACGTCCATAGATGTAAGGGCTCTCTCCACGCAGCGCATATTCCACGCTCTTGGCGCTCGCCATATTTGGAGTGGTAAGCAAGAGCAGCCCATTCTGTTTTAGGACGCGGTTGATCTCCGCGATCACTCCCATGGGGTCAGTGATTAAGTGCTCGAGCATCTCGCAGCACAGCACAACGTCAAATGAATTATCGGGATATGGCCAGGGGAAGCGTTCGACATCGAAGTTATCCACACTGATCTGGTGGGATTCGGCGCCATCCGCCGAAGAAACCTGACGGGTAATTTGTGCGCTGCCTTCCCACACATCACTGCAACGAACTTCATATCCTTTCAATGCCTTGAGTGAAGGAGTGAGATGGTGAAAGGCGGCTCCCAATTCCAGCAATGTCTGGCCGGGAACGGCATTCGGCAACAGCTCCAACGTTTTTACGTAACGGGAAAGATGGGTTTGTAGATAGGACCGTTCGTTGTCATTCTTGCCGGCGAAGTTCAGCAGATGGGCTGCAAGGGAAGTGGAGGACGTATCGCCGGTGACGCCTGCGCGGCATTCTTCCAACATGCCAGTGATCGATGATCGGTCTGGCTCCGTAAGTTTCGGAACTGCCTGTTCTAGCCATTCTATGGCTTCGCTATTTCTATTGGCATGCTTGAGCAGAACTCCAAGATTAACGGCGGCCTCAACGTTCTTATCATCCAGTTCCAGCGCGCGACGATATCCCTCCTCCGCTTCTTCGGCATTGCTCAGGTGAAATTGAGCCGTAGCCCAATCATTCCAACCCTCGCTCGATTCTTCTTCGCCCAGAACTTTGCCGAATAAGCGGGCAGCTTCCTCAATGCGCCCTTCCTGAAAAGCCTTCAGTGCATTCGTATGTTCTGAATTCCAGGCCATGCTCAGCTCGTTTAGCTCGTAGCGTGCTTCGTCGGTAAATTCGGACAGATGTCTCCCAAAAGATCCTTAGCAATCGGCATGCCTCATTTGGGATTAATGGGAATTGCAAAAAGAGCGCCGCTGCTTGCCTTCTGCCAGGCCAGAGTTGATTAGAACGGAATGAGGAAGGCCGATTGCTTGTAAGGACTCGTATTCATCTCAGCGGGAGTGTTTCCACATGACAGAAAATCACCGGTTGGCGGTCGAGTCCTATCGCAAAGGGGCGCTGACGGAGGCCGACAAGTTCATGGCCGCCGCGCTTACTCAGGAAGAGAGCGGCGAGACCTGGAATGACTGGGCCATGGTGCAACTTGCGTTGGGCCGAAAGCAGGACGCGGAACGGGGCTTTCGCAAAGCGCTGGAACTGAACCGGGAGTATGACAAGGCAGCTGCAAATTTAGGGATTCTTCTTTTCAGCTCCTCAAAGTTCACTGAGTCAGCTCCTTACCTGCAACAGGCCTGCGCCACGGCGACCGAACAAGAGCGCGAAATGCTCGGCAGAATGCTGACAAAATGCGGATCGGGCACGCCCCAGGGTTTCACTATGGTTTCGAATGCAAACTCCTCCGCGGCCGCAGTGAAACCTGCCAAAGTGGCGCCGGATGCAGCCCCGGAACTTGCTGATGGGGAAGAGGCGTTGCTGAAAATCTATCGTAAGTTTGATGCTGAGTTGTCGAACCTGCGTATAGAAGCGCAGAATTTCGCTTCACGATTTCCGGAAAATACAGAGGGACGGTTTTTCCTCGCTGACATTCTTCTCGCAGCAGGCCGTGCAGATGAAGCCTTGATTGAATACGAAAAAATAAAGGCTGGAGCGTCACCCAACCAGATCCGGCGCGCGCAACAAGGTATTCAGCAATGCAATGCGGATCGCGATTATTTTCCTCCTTCATACGCAAAGCGCCTGGTCTCGGGCGAGTATTTTTCGGGGATCAATTCAGCGGTGTGGCGGAGCTATGCCAATCGAGAGATTCAGCGAGGACGCGCCATAGCCCGCCAGATACGCAAACATATACCGCTTGCAGGACGGCGAATGCTCGACGTCGGCTGCGGCTACGGTGGAACCCTGGTTTCCTTTGCCGAGCAGGGATGCGCTGTCACTGGAGTTGAAATTGATCCCGAACGTGCGCGAGTGGGACGACAACGCCTGGCCGATTTAGGAATCCAATCGGACTACCGGCAGGATGATATCTGCGCTGCAGGAATCAAAGAACGCATCGGCACCTTCGACATTATCGTCGTGCAGGACGTGCTTGAGCATGTAATGGACCCGGGGCAGACTATTTCGGCGCTGTCTTCGCTCCTGCGCCGCAACGGCGTAATCTATGTCGTGGTGGGAAACAAATATTCGCCGGACCAGTTAATGGCTGATCATCATTATGCGCAGCCTGGCATGACCATCCTTTCGCGGCCGCAGGCGATTGAATACTTTAAAATTGCCACCGGATCTGGCGCGGAATCGTATGGCGTGGGTTACTGGCGCACGGAAGCCTACTATCGCCGAATGTTCGCGCGGAATGGCGTCCAACTCGATCATTTAGGCAATTTCGCCAATGTTCATCATGTGCTTTGGTATGCCAAGTGTGTGCTGGACGTCTGTAAGCGCGCCGAAAAAGAGATCCACCCGCGATTGTCTCCGGTGTTGCAGGAGCGCATACGCCGGCGCATGTTGACGGTAGCGCGCTATTTCGCGCACATCAGTGACATCATTGCCCAAACCGAATCCGATCCTAAGCTTCAGGCGACGATTTGCGATCGACTTGTGAAGAAGATATGCCTTCCCACGTGGGCATTTGTCGGACGCAAGGAAATCGCGGCCAAGTAAAGCGCGATTGCGAATCGGACGGACTAAGAGTTAAACGCTCTTGCCGGCAACCGCCGTCTGGATGTTTTCGCCATAGGCCGTTGCGGAACATTTAGCAGCCACTTCTTTTGCCGCCAATTGCAGATCGGCCGAATCAGGAAACACTTCTAGTCCAGCGGCCAGAACCTGTGCAGCCCGGTCCCATTGCTGCAGCTGCGCCCGGATGCTCGCCGCCCGCATGAATAATTTCGGATGTGCCACGAGGGATAGGAACTTTTCCGTTGCCTCTGCGGCTTGATCCAGGTTGTTCATCAGAATATAGGCCTTCACCAGGCGATCGTTCACTTCTAGCAGTGCTGGCGCGGCCTGTGCGGCGCGTTTGAGTTTTAAGATGCCAGCGGTACTCTGGCCAAGTTTTACCTCAATAAACCCCAACTTGCTTTCAAGGATAGGATCGTGTTGCCGCTTTTTAAGGGCCTCGCGATAGGCAACGCGGGCCTCTTGCAGCTGTTCCAGGAAATGAAAAGCATCTCCTCGAAGTTGCTCCCGTAAAGCCGCCCCGTTACTGTCCTTCCGCGCTTTGGCAAGGGCAATGAGCGCGTGTTGCGGGTGGCCAAGGTTGAGCAAGACCATACCTTTGAAAATCCAAGCGTCAGAAGCCTGGGGTTCTAAAATCAAAGCGCGATCCAGGCAGCGCAGCGCTTCTTCAGGGTTTCCAAGGCATTCGTACTCCTGCAGCCCGAGTTGAATCCAGGCCAGCGCATCGTTCGGCTGCTCTTCAGTTTTTAGGCGTAACAGATCGCGATAAAAAATGGCCTTATCATCTTTGGTCTGTTGGGTGGAGAGTTGCCCGAAATGATGGATAAAGAATGGCGCATTTGGCAACTTCAAACCTAAAGTTTTTATCGATTGTTCCACCGCCTCGTGTACGCGTCCTGCAAACTGGATTTGTGGATGGCGGCGGAAAAATCGGCAGTTTTCGTGGACCACAAAAGCCGGAGCATCTTTGGCCCGCGGATGCTGGCCATCATTAGGAATGGCCACGCGGTCCCACGCACGCGTGAATTTGTTCGGGACATAATTGCGGATAGGAGTGACGTACCCTCCGACATCCGAAGCCGTTAATAGCCCGGGGATGCGCTTTCGCGCGCCCTCGTCCAGTTCTTCGTCCGCGTCAAGGACCAATACCCAATCTGTCGTCACCGGCTTAAGAGCCGCGTTGCGCGCATTGGCAAAATGGTTTTCCCACGGGGCGGAGATGATAGTCGCCCCGAAGTCTCGTGCAATTTCGCAAGTATTGTCAGTGGATCCTGTATCGGCGATGACGATCTGATCCACGATGTCGCGCACGCTTTCAAGGCAGGGCCGGATGGTTTCGGCTCCGTTCTTTACGATCATGGAAAGGGCTATGGTCGGCATAACAAATGAAGATTAGAGTTTGATTGGAGACTTCGCGCTCCAACGACTCTTTTGAGCATTTGCGGTGCCAGGAAAAACACCGCAGGCAAGAGCATAGAGTCCGATGAAATTAGAAATACATGAGGTTAGAAGATTGCAGAGATAGCCGAGGAAAGTTGTGCCAAAGGGAAAACTATTTTGAAGCTTGCATGTTTTCATCCCGCCTCTATCTTTTGTGCCTGGAGCGTAGCTACCGGATTGGTGGATACGTTGAACCGCATGGGGCACCAGACCACAGGCTTCTCGATTGATGTGACAAAAAAGCAGATTGATTGCCGGCAATACCCGACCGTGGAACAATTGCGTGGCTTTGATGGAATCCTGATTTCAGGGCCCGAACACCTCCGCTCGCATTTGCTCCAGCTGTATCCGCATTGGCACAAGATCTCCGTCCCGAAAGTTGCCTGGATGCATGAGACGGTTGAGCGCGAAGACTATGGACGCATGCCTTTGGAAGAGATCCGCAAGTTTGCAAATTTCACCTTTTGCTCGGCTGTTCAGGATGAGCAATATGGCTTCAAGTGGCTTCCTTTCGGCGTGGATACTGAGGTGTTCAAGCCGGATTGGAACCAACCCAAAGAGTATGACGCCGCATTTATTGGGCTCATTTATCCCAAACGGGCGGCGTTTTTGGAAACGTTGAAGCCCTTTTTGAAAGGCATTACTTTGAAATTAGGCAACGTGCAGGTGCTTGATTTAAGTGGAGTCCGGATCCGCGAAAGCGCCGCTCTATATGCGGACAATCTCCGCAAAATCAAAGTATTTGTCAATCTTCCCAGCCTTTCTGAACTGGTCGTGACCAAAGTCTATGAAGCCCTCGCTTGCGGAACGTTTTTAATCACACCCGCAATCCCATCACAAAAAAACTATGACAATATCCTGGCCCACTATTACGACCCCGCAAAACCCGCAGATCTGGCGGAACGTATTCGGTTCTGTCTGAACAATGAGGATGAGCGGATTCAAGCCACGCGAATGTGTTGTCAACAAGTGCATCGTCTGGACAGGCTGGAATTGCGCTGCGAGGTACTGCTAGACGCATTTCAACAACAGGCTTATTCCCACGCAACAGGGAAGAGATAGCCCCCGACGCGGATCTCCAAAGAAAATCTACTCATCTGTTTCTAATTCTTGCGCGCAGTGTTTAAAGTCCAACAGCTCAAAGGCCGATAAGAAATTCCCGTTAAAAGAGTTACGAGTTTTGATATGCCAGACTTCAAAGACCCTGAGATCTTTCGCACGGTGCTCGGTAGCCTCCAGACCGGAGTCTATCTAATGGATCGTGATCGGAAGATTCATTTTTGGAACGATGGGGCGGAGAGGATTACGGGTTATTTGCGTCACGAAGTGCTGGGTCATTCCTGCAGGGAGATCCTTCTAAAGGAATGCGATGAGCACGGATGCAGTTCCTGCCAGGGCATATGCCCTGTGCGGGATACGCTTCTCAACGGCAGGCAGAAGGGATCGCAGATGTACTTCCATCATAAAGATGAGCGTCGAATCCCGGTGCATGTCTGGACCGTTCCTATCCGCGATGAGCACGGCTCGTTAATCGGGGCTGCGGAGAGTTTTGAGAATCAAAAATCCTCTTCTGAAAAACGGCGGGTTCAAAACAGTCTGGCAGCTTACGGTTGTCTCGACGAGACCACCGGTATTCCAAATCTTGGATTCACCCAATTTCACCTGCGCGAGAATCTGACCGGTTTCGAAGAATATCGCGTTCCTTTCTCAATATTGCTTACCCGCGTTGAGAACCTCGATCGCATTAGGCAGAAATATGGCCGGGAAGCCGTAGATACCATCCTCGGTCTGGTGGCGAGAAATCTTAAAAACGCGCTTCGCCCAACGGACTTTCTGGGGCGTTGGGATGAGGATAAATTTCTGGCAATCGCGCTGAATTGCGAGAACCGCGGAATCAAGAGCCTTGTGGACCGCATTCGGAGGGTACTCCACTACGAGGGCATTCAGTGGTGGGGAGATGAACTGCGGGCGACCACAACCCTCGGGTATGCAACGGTCATAGCTGGAGATACGGCTGAATCGCTTATGGAGAGGGCAGAAATTTCACTTGCACAAAATCTTGCCAAGGCAGCAACTGCTGGCCGCGGGAAGGATAGCAACACTTAGACTTATGTTCGCCATTATAGGAATCATTGTTGTTTTTGGGGCCATCGTGGCCGGCTACAAGATGGAGCACGGCAACATGAAAGTGCTCTTGCAACCGGCTGAGATCCTGATTATTTGCGGTGCGGCATTGGGCACCGTGCTTATTGCGAATCCGTTACGTGTATTAAAGGCAATTATCGCAGGAATCATGGGAGTATTCGGCGGATCGCCTTACACCAAACAACGTTATAACGAAACGCTGAAAATGATGTATGAGCTTTTGAACAAGGCCCGCAAAGAAGGTTTGATGGGCTTGGAAGGGGACGTCGAAGAGCCGACCAAGAGTCCCATCTTCACTAAGTACCCTAAGTTTCTAAAAGACCATCACATCCGCGATTTTCTGTGCGACACACTTCGCATGGCGATCACAGGTGTTGAAGCTTTCGACCTCGATCAGCTCCTCGAGCTTGATATGGAGGTGCACCACCATGAAGCTACCCAGCCTGCCACTGCTATGAGCACCGTCGCCGACACCTTGCCGGGTTTGGGAATTGTTGCCGCTGTTTTAGGCGTGGTCATCACCATGGGTTCCCTTGGCGGCCCTCCGGAAGAAATTGGGCGCAAAGTAGCGGCCGCTCTGGTAGGCACGTTCCTCGGGATCCTTCTTTGCTATGGATTAATTTCGCCCATTGCCGCGAGCATGACCAAAGTCGTTGACGAAGAACACGCTTACCTGCACGTCCTTCGCGTTCTGCTGATCGCGTTTCTAAAAGGAAGTGCTCCCATTCTGGCGGTAGAGGTTGGCCGGCGAGCCATCCCAGGCCATGTGCGTCCGTCCTTCCAGGAAGTGGAAAATGCCTGCCGCAATAAAGGCGGGGGCGAGACAGCCGCAGCGGCAGCTGCCGGAAAATAGGTTCTTTCATGGATAAAGCGCGTCCAATCATCATCGTTAAGAAGAAGATTACCCACAACGCTCACCACGGCGGTGCGTGGAAGGTCGCTTATGCCGACTTTGTCACTGCGATGATGGCCCTCTTCATCGTGCTTTGGCTCATGAATACGAGCAAACAGATTCAAGAGGCAATTGGAGGCTATTTCAAGGATCCCTCAGGAACTTCCAAGATGGTGGGTACCGATCAGAATGGGTCGGGGGAAAACTTTTCGCTCTCTAAGAAGGACATGGAGAGGCTTAAAGAACAGCTGCAAAAATCCATCCGCAGCATGCCTGACTTCGACAAACTCAAAGATCATATTGAAATTACCATCACAGCGGAAGGTCTACGCATCGAGTTATTAGAGTCGGCGACAGGCACATTTTTTGATAGGGGAAGCCCGGATCTTAATAAAGACGGAAAAGACCTGCTGGCCTTACTTGCCCAGGAACTGGGAAAGTTGCCGAACAAGCTCTCCATCGAAGGACATACAGATTCCAAGCCCTATGCAGGGAAGGGCCCCTATGGAAATTGGGAGCTTTCCACTGATCGGGCCAATGCCGCCCGCAGGTGGATGCAGAAAACAGGAATTCAACAGGACCAGGTGGCCCAGGTGCGTGGTTTTGCCGACCAGATGTTGCGTAACCCCGCCAATCCTCTCGATCCTTCCAACAGGCGCATTTCAGTCATCGTGCACTATCTTGTCAAAGATCTGTCGATCGGTGCCTCGTCTACAACCAAAGTAGATTCTAAAAACATCGACCCGAAACAAATCGTTCCACAAATAAATGTCGCATCACCGCAGCCGCAACCAGCCCGGGAATCCAAAACACAAACTCCATGAGCGTCAGGTATTTCTCTGTATTAGATACTGTTCGGATTCAGGGCATTTGTCTGAATTCATGACAGTACGTGAGCTTCGTGTCTTTCTTATCAAAAACTAAATCATCCCAAGAATTCATAGAGATACATTAATCATCAATTAAGGCTTTCTAATTGCATTAGAAAAAATGCAGTTCGAACTGCCACAAGACCCTCCCCCTTCTTCCTGTGGCTTTTCAAAAATAAATTAGAGAAATTAACAAACATGCCACGCCTTAATGGCCGGAGGTTTATTTTGCAAGAACAGATAGCGGAAAAGTCGGCTTCGATTCCATCATCGGCGAAGCTTTTGGTGGCGGAAGATGACGTGCCACTCGCACAATTCTTAAAAAGAGGACTACAAGGCAGCAAATACGAAGTGGATCTAGTTCATGATGGTGAAATTGCTCTGCAATCTCTAAATACTTCCAAATACGACTTACTGGTACTTGATCTCAATCTTCCCAAACTTGACGGAATGGCTTTGCTTGCAAAGATCCGTCCTTCCATGCCCGGCCTTCCAGTGCTTGTGCTGACGGGGCGAACCGGCTTGGAAGATCGCATTATGGCGCTTGATCAGGGAGCGGATGACTGCCTGTTGAAACCATTCTCTTTCAATGAGTTGGGGGCTAGGACCCGGGCGCTGCTGCGCCGCAAAAACAATGGCTGTGGCAGAGTGCTGCAGGTCGGAGATTTGGTCCTCGACCGCGAGCGATTCATGGTGGAACGAGCAGGGAAGCGGATTGATTTAACCAGCAAAGAATTCAGTCTGCTTGAATATCTAATGGTGAATTCGCGCAAACCAGTAACGCGCGCCATGATCATGGAAAACGTCTGGAAAGCGCCCTATGACGCCAACAGCAATCTGGTGGATGTCTATGTGAAATATGTGCGAGATAAAGTCGACATGGACTCGCCCGTCAAATTGCTGCGCACGATTCGCGGCATTGGCTATGTAGTCGCGGACAATTGAAGGCCAAGAATATGAGCACCGAAAATCCAGGAATACGAACTGAAAACTCCGTCAACAGTATTACCGTCTCGATATCGGAGGTCCTGCATCAGACCGCCCAACCCTTGACCGTGCTTCTAGGCATTCTTGAGCTGGCCTTGCTGCAGGCAGAAACGATTACGGACTATCGAGAATCTGTGGAGCGTTCTCTTTTTGAAGTGAGCCGGCTCATTGATTGTCTGAACCAGGCCAGAAAAATTGCGGTCGGTCGAGCGTAAATCAGAATATGAAAGGCAAAGTGACTATATGTCGAGTGCATTTGCTATCAATGAAATATTGAGTAAGCCTATGCCCCCCTCTGAATTGGTGGGGTTATTGATCGTCAGCCCTAATAGTGAATTGCGTGCTCACCTTCTTTCCCGCTTAGATTCACCGCGATGGATGACCCATGTCGTCGGGAGCGGTTCGGAAGCTCTGGAGACCGTCGGCGCACAGCAAATTTCACTAATGCTGCTGGATCCGGCATTGCCAGATTTGCATGTGGAGGAATTCAAGGAAATTTTGCAGGTGCAATACCCTGACATTGAAATCATTCCCATCAATTCCCATACAGGACAGGCGATTGCCGCGGCGCCGTCGCCGGGATCCTTGTCTTTTGAAGTAATTAGAGAACTTGAGTCAATGCCAATATTCAATGAAAGGCGACGTACTGGCTCTATCGATTTGAACGATCGAAATAGATCCGACAATGGTCTGCCTGGATTTGTTGGCAAGGCTCCTTCCGTGCAGCAATTGTGTGCGAAAGTTCGTTTGGTCGCGCAAAGAGACACAACCGTCTTGATCACGGGTGAAAGCGGCACCGGTAAGGACCTGGTCGCAAGCGCCCTCCATCAATTGAGTGGCCGGCGCAATAAGCCATTTGTCATCATTAATTGTGCGGCTATCCCTGAGGCCTTGCTGGAAGCTGAGCTGTTTGGCTTTGTGAAAGGTGCATTCACGGGAGCTGTGCAGTCCAAAATAGGACGCATCCACGCTGCGCAAGGCGGGACCCTCTTCTTAGACGAAATTGGTGATCTCCCGCTGGGACTTCAGTCAAAGTTACTCAGATTTCTGGAGCAGGGCGAAGTTCAGCGACTCGGGAGCACGGACACTTTTCGCGTAGACGTACGGGTTATCGCCGCTACAAACGCCAATCTCCGTCGCTTGGTACAGGAACACAACTTTCGAGAAGATCTCTATTACAGGCTGTCGGTTTTCCCAATTGATTTGCCACCACTCCGTGCGCGGATGGAAGATGTGCCTTCTCTCGTGCAAAATTTCATATCCAAATTTTGCCCGCAAAACGTGGTAGTCACACAGGAAGCGCTAACTGTCCTACAACAGCACACTTGGCCTGGTAATGTTCGTGAAGTGCGTAATGTCATCGAACGCGCCAGCATCCTGGCGGGCCGGAGTCACGAAATACTGCCGGAGCACATTACGATTTGATCCGATTTTTGAGCAATAGGCGAAGACTCGTCCCGACAAAAGGAAGGAATAGCCAATCGGCGATGATTTGTAATCATTTGTAATTGTTCTTGGTAGCTCTCTCCGGATGGCCTAACCTGTTGAGAAATGGTTCAGCCAAAGCCCGCATGTCCAATAGTTGGACGCGCGTCGGCGACGAACGATAACGTCTCCTGTTTAAACGATTGAAATCCGTTTCGAAATCGTAACAACACGGGACAAAAAAGCAGAAAAATCCATTTTCTATGGATAATAGCGTGAAAAGTCTTAATTGAAATATTGGGACATATAGGGTGATCTCTTGGGGCATGCGCTAGGGGAATCGCAGTTAGAAATGCTGGTGGTAGACGATGAGCCTGAAAATTTAGAGATGATTGGTGCCGCACTGGCCGGTGAGCACCTCAACCTGGTTCTGGAGCGAAATGCCGAATCCGCTTTGGAGCGAGTGAAAGAGTTTCGTCCCCGCATCGTTCTTTCTGATTTGAGACTGCCGGGAATGGATGGTTTCGAATTTCTGGAGCGCGTTCTCGCAGTTGATCCAGGCACCGACTTCATGTTGATGACGGGTTTCTATTCACCCGAATCCGCCGTAGATGCAATCCGCCGCGGCGCCTGTGATTATTTTTCAAAACCCCTCGATATAAAAAGACTTCAATGCCGCATCCGCGGCCTATTAGAAGAGGCTGGGACCCGCCACAAGAGTTTCCAATTAGATCAGGAATTAATAGGCGCTTACCAATTTGAGGGCATGTTAGGGCGCAGCCCACTGATGCTCGACGTTTTCGCCAAGATTCGGCGTATTGCTCCACACTTTCGCACCGTTCTGATCCAGGGAGCAACAGGTACGGGAAAAGAACTCGTAGCTAACGCTCTTCACAATCTGAGCGCCACTGCTTCTTCTCCTTTCGCGGTTTGCAACTGTGCCGCGTTGATGGACAGCTTATTGGAAAGTGAACTGTTTGGATATGTGCGAGGCGCCTTTACTGGGGCCACTCACGACAAGCAAGGCATCTTTGAATATGCGAGTGGCGGAACTGTCTTTTTGGATGAAATCGGTGAATTACCTCTGGCTGCGCAGGCCAAGCTTCTGCGTGTGTTGCAGAATCATGAGGTTCAACGGGTAGGCTCCCCCGTACCTCGACGCGTAAACGTCCGAGTTGTAGCAGCCACCCACCGTGATCTGAAAAAAATGGTTGCCGACAAACAATTTCGAGAAGACTTATATTATCGTTTGTCGGTTGTAGAAATCGGTTTGCCCCTGCTGGCGCAACGAAAAGAAGATCTCCCGCTATTGCAACGTCATTTTGTCGAAAAGTACTCTGCACTATATAAGAAGGAAATTACTGGCATCACGCGCCGCGCCCAATCTCTTCTTTCCAGCTACAACTGGCCCGGGAATATACGTGAACTGGAGAACGTTATTAGTGGCGCGTGCATTATGACCACCAGTAATGTGATTGATTCCCACGATCTTCCCGAACTACGAAACCCTATTCAGGAGACCGCCATTCACGAACCGGAACTCATGAGCCTGGAAGAGATGCAGAATCGTTATCTCTTGCATGTTCTCCATCGGGTCGGGGGAAATAAGGCGAAAGCCGCGGAGATCCTTGGTGTTGGGAGAAATACGATTTACCAAATGCTGGGCCGTGTTAGCAGTTGGCCCGGCACTTCAAAAAAAACTTTGTTCAATTGATGTAAGTTAAGCCGTCCGCAGAATTAAGAAATCTTCGCTAGTTTGTTCACAAACAGCCCGTCTAGCACTCTTCCACCCTCCAGTAGCCTTCGCGATGGTAGCCGATCTGCAAGACGCGGTTTTTCGGATCATGCCGCTTGCCGCATCGCGGGCAGGGCATATAACGGCTCCAGGCAGTTCCACGCTGATCGTAGTTCTCCGCCACGGCAAAAGTCATTCCACAACTGCAGGGAATGAGAAACATTTTGATGCTCTTGGGGCCGGGCTGTGTGTCAGCGTCTCCGATAGCGTTCTGCGTCTTAGCGCGCAATTTATTCTGTCTACGGTGGAGGGCCGGACTCTCCATCGGCAAGCGAGCGGCAGCGCCTTTTTTAATCGTGGCGATCTAGGCTTCCTCCACCGCCACCACAGTATTCCTCTTCCGCTTATTCGCCTGAAGGACCTTCTTTCGCAGACGCAACGACTTCGGAGTAACCTCCACAAACTCATCGTCGGCAATAAATTCGATCGCCTGCTCCAAATTCAGATTGCGAAAGGGAACGAGCCGGATCGCCATGTCGGAAGTCGAAGACCTCATGTTGGTGAGCTTTTTTTCGCGGACGACGTTTACATCCAGATCATTGTCCTTGGCGTTTTCGCCCACGATCATTCCCTCATAAACGTCGATCGTAGGCCCGACGAACAGCTCTCCACGTTCCTGAAGGTTGTACAGCGCATAGGGAGTGGTCACGCCATCGCGGTCCGAGACCAGCGCCCCTGTCAGGCGATGAGGAATTTCTCCCTGCCATTCAATGTGGCCGTCGAAGAGCGAGTTCATCACGATAGTGCCGCGAGTGTCGGTGAGCAATTGACTGCGCAGGCCGATCAGCCCCCGGCTGGGCACGCGGAATTCAATACGCACGCGGCCATACCCGTGGTTGTGCATGTTGACCACTTCGCTTTTGCGCACTCCGAGTTGCTCCATCACGACGCCAACAAACTCCTCCGGCACGTCCACCGTGAGCTTTTCAATGGGCTCCATCAGCTTGCCGTCAACTCGTTTGGTAACGATTTCCGGCTTGCCGACCATCAGTTCGTAGCCTTCGCGGCGCATCATTTCGATCAGAATGGAGAGCTGCAATTCGCCGCGGCCCATCACAACAAATGAATCCGTGCTGTCGGTTTCCTCCACCCGCAGAGAAACGTTCGTCAGCAATTCTTTCTGCAATCGGTCGCGAAGATTGCGCGACGTTACGAAGCTGCCTTCGCGTCCGGCGAAGGGCGAAGTATTGACGGTAAACATCATCGCGATAGTGGGCTCGTCAATCGTGATAGGCGGAAGCGGCGCTGGGCTCTCAGCTCCAGTGATGGTTTCGCCGATGGTGATTCCTTCGACGCCGGCAACCGCGATGATGTCGCCAAGCGTGGTCTCGGTAATGTCAGTCCGCTTCAAGCCTGAAAAGGAAAATAGTTTCGTGATCTTCGTTTTGTGCAGTGTGCCATCCAGTTTGGCAATGGCGACGTCTTCTCCCGTACGCATGGTGCCGCTAAAAACGCGCGCAATCGCAAGACGTCCAAGGTAGTCGCTGTAATCGAGGTTCGCGACCAGAATTTGCAAAGCGCCCGCAGGGTCTCCCTTGGGATGCGGAATGGTCTTCACAATGGCGTCAAACAACGGCTGCAAGTTTTCGCCTCCGCCTTTAATGTCGGTAGAAGCCGTGCCCAGCTTGGCATTGGTGTAGAGAACGGGAAAATCAATCTGGTCTTCCTTCGCATCCAAATCAATGAACAAATCGTAAACTTCATTGACCACTTCCTGCGGACGCGCATCGGCCCGGTCAATCTTATTAATCACAAGAATCGGCGGAAGATTGGCTTCGAGCGCCTTGCTCAACACATAACGAGTCTGCGGCAGCGGGCCTTCACTCGCATCCACCAGCAGCATGACGCCGTCCACCATTTTCAGCGCGCGTTCCACCTCGCCGCCAAAGTCGCTGTGGCCGGGCGTGTCCACGATATTGATTTTCACGTCGTGATAGTGCACAGCCGTGTTCTTGGCCAAAATGGTGATGCCGCGCTCGCGCTCCAAATCATTGGAGTCCATGACGCGTTCAATCACGTGCTCGTTGGAGCGAAAGGTGCCGCTCTGCCGTAGCATTGCGTCCACCAGGGTGGTCTTGCCGTGATCTACGTGGGCGATAATTGCGATATTGCGAATACTTGAGCTCAAAAATGGGTCCTTCCAGGTTAGTCCTAGTCTGCTAGTTGCCTACTATCACTTTACTATGCCGTGGGCGATTTGCGGGAAAGCTGGCTGTAATACACGTTTGTATCGTATTCCACGACAACGCGGCCATTCTGTTGGTGGGCATCGAATATCCCGCGAAGGTCACTTAGCATAGCTTCGTATCGGGTGTTACCGGATTGAGGTATGTAAGAAGATGACAACAGCCGTCCTTCCAGGCCCTGGTAGTCAAAGTCCTGCCGCATCGTAAAATCGCGAGTCTGAAACGCTGCAGGTGAGAAAAAATCGCGAATTGTCTCGGTCGTGTACTTGCGCCGCACAGCCTGATAGTCACCGCCATAGGTCAAAAGCAGTTGCTCATATTCGCGTTGAAATTTTGAAGAGTCAACCCTTCGCGAATTCCACACCAGAACACACCAACCCTCAGGCTTCAGAATGCGTACGAATTCCTGCCGCGCCAGATCGCGGTCAAACCAATGAGCAGCCTGCGCGGCGGTCACAAAATCCATCGTGCTTTCCCCAAGCGTGGTGCCTTCAGCGCTTCCGGCGATGCTGGTGAATTTCGGATATCGTGTCAGGAATTCGTCTCCCGCCTTTCGCATTTCCGCATTTGGCTCAACGCCGTAAACTGAGTTTCCATTTTCGAGCAAAAGACGCGTGAAAATGCCCGTGCCCGATGCAATGTCGGCGATCAGATGCTCGGGTCGCAGGCCGCATTCCGCTTTCAGCAATTCCACAATTTCCGCCGGATATCCGGGCCGGTAGCGAACGTAATTTTCGACCCGTGACGAAAACCTCTCTTTGGAATTACTTTGCATGGGAGCTAAACTTCCTGGACTTCTGCAGAGCCAAACCATAGGCACTCTTGCGCAGAATCATCGCCGAGCGTTCATCAAAAGGCATCAATCCCCGTCACGCTCTGGCCGATGATCAGCGTGTGAATATCGTGAGTGCCTTCGTAGGTCTTCACAGATTCCAAATTCATCATGTGGCGCATTACCGGATAATCATCCGCAATTCCGTTGGCCCCCAGAATATCGCGGGAAAGGCGCGCGCACTCCAACGCCATCCAGACGTTATTTCGCTTGGCCATGGAGATGTGCTGGTGCTGCACCTTCCCGCTGTCTTTCAATCGACCCACTTGCAGCGCCAGCAGTTGCGCCTTGGTGATCTCTGTAATCATCCACGCAAGCTTCTCCTGCACCAGTTGTCTTGAGGCAATGGGAAGATCGTGGAATTGCTTGCGAAGCTGCGAATATTGCAACGCGCAGTCGTAGCAGGCCATCGCTGCGCCAATCGCGCCCCACGCGATCCCGTACCGAGCCTGGTTCAAACACATCAACGGTGACTTTAGTCCGCCTGAACCCGGAAGCAGATTCGCTTCGGGAATGCGCACATCTTGCAGTGACAGCCCTGACGTCACCGAAGCCCGCAATGACCACTTACCATGAACGTCCGCAGCCTTGAATCCTTTTCGGTCAGTTTCCACCAGAAAACCGCGGACTTGATCGTCCTCACCTTCCACCTTTGCCCAGATGACAGCGACATCGGCAATGGAGCCGGAGGTGATCCACATCTTTTCACCATTTAGAACGTATTCTTTGCCTGCTTTCCGCGCGCGGGTGCGCATCCCTCCGGGGTTCGAGCCGAAGTCAGGTTCGGTCAGACCAAAGCATCCCAGCTTGCCGCCCGAGCGCAGCGCGGGAAGCCACGTATTCTTTTGCTCATCGCTGCCAAACGTGAAAATGGGATACATCACCAGCGCGGATTGAACACTGACAAAACTGCGCACGCCGGAGTCTCCACGTTCCAGCTCCTGCATCACCAGCCCATACTCCACGTTGGACATTCCCGCGCAACCATAACCTTCCAATGACGCTCCAAAAAAGCCAAGGTCCGCCATGGGCTTCACGAGTTCCCGCGGAAACCGCCCCGCCCGATTGCACTCTTCGATAATGGGAATGAGGTTGTCTTCAATAAAACCGCGGGCGCTGTTGCGCACCAGACGCTCGTCATCCGTCAAGAGCGCTTCGATTTCAATAAAATCAACGCCGCGGAATTTGATAGCCATAGCGACCTTTACCTTATCGAATCAGCGCCAGAGACAACGCTGATATCGACTCAACGCTAACAAAGGCGCATAAGAGCGTCAAACAACCCGTAACGAGTTCTCTCTCAGCTTGTCCACATCAGACAGTATTCCCGTTGCGGAACCTTGTTATCTGCCGCCTGTAATTACTGTCATCCCGACCGGAGCAGAGGGACCTTGTGTTTATTCCCGCAAACAGCAATTTCGTCGCAGAATTACTCCCTATTAGCGTCGCGTGCTGGAAATTTCTTCGTAGATTTCCGGCAATTGCTCGGCGGCCTCAGGCGAGGCACCAAATCGCGCATTCTCATACTGCTCGGTGAAACGTGCAACTTGTTCGCGCGTGGGTTGATCTGGGATGGAGCGGACAAATTCCTGCGGCGTTTGCCCAGTGGCCTTTCGCAATCCTCGTCGTGAGAGCAATCGCGTCATGCGCTCGTACCAAATGCTGGCGGCCTGCACCGGGGCCGTGGCCGGCCGAGAAGCGAGACGCGCCCGCACAAGCCATCTCCAAATACCGCGAGCGCTCAGCGCCAAAACCAACAATAGCAACCCGAAAAACGTGTACAGTGCCCACCGCTGCGGAGATCGCGATCCCGCTGCCCAAATTTTCCGCGCCCTCCTCAGCCAGCTGAAGTAGTGTTCGCGCAGCCAATTTTGCAGATGAAAACTGGTTCGCTGGCTGTGCTGGAAAACGTCGCGACCAAGAGTGCGCTGGTGTGACATGTCGTAATTCACGACCCACTCCCGCCAGAATGATTGAAAGGCATCCAGATACAATCCTGCGCGGTCCCAGCCAGCAGGATTCTCGCTGGCGACGGACGGAGTGGGGTCAAAGCTGATCCAGCCATAATCGGGAAAGTATGCTTCCACCCAGGCGTGGGCGTCGCTGGAGCGGACCACGTATTGTCCGCTCAAATCGTTGAATTCTCCGGTGCGGAACCCTGTGATTACACGGGTAGGGATTCCCAGCGTCCGCAACATCACGGCCATGGCCGAGGCAAAGTACTCGCAGTGTCCGCGCTTACGGACAAACAAAAAATTCGCCAGCGGATCGCTAACGTTCGCAGGAGGAAGTTGCAACGTGTAACCGAACTGACTTTGCAGGTAGTGCTCAATCGCCGCAGCCCGGTCATAGTTGTTGCTGGCGGAGTTGGTGATTTTACGCGCAAGTTGCGGGATTCGCGCATCGAGAGCGGGCAATTGAAGATAACGGTCCGAAACTTTGTGGGAATCAGCGGGGGCAGCCTCGCGAAGCTGGGCCGCAGTCGGGCGGGAAATGTCAGACCACGCTTCATAGATCCCGATGGGCCGTTCGGGATCGGCGTCAAACGCGTCGCCCGCGCGGTCCATTTCAATCAAGCGATAATTCCCGCGCAGCCTTTCCGCCGAAGAGGCCAGAAAAAATACATTTGTGCCGGTCGGCTCAAGAAGCACCCGGTAGTGAACCGCAAGCATCTGGCGATTGTCCAGCCACGAGGAATCGGCGGGCAGGTCGACCGATGAGGCAAGGTCGAAACTGCCATCAGGCAAGTGCGACGCCGGCAAACGCTGGAGCATATTGGACCAGCCTCGGCCATCGAATTTGCTCAGCGTCATGCCCCGCCATTTTAGGTTGGAGGCCGCTCGATAGTCTCCGTCCAGTTGTATGTGCATCACAACGGAGCTTGAACGCTGGATTTCGCCAATCGCGCCCAGTTCCACACGGTCGCTGAAGCCGGTGGAAAGCTGGCTTACCTGAGAATAAGTGCTGAGGTAACCGGCGGAAACGCGCGGCAGCAGGAAAAAGATGACAGTCCCTGCCAGCAAGATGCCGGCAACAAGCGCGGGCGTTATGGCAGCGATCGAGCGTGTCATTTTCCGTTGGGCCGCGGCTTCTGCGAAGCCGCTTTCCAGGAATGCCGCTCTGGCGGCGGCGTTTTTCATTTCCATCAAAACGAAAGTCGCCACCGCCGCGATCATGAATCCGGCGAATAAAAGCAGGAACAAACTGTTCACCGTAAAGATTGCCGCCGCCAGTACCATCAGAAAAGCAATTACCGCCAGGAAATAACGGTCGCGGTCCCGTCGAATGGAAAACATCCGCATGACGGTGACGAACAGCAGTAGGTGTACGGTCGCGCTGAGAAACGAGCCCGAGATCAAAAAATAATCAATCAGGTAAAAAGCCGCGTAACCAACGGTCAGGGAAGTTGTCCAATGTTCCGGGATGATGAATGCATTCTTGCTGACGAGTAAATATCCGCGCGCTACGAACGCCACAATTACGCCAATAAGACTGCCCAAATCCAGGCTGCCCGCCGAGGCCAGCATGGCAAAGCCCGTGAGCACCAACAGGTACAGGACCACATCGAGCTGGCGCACCAGCGTGCGTGTAAGCGCGTTTTCGCGGCTATGGTCCTGCGGCATAAGCACATAGTAAGGCCCCTAATCACTCCGGGAAAGAGTACTTTTGGTGCACTGAGAAGTGCATTTGGGATACTTTGGCCTAAATTCCCGAGCCGAGAAAGCTGTAGAGAAGCACCGCCAGCACGATGAGGGTGAACGCGACATACATGCGGTCTTTTTCGGCGGCGAAAGCCCAAATAGAGAACACCACGCGGGCCACTGGCGTGGCCATCAGCAGAACCAATCCCAGCTGGATGATGCCACGCCCGCGAAGAGTGAGCGCTTCATGAAAAATCCCCCGGATGGTGCGGAACTGCTCAGGCTCGCCGTGAAAGGTGCGATAGTCAGACGGCAAACCGCCGTACTTACGTAGAAAGATAATCGCTCCAATTCCCACCACGCTCGCCGCAAGCAACACCCCCGCCCGTAGCAGGTTGCCAATAAATGTTTCCGTTCGTTGGTCGTCCCAGTTTTTCAGGGCGGACATCAGAGCCGACATCAAATTTTCCCCGTAAAGGCGTGATAGAGCATCTGTAATCCCAGCACCGCGATCACCACGCTAAAAATAATTCGCAGCCATTTAGTTTCCGTTTCCACAAGTATCCGGCTGCCCAAAAATGATCCCGCCAGCACGCCTAGCATTACTGGCATTGCCAGTCCCGGGTCCACATACCCACGGCTCAAATACACGCCGGCGCTGGCCGCGGCGGTAACACCGATCATGAAATTGCTGGTTGTCGTCGAAACTTTAAACGGAATTTTCATGGCCTGGTCCATGGCCAGCACCTTGACAGCGCCCGAGCCAATTCCCAAAAGGCCCGAAAGAGTTCCAGCGCCGAACATTAAGCTGAATCCCACAGGGACGTTCTGCACGTTGTAGTGGCGAACTCCTCCGCCTTCAGGAAAGCTGCCGTTCATTTTCAATCTTGTGGCCAAGGGGTTCGGCGGGAGATTCCGTTCTTTGGGCGAGCGGGGCTTCCGCGACAAAAACGCTGAGTAGAGAAGCATCACGCCGAAAACAATAGCGATGGCGGTAGAAGAAATACGTGTGGCAAGAAACGCCCCTGCAAGCGCGCCTATTGTGGTGGCAATTTCTAAAAACATTCCAATGCGGATGTTCGAGTAACCCTCTTTCACATAAGCTGCAGCCGCGCCCGAAGAAGTCGCAATTACTGAAACCAGCGATGCCCCAATGGCATAGCGGATATCTACTTTAAAGAACAATGCCAGTAGCGGGACCAGCACCACTCCGCCGCCCAGGCCCGTGAGCGCGCCCAGCAGGCCAGCCACAAACGAACCCGCCCCGACCAGCGCTGTAAATTCCAGAGTGTTCATGGTTGCCGAAGCGGCATAAAACGCTAGTGTGCCATAGGCGGCAACGTGCGGTAAGTACAAATGAGTGACGCTGCCGGGGAACCGCGCAATGTGAATGTTAGAATAAATCAGTCAGGCATCGGCCCCGCGCGATGCGTTCCCGCCAACCCCGCCAGGTCCGGAAGGAAGCAACGGTAACGGGCTCTTGTATGTGCAGCGGGTCTCCGGTGCCTGGCTTATTTTTGCTGCAAGGTTTTGATGGGTGCACAGTACGCCGGATTCGTATTCTGGCTACTCAGTCGTGAACCATTCCATTTCAACCGGAGACCCGATCAGTGAGCCAACCTGCGCGTGCGAGAGCAAAAATCAGCGCTCTCAGCACCTATGTTCCGCCCCGCGTTCTGACTAATCATGACTTAGAAAAGATGGTCGAAACATCCGATGAATGGATTTTGACCCGCACTGGCATTCGCGAGCGCCACATCGCGGAAAAAGGCGTGGCCACCAGCGACTTGGCGACTGAGGCGGCAAAAAAGGCTCTGGCGCAGCGCGGCTGGGCGCCGACTGAGCTTGAGGCGATCGTGGTCGGCACCGTGACTCCTGACATGCTTTTTCCTTCCACAGCATGCCTGGTTGAGAACAAATTGGGCGCGCACGGAGCCTGGGGATTTGATCTTTCGGCGGCTTGCTCGGCGTTTGTGTACTCTTTGCAGGCGGGAGCGCAGTTTGTAGTATCAGGCGCGCATAAAAAAGTGCTGGTAATCGGCGCCGACGTAATGTCTTCAATTCTTGACTATACCGACCGCACCACCTGCATTTTGTTTGGCGATGGAGCGGGGGCCGTGCTGCTTGAGCCTGCCGAAGAGGGTGAAGAGGGAATTATTGACTTTTTGCACGAGGTGGACGGCTCCGGAGGATGTTCACTTCACATGCCGGCGGGAGGCAGTTTGCATCCTGCAACGCACGAAACTGTGGACCAGCGGATGCACTTTGTTCATCAGGAAGGCCAGGCGGTCTTCAAGTACGCAGTGCGCCAGATGGCTGATCTCTGTGAACGGGTGCTAGAGCGTAACGGCCTAAAGGGAAGTGACATTGACGTGTTTATTCCCCACCAGGCGAATAAACGAATTATTTCCGCGACGGCCGACCGCCTCTCGCTGAGGCCGGAAAGCGTAATCATCAACATTGACCGCTACGGCAACACCACTGCGGCAACTATTCCATTGGCCATGGAAACCGCCCGCGAAGAAGGCAAATTGAAGAAGGGAAGCCTGGTGCTACTGGCTTCAGTGGGTGCCGGATTTACCTCAGGCGTAACTCTGCTGCGCTGGGCTTTTTAATAATTTGTCATCCTGACGGAAGCGAAGGGGCTTGCATAGCTGAAACGCTAAGCCTTTTCGCGGTTTACTGCTTACCTGATTTCCAACTGATCAATTTCGAAATCAAATTTTCCCAGTTGCTGGCTGTAGGCAAATCCCAGATTCATGATGTCGTGACCATCGGTCCCAAAGCCGGAAATCGGAAACGTGTATTGCTTCCATTCGGGGCCAGCGACGAAATGTTCCATTTTCGGCATTCGGCCTTGCAGACTTTGTGCCGAGACTAGGAACACGTACGTTTTTCCATCGCCTTTGGCCCAAAAACTAACTTCCTTTTTACCGGAAAGATTCACGGGGTCCTGCAATGACGATCCGGGGGAAAATGCCGCTCCAGCAAACAGAAATTGAGATCCAGGCATGGTTTCGCCACTTACGCGCAAAGCTCCCTTGGAGTTGTTGGCTCCTCCGTCAACGACCTCCAATGAAGCGACTGACTTTCCGCCTCCCATGGAATCCGTGACTGCCTCCCACGATCCATAGGCGGCAGATACTTTGCCATCATCAAATGCGCTCACGATATTCGATTCCGATCCTGCGGGAGGCGGCGGAAGCGGCGCCATGCCCGTTTCACCTTTAGGTCCGAGAACATGCAACAATACGGTTTTGGTCTCGGCGGAGCTGGGACCGACCATGAGTTCGAACTCGCCCGGTTCGACTACTTTGTGCATGTCCGTATCCAGCATGGCGAGCTTGTCGGGAGTAATAGTAAACTCCACCGTTTTCTTTTCTCCGGGTTTCAGCGTGATGCGCTGAAAATCTTCCAGCCGCATTACTGGCCAGGTAACCGGCGCTACCTTCTCATGAACATATAACTGCGGAACTTCATCGCCTTCGCGGTTGCCGGTATTAGTCACGTCCACGCTGACCTTTGCGGAGCCACCGTTTGTGATCTGCGACGGTTCCACGCGAAGATTGTCGAAGCTGAAGGTTGTGTAGCTCAGGCCGAAACCGAATGGGTAGAGCGGTTTGCGCGTGCCGAAGGCGTAGCTGCGATTGGCCGAGGGCTTGTGATTGTAGAAATCGGGCAAATCTCCGACAGAGTGAGGGAAGGTAATCGGCAATTTTCCGCCGGGATTGACATCGCCGAAAATCACATTGGCCGCCGCCGTTCCGCCTTCCTGCCCCAGATACCATCCTTCAAGAATCGCTGGAACATGCTCGGATATGTAATTGATAGAAAGCGGACGTCCGTTGATGAGCAATACCACCGTTGGCGTCCCGGTTTCCACAACTTCTTTCACCAGTTCATGCTGTGCGCCGAGCAGGTCGAGCGAATCGCGGTCTCCCAGATGATTTTCTGCCCAGGCTTCTCGGTTAGTGCTCTCGTTTTCGCCCACGACCACAATGGCAACATCAGACTTTTTGGCCAGTGCGGCTGCGGCGTGGACGTCGGACATCTGCGTAGCCGCGTCAATCAGTTTTACGTCATTTGCGAACCAGCCGTGCCAGTCCGGCGGGGCGTCTGTAATTTTGCAGCCCTCGGCATATAAGACTTTTACATTCGGACCCACGCGGTCGCGGATACCTTGCAGAATGCTCACACTGTGCGCGGGATTGCGGCTGTAACCTCCCAAATGGATTCCGGCGGCGTTCGGGCCGATGACCGCGATGGTTTTGATTTTCTTGGCATCGAGCGGCAACAGGTTCTTGTCGTTCTTCAGCAGCACGACAACTTCCTGTGCGGCTTTCACGGCAAGCGCCCGATGCTCGGGGCTGTTGGTAATGCGGTCGGCGTAATCGGGATCAACGTATGGGTCATCAAACAGGCCCAGCCGGAATTTTGCGGCCAATACGCGAGAGACTGCCAGGTCGAGTTCGCTCTCCGGCACAATGCCTCGCTTTACCTGGTCAAGCAGCGTGCGATACACCGATCCGTCAGAAAGGTCGTAATCCACTCCCGCGGCGATGGCCAGCCGGGCAGCTTCGGCGTTGTCCGCGGCCACGTGGTGGACACCTACCAGCATTTGCAGCCCACTACCGTCTGAAGTGACGTAGCCTCCAAAACCCCACTCCTGCCGCAGGACTTTCCCTAGCAGCCAGTGATTGATGTGTGAAGGGATCCCATCAATTTCGTTGTAGGAGGCCATCACGCTTCCCACGCGAGCCTCTCTCACAGCCGCTTCAAAAGGCACAAGGAAATTCTCGCGGATAATGCGCTCGGAGTAGTTGCCCGGCGCGGTGTTCGTGCCACCCTCGGGCTGGCCGTGAACGGCGAAGTGCTTCATGGTTGCGAGAACATGATGGCGGTCAATGTTGAATGTGTCGCCTTGCAGCCCGGTAATTGCCGCCACGCCCATGCGCGAAACCAGATAAGGATCCTCACCATAGGTTTCTTCAGTGCGGCCCCAACGAGGGTCGCGCGCGATATCGAGCACGGGGCTGAATACTTGGCCCGCGCCCGCCGACCCCGCTTCGTCGCCGACGGCGGTAAATACCTGATGAACCAAGGCGGGATCCCACGTGCTGGCCAAACCGAGCGCCTGCGGAAAGCTGGTGCTGGTGTCTTCCATGAATCCGTGCAGGCCCTCGCCCATGAAGAGCCGGGGAATTCCCAGCGGAGTTTTTTCGAGAAGATAACGCTGTACGCCGTTGCGCAGAATCGCGGCGCGCTTGGCCGGAAACGAAATGTTGGGATTTTCCAGTTGCCGCATGAGAGCGGTGGCGGTTTCGTCCGTGAATGTTCCGGTCGGATCAATTAAATGCACCGGGCCTCTGCCGCCGGCAATCTGCTCAACCTTTTCTTCCAGCGTCATGCGCGGCAAAAGATCGGCGACGCGGTCCTGAATGCTGAGCTTGGGATTTTTATACTCGGGCGTGCTTTCTTGGGCCTGCTGGGTTTGGGCATTCGCCGCCGCAAACACAAGCAGCACAAACATCAGGGAAAAAAAGAGCCGGAAAAACGATTTTTGAATGTTCATTTTCGTTCGCGGAAATTGTAATCGTTTTTGGGGACGGCGAAACAAGTTTTGCGAAAGAATGGCCAGGAAAAACTGATATTGGTCTGTTCAGATATCCGATCTCGAACTCCGCTCGACCCGGCGGACGAGGGAGTCCGCCGCTGCGTGAGCAGTGGTTATCTGGATACCGCTAATCATCCGCGCTGGCGGTGACTTCGGGGCGGCCATAGTGTGCTCCCGCCACAGGCACTTCCTGATCTTTGTACTGCAACTGATACAGCTTGTAGTAAATCCCGTGATTGGCAAGCAGTTGCTGGTGCGTGCCCATTTCGCGTACCTGGCCTTTGTGCATCACGATAATTTTGTCGGCCTGCTGGATGGTGGAAAGGCGGTGGGCGATGATCACGGACGTGCGTCCTCGCACCATGCGGCTAAGCGCATCACGCACGCGAAATTCGGTCTCCGTATCCACGCTGGAAGTGGCTTCGTCGAGGATCAAAATCTTCGGGTCGTGCGCGAGCGCGCGGGCGAATGAAACAAGTTGCTTTTGTCCGGTGGAGAGCGTGGAACCGCGCTCGTGGACTTCTTCCTTGAATCCTTTGGGAAGGGTGTGGATGAACTCGGCGAGATTTACATCTTCGGCGGCTTTCACGATTTGCGCGTCGCTCACCCAATCACTGCCGAGGCGAATATTGCTTTCCACCGTGCCCGTGAAGAGGAAGGGGTCTTGCAGCACGACGCCAAAGCGGCGGCGCAGCGCGGCCAGGTCCATGTCTTTCACGTCCACGCCGTCAATTTTGATTGCGCCCTTCTGGACGTCGTACAGGCGCGTGAGCAGGGAAATGATGGTGGTTTTGCCCGCTCCGGTGTGGCCAACGATGGCCGCGGTTTCTCCCGGCTCGATTGTGAAGCTGACGTCGCGGAGCACCCAATCCAGTTCGGCCTCGGTGGACGCTACGAAGTCTTCGTCATCGCGCGAGGGCTTTGTCCCATGATGCGCTCGGGACTTCTCACCATTGGAGTTGGCGTTGGCATTTTCTGGCTGCGGGACCGTGCGGTAGGCAAACCACACATGCTCGAATTCGATTCTGCCCGGGCCATGCGATTCTTTTGTGACCGCCGGAGAGGTGACTTCCACCGGAGTATCGAGCAGCTTGAATACGCGTTCACTGGCGGCCATGGCGGATTGCAGAATGTTGTACTTGTCGCTCAAGTCCTGGATGGGACGGAAGAAGCGCTGCGCGTAGCTCATAAAGGCGACCAGAATGCCGAGCGTCGTGACCGTGGTGATTGCATGAATCACAGGCAGGTGGTTGACGAACTGCAAAGTGACCGCGGCGATCGTCCACTTGTGAAGGACAGCATTGCCTCCGAACCAGATGACGCTGGCAATGGCGATGTAAGAAAGAATTTCAACGACCGGGTAATAAAGGGCGTAGGCGAAGATGGCGTCCTTGTACGCCTCCATGTGGCTTTCGTTGACTTCGGAAAACTTGCGGAAGGCGCGCTTTTCGCGGTTGAACAGTTGCAGCACCATCATTCCACTTACGTGCTCCTGCAGGTGCGCATTGATGCGCGCGATGGCAATGCGGATGCGCCGGTAAGAGTCGCGGACGCTATCACGGAAGAACTTGGTGGCAATGGCAATAAGCGGGAGCACCGCGAAGGTGATGAGTGCAAGCTTCCAGTTCATGGAGAGCATGATGGCGATGATTCCGGCCAACACGAATACATCTTCAAAAATCGCGACCACGCCTGAGGTAAACATTTCATTTAAGGCGTCAACGTCGGTGGTGACGCGCGTGACCAGGCGGCCCACGGGATTCTTGTCATAGAAGGCGACGTGCATTCGTTGTAAATGACGGAAGAGCTGGCTACGCAAATCGAACATGACCAGCTGGCCCGTCCACTGCATGTAGTAGGTTTGGAGGTACTCAAGGGCAAAAGCAAAGATCAGCAGTCCAACGTAAATCCCTCCAATCTGCGCAATTCCGGTGAGGGGACGAAAACTGAGGTGGTCGCCGAGGAAAGAATGCGCTCCCTTGGCCGGGGCCAGATACTTGTCAATTGCGACTTTTACCAGGTAAGGGCCCGAAACATCGGCACAGGCTTTCAGAACGATGGAAACCAGCGCTATCGCTACCTGCCACCAGTAAGGACGCAGGTACGTCAGCAGCCGCTTCATTAAGCGGCTGTCGTAAGCTTTACCTAATATTTCTTCTTCGTGAGCCATAACAACTATAGGAACGGTATGTTCATTGGATCGGGCAAACAGTTGAAACGATGGAAAATATTCGTGTTAGTGCCGGGCCTTGAACAAGGTTACATCGGTAATTTGTTGAGAAATTACTTTCCATAGAGAATACATGAAGCTACAGGAGACGGTGTGTTCGGGAAATTCTCAATTCGGCGTTCGATTCGCGCGTGTGGTTCCAGTGCCTTCGCGTGGATGCTTAGTTTGGCGTTCCTGATTGCCTTCGCACCGCATTCCCAGGCACAAAAGCTTGAACCACAGCGCCCCGTGGTTTTCAAAGTTGGCGCCAAGTATCCGCAAGACCTTCGCTCGCATGGAATTGGTGGAACGGTGCGCTTGGCGGTTGTGATTGACCCGCGCGGCGTTGTGGAAAAAGTAAAAGCCGTCGGAGGCAACCCTGTGCTGGTGGAGTCTGCCACCGTGGCCATGAAGCAATGGAAGTACGCTCCGGCCCAAACGTCCACCAAAATGGAAGTCCAGTTTGCGTTTGTTCCCGATCAGCAATAGTCTGTAGGAAATCCTAAAAAAGTAGTGAGGCTGATTCATGGAACGATTTGTACGCTCCCTCTCTCTTTTCTTCCTTCTTTTCACTTCCTTAACAGTTCTCGCTGACCAAGTTACGCTTAACAATGGCGATCGGCTGACCGGCGAAATTGTGAAGTCAGACGGCAAGACGCTTACCGTGAAAACAGAATTTGCCGGGACGGTCGAGATCCAGTGGTCGGCAGTGAAGGATTTGCGTTCGGAACAACCTCAGTTCGTGCAGAGTAAGTCCACCAAGCAGACGTATTCGGGCACGGTGTCGGTGGAAGGAGAAAATGTTGTCGTAAAGCGGGAAAATGGCTCCAGCGCTACTGTGGCCAAATCCGATGTAGCGGCCCTTCGTTCGCCGGCGGAGCAGAGCAGCTTTGAGAAGCAGCAGCATCCTGGATTCTTAGAGGGATGGAACGGAGGCGCGAATGTGGGTTTCGCGCTGGCTGCTGGAAACAGCGAAACGCGCAGCTTATCGCTTGCATTCAATGCGACACGAACCGGACTACACGACAAGCTGGGGTTGAGTGAAAGTTCGTTGTACTCCACGAACGGGCTCTCCACGCCCAGCACCACCGCGAACCTGGTGCAGGGCGGCGCGCGCTATGACCACGATTTTGACGGCATATTGTTTGTTTTTGGCGGAGCGGACTTCATGAGCGATGCGTTGCAGGCCTTGAATTTGCGCTCCGTGTTCAGCGGCGGTCTGGGGTACCACGTGATCAAGAGCGACGTTACAACACTCGACTTCCTGACCGGTGTGAACTACACCCGTGAAAGTTACGTTCCATTCTCGCGGGACACGGCTGGGCTGACGCTGGGCGAGGACTTCATGCACAAAATGAAACACTCCACCGTAGTGACCGAGGACTTTATCTTTTATCCGAACCTATCGGACACCGGGGAATATCGCACAAACCTTGATTTCGGGACCACGACGAAGATGAACAAATGGTTCGGCTGGCAAAATACCTTTTCCGATATTTACGTGACGAATCCGCCGCTCGGCGCAAAGAAGAACGACGTTCTATTCAGCACAGGACTGACCGTTTCGTTCACACACTGAGGCTGGCTCTTCAAGGAAGATAGCTGGGGGATATCTCTCGACCTGATCAGGGCATGGATTAAGGCGGCTACGATGGAATTGAACTGGCCACCGCGGAGAAGGCGTTGTTGGCGTTCGACCCAATCAAACGGATTGTCCCTACCACCAGAACCAGAATTACCGCCAGCATCACAGCGTATTCCGCTATGTCCTGGCCTCGATCATCATTCCACATGCTGCGGATAAACTCAGCCATGGCATCCTCCGGGGGAGAGAATTGTCGGGCAAGCAAGGCCATGATGACGGTCGTAGCCAGTAATGTCAATAACAGGAATGTATATATTTTGAGCACACCGGCGAACGTAGAGCTGGTCTAAGGGCTTTCCCTGTGACCCTGGAGAGCATCTGGTGCGCGGCAGATCGAAATCTTTACCGCATCCGATATATTTTTAAGGGCGAAAATACGGAGAAAGGCCGAATTTTTTCGACTAAGTTAAGTGGTCAATGCACGTCAGCAGCCACAGCCCCGACCGGCTGCGGAGTGGACGCGATCGTTGCGGGGGATGAGGTGAGTTCGCTGACCGAAGTTTGCGCGTAGGTGAGTACCCGGTTGGGTGCAATGCCCAGATAGATGGTAGCGATCAAACTGAGAGCCAGCGCGAGTCCCAGCCCAACTGGAATGGGAGTGACGGGCACGTCTTCCTGGGCTTCCTTCATGTACATCACGACGATAATGCGCAGGTAGTAGTACGCTCCTATGGCGCTGTTCAACACGCCGATGATGAGAAGACCGATGAGGTGCGCCTGGGCGATGGCGGTAAATACGTAAAATTTGGCGAAAAAGCCACCGGTCATGGGAATACCGATCAGCGAAAGCAGGAAAATGGTCAATGTAGCGGCCAGTATCGGCGAGCGGCGACCCAATCCTGCGTAGTCTTCCATCTTCACGTAGCGTTCGCCGGCATTTGCGAAGTGGCTGACGACTGCGAATGCGCCGACGTTCATGGCCGCGTACGCGGCAGCGTAGAACATGGCGGCGGGAATACCGTTGGCGGGCAACGCTGCGAAGGCCACCAGCAGATATCCGGCATGGGCGATGGAGGAATATGCCAGCAAGCGCTTCACGTTGTTTTGCACCAGCGCCGCGATATTCCCGATGGTCATGGAGAGCGCGGCGGCCACCCAGATGAGCCAGAGCGTGCCGGGGACGTGCGCTTCAAAGATGATTCGCAGCAGTACGGCAAATACCGCAGCCTTTGGGGCGGTGGACATGAATCCCACGACAGGCGAAGGCGCGCCTTCGTAAACGTCAGGGGTCCAAACATGAAATGGGGCAGCAGCCACTTTAAAGCCGAGGCCCACGAACATGAGGGCGACTCCGGCATAAACTAGGAGTGAATCGTCTCCAGCCGCTAGCTTCTGACTGATCACGGAAATGCTGGTGGAACCGGTTGCTCCGAACATCAACGCCACGCCGTAGAGGAAGAACGCCGTGGCAAATGAACCGAGCAGGAAATACTTGAGTGACGCTTCACCGCTGATGGCCGCGCGGCGGCGGAAACCCGCCAGGACATAGGTGGAAATCGAAGAAATTTCCAGCGCGATAAAGATCAGCACCAGCTCCACTGCGGAAGACATCAGGCACATGCCCACTGCGCCGAATAGAATGAGTCCGTAATATTCCCCGGCGCGGATCTGCTGCACATCCATGTATTCGTATGACGTCAGAATTACAACGGCTGTAATGGCCACGACCAGGAAATGAAAGAAGATGCTGAAATTATCCACCCGCACCATGTTCCAGAAACCCAGACCCGTGTACTGCGGCTGCGCCTGAAAGAGCGTGGCCGCGATGGCCGCAAAAGCCCCGAGGAGAGCGATGCCGCCCAGGGTCTTCTGGCTCTTGTGGTCATCCATGAGCGGGTCAATGAACATAATGACCATGCCGAATACTGAAAGCACGATCTCAGGAAGAATGCGGATATAGTCCGCGGAATGGGGAATGTTGGGCATGAGAGAAGCAGGTGCTGCCGAGAACATTGCGAGCGGCGCGGCCAGGCTGGCTACAGTTGTCGTTATCATCACCGGCCCACCACCTTGGCGACGATTTGCGTGGCAGAAACCAGTGACGCAGTCAAAGACGAATGCACGGCTGGATCAATGGACTCGAGCCACAGGAATGGAGCCACGCCCATTACCAGAGCCATAACGGCAGCCGGAATAATCGCGGTCCGCTCACGTAGATTGAGGTCGGGCAGTGCGTTGTTCTTATCGTGCGTGACCTTGCCAAAAAAGACGCGCTGGTACATCCAGAGCAGATAGCACGCGCTCCAAATGACGCCAGTGCACGCAGCGATTCCATACCACATACGCGCCTGGAAAGCTCCGCTGAGCACCAGGAATTCACCCACAAAGCCGTTCAGCAGGGGCAATCCAACCGATGCCAGGACTACAAACAGGAAGAATGAGGAATAGACCGGCATGGGAGTGGCGAGCCCGCCGAATTCCGCGATTTCGTAGGTATGCCGCCGCTCGTAGAGAATTCCGGCCAGCATGAACAGCGCGCCGGTCGAAACGCCGTGGGCGAGCATGATGAACATGGCGCCATCGAGTCCAAGTTGCGTAAAGCTGAAAATGCCAAGGACCACAAAGCCAAGGTGGCTGATGGAAGAATAGGCAATCAACTTCTTCACGTTCGGTTGCACCATGGCCACCAGCGCGCCGTAAATAATGCCGATGAGCGCCAGTATCATGACCCATGGCGCGTTGTGCCGCGACTCTTCGGGAAACAACCCCAGATTAAAGCGCAGCATTCCGTAAGTGCCCATCTTGAGCAGCACTCCGGCCAGAAGGACGGAGCCCGCTGTGGGCGCTTCCACGTGCGCGTCAGGCAGCCACGTGTGGAAGGGAAACAGAGGGACCTTTACCGCAAAGGCTATAAAGAAGCCCAGGAACAGCCACAGGGCTGCGCCCGAAAAATGCGCGACGTGGCCACTCTGTATGGCCTGTTGGATTTCGACGAAATCAAAAGTTCCGGTTTGCGCGTAGAGCCATAAGATCGCGGCCAGCATAAAGACCGACGCGATCATCGTGTACAGGAAGAACTTCACCGCCGCATACACCTTGCGCCCGTGGCCGAACATTCCGATCAGCAGCGCCATGGGAATGAGCGTGGCTTCCCAGAAGAAGTAGAAGAGGAACAGATCAAGGGCGACGAAGACGCCGATGAGAGCGGTTTCCATGACCAGCAGCAGAATAAAAAATTCCTTTACCCGGTCGTTGATGGAGTTCCACGAGATCAACACGCACAGCGGAGTAAGGAATGTGGTGAGGACCACCAGCCACAGCGAAATTCCATCCACGCCCATGTGATAATGAATATTGGGATGGGCGATCCAGGAGCAATTGATCTGGAACTGAAAGCCGCTCCTGGCGCGGTCAAAGTGCGCAGGCAGGTGCAGCGAGACGATGAAGTCGAGCAGCGAGACGACCAGCGCGAAAACGCGGATGTCGCGGTCGCGCCGCGGAAAGAGCAAAAGCAGCAGTCCGCCAGCCAGCGGAATAAACGTGACCAGAGAGAGAATCGCGGTATCGAGAGTCAAGCTGTTCATCGAGTGCCCACCCAGACCATGTAAACCACGACCACGGCCGCGCCGAAGGCAATCCATCCAGCGTATGAGCGCAGGTTGCCGGATTGCATGCGGCGCACCACGCCGGAGACCTCACGCGCGCCGGCAGCGCTATCGTCAAGCGTTGCGTCAATCACATGCTGATCAATTCCGTGCCAAAAGACACCCCGCGAAATTCCGATAAGAGGCTTGACGAAGACCGCTGCATATATTTCATCCACGTAATATTTGTTCACAACCCCGCGATACAGACCTCCGAGCGCGAGAGCAATTTCCTGCGGCAACTGCGGACGGCGATAGTAGAGGAGCCATGCCAGAAATAATCCCAGGAGGCCGACGAGTACGGAAATTCCGGTAAAGATGAGTTCAGTCGATTTTTCTGCTTTGTGCTCATACTTCTGAAGCTCGGCCTCAGTAATCTGATCTCCACGCTCACTTTCCGGCGTTCCAGCGTGATCCGTGGTGGATTGATTTGGAAGAGTGCTCTCAAACACGGGCGCGAGAAACTTTTCGAAGTGATTGCTTCCACCGAGCGCCGCCGGTACTCCTACGTATCCGCCGAAGACCGAGAGGAACGCCAGAATCACCAGCGGAATCAGCATGACCTTCGGACTTTCATGAATGCCGCCGTGCCCGTGTCCATCGCCATGTCCATGAGAACCGTGCGCGTCATGACCATGTCCGTGGCCGGATTCGGCTTCTCCACGATATTCGCCAAAGAATGTCATGAACCACAGGCGGAACATATAGAACGACGTGATGAAGGCGGTAATGACGCCGATCAACCAATAAATCCAATTTGCCTGATAGGCCCGCCATAGGATTTCATCCTTGCTGAAGAAGCCCGACAGGCCCGGAATTCCGGCGATCGCGAAAGTTGCCGCCGTCATGGTCCAGAAGGTCCAGGGAATCTTCTTGCGCAGGCCGCCCATCTTCCGCATGTCCTGCTCGCCACCAACGGAGTGAATCACGGAGCCCGCGGCGAGGAACAAGAGTCCCTTAAAGAAGGCGTGGGTCATCAGATGAAAGATGCCCGCCGAGAATGCCGCCACGCCGCACGCCATGAACATATAGCCGAGCTGCGAAACGGTGGAATAGGCGAGAACTTTCTTAATGTCAGTTTGCGTAATGCCGATGGTGGCCGCGAAGAAAGCGGTCAGTGTGCCGATGATGGCAACTATTGTGAGAGCAATCGGTGCGCGTTCAAAAATCGCATGCGACCGCGAAACCATATACACACCCGCTGTCACCATGGTTGCCGCGTGGATTAGAGCGGAAACAGGCGTGGGGCCTTCCATGGCGTCGGGAAGCCAGACGTACAGGGGTATCTGGGCCGATTTGCCGCAGGCGCCGACCATCAGCAAGATTGCGATGGCAGTGAGGAACCCGCCACCAGCTTCGATTCCATAAGGAATGACGGCGCTGGTTACCTGAGTGAAGTCGAGGGTGCCGAAGTGCTGGATGATCAGGAAAAGCGCGAGCAAGAAGCCGAAGTCACCAATGCGGTTGACGATGAATGCTTTCTTCCCAGCGGATGCAGCAGAATCTTTGGTAAACCAAAAGCCGATCAGCAGATACGACGCCAGACCCACGCCTTCCCACCCAATGAACATGAGCAGGTAGTTGCTGGCCAGAATCAGCGTGAGCATGAAAAACAAAAACAGGTTCAGATAGCTGAAGAAGCGATAGAAGCCGCCTTCTTCCCACATATAACCGACAGAGTAGATGTGGATGAGGAAGCCGACGCCGGTGACGATCAGCAGCATGATGAGCGTCAACTGATCGAGGTAAAAGCCGAACTCCGCGTGGAACGAACCCGCCTGGATCCATGGGGCCAGTTGCTCGGTGTAGGGCAGCACCAGGGAAGAGAACTGGGAGACGACCCAGAGCGCCATGGCAAAGGCGGCGCCGGAAAATGTCCACGCTACTCCGGTCACGGTTTGCCGTGAGAAGCGCTTGCCAAACACTCCGTTGATGGTCGCGCCAATCAGCGGAAGAATGGGGATGAGCCAGAGATGCAGGTGTGGCGTCATAGTTTGAGCAGGTCCACCTTGTCCACGTTGAGGGTCGCGCGAGTACGGTACACAGCGATGATGATGGCCAGGCCGACTGCGGCCTCGGCAGCTGCAACCACCATCACAAAGAAAACGAAAACCTGGCCGCTTAAAGCCTGCCACTGGGCGGCGAAGGCAACGAAAGAAAGATTGACGCCGTTGAGCATGAGCTCAATGGACATGAAGATGGTGATGATGTTGCGCTTGATAAGAAACCCAGCAACGCCGCAGGCGAAAAGAATGCCGCTGAGCAGCAGGTAATACGGAAGCGGAACCATCAACCCTCCTTCTTGCTGTGCTCAATTGCTTCGGGGCGCGAGGCCAGGACCACGGAGCCCATGATGGCGATCAGCACAAGAATTGAGGTGACTTCGAAAGGCAAAAGAAAATCGTGAAACAAAAGCTGGGCAATGTCCCGGGGATGACCGAGAAGAGCGCCGAGCGCGACAGAGTGCACGCCTGAGTGTGTGACTAAAACCCACGCAATCAAGATGGCGGCAACCAGCATTCCGGGAACACCAAGGGCCAAAGCGATGATGCTTCCTTTGGAATGCTCTTCTGCACCCGCATTCAGCAGCATGATGACGAACACAAACAACACCATGACAGCACCGGCATAAACGATCACCTGAACGGCGGCGACAAACTCTGCGCCCAGCAACAGATATTCCACCGCCAGCGATCCCATGACCACGACCAGCGACAGGGCGCTGTTAATGGGATGCGACTGCAGCAGCAGGTTCACCGCGCCAGCGACGCAGATGAGGCCGAAGACTAGAAATAAGACCAAATGGAGCATGTAATTGGTTCAGACCTTAAGTTCCAGAAAACTTTATAACTTATGTCATCCCGAGCGGCTAACCCGCGAGGGGCCTTACGACGGCTTAAAATACCGTTGCTGCTTACAAGCGTGCCGACAGCCTAGTCGCCTCAGAAATGCGATCATCCGACGTAAGATCCCTCACGATAAATCTGTTCGGGATGACATGCTTGCTAAGCTCTTAACGCGACTACTAAAGCTGTGATTACCAAATTCGCAATGGCCAGCGGCAGCAAAAATTTCCAGCCAAATGCCATGAGCTGGTCATAACGGAAGCGCGGCAACGTTCCGCGCACCCAAATATAAACGAACAGGAACGCGACTACCCGAAGCACGAACCAGAACACCGGCAAAATGGCCTGCAAAATAGGCGGCCCAAACAGCGGCCCGTGCCATCCGCCAAGAAAGAGCAGGGACGCAATGCAGGCTACGGTAATCATGTTGGCGTATTCGGCCATGAAGAACATGGCGAATTTCATCGCGCTGTATTCGGTATGGTATCCGGCGACCAGCTCGGTTTCCGCTTCTGGCAGATCAAACGGGATGCGGTTGGTTTCCGCGTAGGCCGCCATTAGATAGATAAAGAAGGCGACAAACTGGCATCCGCGAAAAATATTCCAGTTGGGGATGAATCCCCAAAAGTGTCCGGCTTGCGCGTCCACAATTCCGCGGAGGCTGAAGGTGCCGGAAAGAATCAGCACGCCGACCAAGGACAGTCCAAGGGCTATTTCATAACTGATCATCTGCGCGCTGGCACGCAGTCCACCGAGCAGGGAATACTTGCTGTTCGAGGCCCATCCGGAAAGCGCCACGCCGTATACGCCGATGGAGGTAATGCCGAGAATGACGAGTAACCCGATGTTGACGTCGGTGATCTGCAGCGGCGTAGAGACGCCCGCGACCGTCACCCAGTTTCCAACCGGGACGACGGCAATCGAAGTGAGCGCACAAACCACCGCGATGATCGGAGCCGCGATATACAGCGGCTTATAAACGTACGGCGGCGTGAGATCTTCTTTGAATAAAAATTTGACGCCGTCCGCCGCTGGCTGCAACAGCCCGAACGGCCCAACCCGCGTGGGTCCCCAGCGATTTTGCATGCGGCCCACAACCTTGCGTTCCAGCCAAACGGTGTAAGCAACCGCCGTGAGCAGAATGAAGAGCGTGAGCGCAATTTTAATGACCGCGACGATGATGAAGGTTATCAAATTCCAGTCCTTCGACTTTTCCGCGGCTCATGGCCGTGGAGGAAACAAAAATCCTAATTGCAAATTGAAGAATCTTAATCGGCTGCGACTTCCGCAGGTTGCCGGTGCTGCTGTTCAACGACTGAGTTTAATGTATTGGAATAACGGCCCAATGTTCCTGAAGTAAAGAGCGCGTCGTTTGCTGGTTCGATTAGCGCCGGGTCTTGTTCGACTGCTGCCGCCGGCGCGGTTAAATTTGTATGCTCGTCATTTCCCACCAGCAGATTCATCCGCGAAACATCGTACCCAGGCACCAGGCGTTGAATTTCATCGAGAATCGCCATGGGATCAAAGGGACTCATCTTGGGTTCCAGGCCTTGCCGTTCGAGCCACACGGAATGACGGTCGGATTCGCCGGATTGCGCTCCGCGCGACTGGCCCATGTCGGCACGCGTGCCGCTGGTACTGAAGGGAACCAGGTTGCGGACGTCAAAGCCCATGGCGTCGGCAATGCGGACGATCATTTCGAAATCGGTCTTTGTCCCGGTCACTTCGCCAGCTTTCTTCAGGATTTGCAGATCGCCGCAGGTATTGGTGAATGTTCCGGACTTCTCGTAAGCATTGGCCGCTGGCAGTACCACGTCGGCGAGCGCGGCGGTTTCGGTGAGGAACATGTCTTGTACGACGACAAAGCTCGCGGACAGGACCGATGGAGCAAGGCCGAGGCGGCCCACTGGATTGCTGCCCACCACGTATAGGGCTTTTAATCTTCCGGCAATTGCACCGTCGAGCATTTGGTGCTGGGTCAACCCAGCGGCGGAAGGCACACTGCCCCACTCTTGCTGAAATTTAGCAGCGTTGCTGGCCGCGTGATATCCGGGCAGCAGGTCGGGATAAAGTCCCATATCAGCCGCGCCCCGGGAATTTGCATAGTCGGCCAGACAGAGGAACTTCGCGCCGGAAATTTCTGCGCCAAACTGAACAAGGGAAGCAATCGCGCCGCCGCGAATTTCAGAGCCGAAGGCAATGACCAGGTTCTGCTCGCCGCGAAGTTGGCTACGGAGCTTCGTCCAGGTATCGCGGTCTGCTTTGTCGCTTATGAGCGCATCCGCAGCGGAATCTTTTCCGGCAAGGAACGCCGCGACAGAAGCTTCCGCGCCACTCGGAATTTGCGTGAAGGTCGCCGCCTGGCGATGCAGCTTGATGACCTGAGAATTGATTACGTGCAAACGCGCATTGTGCAGGCGGACATTATTGCGAATCTGCCAAGCCAGCAGCGGATGCTGCTCAGTGGGATCATTGCCAATCAGAAGAATTGCCGGGGCGTTGTAAACATCGCGCATGCTCGCCGTGGCATTCTGTCTTCCGGAAAGCGCGGCTGCGAACGCAGGAAAGTCGGCAGTGCGATGATGGTCAATGTTATTGGTTCCGAGAACCACACGGGCAAACTTCTGCAGCAGATAATTTTCTTCGTTGGAAGTGCGGTTTGAACCGATAACGCCGATGGCCTCGCCGCCTGCGCTCTTCTGGACTTCGGAAAACTTCTTTCCGATAAGCTCGAAAGCTTCTTCCCATGTTGCCGGAGTGAGTCGGCCATTCTTCTTGATCAGCGGCTGGGTGAGCCGGTCTTCGTGATTGGCGAAATCAAAGGCATAACGACCCTTGATGCACAGGAAATCTCCGTTGATGCCGCTTTTGTCGCGATTGTCGCCACGCACAATCTGCATGCCAGTATCGTCGCGCCGCACGCCTAAAGTCGTTTTGCATCCATCACCGCAGTGGGTGCAGGTGGTTCCGACGTGCTTCATCTCCCATGGACGAGTCTTGTAACGGTAGGCGCCTGAGGTGAGCGCGCCCACTGGGCAAATGTCAATGCACATACCGCACTCTTCGCAGTCGAGATGATCGTCCATGTTCGGCGCGATGATGGAGCTGACCCCGCGGTTCTGAATGCCAAGAGCGGCGACGTCCATGCCTTCGTTGCAGACCCGCACGCAACGGTAGCAAAGGATGCAGCGAGGACGGTCGAAGTAAACGACCGGCGACCACTGTTGCTCGTCGCGGTGGTTCTTCAAGTCAATGTATTTGGATTCCGCCGCGCCGTTGGAAAATGTCATGTCCTGCAGCTCGCACTCGCCGCCCGCGTCGCAAACCGGGCAGTCGAGAGGATGGTTTCCGAGCACCAGTTCCACCATGCTTTTGCGCGCCTGGCGGATCTCATCGCTGTCGGTGGTGACGATCATTCCTTCGCCAATCACCGTGGTGCAAGCGGTCTGCAGCTTGGGCATTTTTTCCACGCGCACCAGGCACATGCGGCATGCGCCCTGCAACGCGAGGTTAGGGTAGTAGCAAAAAGATGGGACTTCGATGCCGACCGTCTTACAGGCTTCAATGAGCAGCGTGCCCGCAGGTGCCGTGACTTTCTTACCGTCAACCGTGATGTTTACGTCGGCCATAATGGTAATTTTCTATGCGAGTACCGGTTCTTGTGCTCGTGCCGCCTTCTCAAACGGGCACGGCTTGCCATCCAAATGATCTTCAAATTCCTTGCGGAATTTTTTCACGAACGCCATGATGGGCATCGCTGCTGCATCTCCCAGCGGGCAGAACGTTCGGCCCAGCATGTTTTCTGAGAGGTAGTACATATTATCAATGTCTTTTTTCACGCCGCCGCCGGCATGGAAGCGGGTGAGTGTCTTCTCCAGCCAGTCCGTTCCTTCGCGGCAGGGAATACACCAGCCGCAGCTCTCATGCTTGTAGAACTTGGTGGTGCGAAGGGCGAATTTCACGATGCATGCCGTGTCGTCGAGGACGACTACGCCACCCGAGCCAAGCATGGACCCGGCTTTCATCATGGAATCAAAGTCCATGGCCACATCAATTTCATCAGCCGTGAGGATGGCGACGCTGGATCCTCCGGGAACTACGCCCTTGAGTTTGCGGCCGTTGGGAATGCCGCCGCCCACGTCGTAAATCAGTTTCTTGAGGTTGTAGCCCATGGGCAATTCGTAGACGCCGGGCTTATTCAAGTTGCCTCCCAGGCAAAACAGGCGCGTGCCGCCGTTTTTAGGTGTGCCTAAGTTTGCATACCATTCAGGGCCGCCAAGAAGAATGTGCGGGACGCTGGCAAGAGTTTCGGCATTGTTGATGACTGTTGGACCACCCCAAAGTCCGACGACGGCAGGGAAGGGAGGCCGGATACGAGGAATGCCGCGCTTGCCCTCGAGCGATTCCATGAGCGCAGATTCTTCGCCAACTTCATACGCTCCCGCGCCGCCGTGCCAGTAAATGTCGAATGTCTTTCCGCTACCGAAGATGTTTTTCCCGAGGAAGCCTTTCGCATAAGCGTCGGCGATGGCTTTCTGAACAATCTCAAGCAGGTAGCGATACTCGCCGCGAACGTAGATGTATCCGGTTTGCGATCCCACGGCGAGGCCAGCAATCATGACGCCTTCAATGATGGCGTGCGGGTCGTGTTCAAAAATCAGGCGGTCCTTGCAGGTACCCGGTTCACTCTCATCGCCGTTGCAGAGAATGTATTTGGGCTTGGCGGACTGTTTGGGAACGAAAGACCACTTCAGGCCCGTGTTGAATCCCGCACCTCCGCGCCCACGCAAGCCGGAATTTTTGACGAGGTCGATAATTTCGTTCGGCTGCATGGCAAGCGCCTTCTGCACGGCCTTGTAGCCGTCGAGTTCAAGGTAGCGATCAATATTGGTCGCACCTTGACCAAAGCGCTTGGAGACTACTTTTACCTCGTCGGGATGGGAAACTAAATCGGCCATTTTCGTAGTGGTCTTGTCATTCCGGGGAGTATCGCGACGAGGAATCTGCCGTTTCTGAATCGCAAAAGCAGATTTCTCGCTCCGCTCGAAATGACAACGTTTTAACTACTGTGCTGCCTTCCTTCTGTACTCGTCTAAAACCTTGTCCATCTTTTCCGGTGTCAGGTTCTCGTGGAAGTCGTAGTTTACCTGCACCGCCGGGGCCCAGCTGCAGGCTCCGATGCATTCGACTTCTTCGAGCGTGAACATACCGTCTTTCGTGGTGCCTTTGTTACCAATGCCAAGCTTTTTCTCACAATGCTCTAAAAGTTCCTCTCCGCCGCGCAACATGCAAGCGATGTTCGTGCATACCTGAACGTTGAATTTGCCGCGGGGCTTGGTGGTCAACATGGAGTAGTAGCTGATCACGTTGCGCACATCGAGTTCACTCAGGCCGAGGCGTTCCGCTAATTCCACGATGACTTCGTCAGAGAGATATCCAACTTCATCCTGCGCGTAAAGCAGCGTCGGCACCAGCACTGATCTCCTAGTCGGATAGTGCGTCAGCATGTCCGTGAAGCGCGCCTCGAATTTGTCAGAGAACTTCATCTTTATCTATCAATTTCGCCTAAAACAATATCAATGCTGCCAATCGCTGCTACCACGTCTGCCAGCAGTCGTCCTTCGCACATTTTGGGAAGGAGTTGCATGTTGGCCAGGCACGCGGAGCGCATGTGCACTCGATAGGGCTTCGCCGTACCGTCGCTGACGATGTAATAGCCCATTTCGCCGCGCGGTGACTCGACCGCCTGGTAAACCTCGCCTTCTGGGACCGCAAAGCCTTCAGTAATGATCTTGAAGTGATAGATGAGGGCTTCCATCTCCGTCTTCATCTTCTCGCGATCGGGAAGAACTACTTTAGGCGCGTTGGCTTTAATTGGTCCTTCGGGCATACCGTCCAAGGCCTGCCCAACAATCTTTATGGACTCACGCAACTCCCCGACACGGCACATGTAGCGGGCGAAGACATCTCCGTCTGTACCGACTGGCACTTTGAATTTGAAATTCTCGTAGCCGGAGTAGGGCATGTCGCGGCGAAGGTCAAAGTCAATGCCGCTGCCGCGCAAGGTCGGGCCGCTCGCGCCAAGAGCAATCGCGTCTTCGGCGGTAATTCTGGCCACTCCCTTGGTGCGCATTGTCCAAATGGGGTTTCCCGTGAGCAGGTTCTCGTACTGATCCACGCGCGCGGGGAAGCGCTTCGCGAAATCGCGAACGCGGGGAAAGAAATCCAGCGGAGGTTCGAGAGCAACGCCGCCAACGCGGAAATAAGACGTCATCATGCGCTGGCCGCTGACCGCTTCAAACAGCCGCAAAATATCTTCACGTTCGCGAAAGCAGTAGAGAAATACCGTCATGGCGCCGATGTCCATGGCGTGCGTCCCGAGCCACACCAGATGCGAATTGATGCGGGTCAACTCGTTTAACAAGACCCGCAACCATTGCGCCTTGGGTGGAATCTCCAGGCCAAGCAACTTTTCGACCGCCAGCACATAGCAAAGATTGTTGGTAAGTGGGCAGAGGTAATCAATGCGGTCGGTGAGCGGAACAACCTGCTGGTAAAACTTCGCTTCGCAAGTCTTTTCAATTCCCGTGTGGAGAAAGCCGATATCCGGCATGATCCGCACGATGTTTTCGCCGTCAATCTCCAAAAGCAGGCGCAGCACGCCGTGCGTGGAAGGATGCTGCGGCCCCATGTTCAGGATCATGGTTTTGTCCTGACCGGGTTCTAGCGCTGGCGTGGGAATTAAGTGGCCCATAAGAGAAGTTTAGCAGCTTGGCGGCGCGCTACTAGCGATAACCCTCCACCGGATAGTCTTTTCGCAGAGGATGACCTTCCCAATTTTCCGGCATCAGCAAGCGGCGGAGATAAGGATGTCCATTGAAGTGGATGCCAAACAGATCGAAGACTTCGCGTTCCGCGTAATTCGCGGATGGCCAGACTCCAGTAACCGATTCCAGCGTGGTGGCGTCGCTTTTCAACTTGACCTTCAGCCGTACGCGTTCTCTTTTGGAAATGGAGAGCAGATGGTAGATCACTTCAAAGCGCGGCTCCTGCGGATACCAGTCCACGCAGGTCACATCCGCAAGGTAATTGAAGGGGCAGTTGGCATTGTCTCGGAGCATGGTACAGGCTTCGCGGATGAAATCGCGGCCAACATAAATGGTCATTTCATCGCGATCAAATTTAACGCCTTCGACAGCCTCTTTTTTCCAGGCCAGCAGAGGCGCAACCGCCGGGTGGTCCTTCAGTTGTTCCAGATCGGTGACTGCCGGGGCCAGAGCCATTAAAAGCTACCTCGTCTCATGGAATCTTCACCCCAGTCCAGCACGCCTTTCTTCCATATATAGAAGAAGCCAACCAGAACGATGCCAATGTAAACCAGCATTTCCCAGAAACCGAACATCTTAAGGTCGCGGAGGATGACCGCCCAGGGGTAGAGAAACACCGCTTCCACGTCGAATAGGATGAAAAGCATGGCGACCAGGTAGAATTTGACCGAAAATCGCTCCCGGGCATCGCCAATCGGGGCCATTCCGCACTCGTAAGGCGACATCTTAGCCCGCGTCGGCCGCCGCCACCCGATGAGCCAGGACAGCAGCACCATGCCACAGGCCACAAGGCCCACGATGATCATATGGATCAATAATGGCAGGTAATTGACGAAGTAATTGTCGGGCATAAGGGAGCTATATATAATTCGCGCAATACATTACTGAAACGTTCTAGATTAGATTTCACTTGTGATAGTGTCAAGTTATCGTTTGCATGTGGAAAACTAATTAAGAAGATTACAGCGAGAGCTGTAGGAGATTTCAGGATTTCCTGATCGGAAACGCATGATTTTTGGCTTTAATACCGACATAAAACAGGAAAGCACGGTGTACCACGTGCAGAGCGAAGCCCGCGAAGGCGAGCTTTTGCTGCAAACGCAGGTCTTCGTGCGTGGCCGCTGCATTGGCAAGCGCGCCATTTCATACGCCGACAAAGCCAAGAGCGCGGAATTCACCGATCAGCAAAAAGAACAGATTCTCCGCGACCAGCATCGCATGGTGCTCGATTCCATTCGCGATGGAAAACTCGATTCCGTGCTGGACAAGAAAGACGCGGAAGCGCTGGCGGCGATCAAGGAACTCGATGTTCAGCTCGTTAATGCCGAATCGGTGCACAACGACCGGAGTTTGGTGATGAAACTGAAAGTAACGGAATCCGGCACGGGCGTGGAAGGCGCGCGGCTTACGGTGCGCTTCGCACGTTCGGAGAAGGCTCCATTCTATGCGCAGGTGCTTACCGATTCCAGCGGCACCGCCGAAATGAAGATGGAAATGGAGGAGTCAGCCTTGGCGGATTCTTCCGTGTTGGTGCAAGCCAGCTATTCGGGACGCACCGCTACCAGAAAGTTCCAGTTGAAAAAGGTGGAAGCGTAGTACTTGGTGGCCTGCAAGCCTTATTTCCAACCCTGTAAATCATGACGCTCAATATCAATGGCCAAGAGCAGAAGTTCTCCACTCCTTTGTCGCTTGCATCCCTCGTTGAGCAGCTTGGCATGAAGCAGGACCGCGTCGCCGTAGAGTTAAACCACGAAATTATCCGCCGGGAATTGTGGGCGGAGACACGATTGTCGGACGGAGACAAGTTGGAGATTGTGCATTTCGTGGGTGGTGGAAAATAGTTTCTTCTTCACTTCAAGATATATTCACCTTACTTATCATGCTGAGTGAATTCGCAAGTCGAAATTTCGAATCGCAGCTCAACTACGCTACCTCGCTGTAACTCAGATAGTTACCTCCCTCTCCAGCGAAACTTTTATTGACATCAAGCAACTCATGCCTACAATGTTTGAAACATTTAGCAAGAAGAATGTTTGAAACAACTCTGGCCGAAAATGGATGACCGATTTACATCTCGTGAGGTTGTGGCACTGACGGACATTAGCCTCCGTCAGTTGCAGTGGTGGGATGAGCGGGGCATTGTTGTTCCGGCGCGCGATGGGCACAGGCGCCTGTATTCGTTTGAAGATCTCAGCGAAGTCGCGGTGATCTGCGAACTGCGGCGGCGCGGTTTTTCGTTGCAGCGCGTGCGTAAAGTTGTCCGCTTCCTGCAACGTGAATTCAGCCGGCGGCTAGCGGAGACCGTGAGCGGCACATCCGACTATCACCTGCTTACCGATGGCCGCACGCTTTATCTGGAGACCTCACCGCAGCAGATTGTGGACATTCTGAAAAATTCACGCCAACCGATGCTGACCATCTGCCTTAGTGACACGGTCCGGCGGGTGCGGGCGGTGATTCGCGGCGCAAAAAAAACGAGCGTGACCGAAAGAAATATTCGAGCGGTTCGGGACAAAAAGAAACATGCGTAGACAGAAAGCGCTTCTCCAGGAGGCACGATGATTGCAGAATTAGACATTCTGAGCGAGTGGATTCCGGAGCAGATGCACCCCGGCACGATTTTCGTGCTGGAGAATGCCGGACAAATCGGTGAAAAGGAAGATCCTTACTGGGCGGTGCTCTCGTGTCCGCACTGCGGGACCTTGGGCCTGATTACCCGCAAGCAAATCGCGGGCTTGCTGCCAGTCATTTGCGGATCGGGGAAATGTTCCGCGCAGTTTTTCATCCGCGACAGTGAAATTGTGGTGCGCAAGGCATTCTGAGTTTTACGCTGTCGCGTGAAACAAACGAATAATCCAAAAGACTACTCCTGCCACGGCCGCTGAGGCCGGTATGGTCAAAACCCAGGCCCAAACAATTCTCCGGGCCACTCCCCAGCGCACTGCCGAAAGCCGATGCACCGCGCCGACGCCAACGATGGCTCCGGTAATCGTGTGAGTTGTGCTGACAGGAATTCCGGCAAGCGCGGTGCCGAAAAGGGTGAGGGCTCCGGCGCTTTCCGCGCACACTCCGCCAAAAGGTTTGAGCTTGGTGATTTTTGACCCCATGGTGCGCACAATGCGCCAGCCCCCCAAATAAGTTCCGAGCGCAATGGCGGCATTTGCGGCCAGAATGATCGGCCAGTGATAGCGTCCCCAGTTGCCAGACATTTCTCGCGCATTGATATAGCCGGCGGTGTAAAGAGCACCGGCAACGATCCCCATGGTCTTTTGAGCGTCATTTCCGCCGTGTCCAAGACTGTAGGCGGCCGCTGAAAATAATTGAATTTTTCGAAACCAATGGTCCACCTGGCTCGGCGAGTTGCGGCGAAATGCCCAGTAGAGCACGATGGAAAAAAAGAGAGCGAGCACCAGACCAATGAGGGGGGCGACAACGATGAAGACGAGGGTTTTCGTCCAGCCGCCCGGAATGATGACCGAAAAGGCAGAGTGCGCGCCTTCGTTTAACGCGGCCCGAGCCATGGCTGCGCCCGCGTAGCCGCCGATTAAGGCGTGAGAAGAGGATGTAGGTAATCCCCACCACCAGGTGAGCAGGTCCCAAACAATGGCGCCCGCCAATGCGGCGATAACCACGTATTGAGTAACGTAATCCAGCCGGATCATACCGCGGCCAATGGTGTGGGCAACAGCTGTGCCCAGCAAAAACGCAGCCGCAAAATTGAAAAATGCAGCCCAAGCTACTGCCAACTTGGGAGAAAGCACGCGCGTGGAAACCACCGTCGCAATACTGTTGGCGGCGTCGTGGAAGCCATTCAGAAAGTCGAAGAACAGGGCCGTGGCAACGGTAACAATCAGCAGTATCAGTCCTGTATTCACCCTGGAATACACCTCAATCGGAATGGGAATGGGGGCATGCGAACCATCAGGCGCTCTTCAGCGCGACGGTTTCCAGAACATTGGCCGCATCTTCAGCTTTGTCGGTTGCGCTTTCCAGCACTTCGTACAGTTCCTTGAACTTGATCAGTTGGATCGGATCCTTTTCGTGCTCGAAAAGATCGGCAATGGCTTTGCGGCTTATTCGGTCGGCCTCATTTTCCAGGCGGTTGATTTCCACACAGTGGCTGATCATGAGCTGGGTCTTCTCCAGCACCGAGACTGCCTTGGCCAGCTCTTCGGTTTGGACAACGATGATTTGCGCCAATTCGGCAGCGGCAGGGGGCGGGTTATTGATTTTGTAGAGAACGAGCCGAGTGGCGGCAGCGTTAATGAAATCCAGAACATCATCGATGGAAGAAGTAAGTGCATGAATATCTTCACGATCAAAAGGAGTAATAAAGGTTTGGTTTAATGTCGTAAAGATGTTGTGGGTCATCTCATCGCCGCGGTGTTCGATGTCCTGGATTTTGCTGACGTCGGCAACGATGGTGCTGGGATTTTGCAGTATGTGGTGGAGCAGGCGCGCTCCATCGGTGAGATTAGTCGAGACTTCCGCGAACATGCGGAAGAACTTCGTCTCCCGGGGGATAAGACGAACCATGGATCTGGGGCTCCTTACAGATTGAACATGCGCAGCGAATGATTGTCCGGCGGCGATTTTTCGACACTCGCCATCCGAAAGCAATATCTCATGCGAATGCCAGCCCGTCAAACTTGCCTGGTAAGTTTCTTCAATCTCACATGCTCTCGCGACAGCCGCATAATTTTTAGACATCGAACCCTACCGAATCGCCACTTGCTGCGTCCCATAAACGGGGCTTGATTTTTCAAAGGAGGAAGTTGTGTATGCGGATCGCGAAATTTCTTAAAGTGGTTACCGCAATTATCGTGGGCACGTTTGTAGTTGGTTCTGCCGCGGTGCTCGCGGCCGGCGATAACCCGCAAATTTCAAAAACTTTCCCACCAGTCCGATTGTCGTATAGCAACAGTTGGCTCCACGGAGCTGAGAAATACTCGCCAAAGATCTGTTTGTCGGTATGGCCGGACGGGCATTACAGGATTCTTCGCATGAACGATCTGCACCAAACTCAACTGCTGGGGGGAGTTCTGCCTCCCCGGCAACTTGCAAAGCTGCGATCTTTATTGGATACCCGTGAGTTTCGCGCACTCTATGGAACTCGTGGCGGATTGCTTCGTCAGGGCGCGGAGAACTTCATTGCGGAAGTTCCGCGCGAGAATGGCGTGCAGCGCCTGGTATGGATGATTCCCGATGGGGAGTCAAAATATTCCGAACCCGTTGCGGACATAATCGGCTGGTTGCAGGATTTTCAGCCCAAAGGCGCCGAAGTCCTGTTGCGCACGGATTTTCCTGACGTTTGTCCGCGGGTGAGCGGAGTGCAACCGGTGATCGCGAGCAATACAGGGCTTGCAAGTCACGACGCGTGCACAAGCCCGAGCCGGGAAAACGTGCCGCTTCGTTGATGGTCGCACAGAATACGTCTGACGCGTTGCCACCTAGGCTGCTGCCGTCCCATATCCGCTCAGTTGCGGACGAACGTACGACACCGGCTTCTCATGCAGCAGAAGCTCTGTGGCTTGCACGCGCGGATCGCCATGGAACCAGCGCTGCACTACGTCATCGCGAAGGAAATTCGCGATCGCCAGCAGTGACATACCTTGATGGTGCGCCATCCAGCAGCGCACGATCTCATTGCGATGCCGCCACGTATGGCGCGCGGGGTTGAAGTCTACCGACTCGTAGAAACCGTAAGGCCCAATCCATGCCTGGTGCGCCATTTCGCGCAGGTTGCGGATGGATTCGCTCGCGTCCACCGAAAGAGCCAGGAAGGTGGAGTACGGTGAAATGACCAGCGATTCCACCTCGTCGTCTTTTCGCAAGGCGACGCGGGAAATTCCGAACGCGTGATATTGATAATTGCCCGCCTCGTCAGTCTTGGAATACGCGGACTCTGAAACTCCCCATGGCACGTGTTTGGCAGCCGCATACATCCGCTGCAGGCGTACCACCGCGTCACGAGAACGTTCGAGGAGTGTGTTTGGATAGGAGCGCATCCATAGCGCCGGCATCAGGTATTCGAACATCGTGCCGGTCCACGAGAGAAGAATCGGCCGTCCTCGATCCAGGGTGTGGGCGCGGCCCAGCAGGAACCATGTCTCCTGGGGGATTTCATCCTTCGCAATCCCTATGAACGTCGCAATGCGGGATTCTGACGCCAGCAGGTCGTAGCAGGCGGAGTGCAGTTGCTCCGCGCCTGCATCGAAGCCGACAGAAAGCAGCTTGCGCCGCTTATCGAGCAGGAAGTTAAAATCCATCTCTTTGGCGATGCTGTCAGCTGTGGCCACGATCTTACGCAGGTCGGCGATCAATCGCGAGACATGAGTACTCGCCTGCGGCAGCAAATCCAGCAATCGCTGATAGGATGCTCTCCGCTCCCCGGCCAACGAAGTTGTGTTCATGGCCGCGATCAGGCGCATCTCCAGACGTTCGATGAGTTCTGGAAGACGCTGCAGGACCGGATGCTCATAAGACGCATTCATTCCAATCGTCGCGTCCTGCCGCAAGGACGCAAACTCCGGCAGGAGCCAGGGCACGTAGGACGAAATGGCGTGCTCGATCGACTCCAGCAACCGGCCCGCTGAAATCGCGCACCACTCGATTTCGCCTTGGTGCTTCGAGGCAATCGCATGCGAAGTTCCCAGTAGTTCGGTAAAGCGCGCCCGTTGCGCTGGCTCAATCAGCCATTGTGCCGATGAGCTTTTTAAATGATGCTCCGCAACGCTTAGCGGTTTGCGGGGCAATGCATGCAGGTCATGAAGAATACGGAGATAGTCCGTGAAGCCGTCGAGCACATTGTTTTCGATTACCGGGCGCCGTAAGCGCTCTGCGCATCCTTGTTGCAACGTCCAAAGCGACGCCACAAGATTCCCGCTGTCTACCGAAGAAACAAATAGCGGGGTGAGCGGTTCAAGTGTCCTTGTGTCATACCAATTGAGAAGATGCCCTTTGTAGCGCGGTAACTTCTCTATGGTCGCCAGTGTCCGCAAGGTCAGCGTGGCGAAATCCGGGACCGTGAGATAGCCGAATTCACAGGCCACTTGGCGTGCGTTCAAAAGGAGTCCAACATTGGTCGGGCTTACCCGTGCCGCCACTTTCAACGGATCTTCCTGAACATTATCGGGAATCAGCCAATGATGCTCTTCGTTGCTGAATTCGGCGAAATATCTCCAAGTACGCAGCGCGGAAGCACGCAGGAATTTGTCATCCTTTCGAGAGACTTCGTTGCGCACAGGCCCCGGGGGACGATTCAGCCACAAAGCCACCAGCTTGCTGCTCGCCCACAAAACCAGAATTGGGATTGCAGCTGCCAACGCGCGCGGACGTATCCAGAAGACCAGCAAGCCAAGCATTAGCGCAATCGCAGGCATCCAGTCCAAATAGACGTCCACGGGTGCACGCTTGTTCCGGCCCATCTCCACTTCCGCGGCCGTTTCCCACTCGAGCAATCGCTGCCGAGTATACATTCGCCGTATCAAGGTGCGGATCACCGCATCGAGTGAAACCAGCGTCTGATGAACAAGGAAAATCAAGGTGAGGAGGACGCCGAAATTAGCGCTGCTCAACGTGTCTGTAGCGTCGCGGGCAATCTCCTTCTTCTTCTCCACAGCTGCGCGGACAAGATTAAAAGCGAATTGAAACCAAACTGGGACAAACAGAATGCCCACCGTTGCGATCGTCCACAACAAGGCCGACCCGGGCAACACTAGCCAGCCCAAAACAAACAGCAGAAGCGTCGCCGGTTCCACCAAGCTGCGCCGCAGATTATCCAGAATTTTCCACTGCGAAATCAGGGAGATGGGGTTCTGCACGCGCTTACCTGTCTCATCAGGCACCCGCGGAAACAACCACTCCACAATCTGCCAGTCCCCGCGCAGCCAACGATGCTTCCGGCGGTTATAAGCGCTGTAATGGGAAGGATAGTCCTCGATCACCTCAATATCGCTAGCCAGTCCCGCGCGCGCATAGGCTCCCTCAATCAGGTCATGGCTGAGCAGGGCGTTACGTGGAAAGCGGCGGTCGAGAACCTTGTGGACAGTTTCAACCTCGTAAATTCCTTTGCCGGCAAAAATTCCTTCGCCGTACAAGTCCTGGTAAACATCGGAGATCGCCCGGGTGTAAATATCAAAACCGGTTTGGCCAGAATAAATATTAGCCAGGCGGGAAACTCCCGCGCTTTGAACGCTGACTCCCACGCGCGGTTGCAGAATGCCATATCCGGCAACAACAATATTTCTCCGTGGATCAATAATGGCGCGGTTCAACGGGTGCGCCATTGCGCCTACCATGCGCTGCGCGGAGCCACGAGGCAATTCCGTATCAGCGTCCAGGGTAATTACGAACCGCGCGTCTTCGAGAACGCCTAAATCCCCGATCTTCACCGGGAAGCTGTCGTATTTATTACGCAATAACTGATTCAGGTCGAGCAGCTTTCCCCGTTTGCGCTCCCATCCCATCCACACGCGTTCTCGCGGATTGTAAACGCGGTGCCGATGGAGCATTAAAAAAGAGCCGGTCCCATCCTTCGCATACTTCTCGCTCAGTCCGCGAATCAGATCGGCGCACATATCTACGCGAGGATCATTTTCGTTGGGCCTCTCGCGGGAGTCGGGCAAATCCGTCAACAACATGAAATGCACGTTGCGGTCGCGATTGCCGAGATAGCGAACTTCAAGATTCTCGGCAAGGCGGTGGATTTGATCTTCATTCAACAAAAGCGCGGGAATGGCGACCAGGGTAACGCAATCATCTGGAATTCCGCCAGAGAAGTCGAGCTTGGGAATGATCTGCGCGCGCAGCAGGGAAGTCGTCAAATAATTAATCAATTGCACCGCAGTTTGTGAACTGGGCAGCAACAGCACAGCCATGGAGAACAAAATCAGGCTGATAGGGGTATAACGCGGCGTGAGCAACAATAAAATGGCCGACAGTATGACCAGGGACATTAGCAGAATGCCGGGTAGATAGAATTCATCGGGATTACGACGAAGAAGCGTAAGCAGCCTTCGCCCCAGTTTTGGATTGAATCCAACCCTCTGCTGAAGTGAACGCGCTCCCTCGCCCAATAAGTAATACCCGACGTGCGATTGCCGCGCGGTGATGCGTTCGTCCCCTGAAGTTAAATTCGTCGCTTCACGGGCCAGCGTCAGAACTTCCTTGGCGACGCCTATCTCGCCGCGATCACATCGCTCCGCGATTTCCACGATCTCGTTGCGGTACAACTCCCGGCTCTCGTAATCCATGCGCGCGTAGGCGCCAGCGGGGTCTTCGCGCAGCACGTGGTCGAAAAGAATGAGCGGCTCAAGCAGTTGCTTCCACGGGGTGTGCGAGGCTTCGCGGAGGCTGCGAACACAAATCCCAGTCCCGTACGTCCCGTTCAAGTCCGATAGAAGCTGCTGTCCGCGCTCTCCAAGGCGGTCAAGCAGCATGACTTTAATCGCCAGGGGAATAGTAAGCAGTTCCTTCAGGTTGAGAGCGGTCTTCTGCTGAAAGGCGCTTACAAACTCTGTAAACGTCTGCTCGCTGAATTCGTAGGCAACGGCGGCCAGGTAGCTTTCCGCCAGGGCAGCAGCCCTGGGTAAAATATCGCCTCGAGCATTTTGTACGTGGGGCAAGCGCGGCAATGACTTAACCTGCTCGTGAATGCTGCCAAGTTCCGAATAGAGCAGGCGCACGTTATCACGCAGCCAGTTGAAATCATCGGAACCGCAAACTCCTTTTTCCAGTGAACCCAGGGAAACGAACATTGGCCTTAAAAGGAAGCCAAGCCGGTTGATTCGATTCTGAAAATATTTGGAAGATTGCGTCCCCGGCACCCAGGCAAGTTCGCGCGCCAGACTGTCGCCCTGCGCCCGGACGGCAGGCATTTCCGAAACGGAAAACGTCTCAGGCAATCGCTCGGCTTCTTTATTCACCAACTCCAAATGGGTGTTCTGTGGCATTCTTTTCGGTCTCTAGCGGTAGCTTGCAGCCTGCATCTCAAACATCTCGGCATAACGGCCTCCGAGGTGAGCAAGGTACTCGTGACTGCCTTCTTCTACTATGTTGCCGTTTTCCAGTACTACGATGCGATCTGCCATGCGCACGGTTGAAAAGCGATGCGAAATGAACAACGCCATCTTTCCCAACGTCAGTTCCGCAAAGCGCTGGAAAACCTGATATTCACTTCGAGCATCTAGGGCAGCCGTCGGCTCGTCCAAAATCAGTAATTGCGCGTCGCGAAGGTAAGCGCGTGCGAGCGCAACCCTTTGCCACTCTCCACCGGAAAGATCCACGCCGCCTTCAAACCGCCGCCCCAGCATCTGCTCCAGATTCGCCGGCAGCTTGGCAATCACTTCAGCCGCCATGCTTTTTTCAGCGGAATCTCTAATTAATGGAATGTTCGGCAGTTCCTCGATCTTGCCTACGGCGATGTTTTCCCGCGCCGTCATTTCATAGCGCATGAAATCCTGAAAGATCACCCCAATCTGGCGATACAGGTCTTCCAGGCTGTACTCCCTAAGGTCTATGCCGTCGAGCAAAATCTGTCCCTCGGTCGGATCGTAAAGGCGCGTGATTAGCTTTACGATAGTTGTCTTGCCCTGTCCGTTCTCTCCGATCAGTGCAACTCGCTCACCAGGATGAAGATGGAAGTTCAGACCATTCAAAACGCGCCTCGGACTTCCGGGATAACTGAAGGAAACATTAATGAATTCAAATCCGCTGGTAATCGGACGCGGCGCAGGCAGGGCATTGGGCCTGGACTTGATCGTCGGCTCCATCTTGAAAAATGCCAGCAGATCGGTAAGGAAGAGCGCCTGATCGGCAATTCCCGCGAGCGTGGAAAATATCTGCTGAATGTTCGTGCTGGCGCCAAGAATTTGAGCGGCAAGGAAAACAAGGGTGCCGATCGAAAGCGTGCCATCGATGGCGCGCAATACGATGAACACATACGCTGAGTAATAACCCAGGGTTGCGAGGATCGAGAGCAAAGCCGTGGCCGTCAGCTTGCGCTTCGCAAGAGACACATCTTCCGAATAGATTTGATCGGAGAGGATACGGAACCGGTCGGTGAAGAAGTCCTTCAACCCGAAAAGCTTCAGTTCCTTTGCTGCTTCTTTGCTTCCCCCAACAACACGTAAATAGTCGAGCTGCCTCTTGATCGGCGTTTGCTTGAAATTCTTTGCGTATCCCAGGAACGCGAAATGACTTTCCCCGAGGAATGCTGGAACAACTCCGCCGATTAGCAGCAGAACCAGCCATGGCGAATAAATCATGATCGCGATGGACATGCCCACCGCTGTAATCACCTGCTGAACGAGCTGGCCGATGGACTGGATCATGGCCAATCGGTCAGTCGCCTGTACTCGCGCTCGTTCCAGCCGGTCGTAATAGGCCGGGTCCTCATAGGCGATCAGATCAAGGCTGGCCGCCTGCTTCATTACTTGTATGCTGACGTGACGAACATACTTGTCCGCAAGCAAGGAGTTGAGGTAGTCAATGACGCGGGAAAAAATTGCGGCTAACACCGCGAGAGTGAATTCCGCCCCGATGAGCCACCAGAAGTGCGGGCGAAGCGGCTGGTGCTGGGTGGTGGATTGAATAATCGCGTCGATAACGAGCTTCGTGACGTAGGGAATGGCAATGGGCAGCAAAGACACCAAAAGCCGGAAGACGAAGCCCAGAACGACCACCAGCCGTCCCGAGTCCCAAACGATTTTCAGAACAGGGGGGACATTGCGTAGCGCCTCCAGGCGCTCCCGCCAGCTGCTCCAGAAACTTTCCTGTCCCGCCATAGCGTGTTCTATGCGCTCTTAAAGATCTTTGTATTTAGGTGGAATGCTGCCCCGAGTGAACGTGAACAACATCATACGCGAGCAAAGATGCCGCCACCAAGCCAAGGGTTTGTTTTACAGCGAGTTACGATTTGATTCGCATGCGTGCCACAATTTCGCCTACTTGCCGCCCGCGATTTTCGACGCCTTCGTCAGTAACCGATTCAAATCTCCAAGAAAGCGGCATAAAATAAGGCGTATACCCTATTACTCTCGTGATTGCCGTATCAATCCCTGCCTTGACCCGCAAAATTAATGGTCATACAGTGTTTTCCGCAGTAAATCTCATGCTAGTCTGAGTGCAATTAATTCCGTCTTCGCGGAAATATTTTCATAGCGCGTGACTGATCCCTGCTGCAGGTTCAGTCGGCATAACGACATAGGGTTGACTGGCTCCCATTTCATGACTTGGACGCGACGCGATTTTTTATATAGCGTAATCAGCGCAACAGCAGTTTTCCCTCTCGCCGGTAAGGGCCTTACCTCGGACGTATTTTTGCCGCCCAATCCCGCTAGGCGGGATGATGCAGCGTTACTCGATGAAGTGGAGCGCACTGCCTTCGCATATTTCTGGAATGAAGCAGACCCGAATACCGGCTTGGTTCGGGACCGCGCTAATGCCAACGGCGGCGACAAACGCACGCTGGCCAGCGCCGCAGCAACCGGTTTTGGATTGACTGCCCTGTGCATCGGTCATCAGCGCAAATATCGTTCGCCGGAAGAAATTAAGGCCAGAGTTCGAACGTCTCTGCAGTTCCTTGCTGAAAAAGCTCCGCAAGTCCACGGTTTTCTTTACCACTTTGTGGATATGAAGACTGGCGAGCGCAGCCGCGCCTCAGAAATTTCACCTATAGATATGGCGATCCTGTTATGCGGCGTACTCACTTGCCGGGCTTATTTTGATGATCCGGAAATCCGCCGCCACAGCGACACGATCTATAACCGGGTGAATTGGAATTGGGCCTTAAATAAAGGAAAGCTTTTCGCTATGGCCTGGACGCCAGAATCCGGATTCAGCTCCCATCGCTGGGATTCTTACTGCGAATCCATGATGCTATACCTGCTCGCGATGGGATCGCCAACGCATCCCATTTCTGCTGAGTGCTGGCGCAGCATTCGCCGTCCCTGGATGACATACGGCAGTTATCGCTTCATTTCCTCGCCTGCTCCGTTATTTGTGCACCAGTTTTCGCACGCCTGGTTTGATTTCCGGGGAAAGCAGGATGACTACACCAACTACTTTGAAAATTCCGTGCTGGCATCGCAGGCGCACCAGCAATTTTGCGCGGAGCTGAACCACCAATTCCCCTGCTACTCGAAAAAAGTGTGGGGCATCACTGCCTCCGACTCACGCAAAGGGTACGTGGCTTGGGGCGGGCCTCCCATGCAGGGCCCAATTGACGGAACCATTGTTCCCGCAGCCGCCGCGGGATCCCTGCCCTTCGTGTACAGCGATGCCATGGCGGTCCTGAAGAACCTGCGCTCCTACTACGGTGACCAAATCTGGAAACGCTACGGCTTCGTGGACGCCTTTAACCCTCTTACGGGATGGGTGAGCCGCGATGTGCTGGGCATTGATGTGGGCATAACGATGTTGATGGCGGAAAATGCCCGCAGCCAGTTCGTTTGGAACACCTTCATGCAGAATCCCGAAGTGGCGGTCGCCATGGACCGCGCTGGGTTCCATGCGTTAGGGGAACAACCACCAATGCTCGCTCGTCACGTATCGGCAAAAGCCGCCGTATAAAACCCGTCCAAATCTTCGCAAATTGTGAATCCGGAATTAATCTGCCTGTGATTCGCTCGGCTCTAATGGAACAAATTGACTCCGCGTGTGTGAGCGCAACCGGTCCATATACAAATAAACCACGGGCGTGGTGAAAAGCGTCAGCGCCTGGCTGAAGATGAGCCCGCCAACAATGGTAATTCCCAGCGGACGCCGTAACTCCGAGCCGACTCCGGTGCCCAGCGCCAACGGAAGCGCGCCGAGCAATGCCGCCATTGTGGTCATCATGATCGGACGGAAGCGCAGCGTGCATGCTTCATAAATCGCATCCATCGGCGATTTTCCTTCTTTCCGTTCAGCGTCAAGCGCGAAGTCAACCATCATGATGGCGTTCTTCTTCACCAGGCCTATCAAGAGAATGATGCCGATCATTCCTATGATGTCCAGCTGCATATGGAAGGCGAGCAGCGCGAGTAGAGCCCCGACTCCGGCGGAAGGCAGCGTGGAAAGAATCGTAATGGGGTGAATAAAGCTTTCATATAAAACGCCGAGCACGATATAAACGGTCGCGATCGCTCCCAGAATCAAGACAAGTTCGTTTGCCAGTGAATCGCGAAATGCGGCTGCGGTTCCCTGGAAATCCGCCTGAATTGTGCTGGGGAATCCCATCTGGTCTTTCGCGTCATCAATCAGCTGTGTCGCCTCACCGAGCGAAATTCCCGGTGCCAGATTGAATGACAAAGTCACAGCGGGGAATTGTCCCTGGTGATTCACAGCTAGCGGTGTATTAGACGGCCCGAATTTTGTGAACGCGGATATCGGGATCACTTGCCCATTGGAGGATCGTACATAGATTGCCTGCAATGCCTCTTCGCTGCGCTGGTACTGTGGCTGGACCTCCATTACCACGTGGTACTGATTCAGCTGGCGGTAAATTGTGGAGACCTGCCGCTGCCCGAATGCGTCGTAGAGCGCGTTGTCAATGTCCGCCGGAGTAACGCCCAATCGTGCCGCTGTATCGCGATCAATAATGATGTCGGTTTGCAGCCCGAATGTCTGCTGGTCGGTATTGGCATCGCGCAACTGCGGCATGCTCCTCAACTTTGCCAGCAGGCGGGGCGCCCAATAGTTTAGGTCCTGTAAGTTTTCCCCTTGCAGCGTGTACTGATATTCGGCCTGGCTCTGTCTGCCGCCAATGGTCAAGTCTTGCGAAGACTGCATGTACAGCGTCGCTCCAGGAACAACCGCAAGTTTTCTGCGCAAGCGTCCGATCACCTGGTCTGCGGAAATCTTCCTCTCAGCCAGCGGCTTTAATGTGATGAACATCCGTCCCTGGTTGCTGGAGGTATTTCCTCCCGCAAATCCCACGATGGTATCTACGGCGGGGTCCTGCATTACGATGCGAACAAACTGACGCATCTTCTGACTCATCGCATCAAAGGAAATATCTTGGGACGCTTGCACCGAACCTGAGACACGGCCTGTGTCCTGCTGCGGGAAAAATCCTTTGGGGACCTTTACGTAAAGAACTATGCTCAGGACCGCGGTTAAAATCGTAATCAACAACGTGACCGGCTGGTGGCGCAAAACCACGCGCAAAACACGTTCATAGACGGCCAAGATGCTGTCGAATATTCCCTGGCTGAACTTATAGAGCCGGCCATGCTTTTCCTCGCCCAGGGGTTTTAGAAACTTGGCGCACATGGTCGGGGTCGTAGTCAGCGACACCAGCAGGGAAATTCCAATGGTGATGCTCAGAGTCACCGCGAACTCGCGGAATAATCGTCCGACAATCCCGCCCATCAACAGCAGGGGAATAAACACTGCCACCAGCGACGTGCTCATGGAGAGCACGGTGAACCCAATCTCCTTCGCGCCACGATAAGCGGCTTGCACCGGCCGCATTCCTTTTTCCAGATAGCGCATGATGTTTTCCAACACCACAATCGCGTCGTCCACCACAAAGCCGGTGGAAATTGCCAGCGCCATCAGGGAAAGATTGTCCAGGCTATAGCCCAGCAAATACATCACTCCAAATGTCCCGACCAGTGAAAGCGGTACCGCGATACTGGGAATCACGGTTGAGCGCACCGTGCGGAGGAAGACGAAGACCACCAGAATTACCAGTACGATCGAAATCAGCAGCGTGATCTCAATATCATCCACCGAAGCGCGAATCGTTGTGGTGCGGTCCATGACCACACCCACATGGATTGCTGGAGAAATGGATGCCTGCAACTGCGGCAACAGAGCGTAAACCCGGTCCACCGTATCAATAATGTTGGCGCCCGGCTGCCGGAAGACGATGATCAGCACCGCCGGTTTGCCATTGGCCAGCCCCATCACGCGTGCGTCCTGGACTGAATCTTGGACGTCTGCCACGTCGCCTAAGCGCACCGCCGCGCCTGTGGCATGGTTGTATCCAACGATCAAAGGCTGGTATTGTTCCGCCACCTTGATCTGGTCGTTGGAATTGAGGGTCCAGGCAATGCTGTTGTCAGAGACCTGTCCTTTGGGAGAATTGGCGTTTGCGGAGCCGAGCACATTGCGAACGGAATCGAGGCCGATTCCCAGCTTGTTCAGCACCGTCGGATTTACTTCCACACGCACGGCCGGCTGAGCAGACCCTCCCACGAATACCTGTCCGATTCCGCTTACCTGCGCCAGCTTTTGCGCTAAAACGGAATCCCCCGCGTCGTACATCTCCGGCACGGTTATCGTGTCGGACGTGAGGGACAAAATCATGATGGGCGCGTCGGCCGGATTCACTTTGCGATAGTAGGGATTCGACGGAAGGTTCGTCGGAAGCTGACTGCGCGCCGCATTGATCGCCGCCTGCACGTCTCTGGCAGCAGCGTTAATGTCCCGGTTCAAATCGAATTGCAGCACAATGCCGGTTGAGCCCGCCTGGCTCGTCGAGGTCATCTGGTTGATGCCGGCAATGCGCCCAAATTGCCTTTCCAATGGCGTCGCCACTGCCGATGCCATGGTCTGCGGGTCCGCTCCAGGCAGCGACGCGCCCACTTGAATTACGGGAAACTCCACCTGCGGCAGCGGCGCCACCGGAAGAAAATTGAAAGCCAGCGCCCCGGAAAGGAACAGCGCGAAGGTGAGCAACGAGGTGCCCACGGGCCGCTTAATAAATGGCGCGGAGATGTTCATTGCTAATCCCCAACCGCCGGAGCTTCCACGGGGTTTCCCACGCGATACTTGGAAAACTTCTGGGCCAGCCGGTCAAACCACAAATACACCACCGGAGTCGTGTACAAAGTGAGCAATTGGCTCACGAGCAAACCGCCGACAATCGTGATTCCCAGTGGCCGCCGTAACTCAGAGCCGGTGCCGGTGCCGAGAGCCAAAGGCAGGCCGCCAAGCAAGGCCGCCATGGTCGTCATCATGATGGGCCGGAATCGCAGCAGGCAAGCCTGGAAAATCGCTTCCTCAGGCCCCTTCTTTTCCTCGCGCTCGGCCTCCAGAGCAAAGTCAATCATCATGATGGCGTTCTTTTTCACGATTCCAATCAGCAAGATGATTCCTATCAGTCCAACGACATCGAGGTCGTGCCCGGTGATCAACAAAGCCAGCAGAGCGCCCACGCCCGCCGAAGGCAGCGTTGAAAGAATCGTAATGGGATGAATGTAGCTCTCGTACAGCACTCCCAGAACGATGTAAACGGTGATGATCGCGGCCAGAATCAGCCACGGCTCCGAAGACAACGAATTGCGAAACGCCGCCGCCGTCCCCTGGAAGCTGGTGTGAATGCTGACCGGCAGTTGAATCTCCCGCTCTGCTGCGTCAATCGCGGTCGTTGCATCTCCTAGAGACGCGCCCGGCGCAAGATTAAAGGACAGCGTGACTACCGGAAATTGCCCCTGGTGATTGATGGCCAATGCGGTATTTCGCCGTTCAATGTGGCTGAACGCCGAGAGTGGAACTTGCGCCCCGGTGGAAGAGGCTACGTAGAGACTTTTCAATGAATCCGGGTTTTCCGCGAACTGCGGGCTGACCTCAAGCACCACGTGATATTGATTCAACTGCGTGTACATGGTTGAGATCTGCCGCTGCCCAAAAGCGTCGTACAGCGTGCTATCAATCGCGGCGGGCAGAATTCCCAAGCGTGACGCGGTATCGCGGTCTACGACCAGGTTCGCTTCCAGCCCATTGTTTTGCTGGTCGCTAGCCACGTCCAGCAGCTTCGGCGACTGCTTCAATTTGTCCAAAAGCTGCGGCGCCCAAATGGCTAGTTCGTTGGCGTCAGCGTCTTCCATGGAGTATTGATATTGCGTCCGGCTCACGCGGTCTTCCACGGTTAAGTCCTGCACGGGCTGCAAATACAACGTAATGCCGTGGACCTTCGCGGCCTCCGGCGCAAGCTCGCGAATAATCTCCGTAGCGCTTTCGTTGCGCTGGTCGCGCGGTTTTAAATTGATTTGAATCCGTCCGCTGTTCGGCGTGGTGTTCGTCCCATCCACACCAATAAAAGACGACAGGCTTTCGACATTCGGATTCTTAAGGATTACAGCCGCCAGTTGCTGTTGCCGTTGCGATAGGGCGGTGAAGGAAATATTCTCTGGCCCTTCCGTAATGCCCATAAGCACGCCTGTGTCCTGTACCGGGAAGAACCCCTTGGGCACATATACATATAAAAGAAGCGTCAACACGAGCGTGCCTGCAGTGACCAACAAGGTGGCCGTTTGGTGCTTCAATACCCACTTCAGTGTGCGACCGTAATATTCAATGACGCGCTCGTAAAAATTCTCAGAGGCTTTGTAAAAGCGTCCCTGCTTTGCCGGATCTTTGTAGCGTAGCAACTTCGCGCACATCATCGGCGTCAGGGTCAATGACACAACGGCGGAAACCAGAATGGTGACCGCCAGAGTTACTGCAAATTCCCGGAACAACCGGCCCACAATGTCGCCCATGAACAAAAGAGGAATGAGCACGGCGATCAATGACACGGTCAACGAAACAATCGTAAAGCCAATTTGCCCCGCGCCTTTCAACGCGGCTTCCAGCGGCGAGAACCCTTCTTCCAAAAAGCGGTCAATGTTCTCGATCATGACGATAGCGTCGTCCACCACAAATCCGGTAGAGATCGTCAGCGCCATCAGCGAAAGATTGTTCAAGCTGTAGCCGACCAGATACATCACCGCGAACGTTCCAATAATGGAGAGCGGGACTGCCACGCTGGGAATTACCGTGGCCGCCAGATTGCGGAGAAATAGGAAAATCACCAGCACCACGAGGCCGATGGTAAGGACCAATGTGAACTGCACATCCTTCACGGAGGCGCGAATGGTTTCCGTGCGATCGGTCAGTATCTGCAGGTTCACCGACGACGGCATGGAATGCTGCAGTTGCGGCAATAGAGTTTTAATGCGGTCCGATACGCTGATGATGTTCGCGCCCGGTTGCCGTTGAATATTTACGATGACCGCCGGCGTTTGATTCATCCACGCGGCTTGCATCGTGTTCTCCGCGCCATCCACCACTGTCGCCACATCAGACAAGCGCACCGGGGCGCCGTTCTTATACGCTACGACCAGCCCGGTGTAGTCACCGCTGGTGAGCAGTTGGTCGTTGGCGCCGATAGTGAATTGCTGCCTCGGGCCATTCAAAACTCCTTTGGCCTGGTCAACGTTTTGATTTCCAAGAGCCGTTCGCAGGTCTTCCAGGCTCATCCCATAGGAAGCAAGCGCCGTGGGGTTCGCCTGAATTCGTACCGCCGGCTTTTGCCCGCCGCTGATAGAGACAAGCCCGACGCCGGGAAGCTGCGAAATTTTCTGCGCGAGGGCCGTGTCGGCCAGGTCTTCGACTTTCGAAAGCGGCAACGTATCTGAGGTAAGCGCCAGCGTAAGAATCGGCGCGTCCGCGGGATTTACCTTGCTGTAAATCGGTGGATTGGGTAAGTCCTTGGGAAGGTAAGTGCCGCCGGAATTGATGGCCGCCTGCACTTGCTGCTCTTCAATGTCAATGTCTTCATTCAGGTTGAATTGGAGGGTGATCAGCGAGCTTCCCGTGGAACTCGTCGAAGTCATCTGGCTCAACCCGGGGACCTGCCCGAACTGCCGCTCCAAGGGCGCGGTCACCGATGAAGCCATCACATCCGGTCCAGCCCCCGGATAAAACGTCATCACCTGGATGGTGGGATAGTCCACCTCCGGCAACGCCGATACCGGCAGGGCGCGATAGGCTACGATGCCCACCAGCAACAAGCCAACCGTGAGCAGCGAAGTTGCAACCGGACGAAGAATGAATAATCGCGACGGACTCATTGCGTGGGCGTTCCTGGGGATTGTCCCTGAGTATTTCCGTTTTTCGCCTCTTGAGTTTTTCCCGCTCCCTGTGTGCGCGGCTCAACTTTGCTTCCCGCCTGCAGTTTGTCCTGGCCGTCGGTCACAACAACATCGCCAGCGGAAACACCACTCGAGATGGCGCTGATGTTGTTCTGCGTCAACGCAACCTGCACCTCGTGAACGTCCACCGTTTTGTCGGGTTTCACCACATAAACAAAATTTCCTTGTGGACCGCGTTGGATCGCCGCCGCCGGAATGATGGTCGCTTTCTTGCGCGTCTCCAGCAGCATACGGATGTTTACAAACTGATTGGGCCAAAGCTGCTCATCTTTGTTCGCAAAAACGGCCTTGAGCTTTGCCGTTCCGGTGGTCTGGTCAATCTGGTTATCAATGGTCAACAGGGTGCCGCTTTCGAGCTTCGTCTGGTCGTCGCGGCTATAGGCCTCCACCGGCAACGAGCGTTGGCCCATCTGCTTCTGTACTGATGGCAGGCTATCTTCCGGCAACGTAAACAGCACCGCGATCGGCTGCAATTGCGTGATCACCAGCATCGCTGTCGTGTCAGCGGCATGCACCATGTTTCCGGGATCTACAAGCCGTAGTCCAATTCGTCCACTTACCGGAGCCGTAATGTTGCAGTAAGCCAGGTTCAGTTTTGCGTTATCAATATTGGCTTGATCGGTGCGCACGGTCCCTTCCAACTGGTCCACCGTCGCCTGCTGCGTATCCACTTGCTGCTGCGACATCGCGCCCGATTCCTGCAGTAACCCCTTGTACCGCTGGTAATTTAACTGGGCGTCGCGGAGTTGCGCCTGGTCCTTAAACAGAGTAGCCTGCTGCTGCTCCAGCGCCACCTGATAAGGCCGCGGATCAATCACCGCCAGCAGGTCTCCTTTATTTACGTGTTGACCTTCCTTAAAGGCGACCTTTACAAGCTGGCCATCCACCCGCGTTTTTACCGAAACCGTATTAAAAGCGCTTACCGAACCGAGGCCCGTCAGGTAAACGGGCATATCCTGAATTTTTGCGGTCGCTACGGAAACCGGCATGGGTTGTGCCGTGCCCGCGCGGGCTTTCCCCTCTTTTGCGTCGCTATTGCCGCTGCAAGCGGCGAAACTGAGGCACAGCAGCAAAATTGAGCCAAGCAGGTAAGGAGACTTCTTTGCCGGGGACCAACCCGTCCCGCGATTTCTTTCCGTTTCTGAATCTACTTCCGACGATAGTGGCGATGCGATCATGTTTGACCCGTATTTGGGATTGTTATTGCTCGTCCTGTAAATATCCGAACACACTTATGTTAACCCCTGTGGCACCAACTTGTTCTGGTTCCTCTTGGCAGCATCCATCCTAAGATGAATATGGTCAAGCGCGGACTCCCATCTTTACAAAGTTTTACCTTCCTTGACTGACTCTTTACCGGTGCCGTCAAATACCCGGTGTTTCAATACATGTCTGGTTCAGGAGGACTAACATGCGCATCGCCCGGACTATCACGCTGGTTTTGATTTCATCATTCTGTGTTTGGGCGCAAGACGCACCATCATCAACGCCTGCTCCCGATGCTCAACCGCAAGCCCAGGGAAACCGTGAGCATCGGCGCGGCCCCGGCACAGGCGGCACCATTACCGCAATCACGGGGAATTCCATCACGTTGAAAACTCGCGACGGACAGACCGCGCAAGTGAATGTGACCGATCAAACGCGCTTTCGTAAAGGCCGCGAGGATGCCAAGCTCGGCGACTTGAAAGTCGGAGACATGGTGTTTGTTCGCGGCGAACTGAAAGATGGTGTTTGGCAGGCTGAAGTTGTCGCCGAACGTCCCGAAGGCGGAATGGGAATGGGTATGGGCGGCCCCGGTAGCAACTTCCGCGAAAATTTGGGCAAAACCTTTATAGTGGGCGAAATTACCGCGATGAACGGCACGCAGTTAACAATCCAGCGGCCTGACGGCGTGTCGCAGAATATTGCGGTGGACGAGAATACCTCTTTCCGTAAAGACAGTGAGAGCGTCACGCTAGCTGACCTCAAAGTTGGAGATCACATTTTTGGCCGAGGCGAACTCAAAAACAATGTCTTCGTGCCTTCGCAATTGAATGTCGGGCAGCCACCGTTCGGCCGTGGCAGGCGCGGCCCTGATGGACAAGGTGGTCCACCGCCTCAGCAACCGCAGCAGCAATAACTAATGACGATCTGATGACGCCGCTATGGCAAAGCAGACGCAACCTTCGCGCAGGAAATTTGGAGACAGTAAATTGAAAGCTGCGCGTCAAATTGCTCTGCTCCGCCACAGCGTTCTAGCCTTGGCGTTGCTCTGTGCTCCATTCGCGCTGGGCCAAAACGGAACGGTCCAAAATGGACCACCTCAAAATAGCCCAGCACAAAATAACTCGACCCGAAATACCGCGATCATTTCTTCCTCCAACGCGATTTCCGGCGTAATTCATGGAGTCGTAAAATCCGGAAGCCAGCCATTACCCGGCGTTACAGTCACCGCCGCTAACGCACTCACTGGACAAAAAGTCTCCACATCCTCAGACCTCGACGGAAGCTACACCCTCCAGGTTCCTTCAACCGGACACTACGTGGTCCGCGCTCAAATGCCCGCGTTCGCCGTTAACACGCAGGACGTCCACATCAATGCGACCACCGGCAGCGCTCAAGCAGATATGGAATTAGTCCTGCTCTCACGCGCACCCAGGCAAGCCACCTCTGAGGAACAAGCCGCAGCCATGGGCATACCCTCCGGCAATCAAAGCGGAGCAGGGAACCAGGGCGGCTTTCAAAGTATGTCGGTCATGCAGAGCGATGCGGCCGACAACTGGCAGGGTGGTGGGGAATCCGGATCTGGTAGCGGCGCATTGCCGGGCATGTCAGACACCGCCGCCACTGAATCAGTTTCGGTCGCAGGGAATACCTCCAACCCCTTCGGCAACATGAGCAGCGCAGAAATGCAGCAGCGTTTCCAGGAAATGCGCCAGCAATATGGAGGAGGCCTGCCGGGCAGCATGGGAAGCGGTTTTGGCAGCGCCTTCGGCGGTGGCTTTGGTGGAGGCTTCGGTGGTGGAGGCGGCGGATTCATCCTCGGCGGCGGTGGTGGGCGGGGAGGCCGAGGCCGCGGCGGTTTCAACAGCAATACGCCGCACGGCAGCGTTTATTACGACGTGCAGGATGGCGCGCTCAACGCATCGCCTTTTTCCGTGACCGGCCAGCCCACCAGCAAGCCTGATTTCATCTCTCATCGCTTCGGAGCTTCGCTCGGCGGGCCCCTCAATATTCCAAAAATTTACAACGGCGGCTCCAAGACTTTCTTCTTCTTTAATTACAATGGAACACGCGGAGAAACTCCCTTCGACGAATTTTCCACTGTTCCCACCGCCGCCGAACGCGCCGGCAACTTCACGGGAATCGCAAATATCGTTGATCCCTCCACCGGATCGCCCTTCGCCAACGACACAATTCCGCGGATCAATCCCGTCGCGCAGGGATTACTCGCCTACATCCCGCTGCCAAATCTGCCGGGAGCAACGCAGAACTTTCACTTTGTCACCGCAACCAACACCAGCGGCGACGATTTGAACATTCGCCTGAATCGTACTTTAGGAGCAACCACCACGCGCCAGGGAGGACGAGGCCGCGGGCGCGGCCCGCGCAACAGCATCAGCGTTGGTCTCCACTACCATCATTCCGAGTCCAACCTGACCAATGCGTTTCCGGGGCTTGGTGGGACCACCAGCGTTCGCAGTTGGGATATTCCCATCTCCTACACTCGCACCTTCGGAAAATTGATCAACACTGCGCGCGTGGACTTCAACAGCAGCCGCAGCCAAACGCAAAACCTCTTCGCCTTCTCGCAGAACATCGCCGGCAATCTCGGCATTCAGGGCATCTCGCAAAATCCCTTCGACTGGGGTGTCCCGAATCTGTCATTCACGGATATCGCCGGTCTCTCCGACGTTAGCCCATCGCTGCTGCGCAACCAGACGCTGACCTTTTCCGACAATATGATCTGGAACCACGGCAAGCACACCATCATCTGGGGCGGAGATTTCCGGCGCATCCAGCTCAATACTGAAAGTGATAGCAACCCGCGCGGGTCATTCTTATTCAATGGCGGGTTCAGCGGATACGACTTCGCTGACTTCCTACTCGGCTTGCCCCAGGAAACTTCTGTGCAATATGGCGCAACCCCCGGCAGCACACGCAATTTTCATTTTCGCGGCAACTCCTGGGACGCTTTTGTGCAGGATAACTGGCGCGCTCGCGGCAACTTGAGCTTTAACCTCGGTGTGCGCTACGAATATGTTTCTCCGTATTCCGAAATCAACAATGAACTGGTAAATCTCTCCGTTTCGCCAACATTCAACCCTGCTGTTTTTCCGGTCCCGCTGTTAGCCGGACAGGCGGGCGTTCCGCAAACTATCGTCAAGCCCGATCGCAATAATTTCGCTCCACGTGTCGGTCTGGCCTGGAAGCCGCTTTCAAGAACAGTGGTACGCGCCGGATATGGAATCAACTACAACCTGAGCGACTATCAGAGCATGGCGCAGAACCTGGCCTTCCAGCCGCCCTTCACCACCACCCAAACCAATCTTGCCGTCAACAGCCCCGTGCCACTGACTTTGCAGAACGGCTTTCCTGCGGCAGCGGCAGGACAGATCACCAACAACTTCGCCGTAGATCCCAACTACCGCCTCGGCTACGTGCAAATGTGGGACCTCGACATTCAACAGGAGATTCGCCCAACGCTGCTTATGAACGTGGACTACACCGGCAGCAAAGGCTCGGCCCTCGACATTCTCGAAGCACCGAACCGTACGCTCAATCCGAGCAACTGTTCGAACCCAAGCCTCATTTGGTGTAGTGCCGCTCCCTTTTCTTTGGAATCCTCGCAAGGTGATTCCATTCTCCACGCGGGTTCCATCCGCGTGCGCAAGCGTCTGCAAAATGGAATTTCCGTTGGCGGCACCTACACCTATTCCAAGTCGCTCGACAACGCATCTTCCATCGGCAACGGCATTGTTATCTCTACCAGCGGCGGCGGCTTTGGCGGTCGCGGCGGTGGAGGAGGCAGTGGTGGCAGCGGCAGCACGATCGTCGCCGGATCGACCTCGGTCGCGCAAAATCCCTTGGATCTTGCAGCCGAGCGTGGTCTTTCCAGCTTTAACCAGACGCACCGTTTCACCGCCGACTATCTCTGGGAGTTGCCATTTGGGAAAGACAAGCGCTGGCTAGGCAATGGCGGCATCATGGCCGCGGCCCTGGGCGACTGGCAATGGAGTGGTGACTGGACCATCGCCTCCGGCCTGCCCTTCACCCCCGTGATCGTCGGAACACAGAGTGAAGTCCAAGGAGGAACAAATGGCACGCTGCGTCCCAACGTGGTGCCGGGCGCTTCGCTCACTCCGAACACAAGCTGCTCCACCGCTCCCGGTATTGTGTGGTTCAATCCGTGCGCCTTCACAGCTCCGCCCGCGACTCAATACGGCGACGCTGGCCGCAACAGCATCGTCGGCCCCGGCACCATTCTGTTCGATATGGCCATGACCAAAGTCTTTCCCATGGCCGACAGCCGGATGCTTGAATTTCGGATTAACGCTTCGAACGTTTTCAATCACCCAAATTTTGCGACCATTGACACAAATTTAAAATCGCCGACATTTGGCCTGGTCACAGGCGCAGGCTCCATGCGAACGTTGCAACTGCAAGCGCGCTTCCGCTTTTAGTAGAAATAACTATGAATCTCGGCACAAATCACGCGTTCCGCAAATGGCCCGGCAAAATCCTTGCCATCGTCATGGAAGTAGCTCTCATCGCATCTTATCTTCCCGCCCAGCAGGACGCCGACTACACATTCCACGCAGAAACCGAAATCGTTCTCGTCAACGTGAGCGTCCGCGACAAGAACGGAAAATTTGTTGACGACCTCAAGCCGGAAGACTTCAAAGTCACCGAAGACGGCAAAGCGCAAAAAATCCTCTCCTTCGACGTCGAAAATACTGACGCCATACCCTCATTTGCCACGTCGCAACCCAGCACCGCGCTCGCCCAACTCGCCACAAAACAGACTACGGCAGCCACACCCGCTGCGCCCGCAAAAACTCCTGCTCCTGCCACCAGTACCGACGCGCAGTTCAAAGACCACCGGCTCATCGTTCTCTTTTTCGATCTTTCCGCCATGCAGCCCGACGAAATTGATCGCTCCGCTCAGGCCGCGGAAAATTACGTTGACAAACAAATGCAGCCCGCCGACCTTGTCGCGGTTGTCTCACTTGGCAACGATCTCGAAGTCAGCCAGGACTTTACCTCTGACAAACAGCAGCTCAAAAAAGTCCTCTCCGCATTCAACGAAGGTTCAGGGCAGGGATTTGAAGAGGGAACTACCGGCACCACCGAAGGCACGCAGGACGTAGGCCAGTCTTTCACCGCCGACGATACCGAATACAACATCTTTAATACCGACCGCCGCCTTGAAGCCATTCGCTCTGTCGCGGAAAAGCTTGCGCACGTTCAGCAGAAAAAGTCGTTGATTTATTTTTCCAGCGGCATGGACCGCACCGGACTTGAGAACCAGTCCGAACTCCGCGCCGCCACCAACGCCGCCGTTCGTGCCAATCTTTCCATTTACACAATGGACATTCGCGGCCTCCAGGCCATCGTCCCCGGCGGAGAGGCCCAAAGCGCCAGCATGCGCGGCACCTCGCCCTACTCCGGCCAGGCGACGCTAAATGCCTTCAACTCAAATTTCTCCAGCCAGGAAACGCTGGTGACTCTCGCCGCTGACACCGGCGGTCGCGCATTCCTCGACTCCAACGACTTCAGCCGCATCTTCAAGGGCGTGCAGGACGACACCGCCCGGTACTACCTCATCGGATACCACAGCACCAATTCCTCGCGCGACGGAAAATATCGCCACATCTCCGTCAGCATCGAGCGCCCCGGCGTGAAGTTGGTTTACCGCAAAGGCTACTACGCGCCCGCCGACTTCAAGCACTCCAATCAGGACAACCGCGAGCGCCAGTTGCAGGAAGAATTCGCTTCTGAACTTCCCAGCACCGATCTGCCCGTTTATCTTTCGGCCGGATATTTCCGTTTGAGCGAAGGCAAATTCTTCGTCCCCATCTCCATCGTCGTGCCCGGCTCCGAAATTCCTTTCATCAACAAAAGCAATCAGGACAAGGCCACGCTCGACATCCTGGGTGGCGTGGAAGATGACAAGAAGCATCCGGTGGACGAAATCCGCGACACCGTCAAGCTCGCCGTGAACACCTCCACCGACGTCAAGCGCAAGAACGTGCAGTACAACAATGAGTTCTACCTGCCGCCCGGCCAGTATCACGTCAAATTTGTTGTGCGGGAAAATGAAACCGGACGCATGGGATCGTTTGAAGCCGATATCACCGTCCCTGATTTAAAGAACCAGCCCCTGAAAATGAGTTCCGTGATTCTCGCCAACCAGATTCAGCCCGCCGCAAAACGAAAAATCAACAACGACCCGCTGGTGCGCAACGGATCCGAAATCATTCCCAACGTCACGCACGTTTTTTCCAGCGGTCAGCATCTTTATTTTTATTACGAGGTTTACGACCCAGTGCAGGCAGACGGCTCGAAATCCAAAAACGATGTCCGCCTGCTCTCAAACGTCGCTTTCTTCCAGGGCAAGATCAAGTCTTACGAAACGCCGCTGGTGGAAACCAAATCCGTCGCTGCGCAGGACCGCAAAGCCGCCATCTTCCAACTCGACGTCCCGCTCAGCCAACTCAAGCCCGGCTTCTACACCTGCCAGGTAAACGTAGTGGACGACGCCGCAGGCAAATTCCTTTTTCCCCGGCTTGCGTTGCTTGTAAGGAAATAGATACCATGCAGCGCCAATGCTCGTGTGGCGCCGGGTCTCAGACCCTGCGAGGCCCGGATCTGCGTCAGACGCGATCAGAAACTGTCAGAAATTAAAACTACAAAATCGCCCACCCAGCCTGTAACGAACCGCTCCGCTCCTTCACTATCCCTACAAAGCTAAAGGCCCCTACAACTCGGGAGGGCATATGTACGTAACCATCTTTGACCGCTTCATTCCTCGGTGGAGCCAGCTTCAGGTCCACACGCGGGCCCTGATCGTGGGAGTTTCCATCATCGCGTTCACCATCCTCCTCGGATCGCTGGCGGTGCTCACTCACTACCATTTCTCCACGTTGATTGCACTGGGCGTGTTTTACGGAATCGTCATTTCCAAACTTCTAAGCCAGTTCCTCGCGCCCAAAATCCAGTCTCTGGTCGCCGGATTCCTGAGCGGCATTACGGCGGGAAATATCGGAATCCAGCAGGCGCGTCTGAGCGCATTCATCCACAACATCGCCGACGCCATCCAGCGCGTCGCGCAGGGCATTGCCGTCAACACTCTCCACGCCGACGCCGATTTCAACACCGCCGTCGTGTGGGGAATCTGGGTTGCCGTGCTCACGGCGATTGTCATTCTCGCCGCCAATGCTTATTACGCGAACATGGACTCCAGCCCCATCGGCTCTGCTGCTCCACCGGTCACCGCGACCGTCGCAGCAGCAGCCGCTGTAGGTGCAGGCGCCGGAACCACACAGCCAGCAGGAAACTGAACGTAGAACATCGCCCCGTTCCATCGTTCTCTCTCAGCAACCTGTCCGCGGATTCATCAGTTACCATGTCTGCATGAAACCGCCCTACACTCGCAGGGAATTCTTGCAGGCTTCGACCGCCGCAGGCGCCGCCGTCACACTCGCTCAATTCACGCCGGGGTTGCTTCGCGCTGATGAATTGCCCTCGGCATCGATCCCTCAGCATCCCGCGTGGGCGGAAAAGCCTATGCGCTGGGCCGAACTCACCCTGGTTGAAGACGATCCCGGCAAGTTCGACCCCAATTTTTGGCTCGATTACTTCAAGCGGACGCATTGCGACGCCGCTTGCTTGAGCGGAGGTGGATGCGTCGCCTACTATCCAACGCAGATTCCGTTCCACCACCGCAGTGCATGGCTTGGCGACCGCGACGCGCTCGGCAATCTCGTCTCGGGATGCCGCGAGCTTGGCATGACAGTTCTGGTGCGCACCGATCCTCACGCTACTTACGACGATCTCCAGGCTGCGCACCCTGACTGGATCGCCGTGGATGCGCAGGGCCATCCCCGCCGTCACTGGTCGTCTCCTGAAATGTGGGTAACTTGCGCCTACGGTCCTTACAACTTCGAATTCATGACCGCCGTGCACAAGGAAATCATGTCGCGCTATCACTTGGACGGCATCTTCCTCAATCGCTGGGAGGGCTCCGGCCAGTGTTATTGCATCCATTGTCAGGAAAATTTCCGTGCCGCTTCGGGCTTCGCCTTGCCACGCACAGAGGATCCTCAGGACCCTGCCCGCCGCGCTTACATCCTCTGGCGTCAACAACGCCTGATGGAACTCATTCGTGTATGGAACAGCGAACTTCGCAAAATTAATCCCGAATCGCGTGTTATCCCGAACAACGGAAGCGGAGCGTTAATCTCACTCGACGCTATCCAGATCAACTCACAAGTGCCTCTGCTCGTCGCCGACCGGCAGGCCCGCCACGGCCTCACCGCGCCCTGGGCCATGGGCAAAACCGCAAAAGAATATCGCGCGACGGCCGGCAACAAACCCGTCGCAGGATTGTTCGGTGTCGGTCTCGAAGAATCGTATCGCTGGAAGGACAGCGTACAGAGTCCTGCCGAAATCCGCATCTGGGTTCTCGAGGCAATTGCCAACGGAATGCGCCCCTGGCTCAGCAAATTTAGCGGCACGTTGCACGATGAACGCTGGCTGAAGGGCGTGCAGGACATTTTTGATTGGACGGAAAGGAACCAACGCTACCTTCAGCACAAGACGCCGATCGCGCAGGTCGCGCTCGTCTATTCACAACAGACCGCCTGGTTTTACGGAGGCCCCGACGCACGCCCGAAAGTTGAAGACTACGCGCTCGGCTGGTATCAGGCCTTAGTCGAGGCGCGCATTCCATTTGAAATGGTGCACGACCGCCTGCTCGACGCAGCTCACATCGGTCAGTTCAAAACCCTCATCCTGCCCAACATCGCCGCACTCAGCGATGCGCAATGCGATCAGCTTCGCGCCTTCGTAAAAAATGGCGGCAACCTGATTGCCACCTATGAAACCAGCCTTTACGACGAGTGGGGAGTTCGCCGCGAAGACTTTGGCCTCGCCGATCTCTTTGCCGTCACTTGGAGCGGCAGTGGCCAGGGGCCCATGTTGAATTCGTATCTTCGCCTCGAACATGAAACCTCGCCGCATCATCCGCTCCTCCGCGGACTCGAAGACGCCCCGCGAATCATAAATGGCGTGTGGCGCCTCGAGGTCGAGCCGCATGAAACGTTTTCCCAAACCCCAATTACCCTGATTCCCAGCTACCCCGATTTGCCAATGGAAAAGGTCTATCCTCGCCAGCCCCATACCAATATCTCCGGCGTATATCTGCGCGACTTGTCGTCGAAAGACAAATCCGGCGGACGGGTCGCATATTTCCCCTGGGATATTGACCGCACCTTCTGGGAAGTCCTCTGCCTCGACCACTTCAAACTGCTGCGCAACACCGTGAACTGGGCGAACGCCGACTTGGCAGAAGATCACCAAGCAGCAACTGACATTCCGATCGTCGACGTCTCCGGCCCCGGCCTGCTCGACGTCACCGCCTGGCATGACCAGAACGCTATCGTCATTCATCTGGTAAATCTAACCAATCCCATGACCATGAAAGGCCCCTACCGGGAATTCTTCCCAGTAGGCGAGCAGACGGTCAAATTACGGCTTCCGCACGGCATGAAACCGAAAGCCGCGCGCCTGCTCGTCGCTGAAAAAACGCCTCACACGCAAACCAACGGCCCGGAACTGGCCATCACGGTCCCTTCCATCCTCGATCACGAAGTCATAGCGATTGATTTGTAGAAAATAAATTCCAGGAAGGGGTGCTCCAGGTCTCGCCGCTGTTGCGAGACCTGGGAATTCAAAATGATTCACGGGAAGTTTCCTTCTCACTGCGCAAACTTCACCAACCCTGACATCTGGTTCTTAATGGAAGCCTTACCTACCGCCTCCACCAAAAGACTTCCATCGCTCAATCCATACGACGCCAGGTTCACCGAGTGCACTCCCACCGGAACAGTCGTCAGATCCAGCAGGTTCTGCCCGTCGCCGCTGAAGTACACCTCATAGTGGTCCACGGTGCTTTCGTTGCCGGTCACCGTCCATTGCAAGCTGGAGCCAGCTGCCGATGCGCTGACGGTCAAGCAATTATCAATTCCGGACTCGATCTCCGTCCCTTCCTCGTAGTCATTCCAGGTCACCAGTTGCAGCGCGGCAATTTGCTTTGATGAGTTGTAATAACCGTTCAGCTTGTCAAACGTTTGCAGCCAGGTCTGGCCGCATTGTTGCCCCACCACGCGATTCAGCGACCACGATGCCAGGGTATCGTTAAACCCCTTGTATCCCGCTCCCCAGGCCATTTGCTGCGGAGCTTTGTCGGCCGCATTGTAGAAGTGGGTCAAATAGTCCATGCCATACTGCGTTGAGGTCGCATTCATCCACGAATAACTTCCGCTCGTCTCCGGATGGGTAAAGCCGCCGCTGTTCTCGAACACCCACGCAATATTTGGCGAGGTCGCCGCCTGAATCGCCGTCCAGTCCAGCGTAAAGTGCAAATCCAGGTCAAACTGGGTAATCATCGGCTTGCCATTCCATCGGGCATACGCCGGGGAGTTCGCATAGTGTTGCAATACATAGTTGGTCAAATAAATTACCGATTGCTGCGCATTGCATCCCGCGCACGGACTTAGAGTTACCGCGCCTTTATCAATCATGATGATGACTTTGAATCCCGGATGATTTTCCGCCGCCGCCAGCCACGCCAGCGTCGTTGGCTCTGTCGTGTCCGCGGGCCCGTACCAGTCAATTACCACGCCGTTCACGCTGCGGCTCAGCATGTCATCCATTTGCCGTTCCACCTGTGCCGGGTCCCACGATACGTATCCCACCTGCATGTGCCGCTTGTCGCCAAACCACGGCTGCAACTCAGCGTAGATCTGCGTAGTCGCGCCCGGATAGAGCAGGGAATGGATGTCCTCCTTGCTCACGTTGCCAGCTCCCGCATTGCCGTTGCTCTGCGGAGCAAATCCGTTCGCCGCGCTAGTGTTATTCATCGTCTGTGCCGCCAGCGTGGTTGTCGGAGCAGCGACCGTTACTGCTACATGCGTCTTCGCGGAACTTTTGCAGTTGTCCCATTCCTGGACAACTGTGTCATAGGTGCCGGGCGCTAAATTCAGCGTCGTATTCAACGAATCGCCCTTCACTGCATACGCCAGTTGATAAGGCGCGGTATAAATTCCCATGGCTGACACACCTTTTGTGCAGGTCGTGGTGGCATGCGCCACGTAGTGAACGGACGACATAAACAACCTCGCCGTCGGCGCGGACACAACCACGCTGCCCTTGATCGGCGCGGAAGACTTCGCGGTGCTCGACGCATGGCTTGGCAAAGTGAATGAACACACCAATAGCAGTAAGGCAATCTGCCTATGCATAAGAACTCCAGATTTGGGATTGCCCGGTCTGACAGGTCGGTCTGCGGGCCAACGTCAGTATCGGCAGAATGGTGGGTTCGATCTACGTCACTAAGGGGAGCTAACCTTCGTGCAAAGGCCCGTCCCGCCCCGTCCAGCAGCCACTTTCCCCCTGCTACTTTCGATAGGTGGTCCAGTATTTAGACCCGGAATAACCAAGTCGGAAGTACGTTCTAGATAAAAGGTGGCCGGATGTATGTCATTCGACTAGAAAGACCCCCCGAACCAATTTGAATGTATTATCACCCGCAGAGGCGAGCATCAAGCAAAACGCTGCTGACGTTTATGGACACTCAGGAAATTGACGCAGTGCAGATTGAATGCCCAGCGCCTAGAGGAGTTGAAGGGTGGCTTTTGGTGTTGTGTTTCATTCTGACTGTCATCACTCCGATCACAGGCTTTTACCACATTTTTCGACACACCATTCCAAACCTCTTGGGTACTCACAATTTTAGGCACATGTATTTGTTAAGTTTTTATACCGTGATTTTTAGTAGCTTGATGATCTATAGCTTCGTTGCCGGATTGAAGCTATGGATGATCAAATCAGAGGCTGTCAGCTTTGCGAGACGATATCTTTGGACTTACTTAATCGCAAATATCGCATATTTTGTCTTTTGGGTCATTGTGATGCAGCCCACGCAACTTTCGAGTTTTGCTGCAATGGGTTGGGATCACGTTGTCGGCGCAATCCTGCCTTTTACTCTTTGGTATTTTTACTTGGAACATTCCAAACGCGTACGCACAACATATCTTTCGGGATAGTTCAAGCGCAGCAACGGCCGGAACCCAACGGGCATTTATTTCTTCCGCTGTCCCTTGCGTAGCGTGTCCATCATCTTCGCAATCCGCCTCTCGCGCGTCTCCGGTTTTTTGGCGTCGTCGATCTCGCGCACGTATTCCTTCTGATAAGTAAACGAAAGTCTGTCCCACGTTTCTTTGGCCCTGGCATCGGCATTAATGATCTTTTTCAAATAAAGCGGGATTTCAACCACCCGCTTTTCTTCATCCAGTTCCATCACCACGGAAACCGTATCTCCGGCCTTGCACCTCGCGCCCGCACGCATCTCTGCATTCACCGCCATCATGTGACCTTCGCCCATATTCATAAGCGAACTGCGAAAAGGGAAGCCGTTGATCGTGCCCTTTACTGGCACCCGCCCCTTGCACCCGAAAACCTCCACCACATCAAACGGCGGCCTGAGCGATGCCGCCTCCATTCCTGGATGTGCGTTAAGTTTGATTTTGAATTTATGTTGAGTCATGGCACTGTCCCGGAAATGGCAACTACTGCTGAATGCGACGACGATTGTAATTGTCCATGGTCGGATATAAAAATTTTTACTTGCTCTTTCGCGGGCCCTGCTTACCTCTCCGCAACGAAGATCGCGACCCCGCACTCCTCTTTGCCTTGCTTGTAACAAACTTGTACGCCATGCCAAGCAAATCGCGCAGTACGCCTTCTTCAATTCGCGACAGCCGCACCAGAACGCCGCTGTATCCCGCGTAATGCTCCGTGATGTAGTAAATTTCCGGAGCTTCTTCCAGCAAATGCGCGCGGTCGCCGATATCCACGCGGACGACCAAGGAATCCGGCTCGGCTGATTTATTCGAGGGCACGCACGCCAAAAGCTGTCCGCGAACCTTAAGCGTTGGGGCTCCCCATGTC
>Ga0134125_10000257_pt1 | contig 76357 bp, 82 predicted proteins | sample KB31751_FD_96464 | JGI IMG/M metagenome (GOLD analysis project Ga0134125, IMG submission 96464) | Terrestrial soil microbial communities with excess Nitrogen fertilizer from Kellogg Biological Station, Michigan, USA - KB3-175-1 | ecosystem: Environmental > Terrestrial > Soil > Unclassified ... | reverse complement strand
CGCACGGCCTCAAGTTTGAACTCGCGTGAATATCTCTGACGTTCGCCCATCGGACACCTCTCCTGTCGTATAGTCCCCTTCCTAGGTGTCCGTCAAATCCGGGCTCTCTCAGGTCTTGTATTAACACATTGACCTCGAGAACGCAGCGAACAAGCAGGTATGCGCGGCGGCGGATGCCGCGTTGCGAAAGACGATGATCGGATAGCCCCTCAAGACGCCCGCCCCTGAGCTCCCTGTCCCTATTTACCCCTGCCCAAGTATAGGCATTCTTTTCGACCTTCTGATTAATCTTTTGAAATCGCAGGCTTATCGCTGCCATGAAGCCGTCCCGGCAATGTCATGCCCATGGCCTATACTCAAAAGCCATCAAGAGCCCCACTCTCGCGGGGCTTCTCAATCATCTGTAGTGGCGTGACCTGCTGGCCGCTACTTGGCGTAACTGGGCTGCAATAAGCCGCTGACCGCGCCGGGAGCCTCGGGCTTGCTGCGTAGCAGTGTCACGCCGGCGGTGATGTTCCATACCGCCTGCAAGAGCAGGATGCCCACCACCACGCCGGCGTCCATGTTCGAGCCCACCACCATCACGGCGATGGCCGGAGCCGCGCCGGAGAAGAGGCCGATCGCGCCCGCAACCTTGCGCATGCCGCGCTCTTGCAGCAGCGCCGCCGCCCAGAACAGCACCGCCACCGACTGGCACACCCAGGCGACCTTGGCCGCATCGGTCAGCACCACGCGGCTGAAGGTGCGGATGATCCAGAGACCGGTGGTCATCACCTCCGGAGGCTGGTTCACGAACATCGCCGCCGCATCGGTGGTCACGAAGCCGTCTATCAGTGTCGCCAGCAGCATCAGGATGCTGCCTCCGAGGTAGGCCACGAGCCCCAGCATCACGGAGGTGCGGTTGAGGCCGAGCAGTTGTGAGAAGCGCACGAAGCCATAGCTGAGGCCACCGACGCAGGCCATGGCCACCACATGCACCGCCGCATGCGGGCCGCGGATGCTGACCAGGCTCTGCAGGATGCTCGCGGGATCATGCCCCGAGGCGCCGCTGTCCATGGCGACGGCGATGATGGAGACGATCGCGCTGGCGAACACGATGATGCCTGCGGAGAGATAGTCGATCTTGGCCTGGGTGTGCGCGGACATGGGTACCTCTATGTTGGAGAGCCAGGGATTGCTAGATGAAGAGGACTAGGATTACGTGCTCTGTGGCGCGGCCTTCCCGCTGATGAGCAGTGCGCCGACGGCGAGGGTCCAGAGGCCCTGCGCCAGCACCACTGCCAGCATGCCGGGTACATTGAGATGGAAGGCACCGACGATGAGTCCCAGAGCTGGCGCGAGGCCCACCAGGATGCCGAGCGCGCCCGTGAGGCGCGCCGCGCCGGTGTCATGTACGAGCCCCAGAGACCAGAAGAAGATGCCGGCGCTCATGGCCACCGCGCCGATGTCAGCCATGCTGCGGTTCACCATACCGCCGAAGTGGAGGAGCAGGTCCAGGGTATGCAGGTCCTGGTCCGTCGGTGCCGGGACAAAAGCCGCGACGGCAGGGGTGATCCAGCCGGAGACCGCGGCCGCCACGATCATGGAAAATACGCCGGCGCAGTAGAACACCAACCCGGCCCGCACCAGTGGGCGCTCGAAGCCGCGCTGCCGGCAGAACTCGGTCAAGGCCCAGAGTGTGACGAGCATCAGGGCGATGAGGATGCCGTGCACCCAGCCGGAGAGGGCCGTCATCTCCTTGATCGCCTGTAGGGCAGTGGCCATATCCGGCGCGCTGACGCTGGGGTGGTGGGCCATGGCCAGAACCGACAACAGGGAGGAGACCACGAGCACGATGCCGCCGAAACGGGCCTGGGAAGCGCTTGAATCCTGCATGGAACCCCCTCCGGTAAGATGGTATTACCATACCGGCCGCCGGCCCTGAGTTGCCGGACACTTTGGGCCTGTTCGTCCGCTATCTCGTGGGAGCTAAAGGTGTGAAGCAAGCAGCCAACGACAAGCGCGTGGAGCGCACCCGGGAAGCGCTGTTCGATGCATTCTACGAGCTGGTGCTGAGCATGCCTTACGGCGAACTCAAGGTGGAGGACATCCTGCGCCGCTCCGGTGTCGGGCGCTCCACCTTCTACGAGCATTTCACCGGCAAGGACGACATCCTCGCCGCCAGCGTAAGGAACCCCTTCTCGGTGCTGGCGGACGCCATGCGCGAGCGGGACAACACCTCGGAACTCACCATGATCCTGGAGCACTTCTGGGAGAACCGGGTGGTGGCGCCGAGCATATTCGGCGGCCCGGCGCGGCAGGTCTGCGTGGGGGCCTTGCAGGGGCTCATCGAGGAACGCTTCAAGCAGGACCGGGTGGGCAGCCCGAATCCGCTGCTCCTGCCGCCACCGCTCGCCGCCCTGCAGATGGCGGAAGCGCTGCTGGCGCCGATCGTCTCCTGGGTCACGGGCGAGTCGAGCTGCAGCCCGCAGGTCCTGGCCCAGTCCTTGCGGCGCACGGCGAGGGCCATGCTGGAAGCGCAGCGGCAACGCCCGCTCGGATCATGACCACTTCTATCCCTGACAGGTCTGTCAGGTAGAGCGATCTTCCCAACCCCGCGCCCGGCGGGGACTCATACTTTCCCTGAAGGCGAGTTCAGCTTGATACGTAGGCCGGATTAGGCACTCTGCTGATGGGCCTGGTCCGGTCTCTCTGGTCAACTTGATACCGAGGATGGCGGCAGGGCTTAAGGAAGAGTCCAAGGGATTTCAGGGGATGGGGGCTGCCACCCGGGTTGTAGGGACACAGGGATGACCACAGCCGCAGGGACGCGGCGGAAACTCAAGGGCGGCCCCCGGAAGGGCCGGCAAACTGCGGGGAGGGAACCATGGACACCAGATCATCGGACGGCCGCTGGCGCCGCAATGCCCAGGAACTCGTCCAGGAACGCGCCCTGGTGCGCACCTTCGACATCCAGGGCGAGGACGTCAACTCGGTCCAACATCATTGCCTCATCGTGGAACGGCGGCCGAACCGGCTGCGCCTCATCAGCGACACGCCGCTGCCCGTGGGCGAGCGGGTGGACATCATCTTCGACTTTGGCAGCGAAGGGCGCCTGATGTGCTCCGGCATCCCCCGCAACCTCGCGGTGGCCTACGAGAGCAGCGGCTACCTCATCGACATCGACCTGATCCAGGACCGCAAAGCCGCGCTCTGGCGCCGGCAGTTCCACTGAGAGCCGGGCGGCTCACTTGAACTCCGTCGGGACGAAATAGTCCGGTACGATGACCTTGGTCTTCGGCGAAGCCGTGTGCACTTCCTCCGTGAACGTGGCCACCTGCTTCAATGCTTCAGCCCGCGGCTTGATGCCGAAGTCATCCCAATGGGTCGGGAACACCACCGCGGGGTCGCCGAGCGCCTGCATCAGTCGGCCGGTGTACTGATAGATCTGCTTGCGGTCGGAGCCGGCCCCGATGATGGCGATGTCCGGGCGCAGGCCGGTGATGTCCCGTTCGATGTAGTTCATGGACCCCATGATGAAGATCTGGTGGCCGGCGATCCGCAAGAGGTAGATGAAGGTCCCGCCCTCGGCATAATCGGACTCGTGCAGCGGCGCCTTGAGTCCCGGCCGTGTGCTGTCGGCCCAATAGCCGTCGTTGTAACGCTTGTCCCAGAGGGCCGTATGCAGGCTCGGGATCACTTCGAGCGAGAAATCGTCGAACTGGAAGTCCTCGCCGCCGCGTACTACGATCAGCTTCTGGGCCTTGATCTTCTTCAAGTCGGTATCGGCGGGCGTACTCATCTCGCCGACCCCGTAGGCCCGCGCGATGTTTGCGGCGCTCTCGCTGCAGACGATCACGGCGCCGGTCTTCTTCGAGATGTACGGTGCATCCAGCATGTGGTCGTCGTGGCCGTGGGTGATGAGGATGTAATCGGCTTTGTGCACGTGGGCGTCTACCTCGGCCGTATCGGGGGTCGCGATCGGGTCATCCTCGGTGATCTGGGGGGTTGTCCGTGCCTTGGGCTTTGAACTCCGAGAGGTACGGGTCCACCAGGATCGTGACCTTGCCATCCTCGATCTGCCAGCCCGCATTTCCTATATAGGTGATCTTGAGGGGATCCTTCGCGCCGTCAGTAGCCGCCGCCGACACGATTGGGACGAAGAAGAGGGGGATCGCCAAGAACACCGCTGAAGACAGGGGACGATGACTGCGACACATGTGAGTTCTCCACGGAGACGCCAGGGCATGATATCGGACTGGTTTCCCGGAAGTTAGTTGCGCCCCCGCATGGCTTCTTTGCAATTGGAGTCCCATCGCTACAATGGGGCTCCGTCCTGTAAACCCACGCCCGTCTCCACGCATCTGATAGATACCGCCGACCTCGAGGCCCGCCATGTCCATACGCTTCCTCCGCCACACCCTAGTTGCCTGCCTGCTGCTCTCCCTGTCGGCCCATGCCCAAGTGCCGGCCGCGCCGGTCACGGCCTTCGTGCACGTGAACGTGCGGCCCATGGACACGGACCGGGCCTTGCAGGACCAGACCGTGCTGGTGCGGGACGGCAAGATCGTGGCCATGGGCGCCTCGGTGCCGATGCCCGCGGGGGCCATGGTCATCGACGGCCACGGCGATGCCTGGCTTTCCCCGGGGCTCGCGGACATGCATGTCCACTCCGACACCGCCGAGGACATGAAGGTCTATCTCGCCAACGGCGTGACCACCGTGCTCAACATGGGCCACGCTTCCGAAGGTTTCATGGACGATGTCCGGCCGGCCATCAACAGTGGCGCGCGCCCGGGACCGCACATCTATGCCGGCCTGCTGGTGGACGGCTCGCCCCAGTTCGGCGACCTGTTCGTCACCACGCCCGATGAGGCGCGCGCCCTGGTGGACATCGCCAAGACCAATGGCTATGACTTCATCAAGGTCTACGACGACCTCTCCCCGGCTTGCTTCAAGGCGATCATGGACGAAGCGGGGCGGCAGCAGATGCGCGTCATCGGCCATGGCGTCACGCGCGTCGGCATCGAGAAACAACTCGCCATGGGCCAGATCATGGTGGCCCACACCGAGGAGTTCCTCTACACGGTCTTCGCGCATCCCGACCTGAGCCTCGCCAATCCGGCCATAGCCGATCCGACGCCGCCGAAGCTGGCGGATATCCCGCGGGCGATCGTCTTCGTGAAGCGCGACCAGGCCTTCGTCACCGCCGACCTCAATACCTACGCCACCATCGCGCGCCAGTGGGGCAAGCCGGAGGTCTTGGCCGGCTACATGCACGGCCCGGAGCTGCGCTATCTCTCTCCCACCCGCCGCATCAGCTGGAGCAAGAGCGGCTACGCCGAGAAGTCCGGCAACGTAGACGCCAACCTGGCCTTCCTGACGCGCTTCACCAAGGACATGGCGGATGCAGGCGTGTCGCTGATCACCGGCACCGATGCGCCCAGCATCCCGGGCCTGGTGCCCGGCTATTCCCTGCACGATGACATGGACACCCTGGAGGCCGCGGGCCTGAGCCGCTATCAGGTGTTGGCGGCGGCGACCCGCGCGCCGGGAGAGCTCATCCGCCGTTCCGTCCCCGGCGCCGTGCCCTTCGGCACGGTCGCGGTGGGCAGCCGGGCAGACCTCGTGCTCTCTGCTGCCGATCCGCAGAGTGACCTGTCCACCCTGCGCAAGCCGCTGGGGGTGATGGCGGCCGGGAACTGGTATGACGCGCCGGCCCTGCAGGCGCTGCTCGATCAGGTGGCGCAGGAATACCGCGGCGCCACGGAATAGGGGGCCGGGGCCCCGTCTTAGCCCTTGGAAATCCATGCCTTACGCTTGGCGTGCCGTCCGCTGAAGAGGCGCGACAGACCCATGCCGATCGGCCTTTGATTCCCGAGGTCTATCCCACGCGGCCCCGCATCGGGTACATCGGTTCGTCAAATCCGCCCCTGAGGGTGAAGACTTTGGGTCCAGGACCCGACCCGATATGGGCCGTGCCGCTCCCGCACGCCGTGCATTGTCGAACAGAAGACCATGAAGATTGGGGTCCTGTCGGACCTCCGCATCGACGAATTAGGGCCGCCGCCTTCTCCGCGGCATGAGCCCGACGTGCTCGTGCTGGCGGGGGATTGCGGATCCGGCGCCGCGACCCGGGACTGGGCGACCCGCTCCTACGAATGCCCCATCATCCAGGTGCTGGGCAACCACTGCTACTACGATGCGGACATCCCGACCGTGGATCGCGAGTTCAAGCACAGCACCTGGGGCACCAACGTCCACTTCCTGCAGAACGAGACCTTGGTCTTGCGCGGGGTGCGCTTCATCGGCAGCACGCTGTGGACCGACTTCGATCTCTTCGGCGACGCGCCGACCGCCCTGTTCCTGGCCCAGGAAGGCTGCGAGGACTACCAGCGCATCCACGACCGCGAGGGCCGGCGCATCCACCCCCTGGATACCCAGGCCCTGCATCGCCGGGACGCGAAGTATTTATGGAAGACGGCCACCGAGCGCTACGACGACGGCCACAGCGTGGTGGTGACGCACCATGCGCCATCCCCGCACTCCATCGCGCCGCGCCACCGCAGCGAATGGATGTCGGCTTGCGAGGCCTCCCGCCTCGATGAACTGGTGGTGGAGGCGGACGCCATGCTGTGGGTGCACGGCGGCGAACACGATTCAGCGGACTACCGGATCGGCGGCACCCGCGTGATCTCCAATCCCCGTGGCCTGCCCGGCGAGCGGCGGGAAGTGGGCGAGTTCAGATACGACTACGTGGTGGACATCTGACGGGCAGGGTTAGTCTTCGAGGCGGGGGAAGTCGTCGAAACCGGTGTAGAGGGAGAGCGCGGCATAGTCTGCCGGAGGGTCCTGGGCTTCGCGCGGCCCGAAGGGCATGAACACCGGGGTGCGTTGCGCGACCTTGGTCTTGTTGGTGGCGAGCCGGCCGTTGCCCATCTGCTCACCGACATAGATGCCGGTGGGTCCGAAGATGTCGCGGCCCCGGCGCCGGCCCACGTGCTTGCCCTTGTGGGTCCAGAGGTCATCGCCCTCCCAGTAGCCGATGCAGCGTCCTGACCAGGTCCATGTCCAATCCATGTGATCCACGCTCGCGAGGGAAGCGCATCGCTCCCTTTGTATACAAACGACCGCGCATGCTACTCGCATATTTCCGCTCCGGCGGGCGTGTTTTTACGGAATGCGGGGGAAGCGGCAAAAGTGTGACTAATGTCTCGTGATTGAGGTTAAATCCAGGCCGAAAAGCAGGCGTTCTCCTGATACAGCAAGTCTCGGCATTGGGATATTAATGGAGGTGCCTGGGGGCCAATGTGTGGAGACGTCTATATGCATGGACGGGCCGCTGGCCTTGAGGACCTTCCGAACGGGACGGGCAACGACGTCCAAATCCGCTGGCGGGCCTTGCGCCGCCGCATCCTGGTAGTGGCCAAGCATCAGTTCGCGCGCTTCGGTTATGAGGGCGTGAGCCTCGATGACGTCGCCCATGGTGCGGATCTGCCGGTGGATGAACTGCGGCTGCATTTCGAAGGCAAGCATGCCCTGTTCATGACCATCCTCGAAGAGAGCTGGGAAAGCGTCAACCTGCGCCTGGAGGACATCGTCCTCAATGCCTTGAGTACCCGCGACGCCATGTTGTCACTGCTGGCGCTCATGATGAACGTCGTGCAGAACGACGAGGATACGGCGCGCTTGCTCCTGTCCGACGGCTGTCATCCCGACCCGGACAGCGGCGCGCTCGCCTTCTCCGCCGGCTACCGCCGCTTCCAGCGGGCTTGCACGGCCCTGGTGCAGCACGGCCAGCGATTCGGCGGCATCAAGGAGTCCTATCACCCTCAAGTGGTCGCCACCATGCTGGTAGGCCTCCTCGAGGGGCTGATTCGCGACCGCCTGTTCGCCGAACAGGAGACCAGCTTCACGCCTTACACCGGCAGCCACCTGCTCTCGCCCTTCGAGGCCTACATCGCCTCCCTGGCTCCTTGATCTCGGGAGCCTAGCCGGCGTGTTCCGAGGGCGGCGCCCTGAGAGGGCGCAGGCCCAGCCCCCGAAATCGCGGGCTTGTCCCGAAGCCCCCGACCTTGTCCCCAAATAGGACTAGGATGAGGTCTTGGGCGGGGAGGGCGGACCATGAGCGAAGTGATCGCCACTGACGATGCGTCGGAGGGTGCATTCCTCAGTCTCCCGCCGCCTTTCTTCTCGGCCGCTTTCCATCTCCGTTTCCTGCCGCGCGTCATCGTCTACCGCCTGGGCAGGCGCCGCCCGCCCCAGCAGGGTTTCCATCACGTCCACCTCGAGATCCCCCTCGTTCTCTTCGCCTGCATCCTCCTCATGGTCTTCGGCCTGCCGCCTGCGCTGCAACATGGCTCTATCGGCGGGTGGCTGAGCGCGACAGCCGGGGCGGCCGGGCTCGTCTCGCTCATCGCCTGGTCCATCTCCGAGGAATGGCGCTGGCGCCGGCAGGAGGGTCACCGCTACGGTTACGCCGAGTTCTTGCCCTCGGTGTTCTTCTTCTGCCTGCTGCTGGGCGGCTCAGCCGGTCTCATCGGCGGCGGTACTATCGCCGACGATCCGCGGATGGGATATCTCTGGGCTGGGCCGGGGCTGGTGGCGGGTTACCTCGCCGGGCTCTTCGCCGCGCGCTGGGTGCATGGGCTCGGGTTCATCAAGACCTGGTTCATCTATCTCGCCATGCTGGGTCTGATCTTCCTGCCCCTCGAAGACCTGATGGTGCTGTATATCTACGCCGGCAAGGATTGAGCGCAATCTACCGCGCCAAAAAGCAGCCGCTCGTTAAGGAGCGGCTTCATCCATTGCGCAGCCTGTCTATCGGGCAGCTTAGCTCCGCGCGTGACTCCGCGATCCGCTGCTCTTGCCCGAGCGGCTTGAGCTGTGGCTCGCCCGCCGGGCGGCGGGTTTGAACAGCGAACTCGGCTTCGGCGCCCGGGTATTGCGGGAAGCCTTGGTGGCCACCTGGTCCAGGAGCTCCAGCTTGCGTGCCTGCATTTTCTGGCCGAGGTCGCCGAGGTCGAGGCCGCTGGATTTCACCTTCGGGAACATCTCACCTTCCTCTTCTTGGACGTGATGCTTGGTGTACTCGGACATCACCTGCACCTTGGCCTCGAATTCCTCGCTCTCCGGGGCCGACTCCACCTGGCCGATGAGCGTCTTGAGGCTCGCATGCTCGACGCGGGCTTCCGGCACCAGTTCCTTGCCGTCTTCATCGCCGCCGAGGGCCTTCTTCACGGCAGGGTAGAAGATGTCCTCCTCGATGCGCATGTGCACGCTGAGCGCGAGACAGATCTCGCCCACCAGCGTCTTCTTCTGGGCCGCGCTCCTAGCGTTCTTGAACTGCTCGAAGAGCTCGGTGGCTTCCTGGTGGTCCGCCTTCAGCAGGGCGATGGCGTTCTTCGGTTGGTCCTGCTGCTCCCGGCTCGCCTCGAACATCTTGGCGGTGACCTTGGAACGCAGGTTACCGGCGGCCCGGCTGGCGGCTTTCTTGCGGCTGGATCTCTTGGCGGGCATGTGGGGCATCCTATGCTGTGTTTACTCGGATTCCGAAAATAATGTTCCATCGTTGCCTGCACCGTGCGGCGGACCACAGAATCGCGCGTCCGAGTTATCCGCGTCTTGCCCCGCCGATAAAGTCCCATGAGTTACGCATCCAGCGAGGATGCGCCACTTATGTCACGGCCATTTAGGCCGAGCGGCCTATTTGATTAAGCTGCCTGGACCCTGGTCTTCTCGTGGTCTTCGCTCATGCCGACCCTCCGGACGCTCTGGAAGCGTCTCAAGCAAAGCCCCCTGACGCGTGTCGGACCCGGCATCATCACCGGCGCGGCGGACGACGATCCGAGCGGCATCGCCACCTATTCCCAGGCGGGTGCTCAGTACGGGCTCGACATGCTCTGGACGCTGCCGCTGGCTTTCCCGCTCATGGCGGCGATCCAGTCCATGTGCGCGCGCATCGGCCGGGTCACGGGCAAGGGCCTCGCCGCCAACATCAAGGCCGAGTTCCCGCCGGTGATCTTGAAGGGCGTGGTGGCGCTGCTCTTGGCGGCCAACACCCTAAACATCGCCGCGGACGTGGACGCCATGGGCGAGGTGGCGGGTCTCGTCACCGGCTTCGACCGTCATCTCATGACGCTGTTCTTCGTCATCGTCACGCTCGCCTTACAGCTCTTCGTGCCCTATCACCGCTACGTCGCATTCCTGAAGTGGCTCACGCTTTCCCTGCTGGCCTATATCGGCGTGGTGTTCTTCGTGCACGTGCCCTGGGGCCAGGTGGCCGCGCACACGGTATTCCCGCGCTTCAAGTTTGATCGTGATGCCGCCTCCGTGGTGGTCGGCATCTTCGGCACCACCATCAGCCCGTACCTGTTCTTCTGGCAGGCCTCGGAGGAGGTGGAAGACATGCACTGTCCGCCCACGGGCAAGCCGCTGCTGGAGCAGCCCAGTGCCGCGCCGGCGGAGCTGCGGCGCATCCGCTGGGACACCTGGAGCGGCATGTTCTTCTCGGATGCCACCGCTTACTTCATCATCCTCGCCACCGCCGTCACGCTCCATGTCGCCGGCATCAAGGACATAGACACGGCCGCCAAGGCGGCGAGCGCCCTCAAGCCCGTGGCGGGGGAATACGCGTATTGGCTGTTCGCCATCGGCATCATCGGCACGGGACTCCTGGGCGTGCCGGTGCTGGCCGCCTCGGGAGCCTACGCCCTGTGCGAGACCGCGGGATGGCGATGGGGCCTCGAGCGCAAGCCCTCCGAGGCGCGCGGTTTCTACGGCGTCATCGCCGTCAGCGTGCTCCTGGGGCTCCTCATCCAGGTCACGCCCATCAAGCCCATGAAGGCGCTGTTCTGGTCCGCGGTCATCAACGGCGTGGCGGCGGTGCCGCTCATGGCGGTGGTAGTCACCTTGGCGTCCCGCAAGTCGGTGATGGGAAGCTTCACGGCGGCGCGCTGGGTGAGGGTCATCGGCTGGATCGCCACCGCCGTCATGGCCGCGGCGGCGGTCTGGATGTTCATCCCCTAGCGGTCCACCCGTCGGATGGCGGTCATTTGCCGGCCAACAGGAGCCGCAGCGGCATCAAGGGGCCTACCGCGATGTACTCGTGGTCCAGCAGGTGCTCCCTGCCGAGCGGCAGCGATTCCATGATGGCTTGTGCCTCCGCCACGTCCGCCGTGTTGAGGAGGAAGACGGCTCCCTTGCCGTCTTCACGCGTGTGCCATTCGCGGATCTTGCCGTCCAGGTAGAGCTGGACCGTCGCGCGTATCTCGGCGGGCATGAGCGTCATGATCTGCTCGCGCGTGACGCCGGGTCTCGCCTTCAGGAGCGCGAACACCCCCGTGGTCATCAGCTTGGCTGGCTGCATCGGGCTGGGGGCTGGATTAGTCATGGAAATCTCCGGGTGGACGGTCAGAAGTAGTGGGTGGCGTTCAACAACAGGCTGTAGGAGGTGCCCAGGCTGCCGAAATCGGAACGGCGCGAGCCGAAATACTTGACCACCTGGCCGCCCAGGGTCCAGTGGTCGGAGAGGTAATAGTCCGCGGAGATCTGGGCGATGCCGGAGCCGTCGTGTCCATCCACCAGGGTGAAGGCGGTCAGCTCGAGTTTCAGGCTGAAAGCATCCACCCAGTCCATGCGGGCGAAGTAGGCCTGCCGGGTGTTCAACTGCTGCTGATCCTGGGCATAGGCGCGGAGGTACCAGAGCTCATCCACTACCGGCGAACCTTGGGCCGCGTGGGCCGCCACCGCGAACCAGTTGTCCCAGTCCCTACCCGAGAAACCGGCCTGGTTCACCAGATACTCAGCGTTGAAGGTCATGTTGTATTCGTTCGTATAGGATGCCCCGAGCGCCATCTCGCTCTTGAAGGTCCGGTTGGTGCCTGTCGGCAGCGGTGAGATTGCGTCCGCCGGCAAGCTGCCGGTCTCGCGCCCGTAGTCCATCGCTTCGGTGATGAGATCCGCACGCCTGGCGCCGGACCATTCCAGGTAGCCCACCGCGTGCTGGCCGAGTCCCACCGATAGATCGGTGCCGAGATGGGTCTCGCCCGCCTCGCGGTAGAGCAGGAACTCGGGGCTGGAATCGTCGCCCAGGTCGAGACTCGTCTTCACCAGGAAGCGGTCGTCCGCATTGGTCCTGTCGTACATCGGGTTGAAGCTCGGCAGGTCGTCGTTGCTGTAGATCGGGGTCGGGTGACTGATCTTGGGTGCGTAAGCCAGCGTCAACGAGCCGCCTTCCCAGATATCCTGGCCGCGCAGCATCACCGTGCCGAGCCGGTCCTCGCGCTGCGCCGACGGATCATTGGACAAGGGTTCGGTGACGGAACGGGTCTTGAAGAAATCCGTGGGGTTGTACCCCAGCGCGATACCGCTCTTCAGGTTGATCCGCCCCGCATCCAGGTAAGACGAGTTCGATGGGCGCCAGCCGAGGTAGTTCTCCCGCAGGTCGTTGATCACATCCTCGTGGGTTGGGAAGGGCAGGTCGTCTTCGTCGCGAAGGTTCAGTCGGTCGCTGAGATGGAGTTCGAAGCCCTCACTGAGCGCCCGGTCCGCGCGGACATCCAGCAGCAGGCGTTCCTGCCAGAGATAGCCTTGCGAGGGCGGCGGTACTGCCGGGTGGTCCGAGCGGGACACCGTGGTCACCGCGTCCTCCACATATATCTTCTGGCCCTGTCCGGTATCCGCAGCCGGCGCCGCCACGGCGGTGGCCGGCGCCGGGATCAGGTCGAGATTGCCGTCCTGGTCCGCCGCCGCCGGAAGCACCCATGCCAGCAGCAGGACGGCGAAAGCCGTGCGCCAGCCGTTCATCGGGCATCGAGTCGGGGCAGGTAGTCCCGCTGGAACCACAGCTCCGGCACATCGCGGAATGCATCGTCATGGAACGCGGCGACGGTGGCGAGGGAAGTATCCACCGCGTCGATGATCACCACCTCGTCCGGGCGCAGCCGGCCGAGGCGCTGCTCGAAATGCCGGTAGTAGGCGATCTTCAGCATGCGGCCGCTGTCCGAATAGAACTTGGCCTTGATGGGCTGGTAGCTGCCCTGTTCCACCCAGTATTCGACATGGGCGTAGGTGGCCTGCGCGTCGGCCGCCTTCAGGTCCAGGTGCCAGCACTGCCGCAGCTTGTGCTCGGCGTCCGTGAGCGTCTCCGGGCCGACCAGCGTGGCGGTGTAGTCGATGGCCAGGTTCACCGTGAGCACGTCGCCGATGGCGGCTTGCCCCACCAGCTGCTGCTGCGGCGAGATGCGCACGCTGGTCTTGGAGGCCGGGTCGTAGAACCAGAGCGCGCCGCCGCCCAGGAGCACGCGCTTGCCGGCGTCCCGCGCCGGTTCCAGGTACTGCACCAGGTTGCGGTACTGGCGGGTGGCGGGATCCACCTTCGAATACACCGCCATCACGTCCTGGTCGCGCTCTTGGCCGGCCACGTACTCCGTCAAGGTGATCTCGGTACGGAACGGCTGCACGGGGTTCCGGACGGCATCGGACTGCGCCACGATCTCCTGAGGGGAGTCGGCCCAGGCCGGGTTGGATACGGCGAGCAAGCAGGCAAGCGTGAGGCTGATGCTGGAGGGTCTGTACATGGCGGGCACCGGTCAGATGTGCCGCAGCGCGTCCACGACCGAGAGTCGTGCGGCGCGATTGGCGGGGATGAGGGCGGCCAGGGTGGCGACCAGCACCAGCGCGATCCAGGTGCCGAGGATCAGCGCCGGCTTGCCGGCCATGTCTATCCGCAGCGGCACCGCCGCGGCGTTGCCCGGCGGGATCCAGGTGAGCCCGGCGTGGTTGACCGACCAGGTGATCGCCATCGCCAGCACCGTGCCCAGCGCCGCGCCGAGCACGCCGATGAGCATGCCCTCGGCCACGAACTGCATGCGGATGCCTCCGGCCCGCACGCCCATGGCGCGGGTGGTGCCGATCTCATTGGTGCGCTCCATGACGTTCATGGTCATGGTGTTCACCACCGCGAACAGCACGATCATCCCCATGACCATGGCGATGAACATGAAGATGCCGCTGAACATCTTCACCACCTGGCCGTAGAACGGGTTGAGGTCGCCGAAATCCTTGATCTCCAGGTCCAGGCCGTGCAGCTTGAAGAGCGCCTCGAGCCGTGCGCGTGCCGCCGGCATGTCCTCGCTGCGCCTCAACTGCACCACGATGCCCGTGGCCTTGTGCTCGCCGCGGCCATACACCAGTTGCTGGGCGAGGCTCAGGTTCAGGGCGATGAAGTTGTCGTCCAGCTCGCGCACGCCCTGGCGCTCGACGCCTGCGACGTCGAGGCTCACCACGTTCGGCGCGCCGCCCGCCGTCGCGGCGAGGAGGTCGAGCCGTGGTCCGGCCGCGGCGGCGCCGGCAGCGCCCGCGCTGTCCTGGCGTGCCAGCCCCACCAGGTCGTGGTCCACCGGTTGGCTCGCGGCGGGGGCCGTGGTGGCGGGCATCGGCGGGCAATCCTGCAGTTTCAGGGGGCCGCAGAGACCGAGCATGCGCGCCAGCCCGAAGCCGACCAGGCCCCGGTTCGGGTCGCCGTCCTGCATGCGGTGGTCCGGCACCGGGTTGGCGCGGGTATGGAACTCGTCCCACTGCCGCATCCGCTCGCGGTCCGAGGGGATGATGCCTTCGCCCAGGAAGGTCTTGGAGGCATCCACCGAGCCTGAGAAGTTGCCGGCGATGCCCACCAAGGACTGGGTCGGGGTCAGCACGTTGATCATGGGTTTCAGCACCGGATCGTCCGCGATCAGGGTCATCACGCCCTGGTAGCGGTCGATGCCGTAGGCGGCGGGGTTGCCCGGTCCGAACAGGTAGTACCCCGAACGGAACACCGTCAGGTGGCCGTTCTGCTGCACGCTGCCGGTCTCGAGGCCGGCGAAGATGTAGGCGACGTAGCCGCCGAACAGCAGCATCGCCATGGTGCCGGCGGCCACCGCGGACCCGGTCATCAGCGAGCGGCGGCGGTTGCGCAGGATGTTGCGGAACACGATCTTGATGGGGAATCTCATGACTTGGCTCCGGTATGGTGCTCGAGGATCTCGCCATCGCGGATGCTGAAGATGTCGTCGGCGTGGGAGATCAGTTGCGGATCGTGGCTGGCGAAGATGAAGGTGGTGCGGGATTCCGTCTGCACCTCGCGCATGAGCTTGAGGATTGAGGCGCCGGTGGCGCTGTCCAGGTTGGCGGTCGGTTCGTCGGCGAGCACCAGTTGCGGCCGCTTCACCAGCGCCCGGGCGATCGCCACGCGCTGCTTCTGGCCGCCGGAGAGCTGGTTCGGCCGCTGATTCGCCTGGTCCAACAAGCCCACTGCGGCGAGCATGTCGAGGGTGCGTCGGCTGCGCTCGGCGGCGTCCACCCCGATCAAAAGCAGCGGGTATTCCACGTTCTCGTAGGCGGAGAGCACCGGCACCAGGCTGAAGTTCTGGAAGATGAAGCCGATGTTGCGGGCACGGAAGTCCGCCAGCGCGTCGGCATCCAGTTCCGCCACGTCCTCGCCGCAGACTTCGACCGTGCCCCGCGTCGGGGTGTCGATGCAGCCTATGAGGTTGAGGAGCGTGGTCTTGCCGCTCCCGGAGGCGCCGATGAGCGTGGAGAAGCGGTCGTAAGGCAGCTTCAGGGTCACGTCCTTCAGGGCCGATACTTCGAGTGCACCTGCCTGATAGGTCTTGGCCACGCCCCGCAGGCGGACCGCCGCCTGGCCGGCGGTGGCTTCATAGGGCGGGCATTCCCGGGCGGCGCGGCTGGGGGTTGCGATCATGGGGTCTTCCTTCTGCTGGCTTCTGCGGGTGGGGCGCTAGTGCGCCTTCAGGGCGGTCGGCACCGCCTGCTTCTCCAGCAGGTCGACCCGCTTTTCGAGCTTGGCGAAGCGGTCCTGGGCGTAGTCCTCGTAGCGGTAGTCCAGGGCATCCTCGAAGGCCTTGATGGAGCGGAGGGCCTTGCGGCTCCAGGCGCTGAGGGCGGTGAACGACTTGTGCATGGCGGATCTCCGTTGGTACCGATGGGTACCATATGCGAGGCGCAGTGTGGTACCATGCAGTACCACTTGTCAAGAGGGCGGCAGATGCCAAGAGCAAAGCGACCGAAACCGCGGAAGGGCGGCCCCGACGAGGCAGAGGTCCGCGTCCGTATCCTGGATGCAGCCTTCGCGGCGTTCATGGCCAAGGGCTATGCGGCGAGCAGCACCCTGGAGATCGCCACGCGCGCGCGCGTCTCGAAGCGGGAGCTCTATGCCCTGGTGGGCAAGAAGGAAGAGATGCTGGTCGCCTGCATCAGCAACCGCGCCCGGCGCTTCCAGGTCCCGGCAGACTTGCCGGAGCCGCGCGACCGTGAGGGCCTGCAGCATCTGCTGAAGGCCTTCGGTGCCATGCTCCTGCGCGAGATCAGCGACCCGGCCGTGGTCGGCGTGTTCCGCCTGGCCATCGCCGAGGCCGGCAACGCCCCCGAGGTGGCGCGTGCGCTCGACTCGATCGGCGGCAAGGCTGTCGACGCCGCTTTGGACAAGATCATGTCCGCGGCCCTGAAGTCAGGCCTGCTCGATGGCGATCCGGACCGGCTCGCGGATCAGTTCTGGGGTTTGCTCTGGGGCGACCTGCAGGTCAGCCTGCTATTGGGCACCATAGATCGGCCGACGGAACAGCAGTTCGCCGCGCGGGCCCAGGCGGCGGCGGAGATGTTCCTGCGCATCCATCCGTCCTGACGCTCTCGAAGCTCCAGGCGCAGCCGACGCCGCACCAGGATCCGGTCAGTCGATCCCCATCCTGCCGTTCCATATCAGGATCTGGTCCCGCACCGCCTGGGCATTCGGCGCATCGGGACGGAGCAGCAGGTATTTCTTCATGTTCTGCACCGCCACGGGGTAATACCCCACCTGGGCTTCCAGCAGCGCAGCATCGTAGCGGCCTTGCGCCCAGCAGGGCGCTGCATCCACTTCCTTGTCGGCTTCGTCCAGGGCCTTGTCCATATCGTTGCGGCTTGCCGCATCCTGGGACAGCAGCTGATGCTGCCGCGCTTCCTCGGACAGAGGCGCGGTGGTCTTATTGTCTATGTAGGTGCTGCACAGCCCCAGGAACTTCTGGTACCGCGTGGCGAGCATGCGGTCTATCTGCTGGCGCCCATCCAGCACCAATACCCGCAGGGCGTCGGCTATCTGCTGTGCGTCTGTCTGTGACCAGCCGGACCACAGCCAGAAGTAATCATGCCCGTCCTGGAAATTGTGGTACGAGACCTTCCAGGCTGCCTCCGTGTAGGCATTCGGCGAGGGGGAATAGCTGATGACGATGGACGCCGGCAGGAGATCCGATAGCGCCACCGAGTGGCCCTCGCCGTTAGTAGGGTCCGTGTAGTTGATCAGCGGGAAGTTCTCGTCTCCGACCACGAACACCACGTCCTTGATGAAGGGCGCGCGGCTGAGCTCCTCCTCCAGCACCGCCCGCGCCTGGGTCACCTGCGGCGTGGCGCCGGGATCGGCCTCCGAGAGCGTCGGCCCGCTCGCGCAAGCCGATAGCATCAACAGACAAGACATCGCCGTGAGCGTGCGCGCGTACATGGTTGCCCCCTTTTTTTTGGATACCCCCGAACCGACATCTCCCAGTATAAGCGCGCCGGGGCCAGTTATCGGTGTGGATGAAGGGAGGCTTGTGGACAGGGACGCCCCCAAGGTCCATCGCCGAAAGTCGCTCCGCCTATGAACCTTCCGGCCGGTTCCGGCATCCAAGCTGGAGTGACGTCCCAAGGGAGATCGAAGACATGCTGCGGGTCCTTTCCACCGTCTTCCTGCTCTCTGCCTCGGCCGCCTCGGTGGCGGCCGGCCCCCTGGACCCGCTGGTGGCGCAGCACGTGGATGCAGATGTGGCAGCCATCCTCCAGCGCACCGGCGCCCCGTCCGCCACCATCGCCGTCGCCGAGCATGGCCGGATCATCTATTCAAAGGCCTACGGGCTCGCCGAACGTGAGACGCGCTCGGCGGCCACCGTGGACACCCATTACGAGATAGGTTCCATCACCAAGCAATTCACCGCGGCGGCGATGCTGCAACTCCAGGCGGCCGGCAAGCTGCATCTGGATGGACAGGCTCTCGGCCTACCTGCCGCAGGCGCCCCATGCCGATGAGGTGACCCTGCGCCAGTTGCTGGGGCAGGTGAGCGGCCTGCCTGAATACCTGGATGCCATGTACCAGGCGGGTGCCAGCACCAAGCCGGCCACTTTCGATCAGCTCATGTCCTATATCGCCGGCAAGCCGCTCGATTTCGCGCCCGGTAGCAAGTGGGCTTACTGCAATACCAACTACATCCTGGCGGGTCGCGTGATCGAGATGGTGTCCCATGAGAGCTATCAGCACTACATCCAGACCCATCTGCTCGATCCCGCGGGCATGATCCATACCTTCACGGTGGCCGATGAGAAGCACTTGTCGGACATGGCGGCGGGTTATGCCCATGAGGAGGGGAAGATCGCGCCCGCCGTGCCCTTCGATGCCAGCGTGGGTTGGTCCGCGGGATTCCTGGTCACCACGGTGGCGGACCTGGAGAAGTGGGACGAGGCGTTGCGCGGCGGCCGGATCGTGAGGCCCGCCGACTACACGCTCATGAGCACCTCGGGCAAGACCACCGCCGGCGAAGACACGGGGTATGGCCTTGGCCTCTTCGTGGATTCCGTGGATGACCAGCCCCGGGTCGGGCACACCGGCGGATCCTTGGGCTTCACCACCGCCAACGAATATTTCCCGCGCCAGGACCTGCAGGTCATCGCCTTCACCAACCTCGGCGATTCCCCGGAGGCCGGTGAGACGGTCGCCGACGCAGTCTTCGGTGACCTGTATCCGGCCATCGCCGAGGCGGCCGCGAAGCCGGCGGCCGGGGAGGATGTGAAGATCACCGCCATGGCCCGGGCCGTGTTCGCCGGCCTGCAGGGCGGCACGGAGGACTCAGCTGACCTCACGCCGCATCTCGCCGGCAAGCTGCAGGGCTTGTCGCAGCATTTCGCCGATGAATTCGGACCCTATGGGCCTGCCACCAAGTTCATATACAAAGGGAAGAGGACCGCTGGCGGATTCACCTACTATGACTATGTGATCCAGTTCGGTCCGGGCAGCATGTTCAAGTTCGGCGTGGGATTGGACTCGTCCGGCAAGGTCGGCAGTCTCTCCTTCGGCTAGACCCGCCTGGACTCACCATGGTTCAGGTCCTGCCGCAATCCCCTCCCTTGTCACAAAAGATTCATACAAACCGACCCCCTCATCTCGTCAGATGGAGGGAGGGACTATCCAGAGTCCCGACGCTTGCGCAGTATCCGTCGGGAAAGATTCAGCTCAGCGGCAGGGAGACATACTGGTGCTGACGGGGCGGTGGGGCGCGGCGGGATGCGGATGGGTATGCGCCGTGGGGACCCTGGGCTTGCGTATCGCGGTGGAACTACTGGGCGCATGGGCTCGGTGCGTGGGGGCGGCATGGGCGGGCGGGCAGTGGGTGGAGTCAGTCGGCGCGGCGGTCTTCTCCGGCGTGCTCGGCTGCGCGGTGGCAGCGACTGCGGCCACGGCCATCAGCAAGCCTGACAGGATCATGCTGCGGGTTCTCATCTGTCTCTCCTGGGCTTTCCGGTGATCCCGCCACACGCTAATGGCTTGGGCATGCGCAGTCCGTGCGCGCTCCCACAGTTCAGCGCGGCGGGTCAGCAGGAGATTGCATAATCCGTCGGCGATCAGGACGGGTGATGATGCACCGGCCCCGGCGTGCCATCCGACCAGTTGGCCACGCCCACCACATAGACGTGGATCGTCGGCAGGTCCGGGTAATTCTTGCTGCTGCTGTCGGAAGGGTCGAACCAGAAGGGTGCGCCTCCGAAGGGTGAGCCGGGCAGGTTCGCGCCCCAGTCGGCCTCATCCCCTACCGGCACGTAGAACATCACGTGCGGTCCGTTGTGGTTGCCGGCGTCGGTGAGATACGAGCCCTTGGCCATCATGTAGCTCATGGAACCCGGTTCCAGCGGGGGGATGGTCCCCTGCTGCCGCGCCGCCTGGATCTTGGCGATGACCTGGGCGGTGCTGTCGCCTGCGAGCACAAGGGCCGTGCGCATCTCGTGATAGGGCAGGATTGAGCGGGCCGCTTGGGGGTTCAGGCATTCGGCGCCGCGGACCTTGGGGCTCCAGTATTCCGGCAAGCCGAAGGCTCCCGTGATGTTGCGCGCCACCAGGCACACGAAGCCGTTGGTGCCTTTCACCGCGGTCTCGAAGCCCTTCGGCCCCATCACCAGTATGGTCGCGTTCTTGGACACGGACTCGGGCGCCGCGGCACGCGCCAGCGCGATCTCCGCATCCCGGTCCATGAGGTACTGCGCGATGGGCGCCATGGTCAGGTACGGGCTCGCCGGGTCCGCCATGGCCTGCATGGCGGGCAGGGCTGACAGGCCGATGATGCTGCATAAGAGTGTCTTGATCCTCATGTCCCTCACTCCTCTCGTGGTCTGTGCGCCACGTTGATGGGTTACGGATGTCTCCCTCATCGGACAACGGCACTGTTCCATGAGTTCCGCGCGATCGGCTCCTCGCCGCCAATAGGGCGTTTCTCGCCCTGATATGCGCGTTCCGCCCGCGCCGGCGGATTGTGGGGCTGACCCCCTTGATATCTTGTATATACATGATAATGTATATACATGGAAAATCAATTATCCCTGTTCCGGGCCCTCTCGGACCCCACCCGCTTCCAGATCGTGGAGGCCATGCGCTTGGGCGAATGCGCCGTCGGCGACATCGTGGAGCGGATGGATATCCAGCAGTCCGGCGTGTCGCGGCACCTGCGCATCCTCATGGAAGCGGGGGTCGTGCAGATGCGCCCCGACGGGCAGAAGCGCCTGTACTCCCTGCGCAAGGAAGCCTTCGACGAACTTGAAGCCTGGGTGGCGGCGTATCGGCGCCACTGGGAAGCGCGGCTCGACCGCTTCGGCACCGCTCTCAAACGAAACCGCAAGACCAAGGAGAGATCATGATGATCGCCCGGGCCCAATTTTCCATCGAGCGCAAATACGATGTATCCCTCCAGGAAGCCTGGGACCTCTGGACTACGCGCTCCGGCATCGAGTCGTGGTGGGGGCCGGAGGGCTTCGACGTGACCGTGGTCTCCTTGGACCTGCGCGCAGGCGGCGAGCTGGTCTACAAGATGACCGCCGTAGCGCCGCAGCAGGTGGAGTTCATGAAGAAGGCGGGCATGCCGCTGACCACTCAGGCCAAGGTCACTTACACCGAGGTCTCGGCGATGAATCGGCTCGCCTACAAGACCCGCGCGGATTTCGTGCCCGGCGTCGAGCCTTACGACGTCGCGACCGTGGTGGAACTGCAGAAGACCCAGGACGGCGTGAAGCTCCTCATCACCTTCGATGCCATGCACGACGACACCTGGACTCAGCGCGCCCGCGCCGGCAACGAGAGCCAGCTACGCAAGCTGGATGCACTATTGACTGCTCGGTAGGAACGCTCTTTAAGTCAGTCTCATGGTGAGGGCTGCCGATAGGTCGTTTCCTGTCCTGATACAGACCCCAGCCGTGGCATATGTTCCGCCCCGGGGCTGCCGTGGTGCGGTAAAGAGACCTGAATCTCGGAAACTCCGTTGCACCACGCGCATGGTGGGGTACATCTCAAGGAGAGGCCCCGAGTTTGAGGCGCCCGCTCAAGATCCTGTCCATCGTCGCCGGCGTCGTCGCCGCCGTGATCATCCTCGCCATCGTCGGCCTCGCGGCCTATGCCCGCACCGACGCCTTTCACGCCAAGATGCAGGCGGCGGCCAGCCGCGGCATGGGCATGCAGGTGAGCCTGGAAGGTCCGCTGAGCATCGGCCTCTTTCCCTCGCCCAACATCACTCTCCATGACGTGCACGTGCAGAACCGTGGCGTCGCCTTAGGGGCTGTGGACGAGGCTTACGTGCGCTACCGCTGGTTGCCGCTGTTCCATCGCGACCCGGAACTGGACAAGGTGGTGGTGAGAGGCGCACATGTGCTCGTACGCAAGGGCACCGACGGCACCCTCGATCTGGTGCGCAGCACGCCGCCGGTGCATCTACGCGCACACGGACCCATCGAGATCACCGCCACCGACAGCGTCATCCGCTACGAGAATCCGAAGGGCGGCGCCTGGGTGCAGGCGGAGGGCTGCGACGCCAAGCTGCACCAGGTGTACTCCGAGAAGCCGGACGGTCGCCGCGCCCTGGAGCGTCTGAGCTTCTCGGCGGCCGAGATGAGCTGCAAGACCGTGAGTTCCGCCAAGTTCACCGGCACGGATCTCAAGGTCAGCGCCGTGGCGCCGGGCAAAGGCGTCTACGACTTCAAGCCCATCACGCTGCAGGCTTTCGGCGCGCCGGCCACTGCCCGTTTCCACTTCGAAGCGAGCGGCGACGATGAGTCGTACGCCGCCGCCGTGAGCGTGCCGGAGGTGCAGATCGCCAATATATTGAGCGGACTCGGGTTCCGGCCAATCGCCTCGGGCCAGGTCTCTCTCTCCGGCGACATGTCCTACCACGGCCAGTCCCACCGGGATCTGCTCACCACCGTCACCGGCGGCGTCGCCTTCCACGGCAAGGACGTCACGCTCCAGGGCTATGACCTGGACAAGGAGATGACGCGGTTCGAGCGCACCCAGCGCTTCGACCTCGCTGACCTGATGGGCTTGTTCGTGCTGGATGGTGCGGGGATGCTGGCCACCAAGGGTTACGACTACGGCGAACTCATCAGCAAGCGCCGGGGTGGTACCAGTCACGTGCATGAGCTGGTCGCGGACGTGCAGATATCGGATGGTGTGGTCCACGCCCACGATGTGGCCATGTCCACCGACACCCACCGCATGGCGGCGCAGGGGAACCTGAAGCTCACCACCGACGATCTGGACAAGGTGACCCTCGCCCTGGTGGATGCCAAGGGTTGTCCCATCGCCGAGGAGAAGCTCGATGGCAGCATCCGCAAGCCCAAGCTCGCGAAGGGCAACATCTTCCGCACCATCACCGGGCCGGTGCGGCGGCTGGCGAACAAGGCGGAAGACATCTTCACTCCGAGCGGCTGCAAGCCCTTCTACGACGGCGTGGTCAAACCTTACTGATCGCGGCGATGGCTGCCGCGGCCGCGAGCTTGTGCTTCGCCTGCCAGGGCGGCCCGACGCTCTTGCCCATGGCCGTGAGATGCGCGGCGATGCTCTTCTTACCCAGCGCCGTCGCCGCTTCGCGCTCGACGGCGTCCCGGTCATACCAGTGCACGCGCCAGCCCCGCCGCTCGGCGGCTGAGGCGAGCGCCATGCGATACAGGATGGAATCCGCCATGCTCGCTGCACGGGTGTCTCTGATGCATCCTTCGATGGTCGCCGGGAGCGGGGGACAGAGGCGGATGGAGATGCCGGCTATCGACTGGGAGACTTCCGCGGCCAGCGACTCCAAAGCATCGCGTGCTCCGGTCGCCGCGGCTTCGCCCACCCGCTCCACCAACGCTATCGCATCGGGGAGCGAGATCTTCTTCGCCCAGGGACTGTCGGCGTAGCGACCCACGGCCCAGGACCCTTCGTGATGGTAGGGATGCGTCGGCAGCTTGTGGGTGAGGGTGACGCGGCGCCGGTCCAGGAGTGCGCCGTCACGGCCGACGGTCACCAGGATCGCCGAGTTGCCATGCTCGGCGACGCCCACGACCGCAACCGGGGAAGTGGGAGTTTTCTGCATCGGATCCTCGCCCGCGGGCCCTTGCCTATATATAAAGGTACGGCATGTCCAGGGGGCGACATAGTGACAATAGTAAAGAAATGCCGGCCTAAACTAATATTGGAGGCACGGGGATGGGGTTTAAGCCAGGAGGGCCTGCATGGAGAAGACCAGCCGTCTGCGCGTGCTGCATGTGGAGGATGACCGTGCCCATGCGGAGCTCATCCGCCGGGGCATAGCCAAGGCTGGGCTCCCCTGCGACATCCTGCTCGCCATGTCCCGCCAGGACTACCTGAAGATGCTGGACGCCGCTCCGCCCGATCTCGTCCTCTCCGACAACCACGGCTTTGACTTCGAGGGACTGGAAGCGCTGCAGCTCGCGCGCGAGCGCTATCCCGCGGTGCCCTTCCTGTTCGTCTCGGCTTCCTTCGGCGACCGCGACATGGAAGCGCTGCGGGACGCGGGTGCCAGCGGCTGCCTGCTGAAGTCTGACCCCGAAGGCCTGAACACGCAGATCCGCGCCGTGCTGGACCGCAAGCTGCATCTCGCGCACCTGGACCTGGACTTCAAGCGGCTCTTCGAGGCATCCCCCGAAGTATTGCTGGCGCTCTTGCCGGATCCGCCGCGTTATACCATCGTCGCCGCCACCCGCGCGCGTCTCGCCGCCACCCAGACCACCGAGGAGCAGATCGGGCGTGGGCTATTCGAGATGTTCCCGGACAACCCGGACGATCCCGCCGCCACCGGCACCAGCAACCTGCGCGCCTCCCTGGACCGGGTGGTGGCGACCCGCGCCCCCGACACCATGGCGGTGCAGAAGTACGACATCCGGGATGAGGAAGGCCGCTTCATGGCCAAGTACTGGAGCCCGAAGAACATCCCGGTGCTCAAGGACTCCGGCGAGATCCTCTACATCCTGCACCGCGTCGAGGACGTGACCGAGCTGGTGCGCGCCGCCGAGGCCGGCGAGCATCTGCGCGGCCGTACCCTCGCGATGGAGCAGGAGGTGGTGAAGCGCAGCCAGGAACTGGCGGCGTCCAACCGCGACCTGCGGGAGGCGAACGAGAAGCTGGGCGAGCTGGATGCGGCCAAGACGGTGTTCTTCAGCAACATCAGCCATGAGTTCCGCACGCCGCTCACGCTGCTCTTGGGGCCCCTCGAAGACAGCCTTGCCGGAGGGGAGCTGCTGCAACCGCGGATGCGGGAGCGCCTCAAGCTCGCCTACCAGAACGCGCGCCGGCTGCTGAAGCTCGTCAACTCGCTCCTAGACTTCTCGCGCCTGGAAGCCGGGAGGATGCGCGCAAGTTACGTGCCCGTGGACCTGGCCCAGCGCACCCGCGAGCTGGTCGGTTTCTTCCAGTCGGCGGCGGAGAAGGCGTGCCTGCACCTCACGGTCTACTGCGAGCCCTCGAGCGAACCCGCTTACGTGGATCCGGAGATGTGGGAGAAGATCGTCCTCAACCTGCTCTCCAATGCCTTCAAGTTCACCCTGGAGGGCGGCATCGACGTGCGCCTGCAATCCGTGGATGGGCACTTCCAGCTGCAGGTGCAGGACACCGGCAGCGGCATGCCGGAAGACCAGTTGCCCCACGTGTTCGAGCGTTTCTACCGGGTGCAGGGCGCCAAGTCCCGCAGCCATGAAGGCAGCGGCATCGGTCTCTCGCTGGTGCAGGAACTGACGCGGCTGCACGGCGGCAGCGTCTCCGTCACCAGCACGCCGGGGAAGGGCAGCACCTTCACGGTGCTTATCCCCAAGGGCAAGGCGCATCTGCCGGTGGAGTCCATCGGCGCGCAGCCGGCCAATGGCATCGGCGCCGATGCCACGGTCTTCACCGAGGAAGTGGGTCGCTGGCTGCCGCCGGAGGCGAAGTCCGCCGCCAAGACCCGGGAGAAATCCGCTGCCGCCGGTGGCGGACGCGTGCTGCTGGTGGACGATAACGCGGAGCTGCGCGCCTACATGCGCGAGCTGCTGGAGCCCCATTACCAGGTGGAGGTCGCCGTGGACGGCGAAGAGGCGCTGCAACGTGCGCACGCATCGCCCCCGGACCTGGTGCTGAGCGACGTGATGATGCCGCGTCTCGACGGCTTCGGCCTGCTGCAGGGGCTGCGCGCCGACCCGCGCACCCGCAACCTGCCGGTGATCCTGCTCTCAGCCCGCGCCGGCCAGGAAGCTTCGATTGAAGGCCTGGATGCCGGTGCGGACGACTACCTCATCAAACCCTTCGCGGCACGCGAACTCCTGGCGCGGGTGCGCACCCACCTGGAGCTGGCCCGTACCCGGCGGCAATGGGCCCGCGAACTGGAGCAGATCAACCGCGAGCTGGAATCCTTCAGCTCCTCCGTGTCCCATGATCTGCGCGGCCCGCTGCGCAGCATCAGCGGGTTCGCGACGTTGCTGCAGGAGGAATACTCCCAGCGGCTGGACGACAACGGCCGTCAGTACCTGGAGTACGTCATCGGCAGCACCCACCGCATGGCGGAACTGGTGGAGGATCTCCTGAAGCTTGCCAAAGTCGCCCGCGCGCCCATGAAGCGCAGCAGCGTGGACCTCACGGCGCTCTCGCACCGGGTGGTGGCGAGGCTGCGCCGGGACGATCCGGAGCGGCACTGCGAGGTGGACATCGCCAAGGACTTGAGCGCTGAAGCCGATGCGGGCCTCACCTACATCCTCCTCGAGAACCTGTTGTCCAATGCCTGGAAGTTCACTTCCAAGCGGCCGGATGCCCGCATCTCGGTGAGCGCCGAGGAGCATGACGGCGCCATGGCCTTCTGCGTGCGGGACAACGGCGCGGGCTTCGACATGGAGCACGCCGGAGGGCTGTTCGTGCCTTTCCACCGCCTGCACGCGGAGAAGGACTTCGAGGGCACCGGCGTCGGGCTCGCCACAGTTAAGCGCATCGTGGCCCGCCATGGCGGCCACATCTGGGCGGAGGCCGCGGTGGGCGAGGGCGCCGCGTTCTTCTTCACCCTGCAGGAAAACCGTTAGACCGGGTCCAGCCTGAAATATCGCTCGAAGTGACGGGGTCCATGATGGGATAGCCGTATCCTGCATGGGGGTCTTATGCGTCCTGGCATCCCGGTCCTGCTGGCCCTGATCCTGCCCCTCACGACTCTCGCGGACGGACTGCCTGCACCGCGGCTGGTGGACCTCAAGTCCACCGACGGCGCTCCTCTGAAAGCCACCTACTATCCCGCCGGCAAGCCCGGCCCAGGGGTGCTGCTCCTGCATCAGGCCAATCACACGCGTCAGAGTTGGGATGGCCTGGCCAGGCAGTTGGCCGCGGCGGGGATCAATACCCTGAGCTACGACATGCGCCTGCACGGTGAGAGCGGCGGCACGCCTTTGGACCAGATGACCCCGGAACAGCGCAAGAGCCTGACCGATCGCACCAAGGACGACGCCGATGTGGCGTTCCAGTACCTGGTGTCGCAGCCGGGCGTGCGCAAAGACGATATCGGCATCGGCATGGCGGGGTGGCCCGGCATCGTCAACGGCGTGGAGGCGGCGCGCCGTCACTCGAGCCAGGTGAAATCCCTGGTGCTCATGTCAGGCGAGACCGTGCGCGACGGCCTGCAATACCTGCATGAGACCCAGACGCCGGAGCTCTTCGTGGTCTCGGACCATGATGAATACCCGCCCACGGTGGAAGCCATGGGCCTGCTCTACGTCACCGCCGTCAGTCCCTACAAACGCCTGGTGCGCTACCCCGCTTCCGGCGACGCGCCCTGGCTCTGGTACGAGACGGCCTTCTCGGACCAGGACAAAGTGCCTTCCACGGGCGACCACGGCACCGACCTCTTCAAGCCTCATCCGGAACTACCCGGCATCATCGTGGACTGGCTCGTCACCACGCTCATCACCACGCCGGGCCATGCGCCGGTGGAAGCGGCCGCCGTGGCACCCATCCTCAACAAGCTCGAGTGGGGCGGTGCCGCAGGCATCGCCGAGGTGACGCAGCAGCTCGAGGAGGCGCGCAAGCAAGACCCCGCCGCGCAGCTCTTCCCGGAAGCGGATGTGGACATCATCGGGGAGGACTATGACCGCGCGGGGGACTCCAAATCCGCCATCCAGGTGTTCAAGCTCAACCTGCTGGCATATCCGAATTCCATCGACGCCCACACCAACCTCATGGATGCCTATATGCAGGACGGCCAGAAGGACCTGGCGCGGCTCCTGGCGGAGCAGTCGCTGAAGCTCCTGGACGAAGGCAAGATGCCGCTCTCTTCCTGGGCCGATACGCCGGTGCGGCGGGGTGAGTCGCGCAAGGACATCGAAGATGTCCTGCGGCAACTGAAGCAGGGCACAGTCTTCCGCGACTGCCCGGATTGCCCTGAGATGGTGACCCTCCCGGCCGGGAGTTTCGCCATGGGTTCATCGGATGCCGAGAAGAAGTGGGTCGTCGCCCACGGCGGGACGCTGGATTCCGTTTCAGACGAAGCGCCGCAGCATCCGGTGACGCTGCATGACTTCGCCATCGGCAAGTACGACGTGACCCGCGCGGAATATGCCGCGTTCGTGAAGGATACCGGGCATCCCACCGTGAAGGGCTGTTATCAGCAAGGCAATCCGGATTCGCCGTTCTATCCCGACGCCACCTGGCAGGCTCCGGGTTTCGCGCAGACGGATCGGGATCCGGTGGTCTGCGTGAACTGGCACGATGCGCAGGCCTATGTCGCTTGGTTGAACACCAAGACCAAGGGTGGCTACCGCTTGCCGACGGAAGCCGAATGGGAATACGCCGCGCGGGGCGGCACGGCGAGCAAATTCTGGTGGGGTGAAGACGAAAATGAGGCTGCAGCGCCGGATCATGCCTGGTTCAGGGACAATGCCGGCGCCGCCACGCATCCGGTGGGCCAGAAGCCCGCCAACGGTTTCGGCCTCTACGACGTGGCGGGCGATGTCTGGCAATGGACCGAGGATTGCTACGCGGAGACTTACGCCAAGGCGCCCGTGGACGGCAGCGCCGCGGGTGGCGATACCGACTGCCGCCGCTCCGACCGTGGCGGCTCCTGGTACTACCCGGCCTGGCTCCTGCGTGCTGCTACCCGCGAACGCAATCCGCCGGACTACAAGGACGGTGTGCTGGGCTTCCGTATCGCCAAGACGCTGCCTTAGGCTTCAGAGCGGGCGACGAAGCCAAGACCGCGGTGGCTGGGTCGTGCCGCTCGGCGGGATCGAGGTACTCGGCGGCGGCGTGGTGCCGGGCGGGTTGGTAGGCGGATTACCGTAAGGCGGCACTGAAGTCGGCGGCGTAGTGCCGGGTGGATTCGTGGTCGGCGGATTCATCGGCACCGGCGGCTGTGCCGGCCCTCCCGGCACACGGGTCGGCGGGATCACCGACGGCGGATTGATCTGGGGCGGGTTGCTGGTCGGGGGTAGGGTCCCCGGCGGAGTGGTGCCGGGTGGACTGCTGCTCGGTGGCATGGATCCCGGCGGACTAGCGGTCGGCTGCGCGATGCCGCTCATGGCAACTCCAGCCACGAGCAATCCGGACAAGGTCGCTGCGATATATCTCATGGGGGAACTCCTTCTCGGCGATGCTCGCCGGAATGCCGGTCGCCTGTCTTAAGGCATGCTCCCGGTCCGGCGAGTTCGTTCCTTGAAATGCTGCCGGTCTTAGCCGCAGGGAGGCATGTTGGTGGTCTGTCCGGGTGCCGTGGTGCGCGGCTGCGGCGGTGTGTGGGTCGCGCCAGCCGGCGGCGGTGTCATGGGGAAACTGCTCGGCGGGCAATGGGTCGTGCCGTGAGGTGGCACGCTTCTGTTAGGCATGGTCGAGTTCGGCATGGTCGAATTGGGCGCGGTGGAATTCGGCATGGCATTGGGACTGGTCGGAGCAGTGCTGGGGGCTGCGGTCGCGGTGATCGCAGCGAGACCCAACAGCAGTCCTGACAGGGTGGTACAGAGATGCTTCATGATTTCTTCTCCTTGATTAAGCTCGATGTGGTTTTGAGTCATCAACTTAGTGGCTCGCGATGACGCAATCCGTGCGCCGAGCCGCATTTCGTCGCGAACTCTGCGTCAGCGACGGAAAGCCCGAGCCTCTCTTTCGGGGTATGTCCCTAGCGGTGCGGAGGGGATTTGGCGATCCGGAGTTTGGGGCTACCATGTTCTCCGGGGATTTCAACCGGGGTGCCGTATGCGCAGAATCCTGTCGTCCGCTGTCGCCGTGATGTCTCTCGCCGTAGCCGGGGCCGTCTTCGCTGACGATGCACCTCCCACTCCTGGGGAAGTGGTGGGTTATGCCGAGAGCCTCGCGCGCAGCGCTTCGCAGGGCGACAAGGACGCACTGAGCACGCTGCAGACCAATGCAGCCATGAACGACGCGGGCGCGCAGTTCGGACTCGGCGAATACGCCGTACTCACCAAGGACTATGCCCAGTCCATCGCCTGGTTCAAGAAGGCTGCGGACCAGGACTGCGCCTGCGGTTACTACGGGCTGGGCACGGCCTACGAGTCCGGCCTCGGCGTGCCCCGCGATTACGCCAGGGCCATGGCCATGTACCTGAAAGCCGACGTCCAGCTTCCCCGGCTCGGGAAGCAGATCGGCGATCTCTACTATCAGGGGCGCGGCGTGAAGCAGGACTACCCGCAAGCGGTCGCCTGGTACACCAAGGCCGCGGACGCAGGTTCGCTTGAAGCGGACATCGCTCTCGGCGATGCGTATCGGGCGGGAGTGGGTGTGAAACAGGACGACACCAACGCCATGCGCCGTTACCAGGCAGCGGCGGACGCGGGCGATGCCGAGGCCCAATACAAGTTGGGCCTGCTCTATGAGACCTCCAGGCTGCGCCGCGACTACAAGCGGGCGGCCCTCTGGTATCAGCGGTCGTCCCAGCAGGGCGTGGCGGACGCACAACTGCATCTGGGCCTGCTCTATTCCAGCGGCCAGGGCGTGCCCATGGATCCCAGCAAGGCCTTGATGCAATTCCAGATGGCCGCCAACCAGGGGAACGGACAGGCTCAGTATCATCTCGCGGACAGTTTCGCGACCGGGTCCGGCACCCCCGCCGATCCCTTCCGCGCCTATCAGTGGTACACCATCGCCGGAGCATCGCTGGATAAGAAGGACCCGATCTCATCCCTCGCGACGCAGAGGTTGAAGGCCTTAGGAGAGCATATGAGCCCGGACCAGGTCTCACGGGCAAGAAAAGTCGCCGCCGATTGGCTCAAGAGTCGCGGCGAGATCCATTGAGATTCCTTGCATCGATGCGGATTTAGCCGTCCCCTTTTACGGAGATTACCGGACCCGAATATGTATCTTGCGGATGGTCACATGCATGGACCGATGCTAATTTTCGAGCATAGACGCCATCATCCACATCGCCGCCGCCCAATCACGATCCATGCCTGGAATCACTTTCTATGACCGCAATGGCAGCGCCGTCGCCTATAGCGAGGACGGCGTGCACGTGTTCCTGTTCGGTGGCGAGTCCATCGCTTACCTGGAAGACGATGCATTCTTCTCTTACCGTGGCGAATTGATGGGTTGGTTCGAGAAAGGATGGCTGCGTGACAAGGACGGCCGTTGCATCGCCTATACCGAGCAAGCCAGCGGCGGACCGCAGCAGCCGGAGAAACACCGCAAGCCGATGCAGGGCTTGAAGCAGACCTTGCCGCAACAGGAACGCCAGGATCCGCGCTCACTGCGGCCCATCCATTCCAACGCCTGGTCCAGCCAGAGTGCGCAGGAATTCTTCTCGCACCTGCGGCACAGCTGGCCCGGCGGACTCGGCAGCGGCGACCGCAGCCACAGCCACAGCAAAAACTGACTTCATGGCGGGGCCCCAGGCAGGGCCTTCTTGGGGCTTGACAAACACTCAACCAAATGGTTGAATGTATCCATGCACGATCTCACCGCAGTCTTAGGCGCCATCTCCCACCCCTCGCGGCGGGCCATCATCGCGCGGCTCGCCCAGGGCCCGGCACGGGTCACGGACATCGCCGCGCCCTTCGATATGTCCCTGAACGCCGTGTCCAAGCACCTCAAGGTGCTGGAGGGGGCGGGACTCATCCACCGGGAGAAGCAGGGGCGGGACCACGTCATCGAGTTCCGCGCCGGGCCCCTGAAGCAGGTGTCGGGCTGGGTGCACGAATACGAGCGGTTCTGGAACGAACACCTGGACCGCCTGGAGAGTCACTTCATCGAGAAGAGGAAACGCAAGCCATGAGCATCAACACCGGCGACTACAAGACCATGGAGCTGAACTTCCAGCGCACCCTCCCGGCCTCGCCCGCGGAGGTCTACGACGCCTGGCTGGATACCCAGAACGACGGCACTCCCTGGTTCAAGTCCGAGCGGATGGATTTCAAGCCCAGGCAGGGCGGCCTGTACCACTTCATGCACATCAAGGACCCCGCCAAGGGGGAGATGCCGCACTACGGCCGCTTCATCGAGTTGGATCGACCGCGCCGCATCCAGCTGGGCTGGATGTCGCTCTTCACCCGCGGGCTCGAGTCGGTGGTGACAGTGACCTTCGAGCCCAAGGGCCAGGGCACGCTGCTCACCTTGAAGCATGCGAACCTGCCGGATGATTCCTACGGCCACGGCCACAAGCACTGGGAAGTGCTGCTGGGCAGGCTGGACGACCACTTCAAGCCCAAACTCTGAGTATCGGAGAGCATCATGAAAGACCAGAACCTGACGTTCAGCCTCACAGTGGACCAGACGCCAGAGCAGGTATTCGCCGCCATCAACGACGTGCGCGGATGGTGGTCCGGTGAGATCACCGGTGACACAGACCGCCTGGGTGGCGTATTCACCTATCGCTACCAGGACATCCACCGCACTACCCAGGAGATCACCGAGTGGGTGCCGGGCAAGCGGGTGGTGTGGCACGTGACAGAGAGCTATCTCAGCTTCGTCAAGCACAAGGAGGAGTGGACTGGCACCGACGTGGTGTTCGAGATCTCCCGCAAGGGCGGCAAGACCCATCTTACGTTCACCCACGTAGGTCTTACGCCGGACGTGGAATGCTACGGCGGCTGCTCGGACGGGTGGGGTTATTACATCAACGAGAGCCTGCTGCCACTCATCACCCAGGGCCGTGGCCTGCCTAACCTCAAAGAAGGCGGCAAGGCGGCCTAGTCATGTGGAGGACCGGAGCGGAAGGCCCTAAGCCTTTCCGCTCCGGAGGGTTCCAGCCTTAAGCCGGGTGTACCTGCCCATCGCTGTCGATGCTCACCCGCTGTCCGACCCGCAGGTCCGCGACACTGCCTTTCTGGTTGACGGTCACGAACTGACCGTCGTTCAGGCGCACGCCGATCTTGTACATCTGCGAATTGCTGTTCCTGTCGACCTGCGTGCCGATCACGGCCCCGCCCACCGCGCCGGCGACGGTCGCCGCGGTATTGCCCCTGCCGTTGCCGAACTGATGGCCAGCCAGGCCGCCCACCAGGCCGCCGATCGCCGTGCCGACGTTGAGGCCGCTCTGGCTTTCAGTGGTCTGGTTGATGGACTTGATGACGCCGTATTGATCGCTCGGTTGGGAGGCGTTGCTGTTGCTTGCGCAGCCGCCGATGATGAGCGAGATGGAAAGGATGGCCGCAAAAAGTGCTGATAGTTTTCTCATTGTGTTTACTCCTGAAGAAGTCAGGAGCATAGGCAAGCCGGCGTCATCTTTCAGTGCATTGGCGCACAGCCGCGACTATCCATCGCGCGACTTTGCGCCGGCCGCGACATTAGATTGACTTGGGCGTCACCCCGCTAGGGAGATGACTGCAAGGCCGCGACTGCTTTGGAGCGCAATCCCCACGGCTGATCGCGATAGGAATCCACCACCAGCCAGGCTCCTGCCACCAGCGCTACGTTGACGACGATCTCGCCCCAGTTGAAGTCGCTCATGCTTCCGCCCAGGATCTTGGGCAGCCAGACCAGGAGCAGGAACGCAGCCATCTGCACCGCCGCGAGTGTCGCGGCGAGGCGCCCCAGTATCCCGGTGAGCACCGCCACGCCCGCTGCGAGATAAGCGGTACCGGTGAAATACGCCCAGAACACCGGCCACAAGAGCCAGGCAGGGACCAAGGGCGCGGTGAGCTGCAGGTAGGCGAAGTGGGAGAAGCCGAAGCCGAGCATGGCGAGCCCGTAGAGCACCCGGGCGATGCGCACACCCTTGTCGCCGGTGGCTACACCTAACCATCTCCTGTCCCAGTCGTTGGCGAGCCAGGTGTACAGCACCCAGGCGCCCGCCACCTCCACCGCGTTCTCGCTGGCGGTCTGATAGGCGCCTTCCACGGTGGGCGCGAGGATGATGATGCGGCCCTTGAAGATCAGCATCCAGAGGAACAGATAAGCGAGCAACACACGCGCAGCGACGGTGGCGGTGCGCGGCCAGAGCAGGCCCAAGCCGCAGGCCAGGGCCACCAGGGAACCGAGATAAGGCAGATATTCGCGGCCGGGGAGCGCCTTGGGGATGCCGTCCCATATCGCTGCGTATCCAGGATGGATCAGGCCCAGGATGCCGATCCCGATCATGACCGCCGCGAACACCCCATGACCCACGCTGACGATGCGCATTTCCTTGGTACTCCGAAGCTGCAGGGTTATGACCCTGGGTAGGTATAGCTGAGTTGGTCCAGGCAGATATGAAAAAGTTCTGAAATCTGCAGTCCCGCAACAGGCTATCCGGTCAGAGGGGAACTATCCGGCTCGTGAAGGTCTATAGGGGGTTGTCCTTGCATCAAAAGGAAACCACACCATGTACCGCCCCTTCCTCGCTGCGATCATCCTGGCACTACCCCTGGCCGCCTTCAGCGCCGCGGCGGATACCGCAGCCACGCCGGACTATGTGACAAATTCCATGCAATCCCCCCTACGCGCGCCGGACGCCGTCAACGATGCGCACCGCCAGATGGCGGCCATCATGACCTTCACCCAGGTGAAGCCGGGACAGAAGGTGGTGGAACTGATCCCCGACGGCGGCTATTGGACCAAGGTGTTCAGCGGCATCGTCGGCGCCCAGGGCCGCGTCTATACCATCTGGCCGAACGGATATCAGGGATACGTGAAAGAGAACTACGCCTCCTGGCAGAAGTACGTCACCATCCCGCCCTACACCAACGTGAGCTTGATCCGCGGCGGAGACGGGAATCTGGAGGTGCCGGAGCCCGTGGATCTGGTGTTCACCAACCAGAACTACCACGACTACCACGACAAGTTCATGGGCCCCGTGGACATGAAGGCTTTCGACAAGAAGGTGTTCGACGCGCTCAAACCCGGCGGCTATTTCGTGGTGATCGACAACGTGGCGAACGCCGGCGACGTCTCAGCCCCCGAGAAACTGCACCGCATCGATCCGGAGACGGTGAAGCAGGAAGTAGAATCGGCGGGTTTCGTGTTCGACGGCTCCAGCGACGTGCTCAAGAACCCCGACGACACCCATAAACTGGTGTCCTACACGCCGCCCATGGCCGGCCATAACGACCAGTTCATCTTCAGGTTCAAGAAGCCGGCGAAGTAGGCACGGCCAATCGGGAGGAAAGGCCCCGCAGTAGCGGGGCCTTTTTTCATGCGGCCTTGGGTTCCTTGGCTCCCATGACCAGGAACCACAGCGTCACCGCGATCTCGCCGAGCTGGATGGGCGTGGACCAGGTTTCGATGGTGTCTACGTAGGCCGGCAGGAACATGTTGGCGAAGCTGGCGATGATCCAGGTGGCACCATCCAGGAACAGCCACCAACCCAGGACCCGCGGGAACCAACGGGATTTCAGGATCAGGATGCCCATGGGGAATAGCCAGATGCCCCACAGCACCTCCGCCGAAACCACTACCTGGAAGTGCAGCCGGGTGAAGAAGTAGGCCAGCGCATCCCGTTGCGCTTCGGTGAATGCATTCAGCCAGTCGCCGCCGCGAACCAGGATCAGCGCCGCAGCATCGTTCACGGTGTTCAGGAAATAGATGGCACCGGGGATGATGCCGCCGGTGATCACCAGCAGTTGCGTCTGGTAACGGTCCACGTCCTTGAACAGCCGCCAGAAGGCGAGGGTCAGGAACACCAGCACCGCGCCGCCCCAGGTGTCCACGAAGATGCCCCACTGAAAGAGCGTCTGGTGGGCGGCGATGTTGGCAGCGGTGGCCGCTGCATCGTCGTGCACGAAGAGCTTGTTCGGGATGATGACGAGGCGCCAGGGGCCGATGAAGACCAGCGCCAGGTACCAGAGACCCACGATGCGCGCGTTCTTGGCGAGAGGGGTCATGACATCGCTCCCCGATGTTTTGACCCCTGCATCATACTTCAGGCGGACAGGGAATGACCGGTCTCCCCTGGATATCCAGGGGAGACCGGTGCTTCTCATGCTCGGATCGCCGGGCTTAGGCCGCGTCGCCCGGGGTGGGCGGCTCGCCATGATGGTGGTGCCAATGCTCATGCATCTGCTGGCGGAACTTGTCCCGCTCATCCGGGCTCATGCGCATCCAGCGCTCCGCGAGGCGGTGGCGCCCATGGTGGCCCATGCCGCGGAAGCGGCCGAAGAATAGCCAACTCAGCACCAGTAAGCCTAAGGTCTGCCAGAAGCCCAGCAGCTTCAGGCCGAACAGATCCGGCATGAGTGCGTTCCACAGACTCATGGTGACGAAGGTGAAGAGCAGAGCAGCCGCGGTCCCGATGACCAGGAACAAGGGCCCTTTCACCAGCCAATGCTTCTTCGAATGACGATGTCTCATGTGCATTTGCATTTACCTCATTTATCCGTGATGTCGTCGTAGATGGCCTGCAACCGGCGGCGCAGGTGCCGCACGGCATAGTGCTTGCGGGCCAGCAGGGTGTTCAGGCTCACGCCCGTCTGCGCCGCCAGGTCCTTGAAACTCCTGCCCTCCAGCTCATGGGCGATGAACACTTCCTGCTGTTCTGCGGGCAGCTCTTCCAGGGCTTCGTCCAGTTCTTCCAGCAGCGCCTCTCTTAGATAAGCGGCCTCAGGGCCTGCATCCGAAGAGGGCAGGAGATCCAGCAGATCGCCATCCTCGTCTTCCAAGCCTGGACCCAGGTCGGCCCGGGCTTCAGTGCTGCGTCTTCGGTGACGGTCCGTGATGCGGTTCTTCGCCACCCGGAACAGCCAGGCTCCCACTTGCTCGATGGGCTGCAATAGCCGGTACGCCTCGAACAGTTCTGAAAAGACCTCCTGGAGGATGTCTTCCACGTCCGCTTCGTCCGCGACCCGCCGCCTTATGAAATTGCGCAGGCGCGGGCTCTCGCGGGCGATGTCGTCCGTGAGCCGCCGGCTCTCTTCGTCACCGGCGCCGGCCTCGGGTCGTGCCATATGGCCTGTAGACGTGGGGGGAAGGTAAATATTGTAAGGGCGACAGATTTTTTCAGGCTGGCAATGGAAAAGGGGCGCCTGAAGCGCCCCTCCCTATCGGCCGTCAGGCCTGCTTTCAGTAGGCGTCGGGGATCATATAGAGGGTGTAGAAAGCCGCTTCTTCCCGCTCCACTTCCTGACAGAACTCCTCGCTCACCGCATCGATCTCCCGTTGGAAGTCCTGCAGGTCGGCGCTGGTGATGGGTCGGCCCAAGTAGCGGTCCAGGAAGCTCTTGACGCTGCGCTGGATGAGGGAAGCGTTGGTATGCATCTCGCGGATCAGCTCTGCGGCACCTTCGCCCCGGAGATGCTCGGCGAGATAGGGCATGAGCTGGACGCTCTCACGGCGCAGGTGGGCATCGAGGGTGGTCTTGAAGTCGACGAGGGCGGTATGGGCTTCGCCGTAGTAGCCGAGCTCGGCGGCGCTGCTGGCGCGCACCAGCAGCATGGTGAGTTCACGGTGCTGGTGGGTGAGAGCGGTGATCAGGGCGGGGTCGTAGGGGACGCCGCGCTTGGCTTTTTCGGTCTTGGGAGCCCCGTCTTTCTGCGGCTGGTAACCGAAGAGTGTCCGTAACATGGCTGGCCTCGAATCCTCAGGCCCCCTTTTGCCCTAACTAGAACATCCCCGATATCGAACGCCCCATGTGAACATAATGGCGTATAGCCGGGAAAAAAGCTGTAAGAAAATCCCTACAGCCGACGGATGACAGCACCAGAGATAGGGGGGCTGGATGACGCGGCCGGACTACACTTGAGGCCTTGAGGCGCGGTCACAGGGGAATCCCATGGGCAATACTTTCGGCACCGACATCCTGATCCAGGCACCTGACCCCGCCGCCGCGGCGCGCTTCTACGTGGAGCAACTGGGCTTCACTATCACCGCCGAGAAGTCCCTATTCGAGCTCAAGGGGCCGCGTATCAATCTCTATATAGAGCAGGGTCCCGCCCTGGGACCGGTGCTGGAAGTGACCGTCAAGGACGTGGCGCAGGCCAAGGAACGGCTGCTGAAGGCTGGCTGCAAGCTGCTCAAGGACGAGCCGGATTTCCCGCGGGTATACGTGCGCGATCCGTTTGGCCTGATTTACAACCTGTCTAAAAGCCAAGCATGATTGGCTAGCCATCCCTGGCGCCGGTTCCGGCCCGGCCCACGCGCTGCGCTTCCCGCTACGCGCGTGGGTCCAGGGCAGGCATCCTGCCTGCCCGCTCATCGCTTCGCGATGAGCCCTTGGCCGGGCGTTCGCCGCTGTCGCGGCCCCACCCCCTCGGCCTCATCTACAACCTCACTCGCTAAGCCTCTGGGGCCGTCCAATCGGATTCGACGGCCCCAGGGCCGCGATCCGGCATGGGTGGGGTGCTGGACTCATTCCAAACGATGGAATCTTCGGCCGGGTCGGCGGGTCTTATGCCTACAATCCCCGTCCTCTTTCATCCAACCGGAGGGTCTTGCCATGCGTCTGAGTATTCCTCTGATAGCGATAGCGCTGGGACTGCCTGCTGCCGCCACGATCGCCGCCCCGGCGACGCCGGCGTACGTGACGGCCGCCCTCAACGATCCGGCCCGCAAGGACGATGCCGCAAATGACGCCCGCCGCCATCCGGCGGAGGTGATGGCTTTCACCGGTGTGAAGCCCGGTGACAGCGTGGTGGAACTGGCTCCGGGCAGCGGCTACTGGACCCGTATCTTCAGCGGCATCGTGGGCGACAAGGGCCACGTATACACGGTGCGGCCGAACGAGATGGGCAAGTTCGATGCCAAGCCCATCGCCCAGTGGCAGGAGCTGGTGAAGGCGCCGCCTTATACCAACGTGAGCATCCTGCAGCAGCCGGCGGCGACCCTGACGGTGCCAGGTTCGGCGGACGTGGTGTTCACCTCCCAGAACTACCATGACTACCACGACAGTTTCATGGGCCCCGTGGACATGGCCAAGTTCGACAAGCAGGTGTTCGATGCCCTGAAGCCGGGCGGCGTGTTCGTGGTGATCGACCATGTGGCGAATGCCGGCGACGCTACGGCCACCGAGAAGCTGCACCGTATCGACCCGGAAGTGGTGAAGAAGGAAGTGGAAGGGGCGGGTTTCGTGCTGGACGGCTCCAGCGATGTCCTGAAGAACCCGGCCGACGACCATAAGGTCAAGGTGTTCGACCCTGCCATCCGCGGCAAGACCGATCAGTTCATCCTGCGTTTCAAGAAGCCTGCCCACTGATAAAGCAGTGCCCGCCGGCTGCTCGGATCAGCCGGCGGGCATGCCCCTAAACGGTACCGGACACATCCAGGATCCGGTGCCGTTTTCCCCAAAACGGTCACTGAGGTGACCTCGGCTCTCCCTGGTTTTCTCTAGAAATTGATCATTTCAGTAGGCCTCGGGCGGCATATACAGGGTGTAGATGTGCGCCTCTTCCTTCTCCAGCCTCTCGCAGAACTCCTCGATCACGCCGCTCAGCTCCATGCCGAAGCGCAGCACCGTGCGCTCGCCCACGGGGTAGCCGGTGTAGTGCTTGAGGAAGCCTTCCACGGCGCGCTCTATATAGAGTGAGTTGGAACGCGCTTCCTTGAGCGTGTCCTGGGCTTCCTCGCCCCTGAGGTGGGCGGTGAGATAGGGGAAGAATTCCTCGTGCTCGCGGTGCAGGTGCTCGTCCAGCTCGGACTTGAACTGCTCCAGGACGGTCTGCACTTCGGCGAAATCCCGTTGCTGGGCCAGGCTCGTGGCCTTCACCAGCAGGCTGGTGAGGGAGCGGTGCTGCAAGGTGAGGGCGGTGACCAGGCCCGGGTCATAGGCCACTTCGGGCCGGGGGGCCTGTGCGCCCTTGGGCGGCTCTTGCTTCTTGTTCTTACGGGAAAGGAACGAGAGCAGCATGGCAGTTTCGGTCTCCGCGAAAGGTTCGTAGTCGTAGGGGATGGTGCGTCCGGGCCTGTATTCCATGGGCCTAAGCATGGGAGATGGGCCCGGGAAGTTATGTAGGGCGTAGTCCTACAAACCTGTAATCCAGAACGGAAAGGCGGGTGGGCGTAAGGCTATTGGCTCAGTCGACGATGAAGAGCTTGGCCCCGGTGACGGTGCTTGAACGGTGGGCTTCCGCTTCGTCCGCCACCTGGTAGCTCATGCCGGCCTTGAGGGTGAAGCGGCGGCCGTCGTCCAGTTCGGTGGATAGCTCGCCTTCAAGACAGAGCAGGATATGGCCTTTTTTGCACCAATGATCGGCGCTATAGCCCGGGGTGTACTCCACCATGCGTACCCGGATGGCGCCGAAGCGGCAGGTGCGCCAATAGGCCATGCCGGTCACGCCCTTGTGCTCGGTGCGCTCGATCTTCGACCAGTCGGTGGTGCCGAAGGGGATGCCGGACATCTGCATGGACATTCCTCAGTAACTGCGTGACTCAGAAATGGAAACCCAGGATGAACTTCAGGACCCAGCGGTCCGAAGCAGGCGTGAGACCTCGCCCCAGACCCAAGTCGAGGTCCATGCTCTTGCCGAGATCCGTATCCAGCACCGCATACAGGGTTTCGCTGTTGCGGTCGAGATGACCGAGACCGGAGGCCTCGCCCTGCTCGTTGTAGCTCTCGAAACCAAGCTGGTATCCGCCATCGGTCTGGTAGGCGATCTTGCTGTCCACGTCGAGCGAGACTGGACCAGCGAAGGGTCCTGAACCGGTCCAATCCAGGTTCAGGTTCGCGGCGAACAGCCAGCGCGACCACCGATAGCCGTAGATGGTCTTGAATTCGGTGCCCCAGGGCTCGGGCGATACCCGGAGGCTGGTGTCGCCGATCTCCAGGTTCGCGCCCCAGAACGCCCCGCTCTCTGCATCATGGGGTGCGATGAACTTGAGACGCAGCTTGGGCCCATCGAAGGTGGGATCGCGTCCGGGTTGGGTGGTGGTGAGCGTATACAGCCCGAGTTCGAGATTATCGCTCAACCCGTAGTAGAACTCCGGGGTAAGCCGGTAGAGATGCAGGGGTGCTTCGCCACCGGGCCAGTCCGGCTCGGCGCTCCCGGAGAATACATAGTTGTTGTGCACGTCCATGCCGAAGTTGCCGGTGCCTACGAGGTCGTCCAGATACACCTGGATCTCCTCGGGCGCAGCGCGGGCGCCAGTGCTCAGGCACAGGCAGATGACGAGCAGGATTGGTGTCAGGCGGCGCATGGGACCAGTCTATATGTCAGGCGATGGGCTTGGGAATCTGACATCATCTGAGCATGGATACCTGCCCGAAATGCAATTATCGGCGTCAGCCGAAGGATGCGGATCCCTATCTGGAATGTCCGCACTGCGGCATCGTATTCGCCAAATATGGGAAGTACCACCCGCCGGCCATGACGGCACCGGCGCCGGTGGAGAGCCCCGTCGAGCCGGAGGATGAGGAACTGCCCGTGGGTCCCTGGTACCTGGCACTTTACGACCGGCTCATGGAACTTCCGGAGACACCGGATAAGACCAAACTCATAGCCCCGGCGCTGGTGCTGGCGGTGATGCTGGTGTGCGGCCTGCGCCTCATCTCCTACAAGGTCATGACCGCTGAGATCATGTACTCCTTCTGGCATGAGGTGGACTTGCCCATCCACGAGTTCGGCCACGTGCTGTTCCGGCCCTTCGGCGAGTGGATGATGTATCTCGGCGGCAGCCTGTTCCAATGCCTGCTGCCGGCCCTCATCGGCGTCGCCTTCATCTGGAAGATGCGCAACCCCTTCGGCGCGGCTTTCTGCTTATGGTGGGCCGCAGAGAACGTACTGGATGTGGCGCCTTATATATACGACGCCAAGCTCATGGCCCTGCCCCTGGTGGGCGAGTGGAACGACGAGGTGGCGGACATGCATGTGCTGCGCCACGACTGGCACAACATCCTGCTGCCTTTCCATGCGGTGGATTCCGCATGGGCGCTGGGGAATGCAGCGTATGTCATCGGCGCGATGTTGATGGTGCTGTCGTGGCTGTGGGCTGGAGTATGGTTGTGGAAGGCGTGGCAGCAATCCCGAGAAATCTGATCGCGATATCGTAATTCGCCCAATACCATCGATCTGCGATAAATCCGACATGCCGGCAGTGCACAGGCGAAGTCTCCAGTGCAGGCACAAATCTGCGTGGTGGTGCACAGACACATCATGGCCGGCATCCAAGTATCCCAAAGTCATCGATACTCGGAGCTGCCTGATTCCGAGTCGTACACCAGAAGGTTGCACCAATGAGCACTCATCATCCCGATCAGTCGACCAGCAAAGGCCAAACCACATCGTCCATACGCGCGAGAGCGGAAGCAAATATCGCTGTCCATAGCTCCGAGACCAAGCCTTACGAGAAGAGCGCGGGTTTGACGCTGATGGAAGTCCATCTCAGCGAGACATTCTCTGGAGACATCCAGGGCGAATCGCGGGTGAGTGCCTTGCAACTCCTGCGCGACGACCGGTCGGCCAGCATGGTCAGCATGCAACGCTTCCAGGGAGAACTGGCCGGTCGTGAGGGTACTTTCGTGCTTCAAGGTTCGGAGATCGTCGAGAACGGCAAGATCAAGGCGAAGTGGTTCGTGGTACCAGGGTCAGGGACAGGTGATCTCGTCGGCTTGCGCGGTGAGGGTGGTTTCGAGGGTCAATTTGGAAAAGGATCCACAGGAACCCTCGACTATTGGTTCGAATGAGCCGAAGACGCGCCGGCCCGGACCGGGAGCCGACGCGGCCTCATCGAGATTCCATCTCCGCCGCGCACTTCAGGCTCCGCAGGTCGCGAAAGATGGTGGCGAGGGCCATGAGCTTGCCGCCCAGCTTATAGCTCACGGCGCAGTCCTGTTTGGCGGGATCGCCGTCCACCTCGATCGCGTCCCATTTCTCCGCGTGACCCACGTAGTTGATGGCCACGTCGTAGTGCTGGCTCCAGAAGAAGGGCGCGGCGGTGAAGCGCTCCCGGAATCCCAGCATGTTGCGCGCCGCGGTCTGCCCCTGGCGCTGGGCCACCACCCAGTGCTCGACGCGGATGGGCATGCCGCTGTGCACGTCCGGGTAGCGGGCGATGTCGCCGGCGGCATAGATGCCGGGCGCTGAAGTCTCTAGATACTCATCTACCAGCACGCCCTTGTCGGTCTTGAGACCCGCCTGCTCTGCCAAGGCGGTGACGGGGCGCACGCCGACGCCGATGACCACCAGGTCCGCCGGCAGGCTGCCGCCGCCGCTCAAAGTGGCATCGGTCTTGCCGATGGCGGTGATGGTCTGGCCCAGGTGGAAGATCACGCCCTTCTGCTCGTGCAGCGAGCGCACGAAATCCCCCAGTTGCGGACCGAGTACCCGTTCCAGGGGCCGCGCTTCGGGGCCCACCACATGCACCGTGAGGCCTCGGGTGCGCAGGGAAGCCGCCACCTCCAGGCCGATGAAGCTGGCGCCGATCACCACCGCGGTCTTGGCGCCGGCGGTCACGGCCTTCACGATGCCCTCGCTGTCGGCGATGCTGCGCAGGTAATGCACGTGAGGCTGCTCTGCGCCGGGCGTGGGGAGCTTCACCGGTTCGGCACCGGTGGCGAGCAACAGTGCGCTGAACCGATGTTCCTTGCCGTCCGCGGTACGCAGGGTCTTTCCGGTTGTATCGATGGACACCACCCGGGTGCCGCGCAGCAGGGTGATACCGTTTTTCTCGAAGTGCTTCTCGTTGCGTATCGGCACCCATTCCACCGGCGCAGTGCCGGCCAGGTAGTCCTTGGAGAGGTTGGGCCGGTCCGGCGGCAGGCTGTCTTCTGCGCTCAAGATGCTGAGCGGACCCTTGTAGCCCGAGAAACGCAGGGTGGTGGCGGCCGCTTCGCCGGCGGCGCCGCCGCCGACGATGACGATGTTGCCCGGATGCTTAGCGCCGGCAGGCGCCTTGCGCGTACTCGCCGCGAGGGCCGGCAGCTTCTCGCGCACGAACAGCCGCTCGCCCTGCTGTTCCACCCGCCAGCAGGGCAGGGAGTTCAGACCCGGCGCCGCCAACACTTCACCGTTGCGCAGGTTGAAGCAGGCGTGATGCCAGGGGCAGCGCACCGTCTCGCCCACCACCAGGCCCTGATCCAGCGGCCCGTGGTAGTGGCTGCAGACTGCGCCGATGGCGGAATAGCTGCCGTCCGCGAGCTTCGCCAGGAGCACGCCGTCCTTATCCACGTGGCCCAGCATGGGAGTGCCCGGCTTCACATCCGCCGCCAACACACCTTGAGTGAAGTCAGGACCCGAGACCTTGGCCATATCCATCTCTCTTGTTATGTATCGATGGGTGCCGCGGAAATATCTTACTCCGTGACTCAACTAACAGCAGGACCCGTCCGGCGCCCAGGTAATTCCCGGGCGCGAGGAACGTGTATGTAAAAGATGGGTGACCGGAGAGACATCGCGATGCAGCGCACAGACGCGACGTGCCCGGCGACGGAGTATCCCTTAACGCACAATTTCACGGGATCATCACAATGCTGAGCCGCACGCAAGAAGGCACCCTCAAACACTCCGAGAGCCATGACCTCTCCCACGCCGTGAGCGAGCCCATCGCCCCACCCGCCGTCGCTGATGCCGGCGCGGTGTCCTGGAGTGCGGTGTTCGCCGGCGCCGTCGCGGCAGCCGGGCTCTCCCTGATCCTGCTCTTCATCGGCAGCGGCTTCGGTCTCTCGGTGACCTCGCCCTGGGGCCGTGGCGCCAGCACCGGCACCCTCGCCGCGGCCGCCATCCTCTGGCTCGGGTTCACCCAGATAATCGCCTCCTGGCTCGGCGGCTATCTCGCGGGCCGCCTGCGCAGCAAGTGGGTCCGGCTGCATACCCATGAGGTGGCCTTCCGCGACACCGCCCACGGCTTCGTCACCTGGGCCCTTGCCACCGTGATCACCGCCTTGATCGCGAGCTCGGCCATCGGCTCCGCCATCAGCGGCGGGGCGCAGGCCTTAGGGACAGCAGCCGGCGCGGTGGCCAGCCAGGCCAGCGGACCCATCGCTGTCGCGGCGGATTCCCTGTTCCGCGGCACGCCCGGTGCGCAACCGGCGACGCCGCAGCCGGACGACCCGGCGCTGCGCGCCGAGGTCTCGCGCATCTTCACCGATGCGGTGCGAGGCAACGGCACTCTCGCCAGCGCCGACAGCCGCTATCTCGCACAGCTGGTAGCGGAGCGCACCGGCCTCGGCGCGAACGAGGCCCAGCAGCGGGTGGATGCGACCTACAGCGAGGTCAAGGCGCGGGTGCAGAACGCCGAGGCCACCGCCAAGCAGGCCGCCGACAAGGCCCGCAAGGATTCCGCCTACACCGCGCTGTGGTTCGCCATCGCGCTGCTGATCGGCGCTTTCACCGCGAGCCTGTCCGCCACCTACGGCGGCCGGACCCGCGATCTAGCCTGAACAAGAGGTCCCCATGCGTTACGTATTGCTCTGGTTGCTCGGCGTGCCCATCCCGGTGCTGATCATCATCGCGCTGCTGTGGCATTGAATCCGGCATCGCACCCCGGCATTTGATGCCGGGCGCCGGCATATGGACGGCCGGCGCCCGGCGGCGTAAGGAGTCATCGTGCCTAGGTTGATCCCGACCCTGTTCGCCGGCGTGCTGCCGACGATCCTCATGGCCTCCTCTTTGGCGACAGCTTTGCCGGAGAGCGCGGGCTACGGTCCCCACCCGACCCTGCCGGCGCCCTCCGGCACGCTCATCCCCACCTTCGAAGTGCCGGACGCCGTGGGCTGGGCCGCTGGCGCCACGCCCAAGGCCGCGCCCGGATTCGCGGTGAAGGCCTTCGCCCAGAAGCTCGAGCATCCACGCTGGCTCTATGTGCTGCCGGACGGTGACGTGCTGGTGGCGGAGACCAATGCGCCGGCGAAGCCCGATGACAAGACCGGCCCCCATGCCTGGTACGCGAGACCCTTCCTGAAGCACAGCGGCGTCAACGGCAAGAGCTCCAACAAGATCCTGCTGCTGCGTGACAAGGATGGCGATGGCGTCGCCGAGACCCAGACGGTATTCCTGCAGGGCTTGAACTCACCCTTCGGCATGGCCTTGGTGGGCGACACGCTGTATGTGGCCGATACCGACGCGGTGCTGAAGTTCCCTTACAAGCAAGGCGAGACCGAGATCAAGGAACAGGGCGTGAAGCTCCTGGACCTGCCGGCCGGCACCATCAACCATCACTGGACCAAGAACCTGGTGGCGACGCCCGACGGCAAGACGCTCTATGTGGCGGTAGGTTCCAACAGCAATGCCGGTGAGAACGGCGCGCAGGCGGAAGACGGCCGGGCCGCCGTCTGGAAAGTGGATATCGCCACCGGCAAGCATGAGGTGTATGCCACCGGTATCCGCAATCCCAACGGCATGGATTTCCAGCCGGACACGGGCGCGTTGTGGGTCGCGGTGAACGAGCGGGACGAGCTCGGCAATGACCTGGTGCCGGACTACATGACGGCGGTGAAGGAGGGCGCGTTCTATGGCTGGCCCTACAGCTATTATGGCCAGCACGTGGATGACCGGGCCAAACCCCCGCGTCCGGATCTGGTGGCCAAGGCCATCCCGCCGGACTACGCACTGGGGGATCACACCGCGTCCCTGGGTCTGTGCTTCTACAAGGCCGATCTCTTCCCGGCCCATTACAAGGGTGGCGCCTTCATCGGCCAGCATGGGTCCTGGAACCGCAAGCCGCCCAATGGTTATCAGGTGATCTTCGTACCCTTCGTGAACGGGCAGCCGCAAGGCGGTCCCGAGAAGATCCTCACCGGCTTCCTCGATGCCAAGGGTGAGGCCCAGGGCCGGCCGGTGGGTGTAGTCGTGGACAAGCAGGGCGCGCTCCTGGTGGCGGACGACGTAGGCAACAGTATCTGGCGTGTGACGCCTTCAAGCTCCAGGCCCTAACGGAAGTCGCGCGACGACTGACGGATGCTTCCCAAGAGCGGCGTGTAGTCCTCCAGCTTTGCGGCGATTAGATGCAAGCTTTCCCTGTCTCGTTGCAGCTTGCCGGTGATGCAGAGTAGCCGCGAATGCAGCAAGGTGTGACGCTGGCGCTCCACGAGCTTCGGCCAAACGATGGCGTTCACGTGGCCGCTCTCGTCTTCCAGGGTCACGAAGATCACCCCCTTGGCGCTGCCGGGCCGTTGGCGGTGGGTGACGATGCCGGCGAACCGCACCCGGCTGTCATTGGGCAGGTTCCGCAAGATCTCAGCGCTGACCGTGTGCCGCTTCTTGAGCTGCGGACGCAGCAGCGCCAGAGGATGACGGCCTAAGGTGAAACCCACACTTGCGTAGTCCGCCACGATGTCCTGACCTTCGGTGGGCTTGGGCAGGAGCGGGTGAGCCTCGGTGGCATGGGTCGAGCCGAGTCCCCAGGCTTGCTCTATCCCCAGTGCCGCCCAATAGGCCTGGTGCCGGTTGTCGGCGAGAGCGGCCAAGGCACCCGCCGAGGCCAGGCGCTTGAAGGCCTTGCGATCGAGCTCTGTGCGGCGCGCCAGGTCCGGGATGTCCTGGAACTTATCCGCGCTCCTTGCAGCTTCGATACGCCGGCCGAGGTCCTCGTGCAAGCCGCCCACGCAATGCAATCCCAGGCGCACCGCCGGCTGATATGTACCTGAATCTTCCAGGCTTGAATCCCAGCCACTCTGGTTCACGTCCACGGCCCGTACTTCCACGCCGTGGCGGCGCGCATCCTGGATGAGCTGGGAGGAAGCGTAGAAACCCATGGGCTGGCTGTTGAGCAGGCCACAGAGGAAGGCGGCGGGTTCATGGTGTTTCAGCCAGGCAGAAGCATAGGCGAGGAGCGCGAAGCTCGCCGCGTGGGATTCCGGGAAGCCGTATTCACCGAAGCCCTTGATCTGCTCGAAGATGCGGTCCGCGAACTCCTGCGGATAGCCGTTCCTGCGCAAGCCCTCCTTGAGCTTGGTCTCGAAGGGGCCGAGGCCGCCCTTGCGCTTCCAGGCGGCCATGGCGCGGCGCAACTGGTCCGCCTCCCCGGGGGTGAAGTCGGCGGCGACTACCGAGAGCTGCATCACCTGCTCTTGGAAGATGGGGATGCCGAGGGTGCGCTCCAGCACCGTCTTTACCGCCTCGCTGGGATAAGTGACGGCTTCCTTGCCGTTACGGCGATTGAGATAGGGATGCACCATGTCGCCCTGGATGGGACCCGGGCGCACGATGGCCACCTGGATCACGAGATCGTAGAACTCCTTGGGCCGCAACCGCGGCAGCATGGACATCTGGGCACGGGATTCAATCTGGAAGGTGCCGATGGTGTCGGCCTTCTGGATCATGGCGTAGACCTCGGGATCTTCCGCCGGGACGGTGGCGAGGGTGAGCCGCGAACCGCGCACCTGGTTCACCGAGTCCAGCATGCGCCGCAGCGCAGACAACATGCCCAGCGCCAGCACATCCACCTTGAGCAGACCCACGGCATCGAGGTCGTCCTTATCCCACTGGATGACGGTGCGGTCCTCCATGGCGGCGTTCTCGATGGGCACCAGCCGGTGCAGCGGCGTGTGGGAGATGACGAAGCCGCCCACGTGCTGGGAGAGGTGGCGTGGGAAGCCGAGGAGCGTCTGCACCAGCTCCGCCAGGAGCTTTAGCACCGGGCTCGCGGGATCGAGGCCGGCCTCGCGTACCTTGGCGGCGGTGACTTCGTCCGGGTCCCACCACTGGTAGACATCCGCCAGCCGTTCCGCCTGGGCGAGGCTCAGTCCCAAGGCTTTCGCCACATCCCGCACTGCACTGCGGGGCTGGTAAGTGATGAGGGTGGCGGCGATGGCGGCACGCTCGCGGCCATATTTCCGATAGATGTATTGGATCACCTCTTCGCGGCGCTGGTGCTCGAAGTCCACGTCGATGTCCGGCGGTTCCTGCCGCTCCCGGGAGATGAAGCGCTCGAACAAGAGGTTGGAACGGGCCGGGTCCAGTTCGGTGATGCCGAGGCAATAGCACACCGCAGAGTTGGCGGCAGAGCCGCGGCCCTGGCAGAGGATGTCTACCTCCCGGGCGTAGCGCACCAAGTCGTGCACCGTGAGGAAATAGGACTCGTAGCGCAACTCGGCGATGAGGGCCAGTTCATGCTCGATCTGCTTCCGGGCCGTATCCGGCACGCCCTCGGGCCAACGCCTCGCGATGCCTTGTTCCGTGAGCGTGCGCAGCCAGCTCCCGGGCGTGTGCCCCTCCGGAACCAGCTCCCTCGGATATTGGTAGCGGATCTCCTCCAGGTCGAAGCGGCAGCGCCCGGCGATCTCCACGCTGGCTGCCATCAGCTCGGGTGGATAGAGCTTCGCCAGATGTTCGCGCCGGCGCAGGTGCCGCTCCGAGTTGGGGAAGAGCCGGTCCAGCACTTGGGTAAGGGGCGCGTTGTGGCGGATGGCGGTGAGGGTGTCTTGCAGCCTGCGGCGCTCTCGCACATGCATGTGCACGTCGCCGGCCGCCACCCGAGGCAGGCCGAAGCTACTCGCCGCCGCGAGGCGCTCCCGGTCATCTCCATTTAGATGCAATTCCACCGCGAGCCAGACGCGTTCCGGGAAGCTGCCGCGCAGCCACTCGGCGGTGGCGTCATCGGGCGTCGCGCCAGGGACCCAGAGCACCAGGCAATGGGGCAGGCCCGAGGCGAGATCCGCGCGGCTGAGGCGATAATTGCCCTTCTCGGCCTGGCGGCGGCCCTGGCTGATGAGCTCGCAGAGGTCGCCGTAGCCCGTGGCATCCATGGCCAGCACCACGAGATGGGTGCCGTCCTCCAGGTGGAACTCGCTGCCGACGATGAGCTTCAATCCCGCGGCCTTGGCCGCCACATGGGCGCGCACGATACCGGCCACCGAGCATTCGTCGGTGATGGCCAGCGCCGTGTAGCCCAAGGCCGCAGCGCGCTCCACCAGTTCCTGGGGGTGCGACGCGCCCCGCAGGAAGGAGAAGTTGCTCAAGCAATGCAGCTCGGCGTAATCCGGCGCGCTCACGAGAACACCCCGTGCAGACACCAGCCGCCTTCCTGCTGGAATATCCACAGCCGCTTACCCTCAGCCGAGAGGGCTTCGTAGTAATCACGATGCCAGACCTCGCCTTCCCACCAGCCGCCTTCGATTCGTTCCGGCCCGCGGGTGAGCTTGAGCACGCTGCCCTGATGCCGCAGCCGGCCATCTCTATATAAGAGGGGCAGCGGCAAGCTCAGAAGATGGATCGGGCGCGGCGGGGTGACCCGCGGCAGCGGGGAAGGCGCGCCGGGTTCCGTGAGTTGGGAAGCCCGTTCCGGGCGGGCTTCGGCGGTGACGGCAAGGCCGGATACGCTCTGCCGGCCGAGCCGGGCCCGCAACAGATCCACCAGCGCCGCGAAGGACGCATCGCTGCCTTGCCGGTCCGGCAACAAGTCGCGGTTCGGCGCGAGGAAGGCTTGCAGGCGTCCGCTGAGCAATTGCAGCTCATGCACCGGCGCTTCCAGGCGCAGGTCCGCGAGCTGCGCTTCCAGCAGTTCCTCCCAGCGCTCCGGATCGCGGCAGGGTAGGGCGCTGCCCACCGTGAGGGTGGTGGGTGGACGCTTCCAGTGGCGGAATACCAGGCCCAACTTGTCGGTGCCCGCATCGTAGGCGCGCAGATTCCGGCAGAGTTCTGCCAGCAGATCCATGATGTAGGGCCGCAGATGATCCAGGGAAGTGAACTCGCCGGGCAATTCGCGGAAAGCACGACAGCGCTGCAGCGCTTCCCAGGCTTCGCGGGGATCGGGCAGCTGTCCCAAGGCCCGGTCCAGGGTATCCAGGAATCCTGCACCGAAGCGCTTGGCGAGCCCATCCCGCGGCAGGCGCAGGAGTTCCGCGAACCGGCGGATGCCGAGCCGCCGGAAGGCGTCGTCCATTTCCGGTGTCGGACCCAGGGCTTGCACGGGCAGGCGGCCCAGCACGCTGCGCAACTCATCCAGTCCCGTGACGGTGATCTCCTGGCCCCGCTGCGCGAGCCACAGGGCCGCCAGCGGCGTGCAGGCCACCGCCGCGCTCGCGCTGAAACCGGCCGCGGCGAAATGCCGCTTGGCATGCTCGCGGATGGCGACCGTGCCGCCGAAGAGATGGGCGCTGCCTTCTATCTCCAGCAGCAGCGCCGCCGGTGCTTCCAGGCTCACGGTGGGCGTGAAGCGCTGGCCGGCGGCGGCGAGCTTCAGCAAGGCGCCCCGTTCGCGCGCCGGTTCCCGCGCACGCAGTCGCAGCTCAGGCGCCAGGACCAGTGCCGCGGCGGGAGACTGGCCGATGCGTACGCCTAAGTGCGCCGCAACGGCGTTGAGTTCACAGAGGCGGGCACTACGGCCTTCGCCTTCGGTGAGGGCTTGGGGAGCGGGGTCCGCCGGCGCGATGCGCAGCACTTCCAGCGACAGGCGTGGGAAATGCACCGCCATCCACAGCCGCTTCGGCAGGATGCGCGGCGGCGTGCGCGGCAGAGGCGGCCGGGGTGGCGGCGACGGCTCCGGGAAGAGCGGTAGTGAGCGCGGCAGGGCCATGACCCGGACTCAATGGCCGACGGCGTAGGGGTCGAGGCTGATCGTCCGTGAAGGGGCCGCTCCATGTTTGAGCACGGTGATGCGCCGCGCGCCAGAATCCGGCAAACCCGTCACCAGGAGACGCAGGCCGGCAGGCGAAGCCGTGGCGGCCGTCGCAGCCTTGCGCAAGAGGAAGGCGATGGCGTCATTGCCGGCGGCGGTGAGCTTGAGCCTGCGCAGCAGGGGATCGGCGAGGCGGCCCTCTTCTTCCATCACCAGCGCGCCGCAGGCGCCGCTCTTCAAGCAGCGCTCCGCCGCCCACAGGCGCCGGTGCTTGTCCGCGGTGTCCACCACCAGCACGCGATCAAGATCTACGCCTGCGAGTGCGAGTGCGGGCGCGTAAGGCGCCGGTGCGAGCCAGGCGATATGGCTGTCGCGGCTCAAGGCAGCGAGCGCGGGCAGCAGCAAGCTGAGCCGGCCGAGTCCCGGACCGCAGGCCAAGAGTTCGATGAGCGTGCCGCGGGGCCAACCTCCTTCCAGCGCGGCGTCCAATGCCGCGTGGCCGGTGTCGAGACGCTGCAGCGCGCGCCCGCGCGTGCCGACCCAGAGATGGGCGGGATGGCGGGAAAGTATCTCGGCGAGGCTCGTCATTGGCCTGAAAATAAGGGTAAAACGTGATACTGTATGTTTATACAGTTCAATACGACCTGTCAATTCCCATCCCAAGAGGCCCGCCGCTGGCAGGGCCGGCCGCGCTTCAGGTCTAATACCCGCGACAAGGAATTCAGCCCATCTGAAACCAAAGGGGTCTCAAGCGATGCGCATCCTCTCCGTGACGGTCCTCGCCATCGCTCCGTTGTTCCTGTCCGCCGTCCATGCCGATACGCATGCGCAGGCCAAGCCGCGCATCATGGGCCAGGCCACGGTCACCGACGGCCAGAAACTGGATTGGCCGAACTGCGTGGAGGGCGAGACGCCGGGCGTGCAATACGGCCGCCCCAGCAGCAGCCGCTACATCGTGGGCGGCGTGGAAGTGCAATCGAACTTCGGCTCCTGGACCTTCCACATCCAGGCCTTCAGCCCGCAACGGCACAATCCCTTGGGCGGCGACGACCTGAAACAGGTGCAGCTGCCGGTCACGCTCTACTGCAAGCCCAACGCCGGCTGATCGCTCCATCCTTCCGCGCCGCGGCTGTGAAGCGCTTCACAGCCGCGCTGCTTTCGGTCAAATCCCCCGGGGAAACCCCGTGGGTTCTGTGACCCATCCCACGGTAGCTGCGACACGGTTTGATAACGTGGTCGGCAACGGCGGGTTCCAATGCCGTGGCAAGAATGAAGAGGCAAGAGGACGCATGATGACTTTGACTGCCCTCATCTGGATGCTCGTGATCGGTGCGATCGCTGGCTGGCTCGCGGGCCTGGTGATGAAGGGTCGCGGCTTCGGCATCATCGGCAACATCGTTGTCGGGATCGTCGGCGCCGTGATCGGCGGTTTCCTGTTCAATGCGTTTGGCATCGCCTTCTGGGGTCTACTGGGTTCGCTGCTGGTGGCTTTCATCGGCGCCGTGATATTGCTGTTTATCGTCGGACTGGTGAAACGGGCCTAACGCAGCGGCGTCACCTGGGCCAGGGATGGCTCACGCCAAGCGGATCGCCAATACGGACGTGGCAGGTCCGCAGCCTGGCAAGGTTTAGACGCAACCCAAGACCCCGGGCCCCGCGCAAGCGGGGCCTTTTTTGTGCGCGTCATATATGATGACCGCAGGGACATCTGCGCGGGAAGCAGCACATGAGCGAGGGGACGCAAACGGCAGCGAAGGTCTCTGCCGCCACAGGCCCGACGGGGCTGAGTAGATGGTGGATAGTACCTACAGCGATCATAGTCATTGAGCTACTGGTGACCGCGTTCAATCTGGTTGGTCTTTGGGTCATCAAGTCCGCCGACGCCGGAAGCAGCGTGATTCCAGAAGGGGTGGACGTCCACGACCCTGACTGGGTCCGGCTGATCGCGTATGAGTGGAACACCGGTATCCTCGTGGTATGCGCACTCGCCGCGTTGCTGGTGCTGCTCTTCACTCGCTCCTGGCTCTTTCCTGGGATGTTCATTGGGTTTTGGGCGCTGATCGTTCTACTCGGCTTCTTCCATATCATGCAGGTCAATAGCGTAGCGACACTGCAAGGACACGGTTCTTATGTCGAGATTATTCGACCCGTGATCTATTGCGTGATTTGGATGCCAACCTTCCTTAAGAGAGATGGCCTCAAATCCGTATTCAATCGACCTTGGCCGATGGCGAACCCGTTCTAGGTAGCTTCTTTCGCCGGCTCGCGATCCGATGCAAGAGGGCCATGGAGACATGGCCGATGACGAAGCTCCAGACCAGCCAGCTGGTGATGACCAGTTCCACCGAAGCCCAATGCAGTACCCGGCCAGGCACCGGCACGCGCGTGTAGTAGCCGAAATAGCTCACCGTACCGCCGAGCACGCTGGCGGTGACGGCGAGCAGCCCCAGGCCCTGCACCGTGCACGCGAGTGTCCCTGCCGGGCGGCGTAACGGCAGCTGCCGTCTCAGCAGATCCACGAATTCGCGCTCGAGTTCCGAGCGCCGTGCCCGGTGCCGCCAGGGGAAGAGCTGCGCGATACCCGGTCTTGAGACGGGCAGACAGATCCAGAGCCAATACAACACGCACAGCAGCGTCAAGACCGGACCGAAGTGGGAATGCAGTTCGAAGGCTTGGCGGTTCCAGTCGTCCAGGCCCTGGCCGATGCCGGGTGGCACGCGCATCACCGCCTGCAACGCGAGCTCGATGACCACGGCCGTAGCCAGCGCCGTGTGCAGCGTCCGTGTGACGGCATCGGAGCCTTCAGCTCTAGCGGCCATCGGTCTCTCCCGCCTGCGCCTGGATGAAATCCGTGAGCAGGCGGTCGAATTCCTGGGGCTGATCGAAGAACAGCGCATGCGCCGCGTGCTGGACGATCACGAACCGGCCTTGTGGCAGCGCGGCGGCCATCTGTCTTTGCGCATCCAGCTCCGGGTTCTGGCTGGAGGCGACCACCAGGGTGGGCTTGTCGAATTTCTTGAGGGCAGGACGGCGGTCGACGGTGAACATGTCCTGCATCTGCATCGAGATGCCGATGTCCACCGGGGTCTGCAGGAAAGCCTGTTCCAGTCGCGCGAAGCTGGTCGCCGGAGCCGGGGCGCTGATGATGGCGTGCATGAAGCCGTCGGCGTAGGCGCGGGGATCGCGAGAATACGTGGCCATGTATTTGAGGACCGTCTGCACAAATACGGGGTTGTCCCGCACGTCCGCAGGTCCGGCGCTGACGGAGGCATCCACCAGCACCACGGCATCCAGAGCCGCGGTGCCGTATCGATCCACGTAAGCAGCCACGTCCTGGACCCCTTGGGACCAACCCACCAGGGTGAGGTGACTGAGCTTGAGTCCCGTGATCACCCCTTGGATGTCACGAGCCCGGTCCTCCGGCGCATTGCCGGACTGCACCACGCTGGAATCCCCCTGGGAGCGGGGATCCATGGCGATCACGCGATAGCCGCGCGCGGAGAGATCATCGAGCTGTGCCGACCAGATGCGAGCGCTCGTTTGCCAGCCGGGGACCAGCAGCAGGGCATGCGCGGCACCCGACGGTCCGGCCTGCAGCACGTGGATGCGCACTCCGTCCGCTCCCGCCGTGTAGCTTTCCGAGACTGCTGCTCCGGCGAGCGCAGGAACCAGACTTAAGACCAATGCCAGGATCGAGGTGAGGATTCTCATGGCGGCTTTCTGCGGTTGTGACCTGCAGAAGCTAACAGCCGATACTTAGGGCAGACTTAAGCGGGGAACTGCACCCTTGCCAGCAAGCCGCTGCGATCGGTGCGGTTCCGCAACTCCAGGCGCAGTCCGGCGCGTTCGGCGGCATGCCGGGCGATGGCGAGCCCGAGGCCGCTGCCCTCGGCGCCATTGCCGGGCACGCGATAGAAGCGGTCGAAGACCCTTTCCAGCAGTTCGTCCGGGATGCCGGGACCGGTATCCAGGATCTCGATCCGCGGGCCGTTCTCGGTCCGGGTCAGGGTCACGTCGATGCGGCCGCCGGGAGGCGTGTAACGCAGGGCGTTCTCGAGAAGGTTGTCCAGGACGCCGCGCAGGTCGTGGCTGTCGACCTCGGCCCGCACCGGTTCGGCAGCGGTGAGCCCAAGGTCGATCCGCCGGGCCGCCGCCAAGGGCACGAAGTCCTGCAAGCACTGCCTCAGTGCCTCATCGAGCTCCACCTTGTCACCGCCGTCGGTCGCCGCCTCCTGGCGTGCCAACCGCAGCAGTTGCTGCACCAGCCGGTGCATGCGTTGGAGGCCGGCCTCGAGGCGCGCCAGGTCTTGGCTGCTGCCCGGCAGATCCCGCAGGTTCTCCACCTGCAGCGTGAGGGCGGTCAGGGGTGTGCGCAGCTCATGGGCAGCGTCCTGTACGAAACGCTGCCGGGCGGCGAAAGCCTCCCGCAGCCGGGCGAGCAGGCCGTTCATGGACGCGATGAGTGGCCTGAGCTCCGCCGGCACCTGCAGCAGGGGCAGCTCGGCGAGGTTGTCTTCATCCTGGGAGACGATGGCCTCCACCACCCGCTGCAAGGGCCGCAGCGCCAGCCAGACCGCGAACCACAGCAGCACGGCACTCACCGGGATGAGGATCGCGACCGGTTCGGCGGCTTCCAGCGCCGTGTGCCAGGCCACCCGCTGGCGGAAGTCACCGCTTTGCACCAGCTGCATCCGCGGGGATGTGGCGGCGGCGGTGTACACGCGCCAGGCGTGGCCTTGCGAGTCCAGGCTGCGGAAACCTTCGCTCTCCTGAAGACGCAGGCCGGGGACCGCCCAGTTGTCCGCGAGCAGCCGGCCATCCCGATCCCAGAACTGGACGATCACCGTGCCGTCCTGCTCCACGTGCTCCAGGTCCAACGGCGCCAGTGCCGGGACATGCGGGTCATCCCGCAATTGCTGCGCATAGGCCAGCGCCAGGCGGTGCATCTGGCCATCCATGAAAGCACTGGTGCTGTCGCGGTAGTGCAGGTAGTTCGCCGCGAGGATGGCCGCCGCCGAGAGCAAGTACAGCGGCAGCACCCACAGCAGGAGTTGAGCGCGCAGCGAGCTCACTTTTCCTCCGCCGGGATGTGCCAGCCGAGGCCACGCACGTTGCGGATCGAATCGGCGCCCAGGCGCTTGCGCAGGCCGTGGATGATGACTTCCACGGCGTTGCTGCTCACTTCGTCGCCCCAGCCATAGATACGCTGTTCAAGTTGCTCGCGGGACAGCACCGCTCCCGGACGCTCCAGGAGCGCGTGCAGCAAGGCGAACTCCCGGGCCGACAGCGCCAGGCGTTCGCCGCGGTGCAGCGCTTCGCGTCGCGCGAGGTCGAGTCGCAGCGCGCCCCCGCCGATCAGGGATTGGGCGTGGCCGTCGCGACGGCGCACCACGGCCCTCAAGCGCGCCAGGAGTTCCTGGAAGTCGAAGGGCTTGAGCACATAATCATCCGCGCCGGTGTCGAGACCGGCGATCCGGTCTTCCACGCCGTCACGGGCGGTCAGGATCAAAGTCGGTGTCAGGTTGCCGCGCCGGCGCATCGCGGCCAGCAATTCCAGGCCGGAACGCCGCGGCAACCCGAGATCCAGGAGCACCGCCGTATACCCTCCCTGGGACAGGGCGGCTTCGCCGGCGATGCCATCTTCGACCCAGTCCACCCCGTAGCCGGCACGACCCAGGGCCTGTACCAGCTCGGTACCGATCATGCGGTCGTCTTCGATCAACAGGATGCGCATGGCATGGTCGCGGCGTGGGACTTACGGTCCAGCTTACTGCTTCGCCGGTCTCCGGCGCACGTATAGCGTCTTCACCACCCGCGCCACCACGTCACCCTCGGCGTCCTTGATCTCCACCAGAAAATCCGGCAAGTACTTCTCGCCACCGGCGGTGTGGTCCAGGATCTCCTTGAGTCTCTCGTCGGTTACCGCGAACCGGGCGGTGACCGTGCCGCGCCCGGGTTTGACATAGTCGATGGCGGCGCGCTGGTCCCACACGTAATAGCCCTTGCCCAATATCTGCACCAGCATCACCATGTAACAGGCGTCGGTCATGGCGAACAGGCTGCCGCCGAAGTGCACGCCCACGTAGTTCTGGTTGTACCAGTGCTTCTTGAGCTGCACCTCCGCTTCCCGGTAATCGTCGCTGATGCGGGTGATGCTGATGCCGGAGAACAGGAACGGCGGCCACAGGTTGATGAAGCGGCGCAGGGTATTGGCTTTCATCGAGGCTCCCTCAGGATGAGGGTAGAGTAACCTCAAGAGGCACCGATGCACGAGACCGGAAATACGACCGGCTATCGCCGTGGCTGAGCAGGCGGCGACGGCCGCGGCGGCGCCGCGCAGGAGCTGGAAGGAGTCGCCCTGGGCCATCGCCCCGGTGGTGGCGCTGGCGGCGTTCATGGAGGTGCTGGACAACTCCATCGCCAACGTGGCATTGCAGCACATCGCCGGGGCCCTGTCCGCGAGCGAGGATGAATCCACCTGGGTGCTGACATCTTATCTCGTGACCAACGCCATCGTGCTGCCCCTGAGCGGCTGGCTCTCGGAGGTGGTGGGCCGCAAGCGTTTCTTCACGAGCTGCATCATCGGCTTCACCATCGCCTCCTTGCTCTGCGGCCTCGCGCCTTCCTTGATGATGCTAGTGGTATTCCGCGCCCTGCAGGGTTTCGCCGGCGGCGGCCTGCAGCCGGTTTCCCAGGCGATCCTCGCTGACAGCTTCCCGCCGGAGAAGCGCGGCATGGCCTTCGCCATGTACGGCCTCGCCGTGGTGTTCGCGCCGGCCATCGGTCCCACCCTTGGCGGCTGGATCACAGACCAGGTGTCCTGGCGCTGGGTGTTCCTCATCAACGTGCCGGTGGGAGCGGTCCTCGTCATGTTGGTGATGGCCATGGTGCATGACGCGCCGGGGGCCGAGGCGAAGCGCAAGCAGAAGATATCCCGCGGCGTGCATGTGGACTACATCGGTTTCGGGCTCCTGGCAGTCGGGCTCGGCGGCCTGCAGGTGGTGCTGGACAAGGGCCAGCGGGAAGACTGGTTCGCCTCGGGTGTGATCCTGGTGACCGCGGCGATCACGGCGATCTGCCTCGTGTCCTTCGTGGTGCGGGAGCTGCGCGCCAAGGAACCGCTGGTGGACCTGAAGCTGCTGAAGAACCGCAACTTCGCGGTCTCGAACCTCCTGATGTTCATCCTGGGGTTCGTGCTGCTGGGCAGTACCCAGCTCATCCCGCAGTTCGTGCAGACCTCGCTCGGCTACTCTGCCACCGATGCGGGCCTGGTGCTGTCGCCCGGGGGGCTCGCGCTGGTGCTGTTCATGCCCATCATGGGCAAGCTCGCCACCCACGTGGACGCGCGCTGGCTGATCATGTTCGGCCTCACGCTCTCCGGCGTCTCGCTCCTGTACATGACCAACTTCGACTTGCAGGTGGACTACTTCACCATCGCAGCGGCGCGGCTGTTCCAGGCCTTAGGCTTGGCGTTCCTGTTCATCCCCATCAATACCGTGGCCTATGTGGGGATGCCCAAGGAGAAGACCAACATGGCCACGGCGCTCATCAACCTGTCGCGCAACCTGGGTGGAAGCTTCGGCATCTCCCTGGTGCAGACGGTGTTCGCGCGCCGCGCCCAGTTCCACCAGGCGGTGCTCACCGAGAACCTGACGCCGTTCAACGGCAGCGGCTCGCTCTTGGACGGTCTGACCAGCCACTTCCAGAGCCTGCCGGCCCGGGCGGTGGATGCGACCCAACAGGCTCAGGCGGCGTTCTACCGGCTGGTGCAGCAGCAGGCGGTGATGCTGTCCTTCATCGACGTGTTCAAGCTCATGGCCATCGCCTTCCTGATCGCCATCCCCGTCGTGCTGCTCATGAACCGGCGCGACGCGTCGGCGTCCGCGCCGGACGTGGCGGCGCACTAGCTCCCGCTGTCGCCGGGCTTCGCCACGAAATCTTCCAACACCCTCTCGAAGCGCTGCGGCTGGTCGAAGAACACCGCGTGTGCGGCGTGGTCCACGGCCACGAACTGGCCGTGGGGCAGGGCCTGCGCCGCGGTGGGATCCCGGATGACCCGGCTTCTAACCCGCCTTGCGGCGCGCCCGCCGCGCGGCGCCGATGGCTCCCATGAGCAGTTCCATGGCTTCGCGGATCTCTTGGGGGCTCTGGCTGGCATAGCCCAGGCGCAGATGGCTGTAACCGCCGGGCGGCGGCGTGATATGGAACTCCGATTCCGAGGCCACGAACACGCCCGCTTCCTTGGCCTTGGCCATGACCAGGTCGCTGTCGGTGCCGGTATCGAGCCAGAGGGCCATGCCGCCATCCGGTTCATCCCAGTCCAGGGACAGGCCCTGGCTTTTTCCCATTTGCAGCCCTTCCAGCATGGTGTTGAGCCGCTCTTCGTAGTGCCGGCGCATGCGCTTCAGGTGCCGCTCGAAGCCGCCGTCCGCCATCCAGCGGGCGATGGCGTCCTGCATGAAGATGCTGTTCTGGCGGGTGACGATGGCGCGGGTGCGCGCCAGCGGCTGGTACAGCTCCTCCGGCACCGCGATGAAACCCACCCGCGCCGAGGGGAACATGATCTTGGAGAGGGTGGAGATGTAGATCACCAAGCTGCAGGGGTCGCTGCTCGCCATGGGCGCGATGGGCTGGGAACAGAAATGGAACTCGTGGTCGTAGTCATCCTCAACGATGGGGATCTGGTGGCGGCTCGCGAGCTCGTAGATGCGCAGCCGCCGCGCCGTGGGCAGCGTCACCGTGGTGGGGTACTGGTGGTGCGGCGTGAGATAGATCATGCGGATGCGGTGCTTGGCGATGGCCGCTTCCAGCGCATCCGGATCCATGCCCTGCTTGTCGATCTTGATGCCGATGGTCTCGCCGCCGGCGGCGCGGAACGCATCCCAGGCCGCGGCATAGCCAGGCACCTCCACCGCGACCTTGTCCCCCGGATGCACCAGCAACTGCGCCACCAGGAAGATGGCTTCCTGGGCGCCGTGGGTCACCACGATGCGCCGGCCAGTGAGGGCGCGCACCCGGCGCAGGTAGTCCGAGAGGCGCTCGATGAACTCCGGATGTCCGGCGGGATCGCCGTAGCCGCCGAGCGCGATGGGCTGGCGGCGCAGCGCTTCCGCCACGCAGGCGCGGAACTCGTCATAGGGGAAGAGGCGCAGGTCCGGCTGGCCGCCTTGGAAGGCGTAGTCGTAGCTGGCCGTGTCCACCAGGCCGCAGAGCTGGGTGCTGCTCTGCCGCGCCAGGCGCCATTTGAACTTGCGCTCGAACAAGGCGGTCTTCTTGGCGTCGCCGCGCGGCTTGAAGAACTCCGAAGGCAGCACCGCGCACACCCGGTGCGCGCGCCGTTCGCCGGATTCCAGCCAGCCTTCCGCCACCAGCTCATCCATGGCGGCGGTGATGGTATGCCGGTGCACGCCCAGGCTCTTCGCCAGCTCCCGGGTGGAGGGCAGCCGTTCGCCGGGCTTGGCCTGGCCTGCCTGGATTGCCTGGCGCAGCGCCTCGGCGATGCGCAGATAACCGGGACGGGCATCTTCGGGGACCGTGAGTACCAGATCGTGCATGGCGGCGCCTTATATATCCGGTTTGAAGGCTGTTTTATCTGGTCTAGCCAAGATATAGAAACTGGTACTTAAAACTGTACCAGATAAGCGCGATGATAGCGCCCACGCCATCCCAGGGGAAGACCGATGCCGAGCCTCTCCGCCATGACCGCTTTCGGGTTCATCGCTTTCGGCCTCGCCATCACCCCCGGGCCGAACATGATGTACATCGTGTCCCGCTCCTTGAGCCAGGGCACCTCCGCGGGCCTGGTGTCGCTGGTAGGCGTGGCGGCCGGCTTCATCGTCTACATGCTGCTCTCCGCCTTCGGTATCACCGCCCTGGTGATGGCGGTGCCCTATGCCTACGACGCGCTGCGCATCGCCGGCGCGGGCTATCTCCTCTATCTCGCCTGGGGCGTGCTCAAGCCCGGCGGCCGCTCGCCCTTCGAGCCGCGGCCCCTGCCTGTGCACAGCACCCGCCGGCTCATCGCTATGGGCTTCATGACCAACCTCCTGAACCCCAAGGCGGCCATGCTCTACCTCGCGCTCTTGCCGCAGTTCATAGACCCGCAGCGCGGCAGCGTGCTGTTGCAGGCGGTGGTGCTGGGCTGCATCCATATCAGCATGAGCCTCGCCGCCAACGGCTCCGCCGCCGTCGCCGCCGGGAGCATCGCCCGCTTCCTGGCCCAAAGCCCCGGCTGGCTCAAGCTGCAACGCTGGTTCATGGGCACGGTGCTCACCGCGCTCGCCGTCAACATGCTGCGCGAATCGCGCCGCTGAAGGAGTCTTAAGGTCATGAAACAGGATGAGAAGGCCCAGCTCTGGATCGCAGTAGGCAACCAGCCCGGCACCGGCGCCTGGTTCAGCGTGTGGCGGGTTATCCACAGTAAGCGGGCGCCTGCGTCCAAGGCCACCGCCAAGAAGCTGCCGCGGGGAGCTTGCACCGCATGAACCTGCCCAAGTCCCAGACGACGCTGGCCTATTGGGCCGCGGCCGTCACGTTGATCGTATGGTCCTCGTCCTATGCCGCTATCTCTTATGGGCTGCAGCTGTTCACGCCCGGCGAGATCGCGCTGATGCGCTTCGTCATCGCCTCGCTGGTGCTGGCGGTGCCGGTGGCCTTAGGCAAGATCAAGCTGCCGCCGAAGCAGGACTGGCCGGCGCTGGCGCTCCTGTCGGTGATCGGCAATCTGTTCTATCAACTCAGCCTCGGCTATTCCATGACCCGGCTTTCGGCGGGCGCCGCTGCGGTGGTGATCTCCACGGTGCCGAGCGTGACTGCGGTGTTGGCCATGCTGCGGCTGAAGGAACACATCAGCACCCGCGCTGCCATCGGCCTGGGTGTGGCCTTCCTCGGCACGCTGCTGGTGACGCTCGGAGGCGGGGACAGCATCCACTTCGAACCCATGGCCTTCCTGGTGTTCGTGGCGGTGCTGTGCAGCGCCACCTATTTCGTGTTCCAGAAGCCGCTCCTGAAGCGCACCGACGCCGCCGGCTTCACTGCCGCCAGCCTGTTCGTCGCGACCGTGCTGTTCCTGCCCTTCGGCACGGCGCTGCCGGGCAAGCTGATGACCGCCCCCTGGCGGCAGCTCCTCTCGATCCTGTACCTGGCGCTGTTCCCGACCATCGTGGGTTTCGGTTGCTGGTCCTTCGCACTGGCGCGTGCGCCGGCTTCGCGGGTGGCGAGCTTCCTGTATCTGCAGCCCCTGATCGGCTGCCTGATCGCCTGGTTATGGCTGGGGGAGATCCCCACCTGGCTCACGGTAGTAGGCGGCGTGATCGCCATCCTGGGCGTGGTGCTGGCCACAGTGCCGAACCTGAATTTGCCGATGTTTCGTAAGCCCGTGCCCCAGGCCGGTAATTGAATTAATAGGAGGGATGGGTATGAAGACGCTGAGCATCGCTGTGTTGGCTGCAGGACTCCTGACGGCATCGTCAGTACCGGCGGCAGCGCCGGACGGCGCCCATGACTTCGACTGGGAGATCGGCACCTGGCACACCCATGTGAAGCGGCTGCTGCACCCGCTCACCGGCTCGGATGCCTGGGGCGACTATGACGGCACCAGCGTCATCAGCAAGGTCTGGGGCGGCAAGGCCAACCTGGTGGAGCTGGAAGTGGACGGCCCGGTGGGCCACCTGGAGCTCGCGTCATGGCGCCTCTACGATCCGGACGCGCATCAGTGGAGCCTGAACGTGGCCAGCAGCCGCGGCGGCGGCCTGGGCGTACCGACGGTGGGCGGTTTCAAGGACGGTCGCGGCGAGTTCTATGACCACGAGACCTGGGGCAGCAAGCCCATCATCGTGCGCTTCGTGATCACCCGCACCGGCGCCGATGCGGCGCACTTCGAGCAGGCTTTCTCCGCCGACGACGGCAAGACCTGGGAGCTGAACTGGATAGCCGACGACACCCGCATCAAGGGCGCGGCGAGCCCGGGGATCTGAAGCTGCGGGCTTAAGTCCGCAGCGATTGGGAGGGCTTGGGCTGCGCAGTCACGGGTTCGCGCAGGAACTCCAGCAGCGCCTCGATCTCCTTCAGGTGCTCCCGGTCGTGGGTCACCCACATCTCCAGCAGCTTGCCCACCGTGATGTCGCCGACCTTCTCCAGGTGGCCGCGGCGCTGCAGGTCAGCTTCGCGCATCCGTTCCAGGCGCTGCAGGTTGGCGTGACGGGCGGCCTGGAAAGCGCCGAGCGCCGGCAGGAAGGCCTGGGCGTTGTAATCCCGCACCTTGGCGAGGGTGGTGCCATCCAGGTCATGCAGGGTGGGCCGGTCTTCCGCCAGCATAAGGTGCAGGCGCCGCGTATAGCCTTCCACCTCGATGTCCCGCAAGTGGCAGACCTGCTCCAGCAAGGAGAAGTTGTCCTTGCCCGGCCGCTGGCGCAGCTCGGAATCCGTGAGCCGCTTCAGTTCGTCCTCCAGCACCAGGGGCATGCTGCCGAGTTCGTCGATGACTTCCGCGATCTTCATAATGAGCACCTCGGGATGCGATCCCGGCTGGAGTCCGGACTCCAGCCGGGCGGCTGTCCTAGCCTCTCTTGCGCATGGCGTCCGCGGATATCGGGCCGCCGCCCGCCGCCGCCAGATACAGGAACACGAAGCAGTAAAGCACCGCCGCGTCGCCACCGTTCATGGCCGGCAGCCAGCCGTGGGGGGCATGGGCCATGAAGTAGGCGAAGGCCATCTCACCTGAGAGGATGAAGGCTACCGGCTTGGTGAAGAGGCCGATGCAGACCAGGGCGCCGCCCACCAGCTCCAGGACGCCGGCCAGGCCCATGAGCGACATCAGCTGGATGCCCTCCATGCCGGGCGGGTAGTGCAGGAGCTTCATGCTGCCGTGCCAGAGGAAACAGAAGCCGGCCACGAAGCGCAGCAGGCTCAGGATCTGCGGGGTCCATCTGTCCAACAGGAACTTCTGCATGAGGAGTCCTCGTGTTTGATCGGACTCCCCAAGTATAGGCCGGCTTACATGGAACGCATGCGCCTGTGCATCTCCTTATTCCAGCCCGGCCCTCCCGAAAGCGACGGGGGAGGCCAAGGCCTCCCCCGTCGCCGCCGCGTCCTTGCAGCATCAGCCGGGTTTAGAAGCTCCACTCAGTGGTGAAACTCCAGGAGTAGGGGCTGAGGTCCGCGCCGCCGAGGCTCTTCACGCCGGAGGTGAGCGTGACGGTGTAGGTGATGCCCGAACCGAGCGGGGCAGCCGGGGTGAACGAGGCCACGTTGCCGAGGTAGCTCACGCTGCCTGCCACCGGGTTTCCCTGTGCATCCGTCACCTTGACGTTGGCGGCGGACAGGCTGCTGGGGTCCATCACCTCGCTGAAGGCGATGCTGATGTTGGCGGAGGTCGACACCGCCACATCGGCGGCGGCGGGGCTGGTGAACACCACGGTGGGTGCGTTGCCGGTGCCGAAGCTGCCGGTGGTGAAGGTCCAGCTGTAACCCTGCTGCATGGCGGCGCCGCCGGCCGAGACGGCCCTCGTGTTCACCGTGGCGGTGTAGGTCGCGTTCGGCAGCAGCGGCGCATCCGGGGTGAAGACCGCGGTGCTGCCGGTGTAGGCGACCTTGCCTTCCACCGCCGTGCCGGCGCTGTCATGCAGGGTGAAGCTTGCAGTGCTGATGCTGGTGGCATCCATGGCTTCGCTGAAGTCCGCCACCACCGTGGCGCCCAGCGCCACGCCGCTGTCGCCGGTCATGGGCGCGGTGTACACCACCTGCGGCGCCACGGCGGTGCTGGTGGTGCCGGTGGTGAAGATCCAGGTATGGTTCTGGTCCATGGGCACGCCGGAGAGGCTCTTGGCCGCGGAGCTGACTACCGCCCGGTAGGTGGTCTGGGGCTGAAGTGATAGGGCGGGCACGAAGCTCGCGGTGAGGCCGGAGTAGTGCACGGTGCCCGGCACCTGGGTGCCACCCGCGTCCGTCACCGTGAAGGTGTTGCCATTGATGGTGGTGGGATCCATCACCTGATGGAAACTCACATTCACGCCGGCGTTGAGCGCCACGTCCGTCTGGCCCGCCGCGGGAGCGGTGGAGGCGATGCTGGTCAGCACCCCGGTCAAGGCCGAAGGGCTGGGGGTGGTGAAGGTCCAGATGTCGGCCTTGGCCAGGGGTACGCCCTCCACGCTGCGAATGCCGGTGGTGAGGGTCGCGGTATAGGTGGTTTGGGAATCGAAACGCTGATTCGGCGTGAACACGCCGGTGACGCCGATATATAGCACGCTGCCGGGGACCGGCTTGCCCTCTGCGTCCGTCACCTTGAAGGTGTCGACGTTGATGCTCGAGGCATCCATGTCCTCGCTGAAGAAGGCCACCACCTTGCCGCTCAAGGTCTTGCCCACCTGCACCACCGAGAAGCCGGTGAAGGTGAGGGTGGGGGCGGCGCTGCTGCCGTCGCCGCTGGAGCTGCTGAGGGAGGCGCTGCCCGTGGCACCCTGCCCATCCGCCGCGCCGCCGCCGCAGCCCTGCAGCAACAACGTGCAGATCAAAGTGGTGGTGGCGATGATCCCGGCTTGCTTCCTCATGGTCTTCTCCCTCGCGCTTTCCTGCGCATTTGTATGGGAGCTATTTCACCAAGACCGGCCAGTGCGACACATCGGAGTTGCGCTGAATCGGACCCAGGGGCAGGCGCGGACCGGGTTCGGGGCCTTTCTGACATTCGTGCGACAGAATCCCGGTCTTTCCTGGGGGCACCCCGGTTCCCGTAGGCCCCTTCTTACAGATCCCTCAGGGGAACCCTGAGTCGGGTATAGGGGCCGGGCTGGGATTCGCACACGAAGGGCTGTCTTCGCCTGCAAAACATGCGTTGGCGAAGCATCACCCCCGCCGCCGAATCAGGGGGATCGTCCGTCCAAGTTATTCGGTCGCCGCGAGTTAGGGGAGATGCTGAGGCCCAATTCAGATTTCCGCCGATGGTCTGTCACATATCCCGGTGCTGAACTGTACACACGATGAATCCACCGAGAGATGCCATGACCAACCGTAATCTGAAGGGATATCTGTGCGGTGTCGGCGCTTACGCCGTCTGCCTCGTCCCGGCCATGTTGCCGATCTTCCAGCCGGTGCTCGGAGTCGAGACCGACGTGCGCCTCGCGATGGCGGCCTTGCTGGCGACGGTACTGGTGGCCCTGGAGCTGCTCACCGGCTTCGACGGACGCATCGGCGATGAGGGTGGGAGCTTCACCCAGGCCCTGTTCGGCATCGGCATCTGCGGCGGGCTATACGCGGCCCTCGCGCCCATCGCGGAACCGCAGATCGTGCTGATGTCGCTCATCTGGATGGCCATCGGCCTGAACCGGATCAGCTCGCGTCAGGTATGGCTGCTGTCGGCCGTCTATATGGGCATCTATGTGAACGCCTTCAGCCGCGAGTTGCTCGATGCGGCTTCCCCGCTGCACGCAGACGCCCTGTACGTGCTGCTGGCCTCGCTGGCCCTGAACGGCTTCATGGATATCCGCGCCCGCGACTACCGGCACTCGCGTCGCGAGAAGGACCAGCTGCTGGACGTGAACTCGCGCCAGTCGGAAGAGCTGGAGGATGCCAAGATCCGCATCCATGCCCTCACCATGCAGGACCTGGACACCATCGCGCTCAAATACCCGTTCTTCAAGCAGGAACTGAGACACGCCAAGGAGGCGGCGGATGCCTCCGGCGTGGCCTTCAGCATCGGCCTCATGGAGATCGATCATTTCTCGGCCCTGCAGCAGCAGCATGCCGAGACCGTCATCAAGCAGCTGTCACGGGAGGTGGTGGAGCGCGCCAGCAAGGTGCTGGGCAAGCTCGGCCTCAAGGAAGCCGACGACGGCAGCTATCATCCTATCGGCAAGGTGGGCGAGGGCCTGTACGGCATCATCCTGCCTCGGGCCAACCTCAAGGGTGCGCTCGCCTGCGCACGGCAGCTGCACTCTGCGATCGAGCTGCAGTCCATCCGCACCATGGCCGGTGCACTGGACGTGAACCTCACCGTCGGGGTGGTGGAGTACTGCAGCGGCGAGAGCGTGGATGAGCTGATGGAGATCGTGGGCCGGGCGCTGGAGCGGGCCCGCCTGCACCATATGGAGGAGCTGCAGGCCAAGCCCAAGCCGAAGCAGGACCTGCCGGCGGTGAAGGCTGCCCGGGAAGCGGGTGAGTTGCGGATGTTGCACTACAAGGAATACGACAGCCCGCTGCATTGATCTCAATTCGGCTGGAGGGCAGCAAGGACACTGCACACGGGACGCCGATCATCCCTTCGGCGTCCCGTCTTGTTTTCAGCCGCCGGCAGCCGGCATCAGATAGCGGGGCATCAAGTCCTCGAAGAACGCGCGCCAGGTGGGGGAATTGCCATAGTTGCCGGCGGTGATGACCACCGCGAGGTCCAGGTCCGGCACCACCATGACGAGTTGCCCGCCGTTACCCTGGGCCATGTATTCCTTGTAAGTCCTGTCTCCCACCTTGGGCTCGAATAGATGCCAGGTGTAGCCGTAACCATGTCCCGGGGTGTAGTCGTTGGCGGGAAAGTAGGAGTGCTGGGTGGTGGCCGCGTCCACCCAGGTCTTGCTCAAGATGCGGTTGCCGTTCCAGACTCCGCCGTCGAGGTAGAGCTGGCCGAGCTTCAGCATGTCCCGGGGCTTGAGGTAGATACCGCCTCCCAGGTAGGCGTCGCCGTTGGGAGCAAGGTTCATGTGATAGTCGCTGATCTGCAGCGGAGCGGCATAGTATTGCTGGAACAAGTCCATGATCCGCTGCTGGGTGCTGTCGCGGAGCACGGCACCCAGCAGGTTGATCCCGGCAGTGCAGTACACCGCTTTCTTGTCGCCGGGCTCATCCATCATCGGCACGTCCAGGATGTACCTGTACCAGTCCGGCTGCTTGTCCTGGCCCTGCATGGTGTCTTCGTTGCCGGGTGAGTCGTCGTCGTTGTCATCGCAGGATAGGCCGGAATCCATGGTGAGCAGGTCCTGCACTGTGATCTTCTGCTTGCGCGGATCGGGGTGCGCGAGCTCCCGGTATTCCGGCAGCAAGGATAGCACTGGGGTGTCCACGCTGAACTTGGCACCGTGATCGAGGGCCAAGCCGACCAGGGTGCCGGTGAGGGTCTTGCCGGAGGACCGGCTGTCGTGGGTACGCTCGGCGTCGAAGCCATAGAAGTACTCTTCCATGGCCAGCTTGCCGTGGTGCGCCACCAGGATGCTCTGGATGTAAGGTGTGGTGTACCAATCTGTCCGGGTGTCCAGCACCTGCTGCACCAGTGCCGCCAGCGGTTTGGGGTCGAGACCAGCGGCCGCGAGGTCGGCGGTCTTCCAACCGTCGTCCTCCTGGATCGGCGCGCGATAGACATAGCTCGCGGCCGGCGTGCGCGGATAGAAGCCGAGTGCATGGTCCCGGTCGCGGCGCATGAACTCGAACCCGGCGATCCCCGGCACCTCGAGGGTGAGCGCATCCTTCTCACCATCGTAGCGCCCATGCAACTCATCGTGCTGCCGTTGGGTGTCGTCGAGGGTGACCAGAGCGCCGTCCATCGTCACCTTGTAGCTCCGGTGCATGCCGAAGTTGAACTCAGGATTGCGAATGAAAGCCTTGAGACCACCGTCGTCGCCGCGCTGCACTATCAGATAGAGGGAGACCCGGTCCACGAGCGGATGCACTTCCCCTCGCCAGACCCTGTCCTGCCCCATCACGAGCGTCACGGGAGTGGCGTAGGGGTTGCCCAGCACGACGCCCGCGGGCTGGATCCAGAAGCCTTCGACGCGCTTGCCATCGGCGCTCAAGGTCCCGTGGAAGCTGCCCTGGCCGCCCGGCAATGAGAACGACACGCCATGTTCGGCATGTTGCACCGGCGCCGTGAACCCGGCCACCGCGGCCTGCCACTCGCCGCTGCGGCCGTCCACCGTCAGCGTGCCACTCGCAGCGGGACCGAACACCCGCTCACTGCCCCACAGGCCGATGAGCTTGTCGCCAGGGGCATCTGCGTGAGCGAAGCAAGTGCTGAGAAGCAGGCAGAGCGGTAGGATTCGACGCATGGGCAAGGCTCCGGGAAAAGGGCCATCGAGCGGCCCATTCCTTATATGGATGCCTGGTACGGCAGAAAGGTTGCAGGTCCGCGACCATCATCGTACTGGAGGGCGCTAAAATCCAAGCTCTCACCCTGATCGGAGCGGCGGCCATGACGCGCAGATACCTGTCCCTGCTGTTCGCGGCGCTGTGCCTCAGCGGGGCCGCCGACCCGGCGGCAGCGGACACACCCAAGAGCTATTTCACCCTGCATGAGCTCGGCAAGGGCGTGTGGGCGGCCATCTCGGTTCCCGGCAGCCATGCCGGCGGCAACACCGGTTTCGTGATCGGCAGTGGCGGCGTGGCCGTCATCGACACCTTCCAGACCGTCGAGGCGGCGCAAGCCTTGCTGGATGCTATCCGCAAGACCACGAATCTACCCATCCGCTACGTCATCAACACCCATTACCACCTGGATCACGTGATGGGCGACGGCCTCTTCGAGAAAGCCGGCGCCGTGGTGATGGCTGAGGACAACGTGCGGGCGTGGGAGCGCAGCGAGAACCTCAAGTTCTTCGGGCCGGCGCCGAAGCCGGAGGACAAGGCGCTGGTGGCGGGTCTCACGCTGCCCTCGCTCACCTACAAGGACGGCGTGACGCTGTGGCTGGGCGACCGCGAGCTGGTGGTGAAGGTGGTGCAGGGCCACACCGGCGGCGACTCGGCGGTGATCGTGCCGGACGCCAAGGTGATGTTCACCGGCGATCTCTTCTGGGACCACGACCTGCCGAACCTCATCGACGCCGACACGGCCCAGCAGATCGCCACCAACGAGGGCTTTCTGAAAGACTATCCCGATTACAGTTTCGTACCTGGGCATGGCGAAGTGGGCAAGGCCGCGGAGGTGAGTGCGTTCCGGGATTATCTGGTGAACTTGCGCAAGGCGGTGGGGGATGCCCGCGCGGCCGGCAAGTCCGGTCAGGCGCTCACGGATGCGGTGATGGCGGCCATCAAGCCCGGATACAGCAGCTGGGGTTACTTCGACAACTTCGCCCAGCACAACATCGAGCAGACTGATCAAGAACTGGCGGGCACGAAGAAACGTCCGATACCGCCGGGTTGACATCATGCTGCTGTTGAACACAGAGGAAGTGATAGCACTCCTGGACATGGACGCGCTCATCGCGGCCCTGGGCCCCGCCATGGTGGAACTTTCCTTAGGCCAGGTCTCCATGCCGCCGCGTACCGCGGCCCTGGTGCAGGGCAAGGGCCTGCTCGGCACCATGCCGGCCTATCTACCCTCGAGCCGCACGCTCTCCTGCAAGCTGGTGACGGTTTTCCCCGGCAACGCCAAGCTGGATATGCACACTCACCAGGCGGTGGTGATGCTCTTCGATGCGGACACCGGTACTCCCAAGGCCATGCTGGACGGCGCATCCATCACGGCGCTGCGTACCGCTGCCGGATCCGCACTCGCCACCAAGCTCCTGGCTCGCGAAGATGCCTCGGTACTGCTGATCGTCGGTACCGGCGTGCAGGCCGCGAGTCACGCTCGTGCCGTCGCAAGAGTGCGTAAGCTCCGGGAGTTGCGGGTAGCAGGACGCGATCCGGAGAAGGCGGCCGGGCTGGCCAGCTCACTGGGTGAGGAGTTGGGCATCCTTTCCCGTGGCCATGCCCTCGGTGCTGATGTCTTCCGCGGCGCCGGGATCGTCTGCGCCACGACCCACGCGGAGCAGCCGGTGGTGAAGGGCGAATGGCTTGAACCTGGCATGCACGTGAACTCCGTCGGCCTGAACCCTCAAGGCCGGGAGTTGGACCAGCACGCGGTGAAGAACGCGCGAGTGTTCGTGGAGTCCCGCGCGGCAGCGCTGGCGCCGCCTCCCTCGGGCGCCGAGGATCTCGTGGACGCCGAAGTCCAGGCGGAGATTGGCGAAGTGCTGTCGGGCTCGAAGCCGGGGCGGCAGTCGCCGCGGGACATCACGCTCTATAAGTCCGTGGGCGTGGCGGTGCAGGACGCGGTGGCCGCGCAGCTGGTCTATGACGCGGCCATGAAGCGCGGTGTAGGCGGCCGGATCGACCTCTAGAGTTTCTTCTCGCTCATCAACACCACCGGGTTGCCGTCCATATCCTTGAACTGTGCAAGCCACAGTTCCATCTGCGGCGTACGGTGCGCGAGTTCCGGCTCCTCCACGACCGGCACGCCACGGGCCTTGAGGGTCGCGAACGCGCCGTGGATGTCCGCCACCTTGTAGTAGAGGAAAGTCGAGGCAGGGCTCTCGGGAGAGGCCTGGCCTAGCATCAGGCGGATGTCGCCCAGATCGAAGAAAGCCATGCCCGGCGCCGTGAAGAGATGCTTCACTCCAAGCTTGTCTCTATAGAAAGCCACCGCGGTATCGAGGTCCTTGACCATGATACCCAGTTGACCCACGTGATCGAGATGCAGTTCCGCGGACATGCGCACACCCTCGGGATACCCGTGCTTGATTGATGAATCAGTCTCAGCTAGAATTAACTTAGCTTCGCTAACAAAAGTAGTTCAGCGCGGGCGCTTTGTCAAGGAGTCAGAATGGAACCGTTCGAGATCGCCGATAAGCTGCACTCCGCCGCCATCCACCTGTTGCGGCGGCTGCGCGCGGAGGACGGTGCCATGGGATTGAGCGCGCCGCGCCTCTCGGCGCTCTCGGTGGTGGTATTCGCCGGGCCGGTGACCTTGAGTGAGCTCGCGGCTGCCGAGCAGGTGCGACTGCCCACCATCTCACGCCTCATCAAGGATCTGGAGGCGGAGGGCCTAGTGCGGCGACTGAAGTCCGGAGAGGACGCGCGTGTGCAGCGTGTGGAAGCCACGGCCAAGGGCAAGAAGCTCCTGCATGAAGGCCGCCGCCGCCGCGTGAGCCGGCTGGCGGCGGAGCTTGCTGCGCTCTCCGCCGGCGAGCGCGCGCGGCTCGGCGAGGCGGCGGAACTGATGGAGCGTCTGAGCGGCGCGCCGCGGACCCGTTAGCCGCCGATCAGCACTTCCGTCGCCGGTTCCCGCAGGTTGTACCGGGAAGCCATGACATGACCGTAGGCGCCGGTATCCGTCACCAGCATCACGTCCCCCTCGCGGCTCTCCGGCAGGGGCCGGTCCCGGCCCAGCACGTCACCGCTCTCGCAGATGGGCCCCACCACCGTATAGCGCGCCGTCGTAGGCTCGCCGTGACGCGTGAGGTTCACGATCTCGTGGTGCGCGCCATAGAGCGCGGGACGGATCAGGGAGTTCATGCCCGCGTCCATGCCGAGATAGCGCAGCTCGCCCTTCCCCTTGAGCTGGGTGGCGCGGGCCAGCAGCACGCCGGCGCGGGCCACCAGATACCGGCCCGGTTCCAGCCAGAACTGGAACTCCGGGTGCGCGCGCTTGACCGCGGCGAGACTCTCGCCCAACTGTGCCAGCGCGAGGCCGGGCTGCCCCGGCCGGTCCGGCACCCCCAGTCCGCCGCCCAGGTTCAGCACACGCGCCTCGGGGAAGTCGCGCGACAGTTCGATGAGGTGGCGCGCATTCTCGCGCCATATGCCGGCATCCAGGATGCCGCTGCCGAGATGGGCGTGCAGGCCGGTGATGCGCGCACCGACGCGGGAAGCGAGCTTGCGCAGCTCTTCGAGTTCGACGATCGGTATGCCGAACTTGCTGGCCTGGCCTGCGGTGCGCACATGCCGGTGGTGTCCGGCGCCGGCACCGGTGTCTATGCGCAGGAAGAGTTCGCGGCCCCGGAACAGTTCCGGCCACTCGCGCAGGGGATGCAGGTTGTCGAGGGTCAGTTGCACGCCCACCTCGAGGGCGGCGGCATACTCCTGTCGCGGCGCGAAGTTCGGGGTGAACAGGATTCCGGCGGGATCGAGTCCCGGGACGGCCGCACGCACCGCGGTAATCTCCCCGGGGGACACCGTCTCGAAACCGACGCCGGCCGCGTGCATGAGTCCGAGCAGGCCCGGATGGGGATTGGCTTTCACCGCGTACAGCAGGCGGTCCACGGCCGTGAGCGCCCGTAGCTCGGCGATGGCGGCCTGCACCGACTGCGGGTCGTACACGTAGCGGGGCGTGCCCTGGGCCGCGAGGTCCAGCAGCGCCGCGCGCTTCCTGACCCACCAGGCGGGTTCGGCGCTATGGGTGGACGGCGAGCGCAGCTCGGTCCAGGTGGGGCCGAACAGCGGATCGCCCTTACCGCTGGGGATGAGCAGCGCATGCAGCTCCCGCACCAGCCGCTCCGCGTCGGCCTCGTCCACCACGAAGGCCAGGTTGAGATCATTGGCCGCCTGGGAGGTGAGATGCACGCGCCGCTCTTCGAACAACTCCAGGGCGGGAGCCAGGCGATGCAGGTTGGCACGGATCTCCCGGCCCACCAGGCTCACGGCGGCGCAGCCGGTGATGAGGCGCGGGCGGCAGAGCGGGGCGAGGTCCTGCAGCAGCGCCTCTAGCACGTGACCGGGTGCCGCGTTTGCCACCGGATCCAGTGAGGCGGTGACGCAGGTCTCGGAGGTGGAGATGAGGTCCACGGAAAGGCCGTGGCGCTTGAAGCAGGCGAAGGCATCTGCCAGGAACCCCACCTGCTGCCACATCCCGGGCGTCTCCATGCTCACCAGCACCACGCCGCGGCGCAGGGAGATGGCCTTCACTTGCGCCGCGCCCCTATCGGATGGAGCACTGCCGCGGCTGATCACCGTGTGGGGCAGGCGGGGGTCGGGGGTATGACGGATGTGCAGCGGTATCCCGAGCCGGCGCACCGGTTCGATGCAGCGCGGGTGCAGCACCTTGCCGCCGCTGCTGGCGATCTCCTGGGCCTCGTCGTAATCGAGGCTCTGCAACAGCCGCGCTGCCGGCACCTCGCGGGGATCCGCGCTGAAGAGGCCCGGCACATCGGTCCATATCTCCAGGCGCTCGGCTTCGAGCTTGGCGGCGAAGTAGGCGGCGGAGGTATCCGACCCGCCGCGGCCCAAGAGCACGGTCTCGCCCTGGGGGTCCCGGGCGATGAAGCCCTGGGTGTGCACCAGCGCCGCCAGCGGGGCGAGCCGCGCGCGCAGCGCGGCATCCGGTTCGTGGACGCAGACTGCCGAGAGATAGCGGCCGTTCAGGGACTGGTTCGCCTGGGTTGCCGAGACCAGGAGATCCCGCGCGTCCAGCCAGTCCGTGCCGATGCCGGCTTTCCTTATATAGAGCGAGGCGACGGCGCTGGCCATGAGTTCGCCGCAGGCCATGACCTCGGCCTTGAGGCGCGGGGTCACCTCGCCCGTCAGCTGGGCGCCGGCCGCGAGCCGCTGCAGGCGCTGGAGATAGGGCGCCAGTGCCGCATCGGGGGACACGCCCAGTTCCAGGGCGAAACCCTGGTGCCGGGCGGCCAGGTCCTCCAGCCGCGTCTGCAGGCTCGCGGCGTAGGGCGCCGTCAGCAGCGCTTCCAGGGCGTTGGTGATGCCGGACAGGGCCGACTGCACCAGCAGCACGCGTTTGCCTGCCGTGAGATGCCCGCGTAGCTCGGCAAGCACGTTGTCCCAGTTCTGCTTGCTGGAGACGCTGGTGCCCCCGAGCTTGATGATGATCCACGCCTGTTCGCTCATGTCGCTGTCCTTTTAGGGGAAGTCGCGGGCATGAAAAAACCCGCATCGGCTTCCCGCTGCGGGTTCTTAGGTCTTCACGGTCCCGGTCTCTCTGTTACCGGTACGATGCAGCCCCCCCCGCGCGGTGAACGCCGGGTTTGCACATTTTCTTGGTCAGGGTTGCATTGAGGTTCATGGCTTGATTCTGGTGCAGGGATGCGCTCACGTCAAGCAAGGACGTATCCGCTCTGCCGGGCATAAAAAAGCGGCCCCGTCGTCGGGGCCGCCAAGCTTATTGCTTTTCGAAGTTTCGTTATCGGTTCGTTCAGCTCAGAACTTCACGCCGATGCGGGCGTAGAAGAACTGGCCCGGCGTGTCGTAGTTGGGCAGGTAGCTGTTGGCGAACGCCTGCTGGGAGATCGGCGGGACCTTGCCGAACAGGTTGCGGACACCCAGGCTGAAGTCCGTGTTCAGGCTGTCCACGTGATAGGTCACGTTGACATCGTGATACACGACCGAGCCGATGTGGTTGGCACCGACCGGTGGCTTTCCTCCACCCGGGAACCCCTGGACCGCCGGCTCGTTGTACACGAAGCGGCTGGAGTCCGTGCACAGCACCGCGCTCGATTGCGGCGTGCCCGCGGAGTCCAGGATGTTGCAGGCCTCCCAGAGGGCGCCTATGAACCGCATGGTGTACATCGCCGACCAGGGGCCGAAGTTCCAGTTCAAGGTCAGGTCGCCCTTGCGCTTCGGATAGGAGAACGCGCGGGTACCGGACTGAGTGGCCCAGCCAGCCAGTTGGCTCGTCGCGAAGTGCGTCGGGCTCGCCGCATTCGGCGTGGTCCGGTCGAACACCTTGTTGAACGTCATGTCCAGGCCCAGCTTGAAGTCGCCGACGCTGGTGCTCGGGAACTTGTAGTGGGTGCTGACGTCCACGCCCTCGGTCACGATCGAACCGATGTTGGTGTTGGCCGCAACCAGCTGAGTGACGATGCCACCTTTGACCGTGATCAGGTTACAGGTGCCGCCGCCGGGCGGATTGCCGGCCACGTAGCAGTTACCCAGGATGGTATCGTCGGACAGTGCCGTGATGTACTGCTCGACGTCGATCTTGAAGTAGTCGGCGCTGAAGTCAAAGCCCGGGATGAAGTCAGGGTTGTACACGAACCCGACCGTGCGGGAGATGGACCGCTCGGGCTTGAGGTTCGGGTTGCCACCGGTCAGGGTCGCTATCTGGCCGTTACCGTTGCTCAGGTGTCCGCCGTTGCAGTTCGGCAGCGTGGGGGTGCCGACGCAGGGGTCGGTAGCCGTCACGGCGGCAGTGGTCTGGTTGGCGAAGAACTCCGAGATCTCCGGCAGGCGGAAGCCCTGCGACCAGGCGGCACGCAGCAAGAGCGAGTCGCTGGTCTGCCACTTCAAGGCGGCACGGCCGGTCTGGGCGCTGTCGCT